>Ga0315268_10002010_pt1 | contig 23218 bp, 15 predicted proteins | sample C1_top_MG_FD_204535 | JGI IMG/M metagenome (GOLD analysis project Ga0315268, IMG submission 204535) | Sediment microbial communities from Yellowstone Lake, YNP, Wyoming, USA - C1_top | ecosystem: Environmental > Aquatic > Freshwater > Lake > Sediment | place: USA: Wyoming | collected 2017-08-01 | reverse complement strand
ACCGCGACCTGAAGCTGTCCAACGTCGTCACCGATAAGGACAATTATCGGCTGAGCTTAGCGGATAATTCGGGCATCGAGGTCATCTTCTTCGGCAACAAGGGCGACGTGGCCCTGAAGGGCAACCTCTATCCCTCCGACCGGGGCGTCATGCAGACCTCCAAGTACATCTACTACGACGGCTCCGAGGGCATCGGCGGCGACATGATGAGGACCAACGCCTCCGGCTGGGGCACCGGCTCCTACGACTTCGCCGAGATGTTCCCCAGCAACGACAGCCTCGTCTCGGGCGAGCTCGTCATGGTGGACATCAACAACGCCGGCCGGGTCAGGAAGGCCGACAACACGCTTGAGACCAACGGCTATCTCTTGACGGGCATCGTCTCCACCCGCCCCGGCTTCCTCGCCGGCATGAACGACGCGGGTTCCTACCCCGTGGCCCTTTCCGGCCGGGTCCCGACCAGGGTCTCCGTCGAGAACGGGCCCATCAATATCGGCGATCCCATCACCGTCTCCAGCGTCGCCGGCGTCGGCATGAAGGCCAACGCGGGCTCCTACGTCGTCGGCCTCGCGCTCGAAGCCTTCGACGGCACCGAGCCGGAGAAGCTCATCACCGTCTACCTCAGGATCGGCTGGTACAACGGCGCGACCGTCGAGCAGCCGCAGAACACCGCCTCCAACACCGACCCGGCCCAGCCGCTCGTTACCGCGCCTCTCGACATGGCCGGCCAGGCCATCCTCAACATCGGCGCGCTCGCCGGCATCGGTGGATCGTGGTCGATAGACAGCGACGGCAACATCGTGACCAGCGGCACTATGGCCAGCGAGGTCCAGGCCGGCACGGACACCAAGGTCCGGATGTTCGCCACGCAGTCCCCGAAGGTCGAGTTCACCTTCTCCGGCAGCGGCCAGCTGGCCGGCGGCACGGCGCGCGTCGACTTCGATGACGCCACCAAGGCCGTCATCAGCGACGTCACGCCGATCAAGGTCATCGTCACGCTGACGAGCGACAGTCCGGGCGTGTTCGTCACCGAGAAGAGCGTCACCGGTTTCGCCGTCCGCGAACTGAATAACGGCCAGTCCGCCGCTACCTTCGACTGGATGGTCATCGCCCGCCGCAAAGGCTTCGATGACCCGGCACCGGCCCCCGCGCCTCCAGCCGACCCGACGCCCGCTCCAGACGCAGCTCCGCCGGCTGATCCGGCTCCGGAAACTCCGCCAGCGGACCCGCCGCCGGCCGAAGAACCGGCCCCGCCGGCCGATCCGGCTCCGGATGCCCCGCCGGTTCCCGACCCGGCTCCGGATGCCCCGCCGGCTCCCGACACCACTCCCGCGCCTGACACTTCACCGTCTCCGACGCCGTGAGCGGACCATATATGAAAAGCGGACGCCACGCGCGGCGTCCGCTTTTTCTAGTGCCTGGCACCGTATATTGGGTCATTTTTTGGCTAATTCTTGCGTGCCTGGCACCGATAATTGGGGGGGGGTGGAAGTCCGCACCACCTTTCATCGGCGCTCAATCTGGTCCGAAAGATAATAAAAAACCGTCACGATCGCGTGACGGTATCGATGGAAGACGCTTCAATCAGGATCGCAGCCTTGCCGCAGGCAGAACTCTTCCTTGTCCGCTTGGGTGAACGACCGCGGGCCGTAACCGGTGGGCGCCATGACGGCCCAGCTGTTGCCGGTGACATGCTCCATGCCGACGTAATGTCCGAGTTCATGCATGATCACATGGCGCAGCGGCGGGCGGTTCGGCTGGTTCAGATTGAAGACCAGAATGCCGGTATCCGTGCCTGTGTAGAAGCCGTAGAGGTTGCCGATATCGCCGAACTTGCTCTGAAAATGCTCGGTATAATCGCTGCATTCGCCGGCGCTGCCGATGCGGTACAGTTGGTCTTCCCCGTCGTCGATATTGGACTGGTCGAAATGACCGTCGTCGTCGCGGAATTCGCCGGCGATCTCGATCAGCTTATCCTCGCCGATAAGGCAGGCCAGCTTATTGACCTCGTCCACGGCCGAGCGGATATCTTCGATTTCAGCGCCGCTAAACCGCACATCGACGTAGAGCTGCCGGGGAGACCGTCCGCAGGCGGAAAGAGCCGCTGCCGCGAATATGATATAGGCTCGTCTCACGGTGCCACCTCCTGGTCAGGGTTTGGTTCGTCTTGAAAAGAACCGCTTAATGTAGCTGAACCAGCCCTTTTGTCAATACCGGCCCCGCCAAGAGGCGATCGGCTCGCCGCATCCTGAGCTTAATAAGCCATATTTAAGGCGATATTGTGGATAACTTTAGCGGTCGCTTTATGTTATACTATTAGTCGCCTGGTTTAAATATTTTATTCGCAGCGCTTCGGCGCTCCGTTTTTTGGTTAATATGCAGGAATTCACATCTTCCGCGAGTCCCGCTGAGATCCCAGCGGTTAAGCCGCCGGTACCGAAAGTGGTCCGCATTTGCGACGGGATAATCCGTTGGACCCTCCGCATCTTGGCGGCCGCCGTGCCGTTGTTCGTCCTGCCCTGGACGATCGAGGTGCTGGAGATCAATAAGCAGCTTCTGATCATCGTCGGAGCCGTGGTCGCCGGCCTGGCCTGGCTCGGCAAGATGCTCGCTGAACGGAAGTTCGAGTATCGCCGCTCCGTGGTCAACCTGATCGTGGTCCTCTATCTCGCCGTCTATACCATCAGCTCGCTCATCTCGCAGAGCCGCTACATGAGCCTGGTCGGCGATTTCGGCCAGGAGAAGGCTGGATTGGTCACCGTCGGCGCCATGGTCCTGCTTTATTTCGTGGTGGTCAATAATATCCGGACGGTCAAGGATCTCAACCGCCTCTTCGGCGCCATCATGGCCGGCGCTTTCGTCGCCGGTCTGTACGCGCTGCTGCAGGGCCTGGGACTGTTCATCCTGCCCTTCGACTTCGCCAAGGCCGCCTCGTTCAACACCGTCGGCACCGTGGCCTCGCTTTGCATCTACATGTCCTTCGCCGTGATCCTGGCCAGCGGCATGCTGCTTTCGGGCCACAACCGGCCGGCCCAGAACAAGAAACTGCGCCTGGCCGGAAATATCGGGCTGATCGCGACCTCGGCCGTCGCCTTGTTCCTGGTCGCCGTCATCGATTACTGGCCGGTGACGGTTTCGCTGCTGGTGGCCTCCGTCCTGCTGATCGCTTTCGCCTTCGTGCACGCCCGGTCCATCAAGAGCATCAGCGGCGTCATGCTGCCGATCTCGGCGCTGGTCATCACCCTGCTTCTGCTGCTTTTCCGCTTCCCGATCTCGCTCAAGTTCCCGGCCGAGGTCATGCCTTCGATGAAGGCCACGGCGGACATCGTCATGAAGACCCTGCGCGAGCGGCCTTTCTTCGGCTCCGGACCCGGCACTTTCATCTTCGATTATTCCAAGTTCCACGCCGCCGAGGTCAACCAGTCGATGTTCTGGAACGTCCGCTTCGACCGCGGCGCCGCCAGGTTCATGACGCTCTTGGCGACGAACGGACTGCTCGGCGCCTTATCCTGGCTGCTCGTGGCCATTTTCCTGCTCGTTTCCGCCGGGCGCAAGCTGTTCAAGGCCGATGAGGAGACCTGGCACGTGCTGATCGGCATCTTCGCGGCCTGGTTCCTGCTGGTCGTCTCCAAATTCATCTACAGCTCCACCGTGACCCTGGAATTCGCCAGCTGGCTGACCATGGCGCTCCTGGTCATCGTCCACCGCCGGGATTTCTTCTCGGTCAAGTTCGAGAATTCGCCCCGCGCGGCCATGACCCTGTCGTTCGTATTCATCCTGGGCGTCGTCGTGGCCCTGTCCGGGATGTTCGTCGAGGGCCAGCGCTACGCCGCCGAGGTGAATTATGCCGCAGCCATCCGCACCGATAACGCCGGCGGCGACGTGGACAAGGTCATCGACAGCCTGGCCAAGGCGTCAGACCTGAACAACGCCAACGACGTCTACGTGCGCAACCTGTCGCTGGCGCTCTTGGCCAAGGCCAACAAGGAAGCCGGTACTCCGCTCGATATCAAGAAGGGCGAGAAGGAGACCGATGACGAGTTCAAGGCGCGGCAGCAGGCGGGCCAGCAGGACAAGGTCCGGCAGGTCGCGGCCCTCGCCGCCAACGCCGTCAACATCGGCAAGCGCGCCACGGACATGAATGGCGCCAACGTCGCCAACTGGTCGGTCCTGGCCAGCATCTATCAGAACCTCTTCGGCGTGACCCAGGGAGCCGACGACTGGGCCGTCAAATCTTACGAGAAGGCCATCGAACTCGAGCCGGCCAATCCTCAGCTCCACAACGAGCTGGGCAAGGTCTACATGTATCAGGCGGATCTCGCCAGCCAGGGAACGCAGGACAAGGACGAGGCCAAGAAGAAGGAGGCCGAGACCAAGATGAACGACCTGCTGGCCAAGGCCGTCGACAGCTTCAACAAGGCCATCGAACTGAAATCTGATTTCGCCCCGGGCCGGTTCGATCTGGCGCTGGCGTTCGACCGCCAGGGCAAGCTGAAGGAGGCCATCACCAAGATGGAAGAGGTGATCGCCCTGAATCCCAAGGACGTCGGCGTCGGCTTCCAGCTGGCTCTGATGTATTTCCGTGACGGACGCAAGGACGACGCCATCGGCCTCTTGGACGCCGTGATCACGCTCTCGCCGAACTACTCCAATGCCCGCTGGTATCTGGCCGCCATGTATGAGGAGAAGGGCCAGTTTGACAAGGCCATCGAGCAGATCAAGAAGGTCGATGAGCTGAATCCGAATACCGACGTCGTCAAGCAGAAACTGGATGAGCTGAATCAGAAGAAGGCCGCACCGCCGCCCGCGACGCCGCAACAGCCGCTGCCGCCGCCGGTCGACCAGCCGGTCAAGAACCCGCAAGAGCCCGGAGTGAAGCCGAGATAAGGTCATTCGCGAACGCGGTCCGTCCCCATCAGGCGGACCGCGTTTTGAATCATCCACTTTAAGCTGAGACCGCCCTATCTCTCCTTAAATTTTTACGGCCTTATTCTGGCGAATATTCTCAGTTTATCCACAGTTGCCGTCACCGCTACAGGCCAGATCCGATCCGGTTGGCTCAGCCGGATGTTTATTGACATTCATAGGGATATTTTGTAGCCTTAAACGGCACTCAAAATATCGTCCGGCCAATATAACGGGCCGCTAGCTCATCTGGTAGAGCGCTTCCATGGCATGGAAGAGGTAAAGGGTTCGAGTCCCTTGCGGTCCACCATAAGGCCCGGAACGTCAGTTCCGGGCTTTATAATATGAACAAGGGGCGAGAAGGGCGCGAGAGGAAGCCTGCTAGCAGGCTTCCGGTGCGCAGCGCCCGGGCCCGAGTCGGAGCGAGGGGAGTCCCTGGCGGTCCGCCATAAAGATCCCCGCGCGCCTCGCGTGGGAGATCTATTTACGCGGGAGATCGCAAAGTATCCGAAGGGGTTAATTGCGAGCCGGCCAGCAATTCACAGGTCGCAAGGGCGACCCGGGGTTCGGCGGGCGGATCATAGATCACGCGAGCCGAACGAGAGCGCGCGCGGCATACCGCGCCAGATTGACTTAAATTCCAGGAAAGACGATAATTTTCGGGCATTTCATCCCCACACATTATTATGTCGTTACAAGTCGGCATCGTCGGGCTGCCCAATGTGGGCAAGTCCACGCTGTTCAAAGCCATCACCAGGAAGCAGGTCGACTGCGCCAATTACCCCTTCTGCACCATCGAGCCGAACGTGGGCGTGGTCGCCGTTCCCGACGAGCGCCTCGCGGCCCTGGCCAAGGCGTCGAAGTCGCAGAAGGTCGTGCCCGCAGCGATCGAGTTCGTCGACATCGCCGGCCTGGTCGCCGGCGCCCACAAGGGCGAAGGACTCGGCAACAAATTCCTTTCGCACATCCGCGAGGTGGATGCCATCGTCGAAGTGGTGCGCGCTTTCGAGAACAGCGACATCGTCCACGTGACCGGCAAGATCGATCCGGCGGCGGACGCCGAGACCATCAACATCGAGCTGGCCTACGCCGACCTGGCGACCGCGGAGAAACGCCTGGACACGGCCAGGAGCCAGGCCAAGTCCGGCCTCGACCGTTCGCTGAAGATCCTGATCGAGGGGCTGGAGAAGATCCAATCGGCGCTGTCCGCGGGACGCCCGGCGCGTTCGTCCGGCCTGACCGACGAAGAGATCGAAGCCGTGCGCGACCTCCAACTCCTGACGATGAAGCCCTTGCTGTACGTGGTCAACGTCGACGAGAAGATGCTCAAGGAAGGCTATCGGGCGCCGGGCATCCCCCAGGAGCTGCAGATACCGCTGTGCGTCAAGCTGGAGGAGGAACTCGCGTCGCTGCCGCCGGAAGAGGTCAAGGAATACCTTTCGGCCCTGGGCCTGCAGCTGACCGGCCTGGATCAGCTGATCAAGAAAAGTTATGAACTGCTCGGACTGATGACCTTCCTGACATCGGGCGAGAAGGAATCGCGCGCCTGGACCATCAGGAAAGGGGCGAAGGCGCCGCAGGCCGCCGGGGTCATCCATTCCGATTTCGAGAAGGCGTTCATCCGCGCCGAGATCATCAACTGGAAGGATTTCGTGGAATTAGGCGAGGCCGGGGCGAGGGAAAAGGGCAGGCTGCGCGTCGAGGGCAAGGATTACGTCATGCAGGAAGGCGACGTCTGCAACTTCCGCGTCGGGGTCTGAAAAATGTTTCAAATATCGACACCGGCCGCTTTAATGGGAAAGCGGCCGGTGTTTGTTTTTCGTTATTTGTGGATATCTTCCGGATAATGGCCGAAATAAGGCCGTTATTCTCGCACTGCCGGTCAGCCGGTCTTCCTCAGGCGGATGATCTCCCGCCAGACCAGCTGGTCCGGCCGGCCGTAGGTCAGGCCGCCGTTCTTGGTGGCTTTGGTCCCGAGTTTGCCGATCACCGAGGCGTCGAGCAGCGGTTCGCCGGCGTAGCCGTTCTTGGCGATATCGGCGACGCTCAAGCCGTGTTTTTCGTTGCCGAGCACGTAAATGGGCAGCACTATGACCACGCAGCCGCCGTCCTTGAGCAGACGGCGCCAGCCGGCCAGCGCGTCGCGATAGAGATTGGCCAGTTCAGACAGCGTCTTTTGCAGTTCGCCGCGCGTCTCCTTGCCGCGGCGCGGCGGGCCCAGGAACGGTTCGGTCACGATGGCGTCAACGCTGGCCGCGGCGATCTGGCCGGGAAGGTTGCGGGCGTCGGCCGCGAAGACCTCGCTCGTTCCGGCGATCTCCGGCTGGCGGCGCCGCAGCCAGTCGATGTTCGCACCGGTGCTTCTGACCGCCTCCGGGTTCTTGTCGCTGCCGGCTACGGCCGCGTAGCCCAGACGCAAAGCCTCGGTCAGCACGGTGCCCGACCCGCAGAAAGGATCGATCAGCCTGCCGGACGGCGGCGCAGCGGCCAGGTTGATCATCATGCGCGCGACCTTCGGCGGCAGCATGCCCTGGAAGGTGTCGCGCGACGGCCGCCCGAAATCCTGTTCGGAAAATTCCTCGAACGGCTGGACCGCTTCGGTCACGCCGACCAGCAGCTTCTCCTTTCCGGCCAGCACGACGAATTCGGCCCCTTCCTCGATCAGCTTGTTCTTGGTCACGGCGACCGAGGTCAGCGCCGGGCCTTCCTGCGCCTTGACCCAGCGGCAGGAGATGCCGGCTTCTTTGAGCAGCGTCTTGGTCTTCATACCCGCGTTCTTCAGTCCGGCGGCGGCGCCGCGGGAGGACGTTCCGAGAGGGTAGACGCTGTAGCCGAAAGTTCGCCGCGGCACCGCTGACTTCGCGGCCGACAACTGCTCATACATCAGCTCGGCCAAAGCGTCGGGGGAAGGTTCCAGTTCGACCGGCAGCAGCCGACCAATCTTGATCGTGCCGCCCAGACGCCGCATCAGGTCCCGCGGTTCCGGTCCGGCATCATCCAACAGCAGCACCTGCTCCGAGGACCGGCTGAACTTGAAATCCGCCGACCCCAGGACGGCGGCAATTTCGGCGGCTGATAAAGCCGGATTGGAACCGAGAATGTAGAAACGTTCCATAAAGATATGCGTAACATACATTATATAGGGCGCCCGGGCAAATCTTCAGTTATGAAGCGGGGAAGTCATGAAGCAGGAAAGCTGTAAAGAAAGAGAGGATAAAAATATACATATACTATTCAGCTTCAAGCTTTCTATCTCCCGATCTTAACATCCATCCCTTGCTTTATCCCCAGTCCTTTGATATCGTTTCGGCACCAAGCCAATACAGGCTTAACATCGCCTTATTGCCATGGCTCGCCCCAGTCTTTAATCCAAGGGCGCGGGTCCGCGTCAAGTCCGGCCGTCAAGCCGGCGCGAACGCGAGTAAGGCCGGATATCTCTATGCAGAAGTACGAACTCTTATTCATCGTCCCGGCGAAGTTCACCGAGACCGAACTGTCCGGAGAGGCCGATAAGATCAAGGCGGTCGTCACCGCCGCCGGCGCCAGCGTCGCCGAGTCGCATGACCTCGGACGGCGCAAGCTGGCCTATCCGATCAAGAACGTCCGCAACGGGAACTATTTCCTGTTCTTCATCGAGTCCGAGCAGGCCGCGATCGCCAAATTGAACGAGATGCTGCGGCTCTCGACCGACATCCTGCGCCACCTCATCACCGTCCGCGATCCGAAGATCACCAAGATCCCGTCGTTCGCCGAGGAAGAGATGCGCCGCGAACGCCAGGAAGCCGCGCCGCCGGTCCGGCCGCAACAGCCGCCGCCGCAGCAGGCGCCGCTCATGCCGGCCAAGGAGAAGCTGTCCATGGAAGAGCTGGACAAGAAGCTGGACGAGATCCTGACCGACGACATCCTCTAAGCTCACTCAGGCTGGACTGGCGGCTGCCACGACAGCCGTCGCGGCCAATATCAACTCTATCCATCATATGAATCTCAATCGCGCCATGCTCATCGGCAACCTGACCCGCGACCCGGAGATCCGCACCACGAACAGCGGCCAGACCGTCGCATCGTTCGGCGTCGCCACTAACCACAACTGGACCGACGCTTCCGGCCAGAAACAGGAGAAGGCCGAGTTCCATAACATCGTCGCCTGGGGCAAGCTGGCGGAGATCTGCGGCCAGTACCTGGGCAAGGGCCGCAAGGTCTACATCGAGGGCCGGCTCCAGACCCGCGAATGGCAGGGCCAGGACGGCGCCAAGCGCAACCGCACCGAGATCGTCGCCGAGAACATGATTATGCTCGACCGGGCCGGCAACGGCCAGGCTCCGGCCATGGCCCGCCAAGGCGCCGCGCCTGCCCTGAGCAAAGTCGAAGGGCCGACCAACGCCGCCGAGAGCAACGAGGAGATCCACGTCGAGGACATCCCTTTTTAAAGCCGAACTACCCTTATGATGAAACGGAATAAGAAGCAAACCACTCCCGGCTACCAGCGTCATTGCCTGTTCTGCGTCAACGGCACCGAAGCCGTGGACTACAAGAACGTCGAAGGCATGAAGCGCTACCTGTCGTCCTACGGCAAGATCGTGCCGCGCCGCCGCAGCGGCGTTTGCGCCAAGCATCAGCGCATGCTGGCTCAGGCGATCAAGCGGGCCCGGCATATGGCCCTGGTCCCATTCCTCGTCAGATAGGAGCGGTCAGCATCCGGATACAGACGCTCCGCCCCTTTGCCGGGGCGGAGCTTTGCTAAGCGCGGGTTCGGCGCTTCGTGCCGCCGCTCCCCATCCCAAGACGCATGAAACCCACGCCACAGTGGAAAAAGATAGCCTCTGATCCGGCCAGCCGCGAGCGACTGGTCCGGCGCAGCGCCATCCTGGCCGCGGTCCGGCAATTTTTTCACGGCCGCGATTTTTTGGAAGCCGAAACGCCGATCATGGTGCGTTACCCCGGCATGGAGCCGCACCTCGACCCGTTCGCGACGAAGCTCAGACGGCAGGACGGGGACGAGTTTCCGGCGTATCTGATCACCTCTCCGGAATATTCGCTGAAGAAGCTGCTGGCCGCCGGTTTCGGCCGGGTCTTCGAGATCACCAAATGTTTCCGGAACAGCGAGCCCTGGGGCGAGGCGGCCGGCGATCGGCCGACGCACAACCCGGAGTTCACCATGATCGAATGGTATCGCGCCGGCGTTGACTACTCGGCCATCATGCGCGACCTCGAAGAGCTCGTCGCCGCGATGGCGGAAAAGAACAACGGCAGCGCGCGGCTCAGCTACCAGGGTCAGGCCATCGACCTCAGCGCGCCCTGGCCGCGTCTGACCATGGCCGAGGCCTTCAGCCGCCACGCCGGCCTCGACCTCGGGCGGGCCATCGGCGACCCGGAGTGGTTCCGGCGCGCGGCTGGGGAGAAGGGTCATCTGGTGACCGGGCAGGATTCTTTCGACGACATCTTCTTCAAGGTCTTCCTGAAGGATATCGAACCGAAGCTGGGCCTGCCGGCGCCGGGAGAGACCGCGGCCCGGCCGGTCATATTATATGAATACCCCCGGTCCATGGCCGCTTTGGCCAGGCTCAAGCCCGGCGACAGCCGCTACGCCGAGCGGTTCGAGGCGTATTGCCTCGGTTTGGAGCTGGCCAACGCCTTTTCCGAGCTTAATGACGCGGTCGAACAGCGGCGGCGGCTGGAAGAGGAAAGCGCCGAAAGGCGGCGCACCGGCAAGGTGCCGTACGAGCTCGACGAGCAGTTCCTCGAGGCGGTCGCGGTCATGCCCGACAGCGCGGGTATTGCCTTTGGGCTGGACCGTCTGGTAATGTTGCTGACGGACGCCCCATCGATCAGGGATGTCCTTTTTTTCCCGGCGGAAGACCTCTGGGAGCGATAAAGTCATAAAGAGTAAAAGCGGTAAGGAGACGGACGCGACGATCTCTTTACAACTTCGCAACTCTATATCTCCACAACTTCTATGGCCGACACCACAGCACTCAAAAAGGACGCGTTCATCAAGTTCCGCGGCGAGATCTGCGTCGTGACCGAGTCCCAGCACATCAATCCGGGCAAGGGCAGCGCCTTCGTGCGCGCCAAGCTCAAGACGGTCGAGACCGGCAAGACGGTCGAGAACACCTTCAAGGTGGGCGAGAGCGTCGAGACGGTCGAATTGGACCGGACGACCATGCAGTACCTGTACAAGGACGCCGACAACTACTATTTCATGGACAATGTCAGCTTTGAACAGATGGGCATCTCCGCCGAACTGCTCGGCGACCGCGGCCAATACCTGAAGGAAGGGCAGGAGGTCTTCGTCCTGATGTATGAGGGCCGGGCGCTGTCGGTCGATCTGCCCAAGAAGCTGACCTTCAAGGTCGTCGAGGCCATGCCGGCGGTCAAGGGCGATACGGCTTCCGGCCGCGTGCTCAAGGAGGCGACGCTCGAGACCGGCATGAAGACCCACGTGCCGTTGTTCGTGGAACAGGGCGACCTGATCATCGTGAACACGGAAACGGGGGAATACGTGGAGCGGGCCAAATAGGCCGAACGCAGGATATCAAAGAAGGCCGCCGGAGCGGCCTTCTTTTGAATTCCGGATGAACTCGGACGCTAGGCCGGGACCGCTTCGCCGGCTTCAGCCTTGGCCGTGACCACGGCCGCGGACGCGTCCGCGCTTTGGGCCTTGTCCCAGATGGCTTTTCGGATCTGCTTCAACAGTTTCGGATCGGCCTTGATGAAAGCTTTGGCGTTCTCCCGCCCGACGCCCAGCTTTATGTCCTCGCCTCCGCCGGAGGCGGACCCGCCTCGGGCGGGGAAAGAGTAGGAATTGCCGTTCTTGGCCAGAACGCCGGTTTCCGTGCCCAGGTCGACCAGGTCGCCGGCGACGGAGATGCCTTCGTTATACATGATGTCGAACTTGCAGGTGCGGAAAGGCGGCGCCACCTTGTTCTTGACGATCTTGACGTTGACCTGGTTGCCGATGACCCTTTCGTTCTGCTTGATCTGGGCCGAACGGCGGACCTCGATGCGCACCGAGGAATAGAACTTGAGCGCCGTGCCGCCGGTGGTCGTCTCCGGGTTGCCGAAGACGATGCCGATCTTCATGCGGGTCTGGTTGATGAAGACGACCATGGTATGGGTCTTGGAGACGATGCCGGTCAGCTTGCGCAGGGCCTGGCTCATGAGGCGCGCCTGGAGGCCCATGTGCTGGTCGCCCATCTCGCCTTCGATCTCGGCCTTGGGCACGAGCGCGGCGACGGAATCCACGACGATGATGTCCACGGCCCCGGAGCGGACCAGGGTTTCGGTGATCTCCAGCGCCTGTTCGCCGGTGTCCGGCTGGGAGACCAGCAGTTCGCCGACGCGGACGCCGATCTTGGCGGCGTATTCCGGGTCCAGGGCGTGTTCGGCGTCGACGAAGGCGGCCGTGCCGCCGGCTTTCTGGACCTCAGCCACGGTGTGCAGGGCAAGCGTGGTCTTGCCGGAAGCCTCCGGGCCGTAGATCTCGATGACGCGGCCGCGCGGCAATCCGCCGACGCCCAGGGCCAGGTCCAGGGAGAGGCAGCCGGTCGAGACCGACTCGACGTCCATCTTCCGGGCGTCGCCCAGTTTCATGATGGAACCGTCGCCGAAGCGCTGTTTGATCTGGTCGATGGCCGCGCCGACGGCCTTGATCTTGGCGTCGTCCTGGGCGCTCGTTTCCCGCATCGGGCGCGCGTTCTTCGTTTCTTTGGCTGACATAAAATGAGTGCCGGTCCCGCGTCGTGGCGCGGGACGTTTAAGTTAGCGAGAGCAAGATAAATGTTAGCACGGAATGAGTCAAATATCCCACGAACCGTTCAGTCGCCGCCAAAGCGGTCCGGTTGCCGTTTCAGGAATAAGGCGGTTTTCGGGAAGGAAAAGGGGATATTAATATTATGTTCGGTTTTTGTTCGGTAGTCAAGTAATCGATGTGGATAAGTCAGTAAATGAAAAATCGGCCCGGTTGTCCGGCCGATCCCTGACCATCTTCCGCATTCATTATTATAATCCCGGCAGCGGCTGGGGCGCGGCCGCGGTCGGCCGGTCCTTCGGTTCGACGACGATGTTGCGGATGATGACCGCTTCCTTGCCGTGCTTCTTCATCCCGACGACCTTGATCTCGTTCAGGCCGTCCTGCAATTCCATGGTGTCCCGGAAATTTCCGAGTTCGTCCAGCGCCACGTATTTGCCGTTGATGCGCAGGGAGACCTCGCGCTCGGTCCGTCCTTCCACGGTCACCGCGTGGTCGGAGGTGACGAAGTTGTCGCGTGGCGAGGACAGGGTGATGACCGGCGGCGAGACGATGCGGCTGACGGTCAGCCAGAAGTAGACGGCCAGTCCGAGCACGGCTCCGATGACGATGACCGCCCGGATCAGCTGGGGCGTGACCATCATCTGCCAGGCCGGGATGGCCCGGGTCGGATGCCGTCTGGCTGAAGCGCCGGGCGCGGGATTTTTTTGCGGCGCGGCGGCGCGCAGCCGCTCCTGCCGCTGCAGGCCGACCATGGTCGGCACGTCCAGCCCGAGGAACTTGCAATAGACCTTGAGGAATATCCGGGAATAGACGTCGTCCGGCAGCTTGTCGTACGCGCCATCCTCGAAACGCGTGATGTAGCGTTCCGGTATCTTGGTCTTGACCGCGGCGTCATGCCGGCTGCAGCCCAGTTCGGTCCGGGCCTTCTTCAGCCTGACGCCGACAGAGTCCAGGGTCTTCTGGCCGGTGGCGGCGACCGTCTCGATTTTAGCCGGTTTGTTCATCTTCATCTGGGTTCTGGTCTGGATTTTCGTCTTCATCAGGGTCGTCGGGCACATGGATGCCATCGACATCGTCGACCGCGGAAACGAGGATCTGACGCGGTTTGGCGCCATCCCCAGGGCCTATGATACCCCGTTCCTCCAATAAATCCAAGAGCCGGGCGGCCCGGGCGTAGCCGATCTTCAGGCGGCGCTGCAGATAAGAGGCGGACGCCTTGCCGGCCTTGACCACCGTGACCTGGGCCTCGTCCAGCAGCTCATCGTCGCCGTTCTCGTCATAACCGAAGTCATGGACGTCCTTTCTGGCTTTTTCCGTGACGCCGTCGGCGTAATTGGCCGGCTCTTCCATCTGGGAGACCAGATGATCGACCACCTTGCGGATGTCGGCGTCGCTGACGTAGCAGCATTGGATGCGCTTCGGCTTGGAGATCTCCGGCGTCATGAACAGCATGTCGCCGCGGCCGACCAGTTTTTCGGCGCCGGCCGTGTCCAGGATGGTCCGCGAATCGGTGGCCGAGGCCACGGAGAAGGCGACGCGGCTGGTGATGTTGGCCTTGATCAGGCCGGTGATGACGTCGACCGACGGGCGCTGCGTGGCCACGACCAGATGGATGCCCACGGCCCGGGCCATCTGCGCCAGGCGGATGATCGAGGCCTCGACCTCCGAGGCCGAGGCGACCATCAGGTCGGCCAGTTCGTCGACCAGGATGACCAGGTAAGGCATCTTCTCCGGCCGCTTTTCGTTGTAGGCGGCGATGTCGCGGCAGCCGGTCTGGGAGAGCAGTTCGAAGCGGCGGTCCATCTCGGTGAGCGCCCACTTCAGGGCGTTGATGATCTTCGGGACTTCGGTGATGGCCGGCGTCAGCAGGTGGGGGATGCCGTTGTAGACCGGCAGCTCGACGCGCTTCGGGTCGATGAGCATCAGCTTGAGGTCGTCGGGATCGTTCTGCATCAGGAGCGACAGGATGATGGCGTTGAGACAGACGGTCTTGCCGGAACCCGTGGCGCCGGCGACCAGGAGGTGCGGCATCTTGCCCAGGTCGGCCACCCAGGGCCGGCCGGAGACGTCCTTGCCCAGGCAGATGGTCAGACTGGAGCGGCGCTGGGCGAACTGCTTGGATTCGAGGATCTCGCGCAGGCCGACGATGGCCACGGTCTGGTTGGGGACCTCGATGCCGACGAGGGCCTTGCCGGGGATGGGCGCCTCGATGCGGATGGGGTGGGCGGCGAGCGCCATGGCCAGGTCATTGGAGAGGGCGGTGATCTTGGACAGCTTGACGCCCTCGTGCGGCCGCAGGGTGAACTGCGTGACCGTCGGACCGACGCTGACCTCGCCCATCTCCACGGGCACGCCGAAATTTTCCAGCGTCTTCTTGATGGTCATCATCCGGCCGTTGATGTCGCCGGCCGTCGGCTTGGCCAGGCGGTTGTCCAGGAGGTCGAGCGGGATGGGGGTGAATTTGAGGCGCTTCTTTTTGGCCGGTTCGGCCGGGCCGGGCAGTTCGCCGGCCGGGGAGGCGGCGGACGGCTCCGCCGCGGCTTCCGCGCGGGATCCGGACATGGCCCGCTTCTTGAAATCCGGCGGGGCGTCGGTCCCGATGACGCCTTCGGTCGCCGGCGCGTCCAGGCCGCGGTGGCCGAACGGCCAGGGCCAGCGGGCATGCCTGACGCCGGCCAGCCGTGAAGCCAGGTCATGCAGGGAGACGTTGAAGATCAGCACCAGCGAGACCAGCATCAGCGTGATCAGGATGATGAGGCTGACCCAGTAGCCGGCGAGCGTCATGAGCGGCGCGGCCAGGAACAGGCCGAAGTAGCCGCCGGCGCCGGAAAGATTGCCCATCACGAACATCGCGTCGACGGAGGGGGAGAGCAGCACGTTGAGCAGGCCGCCCCAGCTGACCAGGAACAGGAAGAGGCCGAGGCGCGCCGGGGTCTTGAAGACGAATCGGTCCGGCCAGGCGATATGTCCGGCCAAGCCCAGGAACACGACCGGCACCAGGTATTTGTTGACGCCGACCAGCGCCGCCAGGCCGGAGTCGAGAAAACCGCCGACGCGCCCGGCTAGGCCGGCCAGCGAAAGCAACATGATCAGCGCCAGGGCCAGGCAAAAAATCGCCGAGAGTTCTTTCTTGGCGTGCGGATTCAGAAGCGGCTGCGGTTGTTCCCTTTCCTTGGGCTTGTGGTTTTCTTTCTTCTGCCGGTGTTTTTTCGCCATAAAACCATGCGTCGGACCGGGTGCTCAGCGGCGCGTTCGCGCCGGCGGTCCGGATAAGCTCGCGTGACGCTTAACAGCATACCATTTTCTTCGATAAAGGGCCACGCGAAAATGAAGTTATAAAGTGGGGAAGCTGTAAAGTTGGAAAGCGGTTATTCTGATCACATGTTGCTTCATCACTTCATAACTTTATGACTTCACAACTTCCTCACTTTCTTCGGCGGAAACAAAAAAGCGCTGTTTCCGCAGCGTCTTTCGCGGCGCGCGAGCGCGCCCTCTTCGGCGTCTTCGGCCGGCAACTCCGCCGGCAGGGCTGCGAATTCAGAAAAAGCAATCGATTCAGATCAAGGCAAGAATGAGAAAAAGATCTTTCCCCAAGACGGGGATATTGCCGGGCAGCGGTCGCCGTTCTCATGGAACATAAATGCTCGATGAGATTCACCGCGAGGGTGATTGGCGGAGGCGCTGACTGACAGCATTTTTGCCTCGATTTTGATCGCGCTTAACCGAAGCCGCAGCCGTGCTGGCGGACTTGGCGTCACTGCCGTCGTTTCAATGATCGTCGCCACACCGTTATTATACAAACCATATTTTTGAGTGTCAAAAGCCGCGCCGGGGGCTTGTGGACAGGCCCGGGCGCGTCAAGACAATATAAAAGAGCCGGTCTCCGACCGGCTCTTAAGTCTGGTTTTCGTCGCGAGGACGCTCGCGTGCCTGCCGTTTCCGCCGGCGGCCGTGCCAGTGGTACAGGACCACCAGCACCAGCCCGCCGGGCAGGGCGGCGACGGCGCACTGTGCCATGATCTTGGCCAGGAACAGGAACTGGGTCATTTCCCGTCTCCTCCCGTCGTCACTCGTCGTCGTCCGTGTCCTTGCCGAGCCACTTGGCGGCGAATTTCTCCGCCTGCTGCAGATCGCCCGTCGAAAGCAGTTTGCGGTAGCGCTGGTCGCTGCGGCCGTCGTTCTCCTGGAAGACCTCGGTGAAGACCGCGGCCGCCAGACGGCAGATGCCGACGACGTCGCCCATGACCGAGATGAATCTGTCGGCGGGACGGTCGCGGCGGCAGCAGGCGACGGGCAGGCCGCAGTAGTGCCGGCCTTCCTGCATCCGGGGAACCGGATGTTCGACGGTGCGCGGACCGCAGAAGTCGGATTCGGCGTAGGCCTTGGCGTAGCTCTTGAGGCGCTCACGCCGTTCCGTCCGGGCCGCCTCGTCCTGTTGCTGCCGCAGCTCCTGGCCGAAGTCGGCCTTCTTGGCCGCCTTGAGGCCCTCGACCCACTGGCGCATGTCTTCGCGCTTGGCCCGCACCGTCGACGATTCCTCGATCATCTTGATGGTGCGCAGCAGCGGGTAGACGCCGCAGCCGGGTTCGCGCAGGCGCTTGCCTTTGTCCGCGGCGATGGATTCGGCGCACGACGGGCAGCGGACGATCTCCCGCGCCTTCTCGAGCGTCATCCTCAGCGGATCGCACGAAGTGTTGTACATCTGCTCGGCCAAACCGGTGTTCGGGCATCCGGCTGCCTTGCAGGCGAAGCGTTCGCCTGTTCTTTCGGCCGTTCGGTTCTCATCCCGAACAGCATCCTGCATCTTCTTTTCCCTGGACATGACGTCCTCCTTTCGGGATGAGAGCCAATAAAAGCCTTCGGTCCCTTGGTTGATGGTTGCTGCAATCGCGCTTCAAAAAATGTTTCAGATGAAATGAACGATAACGGCAGACCTTAGCATGGTAGCCGTCGTTTGTCAATATTCAATGACATTATCGACGCGCCAGATAGCCGCTTGGTTGTGGATAAATCTTCAGATGGAACGGCCTGACCATCTTCTGCGCCAGCGGCAAAAATAAGGAGAATATTCAGTTTTTGTGATGTCTTGGCTGGTTCAGACCGCCAGCGTCCGACCGTTGCACCTTTTCTTCCGCCTTAAAAATCATTTTATATCGCTAATTTCAGCAAAAAAATCTCCGACCCTTGACAAAATAGCCTCGTAGCCCTTGACGGTTGCCTCTTACTTTGCTATCATCACGCAGAACACTGTGGCCATTAAATGGACCGGCGGGAGCGGGGATTTGCCCGGCTCTAACCGGAAACACAGTCGAACATCTCATGTTCGTAAAACGGGAAAAAATTTAGGGCGGTAAGTCTGAATAATCACCCCTGTCGCGGCGGAAAATGGCGTGCGCGGTTAGGCAGGGGGGATATTTTTTTACTGCCCGGAAAAATTCAGATCCTGAAATCGGTGTTCGGGAGGGGGAACCCTGTCCCAAAACCGGCCAACGGCTTCAGGCTCTTAATTTTCGCACCAATCGTCTTTGGGTAATTTATTTCAAGTATGATCTTCAAACGCCAGGTCCCCAAGAACAAAGAGCGAAAATCATTCTCCGACGTCGTCGACGCCATGCACATGCCGGACCTGATCGAGGTCCAGAAGAAGTCCTACGACTGGCTCTTCAAGGAGGGTATCCGCGAGCTGTTCGAGGAGGTCTCGCCGGTCAAGGATTTCATCGGCCGAGACCTGGAGCTCTACTTCCTGGATTATTACCTGGACGAGCCGAAGTTCGACGAGGCCACGACCAAGTCCAAGAACCTGACCTTTGAGGCGCCGCTGCGCGTCAAGGCCCGGCTGATCAACAAGCGGACGGCCGAGACCAAGGAACAGGAGATCTATCTCGGCGACTTCCCGATCATGACCGACCGGGGCACGTTCATCGTCAACGGCATCGAGCGCGTCGTCGTCTCCCAGCTGGTCCGCTCCGCCGGCGTCTTCTTCACCGCCGAGATCAACCGCGCCCGCAAGCATTTCGGCGCCAAGATCATCCCCAACCGCGGCGCCTGGCTGGAGATGGAGACGGACACCTCCAACGTCATCTGGGTCAAGATCGACCGCAAGCGCAAGGTCGCCGTGACCTCGCTGCTGCGCGCCTTCGGCTACGGTTCCGATGAGGAGATCCTCGACTTGTTCGCCGCCGCCGACAATCACCCGTCCATCAAGTACATCCAGAACACCATCGACAAGGACGCGGCCAAGAACGAGGAGGAAGGCCTCAAAGAGGTCTATAAGCGCATCCGCCCCGGCGACCTGGCCACGGCGGACAACGCCCGCTCGCTGATCCACTCGATGTTCTTCAATTTCGACCGCTATGACCTGGGCAAGGTCGGCCGTTACAAGTTCGCCCAGCGCTTCGGCCTGAATTTCAACAAGGACCAGATCGAGAAGCCGGAGAACCGCATCTTACGCAAAGAGGACCTGGTGACCATCGTCCGCGAGCTCATCCACCTGAACATCACCCAGGAGGCCGCCGACGACGTCGACCATCTCGGCAACCGCCGCATCCGCGCCGTGGGCGAGCTGGTCCAGAACCGCCTGCGCGTCGGCCTTTCCCGCATGGAGCGCATCATCAAGGACCGCATGTCCACCATGGACATCATGAACCTGACGCCGTCGCGCCTGGTCAACGCCCGGCCGATCATCGGCGTCGTCCGCGAGTTCTTCATGTCCTCACAGCTGTCGCAGTTCATGGACCAGACCAACCCGCTGGCCGAGCTGGAGCATAAGCGCCGCCTGTCGGCCATGGGTCCCGGAGGCCTCTCCCGCGAGCGCGCCGGCTTCGACGTGCGCGACGTGCACCCGACCCACTACGGCCGCATCTGCCCCATCGCCACTCCCGAAGGTCCGAACATCGGCCTGGTCGGCCACTTGGCCAGCTACGCCCGGGTCAACGAATACGGTTTCATCGAAACGCCCTACCGCCGGGTGGTGAAGGAAGCCGCCAATGACGGCAAGGCGGCGGTCGGCGAGATCGCCCGCGGCGACATCAAGGATCCGGATGCGGGCAAGGTCCTGGTCAAGGACGGCGAAGAGATCAGCAAGTCCGACGCGGCCAAGCTGGCCAAGTCCGCCCTGACCGCCGTGCCGGTCAAGCCGCGCGTCACCAAGGACATGGTCTACCTCAACGCCTTCGCCGAAGAGAAGGCCATCACCACCGCGGCCACGACCGCCACCGACGACAAAGGCTATTTCCTGGAGTCCAAGGTCAGCGTCCGCAAGTTCGGCGAGCCGTCGGTCGAGGAAGTCGACAAGATCGACTACATGGACGTGTCCTCGCGGCAGATCGTCTCCATCGCCACCTCCTGCGTGCCTTTCCTGGAACACGACGACGCCAACCGCGCCCTCATGGCCACGAACATGCAGCGCCAGGCCGTCCCCTGCATCAAGCCGGACGCGCCGATCATCGGCACCGGCGTCGAGCACCGCGCCGCCCTGGATTCCGGCCATCTGATCATCACCGAGGATAACGGCACGGTCACGGCCGTCCAGTCGGACAGGATCGAGGTCAGGGGCGATGAGGGCGGCGTCCGTACCTACAATTTGAACAAGTTCGTCCGCTCCAATTCCTCCACCTGCATCAACCAGCGCCCGGTCGTCGAGAACGGCCAGAAGGTCAAGGCCGGCCAGATCCTGGCCGACGGCGGCGCCATCGACCACGGCGAACTGGCCCTGGGTCAGAACCTGCTGGTCGCCTTCCTGTCCTGGGAGGGCTACAACTACGAGGACGCGGTCATCTTGAGCGACCGCCTGGTGCAACAGGACCGCTACACTTCCATCCACATCGAGAACTACCCAATCGACGTCCGCGAGACCAAGCTGGGTCCGGAGGTCGTCACTTCGGACATCCCCAACATCAGCGAAGAGAAGCTGAAGAACCTCGACGAGAACGGCATCGTCCGCATCGGCGCCGAGGTCGTTTCCGGCGACATCCTGGTCGGCAAGATCACGCCCAAGGGCGAGACCGAGCTCTCGGCCGAGGAGAAGCTGCTGCGCGCCATCTTCGGCGAGAAGGCCCGCGACGTGCGCGACAGCTCCCTCTATCTTGAGCACGGCGAACACGGCAAGGTGGTCGACGTCAAGATCTTCTCCCGCGAGGCCGGCGACAAGCTGCCGCCGGGCGTGATCATGACCATCCAGGTGTCCGTGGCCGACCTGCGCAAGGTCCAGGTGGGCGACAAGGTCGCCGGCCGCCACGGCAACAAGGGCGTCATCTCCAAGATCGTCCCGGCCGAGGACATGCCTTTCCTGGCCGACGGCACTCCGGTCGACGTCATCCTGTCGCCGCTCGGCGTCGTCTCCCGCATGAACCTGGGCCAGATCCTCGAGACGCATCTGGGTCTCGCCGCCAATTCGCTCGGCTATCACGTGGTCACGCCGGTGCTGAACGGCGTCACCGAACAGCAGATCAAGGACGAGCTCAAGCGCGCCGGCTTCCCCGAGGACGGCCAGCTGCAGCTCTACGACGGACGCAACGGCGAACCTTTCGACAACAAGGTCACCGTCGGTTACATCTACGTGATGAAGCTCAACCACATGGTCGAGGACAAGATCCACCAGCGCTCCATCGGCCCGTACTCGCTGATCACCCAGCAGCCGCTGGGCGGCAAGGCGCAGTTCGGCGGCCAGCGTTTCGGCGAAATGGAGGTCTGGGCGCTCGAGGCCTACGGCGCGGCGCACACCCTGCAGGAGATCCTGACCATCAAGTCCGACGACGTGCCCGGCCGGTCCAAGGCCTACGAATCCATCATCAAGGGCGAGCCGATCCGGAAGATCAACATTCCCGAATCGTTCAACGTGCTGGTGCGCGAGCTCAAGGGCCTGTGCCTGGACGTGGAACTGCTCAAGGACAAGAAGCGCATCGACCTCGACGAGTTCAAGCCCGCCATGTTCGCTGCGCCCCAGGGCCGGATAGCTTCTCCGGAAGCGGTCGGATCCGGCCTGCCGGCGGAATCGGCGGCGCCCCAGCCCCCCGTGAGGGATGAAGGCAAGGAGGCGGCCTAAGCCACCTTTACCGATTTGACCATACGCCTATGAATCCCATCGCCGACCAATTCAAGATCCAGGACTTCGACGCCATCCGCCTCAAGCTGGCGTCGCCCGAGACGATCCGCCAGTGGTCGTACGGGGAAGTGTCCAACCCCGAGACCATCAACTACCGCACCCAGAAGCCGGAGAAAGGCGGCCTGTTCGCCGAGGAGATCTTCGGCCCGTCCAAGGACTGGGAGTGCTACTGCGGCAAATACAAGAAAGTGCGCTACAAGGGCATCATCTGCGACAAGTGCGGCGTCGAAGTGACGCACTCGCTGGTCCGCCGCGAGCGCATGGGCCACATCGAGCTGGCCTCGCCGGTGTCGCATATCTGGTTCCTGCGCGGCGTGCCGTCCAAGATCGGCCTGACCCTCGACCTCTCCGTGCAGAACCTGGAAAAGGTCATCTATTTCGCCAATTTCATCGTCACCGAGGTGCGCGAGGACGTGAAGAACGAGACGCTGGAACAGGTCCGCGCCGAGTTCAAGTCCAAGAAGAAGCAGATCGAGGGCGACTACAAGCGCCAGGTCGAGCAGATCGGCCAGACGGCCAAGGACGAGGCCGCCAAGGAGAAGGCGCTGGCCCAGGCTTTCGAGATGAAGACCAAGAAGCTGAAGGAGCTGGACGAAGATTTCCGCACCGTGGACAAGGAACTTAAGGACCTGAAGCCGCTGCGCATCATTTCCGAGAACACCTACCAGGAATGGTCGCTCAAGTACGGCCACATCTTCGAGGCCGGCATCGGCGCCGAGGCCGTCCGGTATCTGCTCACGAAGATCGACCTCGACACGCTGATCGCCGCGCTCGACGGGGAGATCGCCGACGAGCCGCTGGGCGCCAAGTACGACAAGCTGGTGCGCCGCGTCAAGCTGATCCGCTCCCTCAAGATCAACGGCATCCGCCCGGAGTGGACGGTGCTCACCACCATCCCGGTCATCCCGCCGGACCTGCGCCCGATGGTGCCGCTCGACGGCGGCCGTTTCGCCGCGTCCGACCTGAACGACCTCTACCGCCGCGTCATCAACCGCAACAACCGCCTGAAGCGCCTGCTGGAGCTGAACGCTCCCGAGGTCATCACCCGCAACGAGAAGCGCATGCTGCAGGAGGCCGTCGACGCGCTCATCGACAATTCCGCCCGCCAGTCCAAGACCGTGCTGGCCACCACCGGCAAGAAGCGCCAGCTCAAGTCGCTGGCCGACATCCTCAAGGGCAAGCAGGGCCGCTTCCGCCAGAACCTGCTGGGCAAGCGCATCGACTACTCCGGCCGCTCGGTGATCGTCGTCGGCCCGTCGCTGCACCTCGACCAGTGCGGCATCCCCAAGCGCATGGCCCTCGAGCTGTTCAAGCCGTTCGTCATCTCCAAGCTGATCGAGCGCGGCTTCGTCCATAACATCCGCAGCGCCAACCGCTTCATCGAGGCCGACCACAGCGAGGTCTGGGACATCCTGGAAGAGGTGACCAAGGACGCCCTGGTCATGCTCAACCGCGCCCCG
>Ga0315268_10002009_pt1 | contig 23231 bp, 26 predicted proteins | sample C1_top_MG_FD_204535 | JGI IMG/M metagenome (GOLD analysis project Ga0315268, IMG submission 204535) | Sediment microbial communities from Yellowstone Lake, YNP, Wyoming, USA - C1_top | ecosystem: Environmental > Aquatic > Freshwater > Lake > Sediment | place: USA: Wyoming | collected 2017-08-01 | reverse complement strand
GATCGGGATAAATGGGATGAGCTCCAAGATAAAATGATTGATGCAATGATCCGTCTAGAGAAAACTTTTAGCGGATATATCGCACATTTGAATTAATTTTGAACAAGTATTCTGAAACATGCATAATTAGTCAATGAGCATACTGCCTTTATTATGCAAATTTTCGCGGCTGGAAATCCTTATATACTACCCATGCATATATCTGTATAGAAAATGCATAATGTTGCATGGTTGGCTGTGGAGTCAATCTGTGGACATGGGGTTCTTACCCGGCTTTTTCTATTTTTTAACTGTATTTATTCTTTAAAAGATAGTTCTTGGGAAAAGACTCAATCAGGGATTTAAACCTTAATTCCCTAATTATGTCCATGGAATCCTTCTCTCTTGAAGATCTGGATTGGTTGAGAAACATAAAAATCACCAGCTTGAAAAGAAGGCATCCTGATTTGCATGGGAAGCTTATCGGTTTATGCGCCGAACTGGATCCAACAGAATTTCCTGAAGCCGTTGCCATTACAAAAAACAGAACGCAGACATTGATCAACCTTGCAAAGATCCGTAAGAAATTGAGGCGTCAAAGGAAAAAATCTTCAAAGAGATTGCTTGCTGATGCTGAAGGCATGATCCGGGCAATAGGTGCAGCGACTATCCGCGGACCAGCAAGTCGAAAAGGAGCGCCGGTTCCGCATGGCGCTGAGGAAGCTGTAAGGCCTATGCATAAAAGAACAGAAGGACCAGTCTCCGATCAGATCCAGCTATTTCGATTTGCAAGCGGATTCATGGAGGCCCACTTCGAAGCATACCGGAGAAAAGGGGGGGCACTGACAGCAGAGGGATTCAAGGATGCTGCATTCGCCAATCCTTATCATCTACCCGATAGGACGTACAAAAAAGTGATGGATCTTTTATTACAGAGCGATCCTGACCATGACAAGATGTACTATTATGGTAAAGATGGAAGCGAGATATATTGGGGAGCAATAAGATTGTCAACTTCCTTGAACAAGAATGATCCAAGAAGAGAAGATTCGCAATGGCTCCGTACAGAGGCTGTATCGATCATCAGCACAAAACCGCCCATGAGCGAACCTATGGAGGCGCACTACGAACAATATCGTCGAATAAACATCGGGAGCGCTAGGATAGGAGACCCGGATAATCTTACTGAATACGAATTTCATCATGTGATGACGATACCGCCATCTGACCTCATGGGGCATTTGGAGGATGTCAATAAGATGTTTGAGAAGGTTCGTTGGCCCATTGAAAGGGATCAGGCAATAATGGCCGCCAGACTTCTTATCGGCCTTCCTCAATGGCGATTAAAAGACATAAATAATCCAGAAGTTTTATTCAGGTTCTCTAGTAAGTTATATGTCAGCGATCCGGAAGGTGCAAGCCGGTTTGCTGAAGCTTATCGGAAATTGACGCCTGAATTGAAAAACTGCTACAATAAGTATATGGAAAAAGGAGGGGTAAAACTCGGGCCCAGCTCATTTGAAAAGTTAATGAATGTCAGAGAGGCAGACGTGAGCTATTTTATGCGTGAAGCAAAAGACGTTATGGGAGCTGACGAGGATGATCTAGTATATCAAATGGCCGCAAGGCTCATCGCTCTTGATAAAAACATTAATTTAGGGTTTAGATATGATGTTGCTAAGACGGCGATCGGCCCAACGGAATTCAGAACTGAAGTCCGTGCATTGGTGTATAGCGGTGTTGGATCATTAATGAAAGCCGTCAAACCAAAACTGGATGCGTCACTTGTAGCCTCTTATGATATATATCAGACGCAAGGCGAGCTGAGCTTTTCAGAATTCGAACAAGTGTTAAGCGCTAAACCTGGTAATACGCATATGATTCTGGCAAGTCTGCTTTTACGATCAGCTGCTCTCGCTTCACCGGATTCGCTCGAGCTGTTCAACATCGCCTCGAAAATAATCGCTGGGCTTCCCCCTGAGCGCCTTTCAAGGTTTTTTCCTGCAACCCAGGATCAGGAATTATCTGTGATGGTAAGGCTTCTGGCTGAATCAACGCCTCGTGAACTATTATTCATGCCAGAATGGATTCCAAAAGAAATGCTTGACAAACTGACGCCTCAAGGGATAATCCTCAGGATCGAAGCAACGGCAATTCTTGATGCGCAAAACAAAATAGCGAATAGGAAGCTGCATTGAATATTTGCCAGTCAAGAGTTCAACCCAAGTCTAACCTGCAAGACCGATACCACGCAGGATGAAATACGCCCCGAATATCACGAACAACGCGGCGAGAAGCGGATTTCCGTATTTGTCAAGCAGAATCTTCAGGCGATCGAGTATCTTCTTGGAACCGCTCGGGAATGCCATGACCAATACGATCGGCAGAATAGACGGAAGAAGGAACATCAACGAGCTGAACGCAGAAATAGCAAGCGTCAGCGGGATAGATACATCAGCATGGAATATCTCTTTCAGTTGTGTCAGATAAAGCAGGACTGCATCGATATTGGTGATGTTTATCAGGAATCCGATAGCGACAAGCCCGAAAGAAGGTATGTTCGCATGCTTCTTCATGGCTCCTTGCGACCCATCGCTATCTGGTTTCTCCAATAATTCGTGGATTCCGAAAGCGAGAAGAAGGACACCTATGACTATATCGAGAATCGGGGATTTCTTGATGACCAAGGGATGGTCCCCGTGCGTCAACCCGTATGCTATCGATGTGAGCAGGAGAACCGACAGCAACCCTCCGAATAACAAGGCGAACACCCGGAAGATAGGCCTATCCTTGCCGCAAAGAAGCGCGACAGTGAGCGCGAGTATCCCCGGCGATAGGGTCGAGCCTATGGCTAGCGGTACTATCCTAGCGATAAGGTCGAGCATGAGGGATAGACTCGGATAAAGATTATAAAACGCAATGCGCCGCCTGGGTACGCTTCATTGGGCCGGCATCCCACTGTTGTTCCTCCGTCGTCAGATTATTGTTTGACGCCCGTCTAACTATGACAGATGTCTAATCTCCTGGCGAAACATATATATACTGAAAAAAACACTATATATGTTGCGCTTGGTATTTCCAAGTGCGATATATACCGGAAAACGGTTGAGTAGCAACGGTTTCATCTGCGGGTTTTTCCCCCCGAGGGCTCACCCCGAGAACCGCTTGCTCAAACCAATAAATCCGATAATATCGGATATTGACTTTGGCAGACCAGTCTTATAGCTGGTAGGCTATGTCAAGCTTGGAGCCAAGAAGCGCGCAGAACACATCCGGGTTTTCCGGGTGGATGGAAAGGGACGCTACGGAAAGGGTTCTTGGGAACCATTTTTCAATAGCAGAATCCGTATATGGATAAAACTGCATGAAAGATTGGACCAAGGGCAAAAATTTCCGTGGCGAAAAGAAGGGGGAACGGAGGGAATGATAAGTTGATCGATATCAGAACCTTCGAGTTCTTCTATCCGGATCCAGAAGCATGTGTTCTGACCGGTATAAACGCCGGAATTTTCCTGATTTTTGGTGGGTGGGATAGAAATTTCTGCAGTCGTACTGCCGTATCTTATTACTGGCAGATATGCTGGCTTGGGTCACACGACAGCTGGTTTTCGCAATCATCGTCGGTGAAGCAGTAGCCTCCTTTCTGAGATTTCACAGCCTCGGTCGCCATCTGATTGATATGGTCGGTCTGGTTATTGATATTCGAGCTTGTTGATTTCGCTGTGCCGATCATCTGGGACGCTGCTATTGCGACGATAGCGAGAACGACTGCAATCAGAATCAGCATCTCTGCGGAAAGCTGGCCTTTCATATAAGAATCATCCCCCTAAAATGTTGTGGAGAGGGCGAATTTTTATAATTAGATAATGAGTTTTCAGTTGGATAGAGATAATAGATCCGGAGGTCTCATCATGAAGACGAAAACAATTTACCTGACATATAAGACACGCGAGCGCATCGAGATCGTGCGGATAACTGATGAGATCGAGCGCGCTGTGCGTGAGAGTGGGGTGAAAGAAGGCTTGGCCCTGGTCAATCCCATGCATATCACGGCGGCTGTAGTCGTGAATGACAATGAACAAGGGCTTCATCAGGATTATCTGTGCATCCTGGAGAAACTGGCACCATACCGGGATGATTACCGCCATAACGATACTGGGGAGGATAACGCCGCATCTCACATCTGGCGCCAGCTCATGGGGCATCAGGTCGTGCTTCCGATAACAAAAGGTAGTCTCGATCTCGGGACATGGGAGCAGGTGTTCTATTTCGAATTCGATGGGAAAAGGGAAAAGCGGGTATTGGTGAAAATCATCGGCGAATAGTTAGAAAATTATTGTTTTCTTTGTTTTCTGGTCGTAGATGCCCCTAGCCTTCGCCTTGTCTTCAACCACATGCTTCACTACAAGCTCTTTTCCCATGGAAGATGGCACTATCATCCAATGCTCGATCTCGAGATTAGATTTGCGGACCAGTATCGAGTATTTCCCCATCTCTTTACCCGTATCCAGATCCAGATATCCGTAAACGACAAAATCAGCGCCGCTCGTGCGAAGGATCCTCACCTCTTTCTTTCCTTTCGCGCCGATGGCAATCGTGTCTTCAGGGAAATCCATATGCATCAGCCATCTTATCAATCCATTTTCCTATCCATCTATCAATACGAATCCGCTTCGTCCGGTTCGTGCATGAATTCTATCAATGTCTCCTGCGCTTCCGGTTCGGGGTCTTTCATCTGGCCCCTTTCCGGATATCTCCACCCATTTTTCCTCAGCCACGCCCTCCGCTCCTTATGGTCTGGTATAGCTCGCTCGACCAAAGCCCAGAACCTCGGCCCGTGGCCTCTATACCTGGTATGGGCGAGCTCATGGATGATGACATAATCCAGAATCTCATCCGGCATGAAGAGCAGCCTGAAATTCAGGCTTATCGAGCTGCCTCGTGAACAGCTTCCCCAACGGGAAATGGAATCGCGGATAGAGATATTGCGAATCGGCGCCTGGAAATGGGCTTCATTCAGCTCATGCACGCGCTTCTTCAAACGCGGATCTATCGCTTTTGTGATTTCCCGGCGCACGAGCGAGCTTATCTTCTCGTCTTTTTTTGGATGTTCAGCGAACGATATCTCGATTCTTTCTGATTTTGTCTTCGCTCGAAATCGTTTCCCCTCTTTTATCGATAAATCGAATTCCTGTCCCATCGCAGTGAGATGCTGTCCGTCGCGGAACCTCACCCTCTTCTCCTGCTCAGGGTTCCACTTCCCGAGCTCGATGGATTTGATGGATCTTGAAAGCAGGTTCCGGGCGACCCTTTCCCTTTCGCTCTTCGGCCAACGTAGGGGGATGCTTATCGATATCACGCCATCTCGGAAGCGGGCCGAGGCGTTCCTATTTTTTGAATGATCGAAACGCACAGAATATGTCCTATTCTCTATCGTGATCGAATCCCCCAGCGAATAGCATGGTTCGCTCTGGGCATCCGTTCTGCTTTTCCGCTTTTTCTCAGTTTGTTTTGTTCCTGAAGAGAACAGCCCGAGAATCACTTCTCCTATTTCCGGCAAAGCTTTTTCACCTGTTTCAGAAATTCCTTATCTAATCCACTCTTTTAACGAAGGTATAAAGATTTATAACGCTGTGATTCGTCATATCAATCATCCAGAATCCATAACAGAATAGCCATCGAAGGGTTGGGAATCATTCGGATGATGAGAAGATGCCTGAAGGATCAAAAGAGCGCGGTTCAATTCTGGGCGGGGTTGTGAAATCCTTGCCGAATGGCGAGATGGGGAACATCCTCATCCTCAATGTGCTTTATTCCTTCATCGCCGCTGCCCTCGGAGTCATAATTCCATTATACATGCTCCATCTCAAGATCGACGTCTCATATATCGGCCTGATAATCTCGCTAGGACCGCTGGTTTTCCTCATTTTGCGGGTTTTCTTCGCAAGTTTCGCTGATGAGATCGGCACAAGGATGATAAACATCCTTTCCTCAGTCTCCAATCTCGGGGCTATCGCAGTATACGCCCTTCTCGCGACTCCGCTCGGTTTTGCATTCGGGAGTTTCCTCGAAGGGATAAGGATGTCAGCTTTCTGGGCTGTTGTCCGGACAGATATCCTTTTCGTGAACGGGCATGTGCACGCCAGCAAGACTCTGGCGCATTTTTCAGGCCTCCGGCAGCTGGGTGATGGCCTGGGCAGGTTCCTCATCGGTTTTGCTATCGTCGTTTTCGCCTTCCAAGGCTCGTTCCTTCTCATTTCCGTGCTATCTATCATCATGCTCGTCCTCACCCTCAAGATCGGGCACGGAGGATCGAACGGAAGAAAAGTTGGTCCGGACAAAGGCCTCCGGGCAGGGATGTTTTCCAGGATAGCTAAGAAAAGGCCGCTCTCTTTCTGGCAGGCATCGATATTGCTGATGCTCATCTTCGTTGTCATCAACACGTTATCCAGCTTCCTGATCCCGGTCTATTTCACGGCGGGCCTGAACCTGAGCTATGAAGAGACCGGCATATTCCTCGCGCTTTTCTCGCTATTCACCGCTGTCGCCACCCTGCTCTCTATCAAATACGATATCCATACTGGCATACTGCTCTTCCTTGCTTTCCTCATGGTGCCCGGATTGATCATGATGCCGTTCATGGGCAGGAACATATTGATTCCCGCCATCCTTCTAGCGCTCGGCTCTGCGGCGTGCAACATCCTCAATGAATATGTTATCGTGGACCAGGTCCTCAGAAGCCGGGACGTCTCGACCGATATCGGGGTATTGTATGTTCCGCTGAAACTCGTGGAGTTCAGTTTCCTCGCTGTCGGGGGCTTCGTGATAGCTAGATACGGTTATGTCCCGCTTTTCGCAGTCCAGGCATTGTTCGTCATCGCTTTCGTCATATCCATGGCGCTTGCTTCAAAGAGGTCGGCAGGATGAAATGGCGAATCATTGATTTCACGGAGAATGATGCCTTCATGAATATGGCGATAGATGAAGCGATAAGCGAAAGCGTGGCTCGGGGCGATCCCCCGACAATACGTTTCTATGGATGGAGACCGAGCGCTGTTTCTATCGGTTATTTCCAAGGTATCGATGAAGAGGTCGACCTTGAGAAGTGCCGGGAACTCTGTGTGGATGTCGTACGGAGAAGAACGGGTGGCGGCGCAGTGTATCATGATAATGCTGGCGAAATCACCTACAGCGTGATCGCGAAGGAGCAGGTTTTTTCTAAGGATATTCTCGCATCATATCGAGAGATTTGTGGATGGATTATCGATTCTCTCGGGCTCCTGGGGATCAAATCTCAATTCAAGCCGATAAACGATATCGTCGCGTTCGATGGCGATACTTTGAAGAAGATATCCGGCAATGCCCAGACAAGGCGGGGCGGGGTGTTGCTCCAGCATGGGACTATCCTCTATTCCGTCGATGTGAAGGGGATGTTCTCTATCCTCAAGGTCCCGAGCGAGAAATTGCGGGATAAAATGATAAAGGAAGCGGGCGAGCGGGTCACTTCCGTCCATCGTCTAAGCAAGGCAAGCAAGGATGAGTTATACCGCGCTCTTATCTCTGGTTTCACGGCCGATAAGGATATCTTTTTCGATTCGCTCACAAAAAATGAGATCACTCGAGCGAATTCGCTCGCAATCGAACGATATAGGAAAAAGGAATGGAATTTTCTGCGCTAGATGATGGAATTTGAGCGGGGAATGGAATTTCTTGCGCTAACAGAGCTAAAATTAGCTTATTCCGATGATACCTCTATCTTCCCGAATTTTTTTGGAAGATCCAACTTAACTGCCCGGACGAGATTCCTTGCAGTAGCTTCGGTGAATCCTTTCACCTTCTTATTCGACTTAATGAACCCTGAATCCGTGACCGTGTTGTACTGGCCTCCGTGGGTGATATAAGTTATCCCGAACGGTGTAAGGATGTACCCCATCTGCTGGAAGTAGTGGAAAATGTCATGCGCGGTCTTGAACGCCCCATCCTCATGTCCTGCAATCAGTATGGCAATAGGCTTCCCTGCGCAAGGCGCTTTGCCTTTTATCAGCTGCTGGTTCTGTATGCATGTGGTCCTATCCAGGAAATCCTTAAGCTCAGCGCTCATCTGGTCCCAGTTTATAGGCGATGCGATGAGCACGCCCTTGCTCCGAAGCAGCATATCATGGAGTATATGCGCCTCGTCGCGCTGGTTCCGGCATGGGAATGTGCATGCTTCATCGTAATTGGAGTAGCAATGCCAGCAATGCTCGATATTTACAGAATGCAGGTCTATCCTGCGGTATCTGACCTTCTCTTTCTTCAAGACCCCTTCTGCCCAACGGACGAGGATATCCACATTGTGGCTGGAATGAGTCGAGCCGTTGATCAGAAGGATATCGAGCTCTTTCCCATCATAGGAAAGCGGCTTCTTGGCTCTCTCCGGTACGAACTCGCCCTTCGGGCTAGAGCACTGCGGGCATTCATTCGGTGCACTTTCTCCGTGGTGCCGGTAGCCGCAGACTCGGCATATCCAAATCTTTCGGGGTTGCATGCTCATTCCAGCACCGCTTTCCCGATCTCGCAGAAATAAACGCCGCCGAAGCCTTTGGCTGCCTGCACAGGGCACGACGGGCAGACGCAACCGAACTTCTCCAGCTTGCAGGAAGATTTCTTATTCATGCAGAACAGCAGCTCGCCGGCCTTCTTCATGCAATCGTTGTAGGTCGGGCATCTTTGGCAGATGCACATGCTCCTTAATCCCGGGTCATTCTTTCCAGCTTTTTTCGCCATAAAAACAACTCATTTTCGGTCCAGCGCCCGTCATAAGTAAATCGCGATAGCGAGCACGGCATGGATGAACATTATTATCAATCCCGAGACCCCGAACCGGACATGCCATTTGACCGGTATCCTGATCTTCGTGTAGAGATTGCAGAACTGTATGGTCCCTGCGGCCAGGAAACAGAGCATGCCGATAAGCCCTATCCATAGCACTGCAGGATATCCTAAGAATGGCGTGTAACCGATGCTAGATATCATCCAATCATCCTGTTTTTTTGCATCTTGACTATCAGCTGGTGATCGTTATCGTCCCATGCATGGACGGGTGTATCCCGCATGAATATGGGTATGCACCAGGAGCGTTTGTGAACGTGTGCTGCGCAGTGCTTCCTGGCGATATCAGAGACTGATCGAATGTCCCTGAATCGGACTTGATCGAATGCGGGGCAGCGTCATCGTTAGCCCATACGACCGTATCGCCCTTCTTGATTGTTATATCGGCCGGGTCGAACGCGAAATTCTTGATGTGGATGGTATGAATCGTACCAACTCCGCCTGAGCCTGAAGGCGTTGTGGCAACTGTGCCGGTAGAGTTGGTCGGCATTGTGCCGTAATTATTGCCGCCGCTATTCTGTGTGCATCCGAAAAGCAGTATCCCCAAAGCCAGCAATAAGATGAGCTTTCTCATGGATATGGCTAATTGGCGAACTTTTATTATCCTTGCTTCCTTGTTGCTGAAGACGCGAATGCTACGCCGCACTATCTTCCTACTTTATCAGTTGCAGTTCTCTTCCGACCTTCTCTATCTTCTCTATCGCGAATTCAAGGTCCTCTTTCCTGTGATCAGCAGTGATCATGGCCCTTATCCTCGCCTTGTCCTTGGCTACCATGGGGAACACGATCGGCAATGCGTATACGCCTTCCTCGAACAATCGCATGCTCATCCTCTTCGCTTTCTCGGCATCATAGGTCATGATGGGCGTGATCGGCGTCTGGCTGTTGCCCAGATCAAATCCGAGCGACTTGAGGCGTTTCTTGAAATATCTCGTATTGCGCCACAACTTCCTCACGAGCTTGTCGTCTTTTTCGAGCAGCTCGAGCGCAGCGATCGAGGCGGCGACTGTTGCCGGCCCATGCGAGCCTGTCAGCAACCACGTGCGGGATTTGTTGAGCAGATATTCCTTGTTTGTTTTGCTTGTCGCTATGAGCCCGCCCATAGTGCCGAAGGCCTTGGAGAATGTGCCCATCTCGAAATCCACCCGTCCTTCGAGCTTGAAATGGTTCACGATCCCTCTGCCGTTCTCGCCGAGAACGCCATCCCCGTGCGCATCATCGACATACGTGCAAGCGTCATAGCGTTCCGCCAGCTCCACGATCCTGTCTAGGGGCGCTATGTCCCCGTCCATGGAGAAAACCCCGTCGCTCACAATCAGGATGCGGTTCGGCTTTTTCTCGCTCCTACCTATCAGCTCCTTTAATTTCGCTTCGAGCGATTCCATATCAGTGTGCTTGTAGATATGCCTCTCGGCCTTGCTGAGCCTGACTCCGTCTATTATCGAGCCATGGTTCAATTCGTCCGAGACGACCGCATCGCCTTCGCGCAAAAGCGCTGGTAATCCGCCGCTGTTCGCTGTGAAACCTGAATTGTAATAGAGCGCATCCTCGGTGTGCTTGAACCTGGCTATCGTCTCTTCGAGCTTGATATGGAGATCCATAGTGCCGGCTATCGGCCTCACAGAACCGCTCCCCGCTCCATAATTCTTGATGGCAGCGATCGCCGCCTTGCGAAGCACGCGATGGTTGGCAAGACCCAGATAGTTGTTCGAGCAGAGCATGACCACGTCCTTGCCCTCAACTTTCGTGCGCGCGCTCGACGGTCCGTTCAGAGTCTTCGGCAACCATAGCAGGTTCTGCTGGCGCAGGCTCTCGATCTCTTCCCTGAGCTCGGCTTCTAATTTTTTGTTCATAAAACGACCACCTTGATCTGATGTGATAATACAGTGACGTTAGCTTCTCGTCCGCTATTTAAAAAACATGATTCCGGCACTTGTTTTTATCCGTCATGCGCCGTATGGATTCTGGGATGCAAAGCGACCTTTTAATATCCCTTCATCAATTACGTTCAACTTCGCTTGGATGAGATGATAAAAATGGAAAATATGCTTTCAGTCTGGAAGACCGCTCCGAAACCAGGTCTAGAGGTCAAGGAAGCGCCTGTCCCGAAAATCAAGGAAAATGAGGTGCTGATCAAGGTCAAGGCAACCTCGATCTGCGGTACGGATCTCCATATATACGAATACGATCCTTGGGCGCAGAAGCGGATTGCCAAGAATATCCCATATATATTCGGCCATGAGGTCGCCGGCGAGGTCGTGGAGGTCGGAAAGAGCACAGGAGGCATCGTAGTAGGCGATCATGTATCGGCCGAGACCCATATCCCCTGCGGTTACTGCTACCAATGCAGGACTGGGAACGAGCATATCTGCCAGAATGTGAAGATCCTCGGGGTCGATACGAACGGCACTTTCGCGCAGTATGTCGCGCTCCCGTACAAGAACGCCTGGATAAACGACAAGAAAATCCCTCATTGGATAGCGACAGCACAAGAACCCCTGGGCAATGCGGTCCATACTGTCTTTGCTGGCGAAGTCGCGGGCAAAGTCGTCACTGTCTTCGGAATGGGGCCTATCGGTGTCTGCGCTGTCGCTCTCTGCAAGGCTGCTGGTGCCGACAAGGTAATCGCGATAGACCGGGATGAATATCGGTTGAAGTTCGCAAAGGATTTCGGTGCGGATGTCATCATAAACGGAGCCACGCCCGGGACCGATACAAGAAAAGAGATAATGGACGCGACCAACGGCCTTGGCGCTGATGTCTTCCTGGAATTCGCCGGCGCGCCGGCAGCTTTCAATGACGGCCTGGCCACGCTCCGCGCGGGCGGAAGAGCTTCGATCCTCGGTGTTTTCCCGAAACCCTTCGAAGTGGATGTGACGGACGGCATGGTTTTCAAGGGCATAACCTTGACCGGCATCAACGGCAGGAAGATGTACGACACCTGGTACAAGGCAAGGTCGTTCCTATCTACAGGCAAGGTGAAGCTCGAGAAGCTCGTGACGCACAAGTTCAAGCTTTCCGAGATAGAGAAAGGGATGCAGATCCTGCAAAAGAAAGAGGGAATGAAGATAGTGCTCGAGCCGTGAGCCTAAAGCTCCTATTTCTTCGCCCTATAATGATGTATTGATATCCCCAGGGCATCCTCTGCGCATTCCGAAAGCGCCTCGCTCATTGTTGGATGCACATGGATAGTGGATGCTATGTCCTGAAGCTTTGCGCCCATCTCGATCGCGAGCGCTGCCTCGCCCATCATCATCCTGGCAGCTTCCCCTACTATATGCACGCCGAGGACCCGGTCTTCCTCATCCGCAACTATCTTCACGAAACCGAAAGCGTTCCCCCTGACTTTGGCGGAACCTAGCGCCGTATACGGCATCCGCCCTATCTTCACTTTAATCCCGCGGTCCTTGGCTTCCTGCTCGCTCAGTCCCACGACCCCCACTTGCGGATTGGAGAAAACAACTGCTGGTATTGCCCTGTTATCGTATGCGCTTTTCATGCCTGCGATGCATTCGGCAGCGACTTTCCCCTGCCTGAACGCCTTATGCGCGAGTTTCGGCCCCTGGGCCACATCCCCGACAGCATAAATCCTCTCATCGCTCGTCTTGCACGTCTCGTCCGTAACTATCTGGCCATCCTTATCGAGTTCGACTTTCGTCTTCTCGATGCCAAGATCATCCAGGTCCGCGACCCTTCCTGTCGCGATGAGCAGCTTGTCGAAGGGGATCTTCTTCTCTCCACCCGGCGTTTTCACAATCGCCGATTGCGTCTGCCCATCTGTCTTATCCTTCTCTAGCCTGGCGATCACGCTGTTGAAGATTATCTCCACTCCATCCGCTGTCAGCTTTTTCGTCAAGGCATCAGTTATCTCGGGATCCATCTGCTTGAGGAGGCGCTCGCCTCGGTAGACCACAGTCACCCTGGAGCCTATCCTCGAGAACAGGCTGGCCATCTCCACCGCGATATAGCCGCCGCCGTAGACAAGGAATCGTCCGGGCAGGTTCTTCAGGGAGAAAACATCATCGGAATCGATGACCGACTTGTGGTCGGTCCCTAGTCCCGCAACCTCTTTTATCTTCGTTCCGGTCGCGATTATCGCATGCTTGAACTCGATTTTCCTAGATCCTGCCTCTGTCTCCACAGTAAGGCTCGCGGAATCGTTGAAGAATGCCCTGCCATCGATTATCTCCACGCCGTTCAATCTGCAAAGCGATGCGATTCCATCCTGCAAGGATTTCACTATCCCGTCTTTCCATTCCTGCGCTTTCATCAGATCGATCCCTATCGGGGACTCCTCGACAATCCCCATATCGTGGCCGCCTGATGATGCTGCCTGGTCATAGACCTCGGACACATGTATGAGCGCTTTGGATGGGATGCATCCCGCATTCGTGCATATCCCGCCGAGCTTCCCCTTCTCTATGAGCACGACATCCATACCTAGCTGCGCTGCCCGTATCGCGGCGGTATACCCACCAGGGCCAGCACCTATCACCGCAAGATCGACTTTCGTTGTCAGTTCACCCACTACCATCGCAACCGCCCGGATTCACCCTCATATCATATCGACAAGCATCAGGCTTGGATCCTCGAGATGCTCCTTCACAACATTCATGAACTCTGTGGCTATAGCGCCATCCACGACGCGGTGGTCGAAGCAGAGCGAGATCCCCATGAGCTTGCGTATCACAATCTTCCCATCGACTACCCATGGCATGTCCTTTATCCTGTGCACGCCCATGATAGCGACTTCTGGAGGGTTGATGATGGGGCTCGAGAACATGCCCCCAACGCTTCCTACATTGGTTATCGTGAACGTGCTGCCCTTGATATCCTCCAGTTTCATCTTCCTCTCCCGCGCCTCCTGGGCGAGCCTTTCGATCTCTTTGGCAATATCGACCATAGGTTTCTTGTCCGCATCCTTCACCACTACGACCATCAATCCGTCCGGAGTATCCACGGCCAGGCCGATATTGATCGCACGTTTCGCGATCAGCGCGTTTGCGCTCTCATCGAAATGCGCGTTGAAGCTCGGGAACTTCCTGAGAGCTACGACTGTGGCCTTTATGATGAACGGAAGATAGGTAAGCTTGATACCCTGATCCGCCATCTTCCCTTTTTCCTTCTCGCGCAAAGCGACGAGCTCAGTCACATCGACCAAATCCATGCCGCATGCGTGCGGAATATGCGTTTTCGAGAATGCCATCCTCTCGGCTATGGTCTTCCTGATGCCTGTGAGGGGTATCGAGACGTCGCCTTCTATCAATGGCGCTGGGATGGAAGGTTGTTTCTCTGGCGCGTTTTTCTCTAGCGGCCGCTCGAGCGCGGTTTCCTTCGCGACGATAGCCGCCGGACGCAATGGCTGCGGCATCCTTGCGATCTCCGCAGCACCCCGCACATCATTCTCTGATATCCTTCCGCCCGGTCCGGTCCCCTTCACTCTATTCAAATCCACGCCCAGCTCTCGCGCGAGCGCTCTTGTTGATGGTGTAGCGAGAGGGGGCAGACCAGTACCCGGGACGATGAAAGGAGACGTCATGGATGGCTGGGTTTTGATTTTGGCTTTCAGGACGTTTTCGTTCGCTTTAACGATCCCCCCTTCCCTCTCCTCGTAGCCAGCGGATTCTATTTCCGCGGCGGAAGATATCATCTCCCTGGGTTCGCCTATTACGACAAGCACGTCCCCGACCTTCACCGTGTCCCCTTCCTTGAAATTCATGGATAATATCATGCCGCTTGCGGGAGAGGGCATCTCCACGACAGCCTTGTCAGTCTCCATGTCCAGCAGGATTTGGTCGGCCTTGACTATATCGCCTTGCTGAATGTGCCATTTCACTATCTTGCCCTCATGGATCCCTTCGCCCACATCCGGGAATCTGAATTCCTTGGCCATAATCATCCCTCTAATCATCTAGAACGCTGCCGTCTCCTTTATCGCATCCAAAATCCTTGTCCTATCCGGGAAATAGTATTGCTCGAGTTTAGGATATGGTATCGTGATGTCCCATCCAGTGACTCTTCTGACCGGCGCTTCAAGGCTCAGCAGGGCGCCTTCGTTTATCCTCGCGATTATCTCTGAAGCGAATCCGAGCGTCTTCACTGATTCCTGGACTATCATCGCCCTTCCTGTCTTCTTCACTGACGCGATAACCGTATCCCAGTCGCACGGCGAAAGCGTGCGGAGATCAACATGCTCGACTGATATGCCTTCCATCTGCGCATCAGCTATGGCTTCCTTACTCACAGAGGTCATAGCCCCCCATGAGATGAGGGTGATATCATCGCCTTCCTTCAATACGTTCGCTTTGCCTATCGGAATGGTATATCTCTCTTCAGGCACATCCTCCTTGAAAGCCCTGTACAAGCTTTTCGGCTCGAAATATATTACAGGGTCCGGATCCTCGATAGCGGATGCCAGCAACCCTTTCGCATCATAAGGTGATGAAGGGCAAACGACCTTCAGACCAGGTATATGGATATAGATGGTCTCCATGCTCTCGCTATGGTGCTCGAGGGCCCTTATCATTCCGCTATATGGTAGTCTCAAGACCATCGGGACAGTGTATTCCCCCCTTGTCCTGTTCCGCAACCTCGCTGCATGCTGGACTATCTGGTGATAGCCTGTATAATCGAACCCTTGGAACTGGATCTCAGCGACAGGTTTCATTCCCATGACCGCCATCCCTATCGCGCATCCGATTATTCCGGATTCGCTGAGAGGCGTATCAATGACGCGCTCGCGGCCGAACCTGCTGTAAAGCCCTTCGGTCACCCTGAATACGCCGCCATCGATACCGACATCTTCGCCCAGGACAACGACATCCTTGTTATTCTCCATCTCTTGAGCCAGGCACCGGTTGATAGCGTCCACCATGTTCATCTTCATGGAAATCACCCGGCCCCCGTGCGCCTCTCCCCTGGCAGAGCGACGCCCCGGCTTTTGGCCTTGCCCTCCTTGAACGCCTCTTTCGATTGCGCTTCCAAATCTTTTGTCATATCAGCATAGACGAAACGGAACATGTCTTTCGGATCCTGGAAGTGGGCCTCTGATTTCTTTATCGCTTCCTCAATCCCAGCGCTCGCCTCTTCCATCAGTCTCTTCTCGTATCCTTCGCTCCATATACCTTTGTCCTTGAGGTACGCCCTGAACCGTTTTATCGGGTCCCGCTCCAGCCAATACGCCACCTCTTTCTCGTCGCGGTATTTCTTCGGGTCATCCGATGTGGTGTGCGGCCCCATCCTGTATGTAATGAACTCGATGACGGATGGGCCTTTTCCAGCCCGGGCATTGTCAGTTGCCTCTTTGACCGCCTTGTAGATCGCAAGGACGTCGTTTCCGTCCGCTTGGATGCCATTCATCCCATAAGCAAGGGCTTTTTGCGCCAATGTCTCGGATTTCGTCTGCCATTTCCTCGGCACTGAGATAGCGTACTGGTTGTTCGAGATTATGAAGACGCAAGGGGTGCCGAACACGCCAGCGAAATTCAGGGCGTCATGGAAGTCGCCTTCGCTCGTCCCGCCATCGCCGCAGAAAGCGAGGGTCACCGCATTCTCGTTCCGCAGACGATGCGCATAGGATGCGCCGACCGCGTGCGTGAGCTGGGTCGCTATCGGGAGCGTATATGGGAAGCATCTGTATTTTTTATCCAGCTTCAGCCCGTCCTCGAGCCCCATCCATGACAGATTGACTATCTCGGGAGGGATGCCGCGGACATAGTATATTGCGTTCGCTTCCCGATACGTCGGGAATATCCAGTCATCATCCGCTGCTGCCATGGTGGCTCCGACAGCTATGGCTTCCTGGCCTTCGATCGGAGCATACGTATACATCCTCCCGGTCCTCTGAAGGGCGATGCATTTGCGGTCCCAGAGCCGTGCATAGACCATTGAACGGAACATCTGGTCCAGGATTTCGTTGCTGAGCGCCGGTTCCAGATCTTTGTCGACAATGCCATCTTTGTCAAGGATTTGAAGGTAATCCACATTGCCTTCGAAAACGCGGGTGATTGGCATGGCTAGCTAAGCGAGGCTAATTATATAAAATCTACAGTGGGCGAGCGGATTTGGCGAAGGCCATAAAGGAGATGCCCAAGGCAGTTCTATAATTCTTCAGAACCTTCCGGATCTTTACTTTCTGGCCCCGTGTTTTTTGAGGAGTTCCACCATATCTATGTCCTTATTCTCAATGGCAATCGTCAGTGCCGTTTTGCCATGATTATCCTTCGCATTGACATCCGCCCCATGCTCTAGGAAAAATTGTACCAGGTTTTCTTTTCCGGCTGAAACGGCTTCACAGAGAGGCGTTCTTCCAGAATTATCCTTTGCGTTCACATCCGCACCATGCTCGATCAGAAGCAGCGCTTTTTTCCGGTATTTTATTGAGCAGGAAATAGACTCGGCGGCTTTATCCACAGTATCGTGTGAACCAGAGAGCGCCGCGACCATCAGCGAAAGTTCAAAATCGAATAAGGCCACCCAATGCAGGGGAGTGCTCCCATCCAGCGCTCTCGCATTTGGACTTGCTCCATGATCCATTAAATAGGCTACAAGTTCAATGGGAGATTTGCAATCAACGGCCAGGAATAACGGGGTTATCCCATCGCTATTGCGCGCGCTCATATTCGCTCCATTCTCCACCAATATCTTTACGATATCTCCATGCCTGGGTTTTCCGTATTCCAAGGTGCGTATCAACGCGGTTCTTCCTTCGCCATCTTTGGCATTTACCTCTGTCCCACGTTCAAGGCAACTCTTTACGCCTGAAGGATCATCCTTCTCGACTGCGGCTATTAGTTCATCATGAGAGCAAACAACAGGTTTCTGCGTTTCTATTTTCTCTACAACCGGCATATCTGGCGGGATGCTGGGGATAGAAGGCAGTTTTGGCATGGGTTCACAACTGCTTAATGAGAGGACAAGTGCCGCTGCCCATTTCGTTCTCGTGAATTGTCGTTTGCAAAAAGATAAGGTTTCATCTATTCTAGTAGCTTTAACGCGATTAAATGCAAGTTTTGCGCTCATTTCATCACCCCATAGTTATTATTTGGTCCAGCCTTTTTCAGGAGTTCTACAATAACTGTGTCTCTATGCTCATTTTGTGTTGAAGAACATGCTAATTATGTTGTCGAATATAACTTTTAAGGGTTTCGCTTTTAGGAATTTTGTGTAATTGGGCGCGACTATTCCAATCTGCTTTTCAGGATCCCAAAGATGAAAGGCTCTGCTGCCCTATACGAGCTCCGGACAAACGGACCGCTGGCAACGAACTTGAATCCGAGTTTGTAGCCGAGCCGTTCGTATCTTGAAAATGTCTCGGGCGAGACGTACTCTTTCACGGGGATGTTCCGGGCGTTTTTCGATGGTTGCAAGTATTGCCCGATTGTCAGTATCTCTACGCCCATCTCTCGCAAATCCTTCATCGCCTTCCCGACTTCATCCTCGCTCTCGCCGAATCCGACCATCAAACCCGATTTCGTGATGACTCGAGCGCACGAGATTTCGTTTATTTTTTTCAAAACCCCGAGCGATTGCCTGTAGCTCGCCCTCCGATCCCTGATTTCAGGGGTCAATCTCCCGACCGTCTCGATATTGTGCGAGAGGACATCGACACCCGCATCTATCATTGTCCGGATCGCGTTTTCGTCCCCACCAAAATCCGGCACGAGCGCTTCGATGACCAGTTCGGGATTCCTTTTTTTTATTTCTTTGATTGCTCGTACGCATCGTGCGATATGTCCCGAGCCTCCATCAGGCAGATCGTCACGGGTGACTGAAGTTATGACGACGTAATTCAGGCCGTTATCCTTATCGAGCTCTTTCATCGCTCTCGCGAGTTTTTTCGGTTCATCCATATCCAGCTGAGGAGGTTTCGCCATGGTTTTCACTGCGCAGAACCTGCAGCTCCGTGTGCAATATTCCCCCATCACCATGAATGTCGCTGTTCCAGCGGCCCAGCATTCCATCCGGTTCGGGCATCGCGCGCTCTGGCAGACCGAGAACAAGCCGTTCTTTGCGTGAAGTCGGGCGATCCTCCTGGTGTCCTCTGTCTCAGAGAACCTTATCTTGAGCCAATCAGGTTTGGGAAGCGCTACCATCTAGCTCGCCGGAAGCTGGCAGCCGGTCTTGGCGCTCAAATCCTCGAAAGCCATCTCCCCTTCGTTGCGGGTCTTGTCAGGGAAGACCCAGGTAGGGTATGCCTGGATGCCGGCGCCCGCACATATGGGAGATTCGACGCCCGGCTGGTTCAAGACCGAGCATTCCGTGTAATTGACATACTGGAAAGCGCCTTCGAATGCATCCTTCTGCGCAGAGCAATGCAGGCAGTCCTTGCTGCCGTACATCACGACGCCCTTCGAGCTCAGGCATTTTGCGAAGGAATCGTATTTCCCGCTTGTGTTTATGCAGCCGCTTGCTAGAAGCGCTATGCACAGCGCCATGACTATCAGCATTCTCATGATTAGAGACTCAGCGCTAATGATTAAAAATCATGTTTATCCGGCTCTCTTTCCGGCGCAATATGATAATCAGAGTCTCATCGGCCTTGGACGCAGGGGGATGACATTGAGCGGATAGCTCTCACGCTTCGGCCTGAAGCATAGCCGGTCGACCATCGCCGTCTCAGCTTCCTTCGCCTGATTTTTGGTCTCCGGAGTACCATGCATCCTCATCATGGCCAGGAACATCATAGCCCTGCTCGAGAACTGGGATGTCTTTTCCAGGTGTTCAAAAATATCCTTAATCTTCTGAGGTCTCTGCGAAAGAAGCTCCCAGATGAAATCAGCCGCCTCATCGCCTTTGCCGTACTTCGAAAAACCCCCTAGTTCGTGCATGACGCCCATCGTATGCAAGACTATCAGGTCCAGCCTAACCTGGAGCCTGTCGAACCCTTCCATGTTGCGCAAAATCTCGAGGCACAACCGTTTGGCGTCGGGGAGCAATTCAAGGGCGCCATTGCGCATTTCCTCCCCGATGTCATCGAACGCCCTTCCGAGCTCCATCCTGAGGGACAAGGCCAGTGATTGCCGCACGTCCCGTTCAACCACGAACCGCTCCCATTTCCGGTCAGCCTCCTTGCAGCAGCTTATCCAGGATCTTGCATCAGTGCTCACGACCCGCCCTTCCTTCACCCAAAGTTCCATCTGGGCCCGGAACTCCCGGCTGATCGCATCGTCATCATAGTGGATGTAATTGACATTTCCTCCCATTTTATCCCGCAAATATCTTTTATTGTGTGGCAGTTATATACCTTTCGATTGGATTTTGGGTCAAAATCTTCGATATTTGGAAAATCATTGTGTTTTACCACATCATTCCTAATCCCGGAAGACGGAAGCGCCGATATAGTGATTGGATATCGGATCCACCAAGCAATTAAAAACAGGTCCCCAGATCAAAGTATTGAGGTGGATAGATGTATCATATTGGTGTGATCCAGAATGTCATATCGCCGAGATCCAAAGGCATGGTCAGCTCTGACGCTTCAACCCAGGCGGTCGTCCGCATGTGGGATGAGAACCTGCTGATCCTTGGCGTGGACAGGAAGATCTCAGCGCGCATGAAGAAGGGCGATTACGTGCTGGCTGATTACTCGCCCCTTGCCCCTGAATCAGGCCACAGGAAGCTCTCTATAACCAAGATAATCCCATTCGATATGGGCAAGATGATATGGAACACGTTCCAGGGCGAGTTCGAGCGCAGGAAGAACATCGGACAGCAGCCTCAGCCGCAACCGGGACAAATGCGCTACATACGATAAGATAGCGATACTAGTCCTGTTTTTTCTTTCCTTTCCATCTAATTTTCCTTCTATCTTTATCTTGAGAAAACGTCAGGGTTTTTCCCTATCCACACTTCGTAGATGGCAAGGTTCGCCTGCATCCTTTTCATGATCTTGGTCTGGAATCCCTGCATCTCATATTGCTCAGCTATCCTGTTCGCTTCGTTGATATCCTGGGTTGTCGCGACGAGGCGCATCCGCGCACCAGGTTCGATAACGGGTTTGTTTATGTCAGGGCGATCCATGAAGATTCTCCGAACCGAGAGCTAAAAAATGAATGGGGTCACTGAGATTTGAACTCAGATCAAAGCCTTGTTCTGACCAGTTTGATATTTTCAAAAAGGCCGCCCGAAGGCTCCAGTCTACCAGGTTAGCCCATGACCCCTTCGCAATGTCATGCCTTCATGTCGGGAAAGTTTTTAAATTCCGACCGTAGCGCTTTTTTCTGGCAGAGGATAAGTCAATGAGTTGCCAAGATGCGGAAAAATGCCCGATTTCTATTGAGGAACCGAGCGGATGTCCTTTCATAATCTATAACAACATCTGTACTAAAATTATCCATTCTGTCTGAAAATAGTTCAATGAAAACAAAAAAATCCTAGAAAATGTTGTTTCTTCACATCCATTTCAGGAAATTATATATATTAGTTCATTTATACTAGTTTAGTTGCTATATGTCTTCGCGAAGGATATTTCTTGATGCCATCAGAAAAAATCAGCCCACATTGACGCGATTCATAGAAACAGTGATATTTCACAATGGAAAACTCAACCCAACAAATCTATTCAGGGTGATAGACCATTCAAACGGAACGATGACCGTATCCAGGGCCGATGGCATCGATCCAGACACACGGAGCGTCCTCATTGGCATTGAACCCTGCAACTCCTATTCACCGCTTTACGAATTGGACTATTTTCTTATGGGTATGTTCTTGTCCATTGTTGCGACCGCGCTTCCATTGTCAGAATACAAGAAGATAAGGGATCCGGATCTGAGGTCAAAGAGGATCGAGGATGATCTCCTGAAGCTCGATGAGGCGGACATTGAGCGCGCAATTAAATCACCAAAAGTTGCGATTGTAGGTATCCTGACCGATGATATAGAACCCTACCGTTATCGAAAAAACCAGCTGTGGAAGCTGAGCGATTCAGCCATGAAGAAACGGTGCATTGACGTCGCTGCCAACGAAATAGGGAAAAGCACGAAGAATTATTACAATCTCAAGGGAATATTATGGACAGAGGAGGACGAAGCGATTAGTAAGATCGCGATCAGCAGTGGGAGAAATCTTTGCGAGACGAAAATCATCCAATCTTACCTCACCATAAAAAGATTCCTTGGCGAAATGGGCATAGACATCAAGAAACTGCCGTTCTTGTTTTCATTTTCCCCAAATAACGACGTCCGCACGCTTGGCCCGGCCTGTCCTCTTCTTGATTTGCTATTAGAATTCCATACCTCTGATCAGTATTACAGATTGAGGAAAATCCTCAATTGGGACTACCGCCGCCTGATACAGGTTTCCTGCCCTAGCTGCGGCGAATCATCGAAAAAGATAATCAACGGCCATATCAAGGGCCCGGACAAGAGATTGATCCGGCTAGTCTGCTCTGATAAGGAAAAACGGTTCAGGAACGAATTTGATACTGATATCATTACAAAAAAGGGCTGCAACCACAGATGGGACCTGCAATTACCTTCTACCCCAGAAGCTCTTTATGGCTCATTAGTCAAGGGATTCGGGCTATACTTCCCTGTCAACTCCCTAGTGTGGATGATAAACGGCATATCGGTCGCGGAATCTGCCCATAGGGGATCATGCGGAACTGCTGATCCACATGGTCACATTGCAAAGGGCTTTCCTTAGGGGGGATATTTGCCCGAGCACCTACAAGCGCCTAAAGGAGCGCGATCTTCTGGTCAACAGCGAACCATTGCTCTTGGGCCATCAATCGCCTACCAGCCTGCTTGACCTCGTGCTTTGCACCATGGGACCGGATGGCCACAAATTCCATATAATCGATAGCAGCGTTTTTGCTGCGATCAAGCACGGCCTAAGCCCGGAAGAGATACTCGCCAAATCGTTGAATATCACGCATTTTCCGACAGAAAAGCTTATTGTCCTGGACAGGGGTTCACATAATGAAAAATCATTCAATCAAGAAAAGACGATGATTGAAAAATCAGAGGGGAGGGTACATCGTGAGATTGCGAAAGAGGACGCATCGATAGCGTGAATCACGCCGGCAGGAATCTCTGGAAATGGAACAGCTTGTTGATGAACACCGAAACCCAGATGAAAACGTAATTTATCGCGAATGAGATTACAAAATCCACGACAAGCATTGCGAGGACCGCGATAGGGTTCAGAAAGAAGAGGGCTAATACCATGTTCACCACCAGGATAATCGAGCTTAGCACCAGCCACGGCACGAATATGGTATTGACATCCCCTTTCAGCGAAGACCGTTTAAGCATCGGCGAGGTCTTTATCGAAATGACTCCGGCCAGAAGCCAGAAGACAATGCTGATGACGATGGTGATGATGAACGATAGTATCGCTCCTATTGCGCCAACAATCGCGATGTTGTTCCCGGTTAT
>Ga0315268_10002008_pt1 | contig 23234 bp, 29 predicted proteins | sample C1_top_MG_FD_204535 | JGI IMG/M metagenome (GOLD analysis project Ga0315268, IMG submission 204535) | Sediment microbial communities from Yellowstone Lake, YNP, Wyoming, USA - C1_top | ecosystem: Environmental > Aquatic > Freshwater > Lake > Sediment | place: USA: Wyoming | collected 2017-08-01 | reverse complement strand
TCCCGTGATTCTTCACTACTTCCTCCTGACTAGGCTTTTCTGCTCTGAATCAGGCGAGTCTCGAACCTCGGGCAATTGATTATGTTAGCGCTTCTATATAACTATTGCGCATTAGAATTCAGGCGTTTCGGGAAGCTGGCTAGATGGCGGGGACACAAGGCTGACGAGCCCGAGTTTGGTGGCCCGATGAACTAATGTAATAACCATCAATCACAATATGGCGCACCAATGACCGGACAACTCCATGGAACGCATGTCATCGTCCAGGATCAGTCCGAGGCGAGCCAGATACACAACAAGGGATACTATGGAGTGCCTCAGTCAGGCGGTCCTCTGAAGCTGGATTTGATGGAGGCCATCTATCTCGTGGAATCGGGCAGGCTGGAGGTCGAATCCGACGGAGGCAAGATGGATGCCAGCCACCTGATGAGGCTCGCGCACAAGAACTTCGAGGGCTTCGAGATTCGTTACCTGGTATACAGGGAGCTCAGGTCGAGGGGCTATGTTGTGAAGCTCGGCCAGCCTCCACTCGATTTCAGAGTCTTTCCTCGAGGCGGCACCCCGAACAAGACGCCCAGCAAGTGGTGGGTTGCGGCGATATCAGAGCGGCGGACATTCGACCTCGCCAGGCTACTCGAAGACTTGGACAGGACCAACGATGTCAGGAAGAAACTGCTTCTGGCCGTTGTCGACGAGGAAAGCGATGTGACGTACTACGACGTCAAGCGAGTTGTCCCCAAAGGTAGGGTGGCCACAGTCGCCATCAGCTCCAGGATCGATGGCTTGCTCATGGCTGATCGTGTTCTAGTCGCTGACAAAGATGACGCTGGAGCATTGCATGGAAGTCAATTCTTTGGGAAGATGATTGGGCCGACCCTTCAGCTCTCGCTCATCGAGGCGGCCTTCCTCATGGATATCGGTGTTCTCAAACTGACCGATTCGAAGACCAACCGTCCAGTGACCTCCGCCGCACTCAAGAAGCGCGCCCGCAGCTTCCAGCCCGATTTCGACCTGCGCCTCGACGCCTTCAAGGACATGAAGGACAAGGGGCTCATCGTCAAGACGGGGTTCAAGTACGGTTCGCACTTCCGGGCGTACGAAGGTGATCCTGCAAAGCAGCACGCGAGGTACCTCGTGCACGCAGTTCCGAAGGAGTTCAAGACCATGTGGCCTGAAGTCAGCCGCGCGGTCCGCCTTGCACACGGCGTGAAGAAGGAGATACTTCTGGGAAGGGTCTCAGAGAAGGAAGTCGAGTACGTAAGCATCAGTAGGTACAGACCTTAGCTGATTCTGGCTTTCCCCTGCGGCTTGTACATCTCGGCCCTCCAAGAGGCCATCACGAACAACCCGCAGAATTCATTTATGGAGTCTCTGAACTCCATGGGTGGCACTATGCCATTGCATTTGCTGCCGAAGTATTCGCAGTCGTAGCAGGAAACCATCGAACTACAACTAGTGCGCGACGCGTATTAATCATTAACCTAGGATGGCCAGCGATTTACAGCAGTTTCTGGGCGAGCTCTACAACTCTGTTCGAGTATCCCCATTCGTTGTCGTACCAAGAGAGTATCTTGGCAAAGTTGCCCTTGCCGCCGATGACCATCGTCGAGAGCGAGTCGATCACTGCTGAATGTGGGTTGCCGATGATGTCCGTTGATACGATGGGATCGGTGCAGTACTCCATGATGCCCTTCATCTTGCCCTCGGTTGCATCCTTCAGGGCTTTGTTCAGCTCCTCTGCGGTCGCTTCCTGCTTCGTCGTGAAGCTGAGGTCCGTTATGGACCCGCACGGAGTCGGCACTCTGAGCGCGAACCCGTTCATCTTTCCTTTGAGGGCTGGTATGACCTCTCCGATGGCCTTCGCTGCGCCGGTCGATGTCGGTATGATCGATAGAGACGCGGCCCTGCCGCGTCTGAAATCCTTGTGTGGCATGTCAATTAGTCTCTGGTCGCCGGTGTAAGCGTGGATTGTAGTCATCATTCCATTCTCGATTCCGAACTTGTCGTTGATGACTTTCGCCGGTGGTGCCAGACTGCCGGTCGTGCACGACGCCATCGAAATCACATTGTGCTTTGCCTTGTCGTACATTTCGAAGTTGACGCCGAGTACTAGAGTAATGTCAACGTCCTTTCCCGGAGCTGAAATCAAGACCTTCCTTGCTCCTGCTGTGATATGTTTCGCGGCCTTGTCCTTCTCCGTGAAAAGGCCTGTCGATTCGATCACGACATCGGTCCCCAGTTTCCTCCACGGGATCTCCGCTGGGTCCTTCACCTGCGTGATCTCGAGCTTCCTCCCGCCGACATTGATTGCAGTCCCTTCTACCTTGACCGTCTTGTCCAGCCTGCCGTAGATGGAGTCCCACTTGAGCATGTATGCCAGCGAATCGATGGGCGCGATGTCGTTCACGGCCACGATGTCGAAATCCTTGCCGAGGCCGCCTTTCTCGAGCGCCGCCCTGTAGACGTTCCTGCCTATCCTTCCAAAACCGTTGATCCCTATCTTGATCAAGGCACTACCCATGTCGCAGAATGTTCGGGTGGGACAAATATGTATTGCATCTACAAGGTCGAAAAACATGATGATGGGAAGGGGTTTGAAGTGCGGAAATCAGAGCTGGACTTCTATTCCAAGCTTCTCCGTGAGCTCCTTGTAGCGGTTCCTGATGGTGACTTCTGTCACACCAGCGATGTCCGCAACTTCCCTCTGCGTCCTTCTCTCGTTGCAGAGGATGGAGGAGATGTATATCGCCGCGGCCGCGACTCCCGTGGGTCCCCTGCCAGAGGTCAGCTCCTTCTTGGCAGCGTCCTTCAGTATCTCGGCCGCTTTGGATTGCACCTCACCAGAAAGCTTCAGCTCCGAGCAGAACCTGGACACGTAGTCCTGGGGCTTCGTCGGCATCAATTTCAGCTTGAGCTCCCTGGTCATGAACCTGTACGTCCTGCCGATCTCCTTCCTGCCGACTCTTGATGAGTTCGCGACCTCGTCCAACGTCCTCGGGACGTTGCACTGTCTGCAGGCCGCGTACAGGGAAGCCGCCACGACGCCTTCGATGCTTCTCCCTCTTATCAGGTTCTTGTTCACGGCCTTCCTGTAGGTCATGGCCGCGGTCTCTCTGACGTTCCTCGGGAGCCCCATCGAAGAGGCCATCCGGTCGAGCTCGCTCAGAGCGAACGCGAGGTTCCTCTCGGTGGCGTTGGAGACTCTGATCCTGCGCTGCCACTTCCTCAATCTGTAAAGTTGAGCCCTGTTCCTCGTCGGGATGCTCTTCCCGTACGAATCCTTGTTCTTCCAAGAAATCTCGGTGGAGAGACCCTTGTCATGTATCGTGTATGTCATCGGAGCGCCTGTTCTGGCCCTCTTCTCTCCCTGCTCTACGTCGAAGGCCCTCCACTCGGGGCCCTGGTCGATGAGCTGGTCGTCGAGGACAATACCGCAGTCCTCGCACACAAGTTCTCCTCGTTCGTAATCTCTCACTAGGTGAGAGCTGTTGCACTCAGGGCATCTTTCGACCTGTTCAGTCTCTTCTCTTACCTTTGCCATTCTCCCTCTCCTGTTGAACATAGACTTCCTTGCCGAGCACAGCAAGGGTCTTCAGTTCCTTTCGCGGTTCAATCGCTACGTAAGGTGATCGGACTGGGCCAAAGATCTTCGATACCCTTCCAACCTCCCCCTTCAGATTGTCTCTCACAGACTCCTTCAAATTCGGTGCGAACCTAGCCTTGACGATGAGTTTCCCGTCGTGCGAAATGTCCTGGACTACGCCGAGAAGACGCAACGTGCTCACCAAATTCTATATATAGTTTGTGTCCTGCGGACTATGTCTGATGTTATATATAATGCTTTCCTCAAGGTATTTAAGCCTAGAGTGCCACTCCAGGAGGTGCGGGGCGTCCCTCCTGGCGGCGCTCAAGGACGGTTGCTAACGCCATGAATGGCATTCCTAAGTCACACCCCAGGTATGCTTCCTTGATGTTGCGCGAGAAGCTGGTTGAGGGCTTCCGAAGTGGAGTTGTAGTGCCGCAAGGGCTCATCGCCCACGGCCGAGGGGAGATGTTCGACTATCTACTCGGCGAGCGCACGACGAAAGAGTCCCGGATTGCTTCGAGGGCAGCCGCAGCCACGCTTCTTCGGGCAAAGAGGCCTGTGATCTCGGTAAACGGCAATGTCGCAGCTCTCTGTCCCCGCGAAATCGTGCAGCTTGCAGGGGTCGCTCACGCCAGAATCGAGGTCGGTCTCTTCCACAGAACAGACGAACGCGTCTCGAAGATACAGAAAGTGCTTGCGGAGCATGGCGCCGAAGGCGTGCTCGGCTTCCTCCCCGACGCGAAGATACCAGGTCTTGAGCACATGCGCGGACTATGTTCGAAGGAAGGCATCTACTCGGCAGACGTGGTCCTAATCCCTCTTGAGGATGGTGATAGGGCCGAGGCGCTCGCCAATATGGGAAAGAAGACAGTCGCAATCGATCTTAACCCAATGTCAAGAACATCACGCGCTTCGACAGTCACCATAGTTGACGAGGCCACGAGGGCATTCCCGGAGCTGATCAGGAATGTGGAGGATCTCGAGGATGATGCAAAGGCGATTGGCGAGGCCCTCAAGAAGTACGATCGCGACACGAATCTGAAGCTCATGGCGAAGTTGATGACGAAGAACCTCTCCGACTTCCTCGATAGATGACCTTCCCCCCTGCTAGCTCATGGTGCCATCTTGGCATCGCGAGTCATTCTGGCGAAATTGGACTTTGATCTGGATCTGTGGATCCGATCCCCTAATACGCCCGCCAGTGCAGGCGCGGGGGGTACGAGGAAAGCGGTCGCACCCATCAACGAGACGATCTTGCTGATCGTCCTCATCCTCGACACAACAAGAGAACACTCGGTTCCATCAAGAACCTGCCTTCCCAGCAAGGACAGCCCAAGAACTCGCCAGAGTTCAGCGGTCACGTTCACCGTCATCCATACCAGGTCTTCTAGAGGAGTCGGCTCCCCCGCGAAGTTTGTCTTCTTCGAGAGGATGGCCTTCCTCAGGTCCTCGGCGCTCTTGCCGTCAAATTGGGTATAAGCGTTGCCGACCATGTTTGCAGCATGGGCGTCGCTCCCGCCAACGAACGCTACATCAAGGTTCTTTGCGATGATTTGCGCAGCGTCATTGGTGTATCCGTCTCTGTGCGCGGCGTTGAAGAGTTCCACGCCATCGAGCTTCAGTTCCGCTATCTTGAGTCCGAGGGAAAAGGCCTGCGAGCTGAACGGATGCGGGGCGATTGCCAGGCCCCCCTGTTCGTGGATCTTGTCAATCGTTTCCTCTGCAGTCAGGCCTTTCGGGATGTCCTCCGTCAGGAATATGCCAAGCAGATCGCCGTCGAGAGTCGCTATCTCGGATCCTGCGACGATCTCGACGGAAGTCGCGGACTTCCTAGCCTCCACCGCTCCGCGAATCGAATTGTGATCGGTAACGCAAAGAACATCGAGTTCCCTTCTTTCGGCCATCTTGACGATTTCAGAAGGGTGCGAAATCGAGTCCGGGAATCTCAGGAAGTACACCCGGGTCAGGCCCGAGTAGCGCGTGTGGACATGAAGATCGGCCTTTCCAAGCATAGGATCAACGAATCTCCTAGGTGGCTGTAATCTTTGCTCACTCACCACATGAATGGCTATATAGGTTATGTCTCGATTGGTCGCGTTTGGAGGACTCGCACAACTATCTAGCCAAACGGAACTAGCCGATACTACTGCGAGAAGGGTAATCTAGTCTCAACGACGATAGTCCATAACATGGCGGGCTATATGGCATGGCGAATGAGCCTAGATATTCTGCCCCGCCCGGTATGATTTCCCCCGTAACGCCCCAGACCTCGGCCTTAGCGCCGAGGTCCATTATCTCTTCGCATCATCGATTGGTCGCCCCTGGTCATATGAGGCTGATGACATCATCAGAGTTCCAGGGTGATTCCCTCGGAGGTTCCCTCAGGCCCATGGTCACCGAACTCTTTGGAGATCCATTCCGTGAGCTCGTCTCTGACCTCTCTGAAGAGCACCACGGCTTTGGCCGGATCAGAACTTGCAGCAGGGTCCACGAATCCATGATGGATGTATCTTCTTGCCCCCGGAACGAACGGGCACGTCTCTCTAGCGCCGCTACATAGAGTCGCCACAAGATCGAATTCCTTGCCAACGAGCTCATTGACGTGCTTTGACCGGTTGTGGGAAATGTCAATTCCGATTTCGGACATTGCCTGAACTGCAAGGGGATTGACAGAAGTCGGCTCAGACCCGGCGCTGAAGACCTCGTATCGGTCACCGTAGAGGTTCTTGAGGATGCCTTCAGCCATCTGGGATCTTGCGGAGTTGTGCGTGCAGAGGAATAGGACCTTCTTGCGCCTGGTCATTGGGTTCATTCCGCATCTTGCCCCCTAACACTTGACTTCGGCAAAGAGTGGCGCTGACTACTCCTTGATTACTCTCTGACCCGTGACCATGTAGATCACTCGTTCGGAGATGTTGCACGCGTGGTCCGCAATCCTCTCCAGATACCTTGCAACCAGAGTGTAGTTGATCCCTAGTCCGATCTTCCTTGAATCTTCCATCATGTAGGTGATTACCTCTCTGAAGATTTCATCATAGAGAGAATCGACCTTGTCCTCGAGTTCGAACACCTCCTTGGTGAGCGTTGTGTCCCTTTCCAAGAATGCCTTCACGGACAGAGCGACCATCCTTTCAGCCATTTCCGCCATGTGCGGTATGCTGACTAGGGGTTTGAAGTGAGCCATAGCATGCGCGTGGGCCGTCACCTCAGCAATATCTCTCGCGTAGCGTCCTATCCTATCGAAGTCAGTAATCACCTTCAAGTACGTGCCGATAGCGCGTAGGTCCTTGGCGACCGGCGACTGAAGTGCGATTACATCGAGACAGCGCTTCTCTATCTCTATGTTGAGGGAATACAGCTCCTCGTCTATCCGCTTGACTTTGTCAACCTGCTTAAGGTCCAGTTCCTCGAACGACTTGACTGCGATCTCTATTCCCTCGCTGGTCTTTCTTGCCATCTCCGCGACAAGTCCGTCCAGCTCGACCAACTCGCTCTCGTACGCCTTTCTCGGACTCATGATCACCCGAACCTCCCTGTGATGTACTTCTCTGTGAGCTCCTTGTCTGGGGCTTCGAATATAGTCTTCGTGACTCCGAACTCTATTAGCTCTCCCATATACATGAATGCGGTGTAGTCCGCAATCCTAGCGGCCTGCTGCATGTTGTGTGTTACGATCACAATCGTGTATGAGTTCTTCAGATCGAACAGAAGGTCCTCGATCTTCGCAGTGGCTATTGGGTCCAATGCGGAGCAAGGCTCGTCGAGGAGCAGGGCCTCCGGTTCGACAGCAAGGGCCCTTGCTATGCATAGTCTCTGTTGCTGCCCTCCAGATATGCTCACGCCCGAAGCATCGAGTTGATGCTTCACTTCGTCCCAAAGAGCTGCCAGCCTTAGGCTCTTCTCAACAGTCTTATCCAGCCTGTCCCAGTCCTTCACGCCGTTCAAACGAAGACCAGCTGCCACATTGTCGTAGATGGACATCGTTGGGAACGGGTTGGGTTTTTGGAACACCATTCCGACCTTGGTTCTGACCAAGACGGGATCCATGTCGGCGTCGTAGATGTTCTTGCCGTCGAGCAAGACCTTTCCTGTGACACGAGCTCCGCGCACTACCTCGTGCATCCTGTTGAAGCAGCGGATGAGGGTCGACTTCCCGCATCCAGATGGACCGATGATGGCCGTTATCTTGTTCTCTGGTATTCCGAGCCCAACGTCTTTCACCGCGTGGACTGAATTGAAATACGCATTCAAGCGCTCTGTTTCGATTTTCTGAGCCATGATTTCTTCACCATTCGGTTGTTATTGTTGAACCTGTTCCTTCTCGTGAGCAGACGCACCACTATGTTGAATGACAGCACGAGGATTATCAATACAAGGGCAGCCCCCCAAGCTTGTTGTTGCGCCGTCGCGGACTGGTCAAGTGCATTGAACCAGATGGCGACCGGCAGAGACGCGGTCGGGTCAGATGGGCTCAGCGCCCAATAGTAGCTGTATCTTGCGGTGACCAGGATTGGTGCGGTCTCTCCGGTTATTCTGGCAATTGCAAGGAGGGCTCCTGTCACCATTCCGGATTTCCCGTTCGTGATCATGACCTTCAGGACCGTCTTCCATCTCGGAACCCCCAATGCGAGCGACGCCTCTCTGAGCGAATTGGGGACCATCCTCAATGCCTCTTCTGTGGTGTTTGCCACGACTGGAATCATTATCATCGCCAAGGCGATCGCCCCGAGGAGGATCGAGAATCCGAAATAGGTTATGAAGAGCGAATAAGCAAGCAGACCGATGACAATCGATGGGAAGTTGGCGAACACATCGTTGAAGAACCTGATTGTTCTCCCAAAGCCGTTGTCACCGAACTCGGAGACATAGATCCCCGTCAGTATACCCACAGGAAGGCCTATGAGGCTTGCGTAGAACGCTAGTTGCAGTGTTCCGAGGATGGCATTCCCTATTCCACCACCGGGGATTATCGGGTTCGAGATGAATCCCCAGCTGAGAGCCCCGTATCCTTTGACTATGACCTCGACCAGAATCGAAGCTAGAGGTATCAGCGCCACGACAACACACGAAAGCGCCGCAGCGCTGGCGAGGAGGTTCACAAGCTTTCGCCTTTTGTAGGTCCTGATTTCGAGGCTCATAGACCTGCACCTCCGCTCTGAACTGGCTTCATCGCCTTGCCAATCACAAGTCTGGCAAAGACATTGATCAGCAAGGCGACTACGAACAGCACGACCGCTATCTCAAGGAGGACGGATAGCTTGAACGGGTCTCCGATGTCCTCCCCCCAGTTGTTCGCAATCATGGAGGCCATTGTCGTTCCCGGATCGAGCAGATTCCAGGATATCTTAGGGGAGTTGCCTATGGTCATCGCGACCGCCATGGTCTCACCGACGGCTCTTCCTAGACCCAGGATGGCCGCGCCGAAGATTCCGGACCTTGCATACGTGAGGACTCCGATTCGCGTAGTCTGATACCTGGTGGCTCCCAGACTGAGCGCCGCCTCCCTCTGAGAGTTCGGGACCGCCATCATCGCCTCCTTCGAGATTGATGCGACTGTCGGGATGATCATGATTGCGAGGATCACGCCGGCTGTGAGCTTGCTGAAACCGCCCGCCGTCCCCTGGAAGAGATTCGTCCAGCCTAGCAATGAGACAAGGATTGGGTCGACGTTGTGCGATAGGACTGGCGCAAGGAAGTAGATGCCCCAGAGCCCATAGATGACGCTCGGGACGGCTGCGAGGAGCTCTATCACAAACGAGAGTGGCTCTCTTATCCAGGCGGGCGAGAGCTCGCTCAGATAGATGGCTATTCCGACGCTGATTGGCACGCCAAGCAGGAGTGCGATCCCTGAAGTCGTAAGTGTTCCTACGACTAGTGGAATGACCGTGAATAGTCCCTTCCCCGCGTCCCAAGAGGTGTCGGTCAGGAACCTGAACCCCAGGGCCTTCATTGAAGGATAGGCGCCATACACCATTTGCGCGACGAGGACCCACACGAGGATGAAAGCGGAAAACGCTACGATGCCAACGAGCAGATGGAACGCGAAGTCTCCGCCTAACGCCCTGATAGATTTGGGCCTGAAACTCGCCCATCGCAATCTCATGTCCATTCTTTTCCCCCGTAAGCGGTTTTGGTCAGTCCTCAGCGAAGATGCTCCCCCGGGAAGTGGGTCCGAAAGGGTCTTGCCAGCGCCTAAGGCACTGGACTCCCGTTGTAAGTTATTGATCTGAGAGTCTGCTCGTCCAGAGTCACAACGCTTGACGGCAAGGTCGGATACGACAAGGGTCCAGAATGCTGCTGGCCACCGTCGTGGACCGCCCACCACACGAAGTTGACCAAGTCCTTCGCTGCAGTCTTATTCATCTTCGTCTGGTCGTTGTAGAGCTCCTTGTAGAGCAGTATGTACGTGAAGCTCGCAATCGGGTAGGTATTCGCTCCGGGCTGGTTCAGTATATGAACTGCCGACCAATCGCCGTCGCCAGCCGGTAGAGATGAAGCCTTGGCTGCAGCGGCCTCAGCAGTCGACTCTAGGGATGCAGTCACGAAGGCCGTGTCGTCGGCATTCCTCATCTGGGCGAAAGTCATCTGGTTGCTGATGGCATAGGACAGTTCCACGTATCCGATGGAATACGAATTCGTCTTGACGTATCCCGCCACGCCCGCGTTCCCTGAGTTCTGCACGGTGCCTTCAGGCCAGCTTATGGTCTTGCCCTGTCCCTTGATCTGACTCCAAGAGCTGCTGGCGATGCTCAGGTAACCTGAGAACACGAAAGTCGTCCCAGAGCTGTCCGATCTGGCGGCGGTCAGAATTGTCTGACTCCCAAGGTTTAGTCCGGGGTTGAGTGCCACTATCTCTGGATCGTTCCAAACGGTGATGTTTCTTAGGAAGATATTCGCAAGAACCGACCCATTGAGCTTGAGGGTTCCGCCGAGGCTCGGGTAGTTGTAGGTCAGAACGACCGCACCAAGTGTCTCAGGAATGTGGACAAGTCTGAATTCCGAAGTCTCATTGGCCGTCAGGGGTGCGTCGGTGCCTGCGAAATCGACTTGTTTGTTCTTGATCTGTGTGATTCCGGTTCCACTGCCACCGCCTGCGTAGTTGATTCGCACTTCGCCCTTGGTCACGTTGTAGTACTGTTTTGCCCATTCCTGGATGAGTGGCATCGGGAAAGTCGCGCCTGATCCTGTCAGCGTAACGGCTGTCTTTGTCTTGCCTCCAGACAGCGCTCCGGTGGCGTATAAGGCCACAAGAAGCACCACTACTACGACGACTGCGATAATCGCCATAATAATCCTATTTTCGCCTCCTCTGTGCGGCATCGCGATTTTCTCCTCGGCTGTATTCGACTTCTTCTCCTCTTGCATGTTATCCGTTCTCCTTCTCAACGCAATTCTGGGTTTTACTTGTCTTGGAACTCGCTTGCCGTGTCACCATAAGGTTCGTCGTCGAAGAGCTTCCTTTCGTCTAGTCCTAACTCTGGCCTTTCTGTCGAATCTATATACATTTTTCTTCCTCTCTGTTCATCTACCGACTCGGCTTTGCATATCAAGACGCTATCGGAGTTAGAAACCGGAGACGTATAGTTTCGGCGCGCAACTATATAGACTATATAGGAATTGCTTACTAAGCTCCGCATCTATAGAGTGATACAGAAATTAGAGAAACCTGAGTGAGAGAGGATGAGGGTTTGTTATGGAGACTAGGAAACTGCAAAAGACAGGGGGATCCACTTACATCGTCTCTCTTCCTAAGCCATGGGTTGTCGCATCTAAGCTGAAAGAAGGGGATTCCGTGTCCATGACCATCGACAACAGAGGACTCCTTACACTTGATCCGTCTCTTGGGACGAACAAGCCGATATCAAGAGTGGAGGTTCTAGTCGACGAGGAGGACAACAGCACGCACTTCTTGAGGAGGCTCATAGGCCTTTACGTCTCGGGACACGACGAGATAGTGGTCAGATCGAGGATGAGGATCCCGCCGGAAATCCGTAAGACTGTGCGCGACTTCACTCGAAGGGTCATCGGCCCCGAAATCGTCGAGGAATCGGGCAACTCAATATCGATCCAGGACGTTGCAGACCATTCTCATCTCGACATGAGGAAGATTCTGAGACGGATGCACTTGATGTCTAGATCGATGCATGCTGACGCGATGGCTGCAATGATGGAAGGTAACGTGGAGCTGGCCGGCGACGTCGTGGCAAGGGACGATGAGGTCGATCGGCTTTATTGGTTCATGTCGAAGCAGCACAGTATGATTGTTCGGGACGTCGCCATCGCCAGAAAGATGAACCTAAGCGTGTCGGAGGCATCCTTCTATCTCTCAGCGGCAAAGGCGCTTGAGAGAATAGCGGATCACGCCGCTCGGATTGGCCACAGTGCAAGCGCCCTTGTTCCCGAGAAGATACCCGAGAAGCTCGTCCAGGAGATGAATGATTATGGCACGGCTGTCGTCTCGGTGCTGGATAGCTCGATCGAGTCTCTGCTCAAAGAGGATGTGCACTCAGCCAACGAAGTGGTTGATGAGGCTGAGCACCTTCGCGGGAAGGGTGAGCAGCTGATCCGCCAGATAATGGACCACAAGGGCAAATTCGCCGTCCCTCTTGCTCGAGTCGTCGAGAGCCTTGAGAGGTCGGCACTGTACTCTGCGGATATCGCAGAGATTGCGATCAACCTCAGCGGTGCCGACAAGAGCTGACCATTCATCGGGGCGGGCAACAACAGTTATTAAGCGCCCATCCGATGCAGCGAAAGGTAGCATGGCCAAGAACGAGTTGCTCGAGAAGGGCGTGAACAGGATCGAATGGGCAAAGACCCACATGAAGGTCCTCGGCAAGATCAGAGAGAGGATGGTCAAGGAGAAGGTCTTCGAAGGGCTCAAGGTGGGCATGGCCTTGCATACAGAGGCCAAGACCGCGGTGCTCGCGCTCACCATTCAAGAGGCCGGGGCCGAGGTCAGGCTCACGAGCTGCAACCCGCTCTCGACCGATGACTCCGTCGCGCTCGCGCTCAACAAGGAATACGGACTGGAGACATACGCGAAGAAAGGCCAGACCAACAAGGAGTACTACGATTCCCTCAACAAGGTCCTCGACATCCGTCCGGACTATGTCATCGATGACGGGGCTGACCTCATATTCCTTCTCCACACGAAAAGGAAAGAGCTTCTGCGCAAGGTCAAGGGAGCCAACGAGGAGACGACCACCGGGATCATGCGCCTGAGGTCGATGGCTCAGGACGGGGCGCTCAAGTTTCCCGTGATGTCCGTGAATGACGCTTACATGAAGTACCTCTTCGACAACCGGTACGGAACCGGCCAGTCCACGATGGACGGCATAATGACATCTACGAATCTGACGATCGCCGGCAAGGACTTCGTCATCGCAGGCTACGGCTGGTGCGGAAGAGGGATCGCCATGCGCGCGAAGGGCATGGGCGCGGATGTGACGATCTGTGAGGTGGACCCGATCAGGGCCATCGAGGCGAAGTTGGACGGGTTCGCGGTGATGCCGATGTCTGAGGCAGCAAAGCGTGCGGATTTCATCGTCTCTGCGACTGGCTGCAAGGACGTCGTCACGGCTAGGGACCTACAGGTCATGAAGGATGGCTGCGTTCTGGCAAACTCCGGCCACTTCGATAACGAAGTCTCGAAGAAGGCATTGGAGAGCATGTCGAAGAAGCACAGGAAGGTCAGGGAAACCGTCGAGGAGTACCAACTCAAGAACGGCAGGAAGGTCTACCTTCTCGCTGATGGGCGATTGGTCAACCTGGCCGCTGGCCAGGGTCATCCGGTTGAGATCATGGACATGAGCTTCGCGATCCAGGCGTTGTGCCTCGAGTACCTGGACTTCAGTGCTCAAGCACTGGAGCCAGATGTCTACGATGTGCCCGACCACCTAGACGAGCTGGTTGCCAAGCTGAAGCTCGAGACCATGGGCATCAAGATAGACAAGCTCTCGAAGGAGCAGCAATCATACGTCCGGAGCTGGAAAGAAGGCACCTAGACATACCTTCTCAGGAACGCTTTAAGTGGCTTGCCTGACTGGCTCACGATGAAGTATAAGTATACCTTTTCATCGATGAGGCTACATCCTGCATCCTAATCATCAAGTGCGTGCCAGTGGATACGGGTAACAAGAGGAACGGAGTTTGCGCAGCAGCAATTTCTTGGGCGTCTACGGTCACACAGCGATAGACATAATCTACAGCTCCGACGAGTTCCCACAGCCGAACACCTGTGTTGAGCTCAAGGACAGGGAGGAGCATTTCGGAGGAACCGCGGCGAACATCGCGAGGATAGCCGCCACGCTGGATGTGAAGGTCGCGCTCGCAAGCCACGTCGGCGACGACTTCCCCAAATCGTTCATGAACGCGCTCAAGAAGAGCGGTGTGGACGTAACGGACCTGGTGAAGGTCCGCGGCAAGCGCACGCCGTTCATCATCATGATTTCGGACAAGAACCACAGTCAGATTGGCTTCGTCGACCAGGGAGCGGTCCTCGAGCAGGAGAGGCTTCCCATCAGAACGCACTCGGTACTCACATCGAAGTTCGTTCATATAGGGACCGGAAGGCCGTCATACGCGCTGAAGGTCGCGAAGCTCGCCCACAAGAAGAAGAAGACCGTCGGGTTCGATCCTGCGCAGGAGCTTTCCTATGTATACACTCCGGAAACGTTCAAAGCGGTTCTTGAGCAATGCGACATGCTCTTTGCGAACTCTGCGGAGCTGGAGAGGGCCAAGACGTATCTAAACATGAAGGAAGACGTCGAACTGCTCTCATATGTCGACATGATAGTGAACACTCGCGGAGGAGAGGGCAGTAGGATCCTCACCGAGGACGACGAGATAATCGTGGGCACGATCCAGCCCGACAAGGTGGTCGATACAACTGGCGCTGGAGACGGGTTTAGGGCAGGCTTCTACGCGGGTCTGAGCCGTTCTCTCCCGATGGAGGAATGCGCTTGGGTCGGAGCCGCGGCCGCATCTTTTGTCGTCGAAGGAATCGGTGCCCAGAGCACACTCCCGACCTGGGATATGGTCCAAAGGAGAGCCGCTCGTAGGAAGTGCGTCTGAGAATGAGCGGCTCGGAAGCTCGATTGAAACTTCCAAGCAACCTTCTCAGAAGAATCAGAGATGCGAAGTCCGCATCGGTGCTCACGGGCGCCGGTGTGTCCGCTGAGAGCGGCATACCCACATTCCGCGGAGCGGGCGGGATCTGGGAGAAGTACGATTTCACGAAGCTCGCCACACCTCAGGGATTCAAGGAGGACCCTCAACTCGTCTGGGAATGGTATCAGCTCCGTCATAAGGAGATAAAGAAGGCGACGCCGAACGCCGCTCACATCACGATCGCTCACATGGAGGATCATTTTCCGCGGTTCTCCGTCCTCACTCAGAACATCGACGGGATGCACAGGAGGGCTGGAAGCCGCAATGTCGTGGAGCTGCACGGCAGCATATGGAGGATGAGATGCGCAAGGGATGGTCTGACGATCTTGAACGATGGTCCTGTGACAGAGATACCACCGATGTGCCAATGCGGGAGCATCCTAAGGCCCGACGTCGTGTGGTTCGGAGAGCAGCTCTCACCAGATGTTTTGGACGAGGCATCGCGAGTGGCGAACGAGAGCGAGGTGATGTTCGTTGTCGGCACCTCAGCCGTTGTCTATCCTGCTGCGGCACTTCCTGCAATCACAAAGAACTCTGGAGGTCTGGTGATAGAGATCAACCTCGAGCCGACTGACATCACGTCCTATGCAGACGCGTCGCTGTTCGGTCCTGCCGGAGAGATGTTGCCAGCATTGTGGAACGCAGCAGTCTGTATCCCGAAAGCTTTATGACCGGTCATCCCATTATACCGAATTGGTGAGGACCAGATGGCCGTAGGTTTCATACTCATAAGCACCGCGCCAGCAAAAGAGCATGAGGTATACAACGAGCTCCTCAAGGTGAAGGAGGTAGTCGAGCTTCATCCGTTGTTCGGGGAGTATGACCTGATTGCGAAGATCGAGGCCGAGGATTTCAACCTCCTTGGACAGGTCGTTGTTGACAAGGTGCGCTCTATACCTGGCGTGATTGACACAAAGACCCTTACTGGAATCAAATTCTAGACATTTGATTGAGTGTGGTGAAACAAATGGAACTGATGGAGTTCTTGACAGTGCTGATACTAGTGTTTGCCTTGTTCATGCTCCTAGCGGGCATATTCACGGCATACTTCGGTAGCGGCAAGAGCAGGATGATCGGCGTCGCGTTGCTCGTGATCGGCCTGGTCGTTGGATTGTTGTGGGTCGTCATGAGCCTGGACAGCGTTGACATCATCAAAGTCAACCTGTCGAAGGTGATCTGGGACGCGTTCCTCTACATCCTCGCGGGCGTTCTAGGAGCCCTCGCTGCGATTGGCGTGTTCTTGGTAGCAATCATGAAGTCCTGAACACACAAACCTATTTCTACAAACTATCCTTCTACCTTTTCTGATGAGTGTCCAGATTGTTTTGGGCAGCAAGAGCGATATGAAAGTGGCCGAGAAGGCCACAAGCATCTTGAAAGAGCTCGGCGTGAAGTACAAAGTGAGCATCGCGAGCGCGCACAGATCGCCCGAGCTGGTCGACAAGCTTGTCTCCGAGGCAGATGCCGACGTGTTCATCGCCATCGCCGGCCTTTCGGCTGCATTGCCAGGCGTGATCGCGGCTCGGACAATGAAGCCGGTCATCGGCGTCCCTGTGAGCGGTGCCCTGAACCTGGATGCAATCCTCTCTGTGGTTCAGATGCCTCCAGGCGTGCCCGTTGCAGCCGTCGGACTGGATAGAGGAGACAACGCAGCGCTTCTTGCGGCTGAGATAATCGCACTCAAGGACGAGAGGGTTCGAAAAGCTCTAGTCCATCACCGACAGAAGCTCAAGGACATGGTCGCTCAGGATTCAAAGGAAGTTGAGATCTAGATGTTCAATGCGGAGAAGTTCATAGAGCAGCAGATCAAGAAGATCAAAGAGGACGTGAAGGGCAAGGCGATCATAGCTGCTTCAGGAGGTGTGGACAGCACAGTATGTGCCGCTCTTGTGGGCAAGGCCATAGGCGATAGACTGCTGGCGATCTATGTCGACACCGGTTTCATGAGGAAGGGCGAGACTGAATCAGTAGACCACATGTTGAAACGACTGGGCGTGAACCACAGGGTAGTTGACGCGAGCGACGAGTACTTCGATGCTCTCAAAGGCGTTGTCGAACCGGAGACGAAGAGGAAGATCATCGGCGAGAAGTTCATCCGCATATTCGAGCGAGAGGCAAAGAAGTTCGGAGCGGACTACCTGGTCCAGGGTACTATCGCGCCTGACTGGATCGAAAGTGGAGGAGGCCTTAGAGACACGATCAAGTCACACCACAATGTGGGCGGGCTTCCTAAGGACATGAACCTGAAGCTCATCGAGCCTCTGAGGGACCTCTACAAAGACGAGGTCCGGAAGGTCGGACGAGCGCTCAAGATCGAGGTGGCGGAGAAACAGCCGTTCCCAGGTCCAGCGCTCGCAATCAGAGTCATGGGCGAGCCTACGCGGGAATCTGTCGCTATCGTTCGCGAGGCGTGCGCGATCGCTGAAGAGGAGATCGAGAGGGCGGCAGCCGAGGGAAAGATGAAGCTCCCGTGGCAATATTTCGCGGTTCTCCTTCCCGTCAAGAGCGTCGGAGTCCAGGGCGATATCAGGGCGTATGGATACACGATCGCCGTAAGGGCGGTTGATTCGGTCGATGCGATGACAGCAGTGTACTCCAAGATACCTCATGAAGTGCTCGAGAAGATATCGATACGAGTGACTAACGAGATGAAGGACAAGGTCAACCGCATTGTCTATGACATCACAAACAAGCCACCGGCGACCATCGAGTGGGAGTGAGCCGTCGGCTGGAGAAAGTCCTTCACCACCTGGCCTTTGTTCTGCACCTCACCTTAAATACTTATGATATGGCATTGCAGCTATCTGGCAGGCCTTTGCTCGAGAAAATTCCAATTTGACGCAGACACCAATCAGCAGATGATTTATATCCCGCGAATGTTCCCCTTCACCATGCGCATCTTGGTCGTGGACAACGGCGGTCAGTGGACCCACAGGGAATGGAGAGTCCTCAGAGATCTCAATGTGGACAGCGAGATCATACCGAACAGCACGCCCCTCGACAAGATCAAGGCCGACGGGTTGGTACTATCGGGCGGAGCTCCCAGAGTCGGTCTCGACCAGGAGAAGATGGGTAAGTGCGGCGAGTACATCGACAACGCCGGCGTGCCGATCCTGGGAATATGCGCTGGCCACCAGTTCATGGCTACCCATCTGGGTGGGAAGGCCGGCGCCTCGAAGGTTCCCGAGTTCGGCAAGATGATGGTCACGGTCGACGACGAGGACGACCTTTTCAAGGGATTGCCAACGGAGTTTGTCGCTTGGGAATCGCACAACGATGAGGTGACTGAGCTGCCTCCGGACTTCGTATCGCTCGCACATTCCGATAGCTGCCTGATACAGGCGATGAAACACACTTCGAAGCCTCTGTTCGGTCTTCAGTTCCATCCCGAGGTGGAACACACAGACAACGGCTACGAGATGTTCCAGGCGTTCATCGATATCTGCCAGGCGCACAAGAAGGAGTAGGCCATGGAGCCAGCGCTGCTGGACATCCTCAGGGAAGCCTTGGCGACCAGACAGCGGAAGGAGACCCTTGAGAGAGCCATCGGTAAGGCCGTGAGAAGAAACAACCTCGATTTTGGCGTCTATATCAAGATCATGAGTGAGCTCAGAGAGATGTCGAACAAAGAACACAGGGCCCCCGAGGACATCGCAAAGGAAATTGTTTCAGAGGACAAGAAGAGCTCCTAGTAACACTATCGCCAGCGCGATGCCGACTATCAACATGAAGATGGCCATTCTCTTGCTAGATCCGAATACGATCGGAATCGGACCGACCAGAACCACGCCTCCATAGGTCGACTTTCTATGAGCAGTTGCTGGAGGACGAGACTCCGCGCTTCCGGGCTTAGACCAATCAGCCTCCGGCCCTCTGATGGCGACCATCGCAAAGCCTACGAAGAAGCTCAGGACGACGAGCAAGGTCCCGAGGATGAATAGCCAGCCAGAACCATTGAAGACAGGGAATATCAGAAACAGCCGGACTTCCGCCTCACCACCTGCAACGGCAGTTGCGATGCACGCAATGCCTGACGCGAACACCGCAATTGGAGCCCAAATGATTGGCCGCAGGCCCAAGACCTCCTTCCAGATACGTTTTCGATAACGGTCGGCCTTGCCATATTAACCTTGCGACGGGGAGCCAGCCAGCTGAGAAGTCTTTTATGGGCCACTCACATTCTGGGATAGGGGCTCGCTTGTCCACTCTAAAGGACTATATGGTCCAGATCCTCGAATCGCGCGACTTCTCGGTCCAGGAGAGGGACGGATACGTGTATGGGAAGCGCGATGACTCATCCGTCGTCATAATGGCCGCGAGCGACATGCTCATCGACGACGTACAGGATTTCGTCAGGAACGTGTCAGGCTTCTCAGGCAGGAAGGTAGTGGCATCGCTCGGCAAGATCGATGAGAGCGTTCAATCATATCTTCAGAAGAGCGACATACACTACTGGGGCAGGGAGGAGATAGAGCACGAGATCGGCAACCTGCAGCTCGAGACCGTTGGCAACAGCAGGGGCAGGAGCCTTATCGACGAGGTAATATCGGACGATGTCCCTGAGAGGATGTCAGAGCCGCCTGAGCAGGCCATCCCAATCATAGTCGAGAGTTCCGAGGAACACTCAGAAAGGATTGTGAAACCTATCATCACTCTCGAAGACGTGAAGTATCTGGCCAGGCACGAAGTCCAGGGCTGCAAGTTCGACCTCGAGCTAGTTCCGCACTATCTATTTCACTTCGTCTTGAACCTCGAAGACGGAAAGCAGAAGGCGGGAATCGCGGCTGTCAACGCTCTCACGAGTCGTGTCGAGACTTGGAGATGGGGATTCGAGCTTGTGGATTCCATCGACCTACCGCATTCGAAGCGCGAGCCGAAGATCGACTATGAGACCGCTAAGCAGATTGCACATGACCTGGTCGAACGCGAACACAAATCCCATGTGGAGACCGTCCAGGATTTCGGGCACTCAGAGATAATCGAACGGAAGAAGACGCAGAAGGACTCGATGGTCATAGAGTCGAAAGGGCTCGTGTACCTGCCGGTCTGGTGCGTCGAAGGCAGGGGAGGTGCGATGATCGTCAACGCCTCTAGTGGCAAGATAATCAGCGAGCATCTTCACGGGGTCAAACAGGCTCCTGAGACTAAACTAGGCTGAGCCTGCGAAACCTGTCCATTATGCCGTGCCAGTGTGTGCCCTTCCAGTAGATCTTTCCGCACTGTGAGCACTTCCAGAATTTCTCGTTGTTCTCGAACGCACCCTCGGGCACGGACTCCTTTGCCAGGGCCTTGTCCAGGTCTGCCAATTCCCCATTGCAGGCCGAGCATCTGATCAGATCGTCATGGAACTTCAGTCCGTGCTTCTCCGATATTGCCTTGAGCTGCAAATCGAGGTCGTCCGACTCGATCATCAGGGCACCAGGTTCCTTGGCAAGTTCCCTGTCCCTCGTCAGGATGAACCTGCTCTCGGCTCTTGCCAGGTTTGCGATTCCAGGGTCGTCTAAGCCCTTGTCGTAGACGGTGTCGTATCCCATAATCCTGAGCCATTTCGCGAGCGACCCTAGCATGTGGTCCGCTACGAACTTCGGTTTGTCGCCTCCATCGGTCACTTGACCACCTCATATGTGAGCAGTACCCCGTTTCCGACAGTCTTCATTCTTCTGAGCGCTAGAGCGACAATCGCCTTTTCGCTCTCAGCCCCGGCTCCTCCAGCAGGTGTAGGTGATTTGTCTCCTCCGATCACCATGCTGCCGACGAAGATGTTGACCTCGTCCGCAATCCTGGACTGCAAGAACGACCATATCACCTTGGACCCCCCTTCGACCAAGAGGGTCTTTATCCCTTTCTTTTCGAGGATTCTCATCAGCTTCTTCAAGTCGACCTCTTGCTTCCCGCATCTCGTCGTCGCCGCGTTGGGGAAGACCTTCTTGCACTTCTCGTTCGTGACTACTAGAGTCTTCGAGGTCCCGTCCAGGACATGCGCGTCCTTCGGGGTCCTTCCTTTCGAATCGAGGACGATCCGCAAAGGGCGCCTCGGCCTCGTCACGTACTTCGGATTGACTGTCAGCTTCGGGTTGTCAGCGATCACAGTCTCCACTCCAACCAGAATGGCGTCCGAGGAATTCCTCAGCTTGTGCACTCGTCTCTTGTCCTCTTCATTGGAGATATGCGTTTGTCGCCTTGTTCTGAGCGCGATCTTCCCGTCCGCTGACATCGCGCAATTGACAACTACTTTCAATGTGACCGAAGGTTAGCATGATGCGCTTAGGTATGAAACTTTCGGGCTTGCGAGTCAGTACTAGAACGTATCTTACGTGCAGTCTGTCCAGCAGAAGGCGTCTCCTAAAACTTATATGCGGAGCATCTCATTTGGGCACCGATGGACAGGAACGACGTAGCAGTACACGAATTCAAGCGGGTGGACCTCAGGGGAGCTACGATAATAGACGGATTCCCAAGCGTGGGCCTTGTGAGTTCCATCGCAGCCAACTACCTGATCAAAGTTCTGGATATGGAACACATCGGAATCATGGATTCCGTTCACTTCCCGACGGTCTCGCTGGTACGTGAGGCGATTCCACTCAGTCCAGTGAGAATCTACGCTGGCAAGAAGGGGAAGATGGGGGACCAGATCGTCGCCTTCATATCGGAGTTCCAGGCGCCACCGAACCTCATCAGGCCCATATCCTACACGCTAATCGATTGGGCCGAGGAGCAGAAATGCAAGATGATAGTGTCTCCTGAAGGGCTCGTTGTGGACCCGGAGCTGAGGGACAGCGCGGAGATATCTGATGTGGTTTTCGGAATCGCCAGCACGCAGAGGGCCAGGGAGTTGTTGAAGCAACACGGGATACAATCGTTCGAAGAGGGAGTCATCTCGGGGATCGCGGGCGTTCTCCTCAACGAAGGCAGGAAGCGAGATTTCGACGTGATGACTCTTCTGGCTGAGGCCCATCCGGACTTCCCCGATGCGAAAGCGGCGGCGCTTGTACTCGAAGCCATCGACGATATCCTGCTCGGAATCGACTTCGACGCGAAACCCCTGTTCGAGGAGGCCCAGCGGATAGAGACGCACATAAAAGAGATACAGAAACAAGCCGTGGTCAAGAAGGATGACAAGGGCCCGCCCAGACCGAGCATGTACGGCTAGGCGGTGGAGATTTCCACCAAACCTTTCTTCTCTATGATTGAGAACCTTTTCCCGACGAACTTCTCAATTACCCAGATGTTCGTCTCAGCATGGCTTGTCATCTCCTCCGCCAGCACTCTGGATTTGCCTTCCGCCAAAGCCATGTACGGTAATATCTGATCTAGCATGTGCTGGTCCACCGACGCTCCGGAGAGAAGCGTCTCCTTGAGGTCTGATGAGCAATCCTCTCCGAGGACCTCCGACTTTACGCCCCTCGCTCCCAGGGCGGATTCTCCGATTACGGAGTTCTCGCATATCGCAGCCAGCACTATCCCTGCACCTGTGCTGGGACCTCTTCTGACGTCCGAAGTTACTCTGATATCTTTGAAGTCGATCATGTTCTTCAAAACGGAGTGTCTCATCCGGGACGTGACGTGTTCCGGAAGATTCTGAGCGTAGGCACAGCCATCGATCGACAGAACAGCACCTCGCACGCCAACGTCCAGACCGGAAAGCTTGGCCACAGGCGATACTTCGACGGACACCTCTCCTCCGCCCTCCGGATAGAACCCTCTCGAGTTGAGCTCAAGATCGCATGCTGGACCGAATCTCGATAGAATCGGAAGATGCACGAGTCTCATGAAGTCGATCGGAGGTGACCATCTGACGTCAGTACCTCCTTTGACGACAAGGTTCACCCTGGATTTGGACATCGCGGCTGGCAATAGACAACTCTGCACGACAAGTGATATACTGCCTGCAGTTCCGACATCGAAATCGAAGGCCCCGCCTGTGAGCTGGTCCGGCTTGAACCCGATCTTCTTTGAGCCAGCGAACAGGCCATCCACCTCGGCATCGCAAAGTTGCGCGACCGCCTCGATGCTCGTCACATGTGATGGCGAAATGCCGGGGTTCGGCCGTCCTGCGCGTATGTTGCTTATCTGGACCTCTTTCCCAGTGACCGCGGAAAGCGAGATCGCTGTGCGGAGTATCTGTCCCCCACCCTCACCGCGAGACCCGTCTATCTCTATCATGAGCGGTCGGCCCGTCCCTTGTTGAGGCGTCTGGTCAGCATTGCGGACAGGAAGAAGACTATCATCATCACCACGGCAAGAGCTACAAGCACGGCCGCGAAATACAGTATCCATCCAGGTGCACTGTCTGTTCCGGTTATGACGATTATCGCAAGCCCTAAGGATTCGGCCACGAAAGCGCCGAACCCAAGCGCGAACGAATAGAGCCCCATCGTCGCGCCGTAGCTTTCCGCATCTGAGGAATCCGCCATCAGCGCAAGTGCAGCCGGAACGAAGGCACCGGCTCCGAGCCCGAGTATTCCAAGAGGGATCA
>Ga0315268_10002006_pt1 | contig 23238 bp, 18 predicted proteins | sample C1_top_MG_FD_204535 | JGI IMG/M metagenome (GOLD analysis project Ga0315268, IMG submission 204535) | Sediment microbial communities from Yellowstone Lake, YNP, Wyoming, USA - C1_top | ecosystem: Environmental > Aquatic > Freshwater > Lake > Sediment | place: USA: Wyoming | collected 2017-08-01 | reverse complement strand
CGGCGCGCCTTTGCCGCGGATCCGAATCTTTCCGCCGTTCTTTACTCCAGCAGGAACACGAACTGTGATGTTGGCTGGCGGGCCGCCATCACTGGATAGACGAAGTTCCAGGTTGGTGCCGAAGATGGATTCACGAAAAGTAATCGTGGACTCGGTTTGCAAATCCTGTCCTTTGCGAGGACCACGGCGACCACCGAAAAGATTGGCGAAAATATCTTGTGTATCCCCACCACCAAAGAAGTCAGAGTAATCGCGGCTGCCACCTTGCCCGCCTTGCGGCGGGCGGAAACCACCACGTTCAAAGAGAGAGCGTGCCTCATCGTATTCAGCGCGCGATTTCTCATCGGAGAGAATTTCATAGGCCTCAGAGACGGCCTTGAACTCCTCTTCGAGTTTCTTATCGCCCGTGTTCTTGTCCGGGTGCAATTTATGGGCTAATTCGCGGTATTTCTTCTTGATTTCTTTGATGGTAGCGGTCTTGCTTACACCAAGGATTTTGTAGAAATCCTTCTCGTACAAATCCTTAGCGGCCACGATTTACTCCGGATCCGTCACTGCTACGCGAGCAGCCCGCAGGATTCGGTCTCTGTATTTATAGCCAGGCTGCAGTATTGCAGTCGCAGTAGGTTCGGTGACTTGCGATGAAGTGGAATGCATTAGCGCTTCGTGAATTTGCGGGTCAAAAGAGCTGCCGGCCTCGCCGAAGGACTGCAAGCCAATTCGTGAAGTCACATTGATCAACCGGTCGGCAACGGCCTTGAATCCTCCCTGCAACTCACCATGTTCTCTTGCTCGATCGAGATCATCAAGAATAGGAAGAAGCTCGGTTAGCACAGCACCGACGGCTAGTTCGTGCGCCACCGCGCGGTCGCGTTCGACGCGCTTGCGATAGTTGACATACTCAGCCTGAAGTCGCTGCAGATCTGCAGTGAGGACGGCGAGATCGCTCTCAACCGCCCCACTCTGCAGATCCTCTATAACTTCCTCCGCGAGGGATTCGTTATTGTCGCTCATTTTTATTCTTCGACAATCTCTGCGTCTTCAACACCCTCTTCTGCTGATTGATCAGCAGATGGTTGCGACGTCGCTGCATTTGCTGCATACAACGCGGAGCCAAGTGCTTGGCTCAGAGTTGAAACTTTCTCTGTTGCAGTCTTGATCATCTCGAAGTTCGCACCGCCAAGTGCAGTCTTGAGTTCGGCTAGAGCCGCCTCTGTCTCTGCTTTCTTTTCGGCAGCTTCGCCTTCGTTCAATTTCTCGCCGTTTTCAGCCAGGAACTTCTCGGTCTGATAGACAAGAGAGTCTCCAGTATTACGAATTTCGGCCTCTTCCCTGCGCTTGCGATCTTCCTCGGCGTGGGCGTCAGCATCCTTCATCATGCGGTCGATCTCGTCTTTGGAGAGCGCAGATCCACCAGTGATGGTCATGCTCTGCTCTTTGCCAGTTCCAAGATCTTTCGCTGACACATGGACGATGCCGTTAGCGTCGATGTCGAAGGTAACTTCGATCTGCGGAATACCACGTGGTGCAGGCGGCAAGCCAGTGAGCTCAAACATGCCTAATTTCTTGTTATAAGCCGCCATTTCGCGTTCACCTTGGTAGGCCTGAATCTGCACTGCCGGCTGATTGTCATCAGCTGTTGTGAAGATCTCGCTGCGCTTTGTCGGGATAGTCGTGTTGCGCTCAATCAACTTTGTCATGACGCCACCCTTGGTTTCGATACCAAGAGAGAGCGGGGTGACATCAAGGAGAAGAACATCTTTTACTTCACCCTTCAACACGCCTGCTTGAAGCGATGCACCAACTGCTACAACCTCATCAGGGTTCACACCCTTGTTAGGTTCGCGGCCACCAGTGAGGTCGCGTACCAAGTCGACAACCGCCGGCATGCGAGTTGATCCACCGACAAGTACGACATTGTGGATTTCTGAAACTGGAATCCCTGCGTCCTTCAGCACTGATTGGAAAGGCTTCTTGCAACGCTCAAGCAGATCAGCAGTCAATGCTTGGAACTGCGCACGAGTGATTGTCTCGTCCAGGAACAACGGATTCTTATCCGCGTCCACCGTGATGTATGGCAAGTTGATCGATGCTTGCTGTGAAGAGGAAAGCTCGATCTTCGCCTTCTCTGCGGCTTCACGGATGCGCTGCATTGCCATCTTGTCCTTGGTTAGATCGATTCCGCTCTGAGAGCCGAATGTCTTCACCAGGTGATCAACAAGTGCTTGATCCCAGTCATCTCCGCCGAGGTGGTTGTCGCCGTTGGTTGCCTTAACTTCGACAACGCCGCCGCCGATTTCCAGGAGGGAAACGTCGAAGGTTCCGCCACCGAGGTCGAAGACAAGGATGGTGTGTTCCTCTTCAGCTTTGTCGAGACCGTAGGCAAGTGCTGCCGCGGTTGGCTCGTTGATAATGCGAAGGACGTTCAAGCCAGCGATCTCGCCGGCTTCCTTCGTCGCCTGACGCTGAGCGTCATTGAAATATGCGGGGACGGTGATAACTGCATCAGTGACAGGCTCACCCAGATAGGACTCTGCATCGCGCTTCAACTTCTGAAGTACGCGAGCGCTAATTTCTTGTGGTGTGTACTTCTTGCCATCGATGTCGATAGACCATGAGGTACCCATGTGGCGCTTGACCGATCGGACGGTGCGCTCGACGTTGGTGACTGACTGGCGCTTGGCGACTTCACCGACGAGGACCTCGCCGTTCTTGGCGAAGGCCACGATTGAAGGGGTCGTGCGGGCACCCTCAGAGTTGGCGATAACAGTAGGCTCGCCTCCCTCAAGGACCGAGACACAACTATTGGTGGTGCCTAAGTCGATTCCAACTGCTCTTGCCATCTTTATTGCTCCTTTTTATTCGTTCTCCGGGCCCAGTGGGGGGCCATGACATAATTCTCAACCTTGCGCTGAATCTTGTCAAAAGATTGAGTCGACCCGACTCAAGGCTTCCCTGGTATCGCATTAGTGGGTGATACCAGGAGTATGAGGATTTACTTCTCAATGGTTTTAGCATCTCGACGAGGTACGAGTACCCCCACCTCATACCCAGTAGGCGATAGTTGGTTGGGGCGCATTCCTACGCTCGGCGGTTTTCGGCTCCGTAACGTAACTTAGCGGCCTCTCTTATGTTACTTTGTCAAATAAGGTAACATAGTGGCGTTTCTTAGGTTACTTTGCACTAGTAACCTAACATAAGGCAAGTGGCAATGTTAGTTTGATGCAACCAGTGGAGGTATAGATGTCCAGACTAGAAGACAGGGTGTGGTCCGATGGCTCATCTGGTAGGTCTAGACGGGATCGGCAACCTTGTAAGTACAAAATCTACGTCCCAGACCTGCTAGTCGGCAGGGGGTTCCTGCTTGATGGAGGCGTTGCTGCTGATGTGACAGATGCAGAATCGGCAATCGTCAAATTCAACACTGAGGCCTCCTCTCTAGTAAGCACCGAGGCTTTAGCGCGGATACTTCTGCGCGCTGAATCAGTAGCTTCGTCACGGATAGAGGGCTTAGTGATGGGCGCCCGCAGAATACTTAAAGCGGAGGTCGAACTGGGCGAAAAAGATGCCCACGTCGAGGTATCAGCGAGGGAGGTCTTGGCCAACATCCAGGCAATGGACTACGCAATTCGTGAAGTCGCCGAAGGCGGCCCCATCACACTGAACCAGATCCTCACGATCAATCAGCAATTGTTAGCAAGCACCCACCTGTCACCGCAAGGCGGAGAACTCCGCAAGATTCAAAACTGGATTGGTAAGAGCAACTTCAACCCCTGCTCAGCTGACTTCGTTCCACCTAATTGGGAGCTGGTTCCCGACCTAATGGCCGACCTTATGGAGTTCTGCAACCAGGATGACCTACCCTCGGTTGCACAAGCTGCGATCGCTCACGCACAGTTTGAAACTATCCACCCATTTGTAGATGGGAATGGAAGAACCGGTCGAGTACTTATTCAGATGATCTTGCACAGAAGAGGTCTTTCACCGCGAGTAGTGCCACCCGTATCTCTGATCTTGGCAACATGGGCAGATGATTACCTCGCAGGGCTAACCGCCATGCGTTACGTCGGTGAGCCCGATTCCCAACAAGCGCGTGACGGAGTCAATCTCTGGGTTGGCAGATTTGCCGCTGCCTGCTCGCGCGCCGTCAAGGACGCGTCGGAATTTGAAGTCAGAGCCAGCGAAATCGAAAAGGAGTGGCGCCTGAGCCTGGGCACTGTGCGCAAGGGGTCATCCATGGACATACTCCTGAGTGGTCTCGTTGGAATGCCCGTGCTCACGACGGCGACAGCGATGGCACTAACAGAAACTACGCACAAGGCGACAAACGAAGCCATAACAACGCTAGTCAGGGTTGGAATTCTGCGCCCCATGTCTAATGCCCTAAGAAATCGAAGCTTCGAGGCACCCCAAATAATCAACGCGTTCGGGGATCTGGAGAGGCAACTAGCCAGCCCAGAGGGTGACACCAGGGTCTCTGAACCTACTCGGAAAGTTCCGCAGCGCAAGCAATAAAAGTAAATCAGAGACAGGGGCTACATCACACCAGGAACAACGGGTTGGCTCCCGGCATCGGGGATTGGAAGTTAGAAGATCCAACTTAGATCAGGAAGGCATCTGGTCCATTTTTAGCAGATCCATTGAATTTTCTGGCACATACCTTTTACGGCTGAGTCCAGCGCGCAATGCTGTACGAGCCTCGTCCAGATTGGCAAATTCTCTCGCAGCGATTGCTTGCATAATAACGTTTCCAAGTAGGGTGGCCTCAGTGGGACCTGCGATCACTTCTCGGCCCGTGGCGTCTGCGGTCAATTGATTAAGTAAGTCGATCTGCGAACCGCCGCCTAGGGTATTTATCGTCGTTATGGTGCGACCCGTCACCTGTTCTAGTTCTTCAAGTGTGCGTTTGTAGGCAAGGGCAAGACTCAAAAAGATGCTTCGGGTGTACTCACCAAGATTCTCGGGGGCCTTTTGTCCCCTCTGGGTCAAGAACGATGCAATTCTATTTGGCATGTCCACCGGTGCGGCAAATATCGGGTCGTTGGGATCAAATACTGAAGTGAACTCCGTTGCCAATTCCGCCATGCTAATCAATTCTGGCATTTCCACTTCTATTCCCTTTGCGCGCCATGTTCGACGGCATTCTTCAAGAATCCAAAGACCGGTAATATTTTTGAGTGTTCGCACGGTTCCTTCGACGCCTAACTCATTGGTGATGTTGGCTGCCAACGCCGCTGGAGACGTAAACGGCTTCTCTGATTCAATCCCGAGTAAAGACCAAGTCCCGCTGGATAAGTACGCTTCCGAGTTGCTCTTCGAAAAAGGAACGCCCGCCACCGCAGACGCAGTGTCATGAGATCCCACAGCCACAACTTGAATACCATCAAGGTCACCTAATCCTGTGATCCTTCCAAGCATCGTTCCCGGTTCATGTAGGGCAGGGAAGATTTCCTTTCTCAAACCCAGTTGCGATATAAGATCAAAATCCCATTTCCGCGTATGGCCATTTAGTAATTGCGTAGTCGACGCATTGGTAATCTCAGTAGATGTGGAGCCAGTAAGCAGATTGTTGAGAAGATCTGGCAGTAATAGGAACTTCTTTGCCGCAAGGTAATTGGCGTCGTCTTTGGCGGCAACCAATTGATACAAGGTATTCAGAGGAAGAAATTGGATTCCAGTAGTTTCATAGATCCGCTCTTTACCAACAGATTGAATTACCTCAGCAAAAGTCTTACCAGTGCGCAAATCGCGATAAGACACAACTGGTGGTAAAAGCTCACCTTTTGAGCCTAAAAATCCATAATCCACAGCCCAGGAGTCAACAGCCAACGATGTGACTGGGCCCAAATCGGCTGCCTTACGAATGCCGATCAATGACTGATCGACTATCCGCTCCCAATTCCAAACCAACATCCCTTCGGCGTTCTTGACAGGCTCGTGTAGAAAACGATGGACCACATTGACGTGGAAATCACCTTTAGAAGTATCAACGAGGGCAACCCGACCACTTGTTGCTCCAAGATCTACTGCAATATAGCGACCCATAGTTATCGCAAGAAAGCGGCGGCGACTCCGCTATCAACTGGAATGTGCAATCCAGTTGTAAGAGAAAGGTCAGAACTCACAAGCACAAAGACCGCTGCTGCAACATGCTCAGGCAATACTTCGCGTTTCAATATCGTTCGTTGCGCGTAATACTCACCCAATTTATCTTCCTGGACACCATAGACAGCGGCACGCTGTGCTCCCCAACCTCCGGCAAAGATTCCAGATCCGCGTACGACACCGTCGGGGTTGACGCCGTTGACTCGAATTTGATGTTCGCCAAGTTCGGCTGCAAGCAATCGCACCTGATGTGCTTGATCGGCTTTCGTCGCCCCGTAGGCAACGTTATTTGGACCAGCGAAAAGTGAGTTCTTCGAAGAGATATAGACGATGTCGCCTCCCATCTTCTGGGCGATCATGGCTTTGGCTGCCTCGCGCGAAACCAAGAAGGATCCTCGCGCCATAACATTGTGTTGGACATCCCAGTCAGTTACTGAAGTCTCAGTGAGCGGTTTGCTGATAGAGAGTCCAGCGTTGTTCACAACGAGATCAACACCACCAAAGGCAAGGGATGCGGCATGAATGGATGCAACGATCTGCGCTTCGTCGGTGACATCGACCTGGATGGCAACGGCTTTATCTGAACCGCCCAATTCTTTGGCCACAACTTCAGCAGCAGCAATGTCTCGATCGGCGACGACTACGCAGGCACCTTCGGAAGAGAGGCGTTCGGCGGTTGCTTTTCCAATTCCCGAACCACCCCCGGTAACGAATGCGATCCGACCTTGTAATGGTTTGGGTTTTGGCATTCGGCGAAGTTTTGCTTCTTCCAATTCCCAATATTCAATGTTGAATTTCTCGGCCTCAGAAATCGGCTGGTATTTAGAAACCGATTCTGCCCCACGCATCACGTTGATGGCGTTTACATAAAACTCACCGGCTACGCGCGCAGTCTGCTTGTCTTTTCCATAACTGAACATTCCTACGCCAGGCACGAGAATGATGAGCGGATCTGCACCGCGCATAGCTGGTGATTCAGAGGTTGCGTAGCGTTGGTAGTAGTCGGCGTAGCCTTTTCGATACACCTCGTGCAATTCATGGGCGCGACCGATGACGTCTGCAACAGGCGCACTCGCTGGAGTATCTAAAACCATCGGTGAGACTTTGGTGCGGAGAAAATGATCTGGACAGGATGTTCCAAGAGCAGCCAGCCGCGGCAACTCGGACTTGCTAATGAAATCGAGTACTTCGTCAGAATCGTTGAAATGACCGACCATCCGTTGGTCTTGAGAGGCTATACCACGCAGCGTTGGCGCGAGTTGTGCTGCCTTCTCGCGTCGTTCCACGGGTGCTAGTGGAGCCCAATCTGCAACCAACGATCCGAAAGGATTTTTCTTCCCATGTTCTGCTAAAAACTTTTCTGCCTTTTCAATTGCACCTATCGATCGTTTTTCGCACTCTTCGCTAGTTTGTGCCCATGTAGTAAGGCCATGTCCACCAAGAATGCAGCCTTTCGCATTCGGATTCTCGCCGGCGAGTTTGGAAATCTCAAGGCCTAATTGGAATCCAGGGCGTCGCCAATCTACCCAGAGAATCTCGTCTCCAAAACATTCCTTCGTTAAAGCTGGTCCATCGATGGATGTAGCAAGCGCGATGATCGAGTCTGGGTGTAAATGATCAACATGGGCTACATCAACTAGTGCATGCATCGCAGTATCGATACTTGGTGCTGCACCACTTCGACCAAATGCGCAGTAGTCGAAGAGAGCAACCATCTCATCTTCATATTTTTCTCCGCGATAAACGTTTGCAAGAGCCTTCAATCGATCTAAGTACAAAACCGCAAGGCCGGACTCTTTGAGTGTCCCGAGGTCCCCGCCAGAACCTTTGACATACAAGACGTCAACGACTTCTCCCGTTGATGGGTCTGTAGTCTTCCCAACGGCCGAAGTATTGCCGCCTGCATAGTTGGTGTATTTGGGGTTCGCACCAAGCCGATTACTACGTCCAATTAGATCTTCAACAGCTTTATTTGTTGCCATCAGGGCTACGCCCCCCATCCAGCTTGTTGGCCACCGACTCGCTCAACCGCAATTTTCGCAGAGTAACCGCTTGCAGCGTAAGCCTTCATTGGATCTGGATCAATCCCCTTCTCTTCACGCCATTCCCGCACAAGCGGTCGCACATCAGTGTTGTAGGCGTCCATTAATACATCATGGGCTCCAAGGACGTCGCCATTAGTTTGCGCTGATTTTAAGGCTTTTTGATCGACAAGCAGCGCTTTCGCTACAGCCTCTTGGACATTCATAATCGAGCGGATTTGCCCAGGAATTTTCGCTTCGATGTTGTGACACTGATCGAGAACATATGACACGGGTGTCCCCACGTTGAATCCGCCGCCTAAGTTGACCTCGTGCATAATGCGAAATAGCTGGAATGGGTCGGCAGCGCCAACAATTAGATCATCGTCGGCATAAAAACGAGAGTTGAAGTCGAAAGCCCCAAGGCGCCCTGCGCGAAGAAGATTTGCAACAATAAATTCGATATTTGTACCCGGAGCATGATGTCCAGTGTCGACAACAACCCATGCCTTTGGTCCAAGTGCTAAGCAATGGACAAGGGAGGTACCCCAATCTGGAACATCGGTGTGGTAAAAAGCGGGCTCGAAAAATTTGTATTCGAGCAAAAGGCGTTGGTTATCGCCAAGGTGTGCATAAGTTTTTTGGAGAGACTCGGCCAGGCGATCTTGGCGCTCGGTGATGCTGTCTTGTCCAGGATAATTTGTGCCATCGGCAAACCAGAGCTTTAGGTCTTGTGACCCGGTGATATCCATAATGTCGATGCACTCAAGAAGGTGGGCGACTGCCTTTTCGCGAATCTTTGGATCAGGGTTACATACCGAACCCAATTTGTAGTCATCATCTTGGAAGGTGTTTGAGTTGATCGTGCCAAGTGTTACGTCAAGTTCTTTGGCGTGGGCGGCGAGTTTGGCGTAATCCTCTACCTTGTCCCATGGAATATGAAGTGCCACCGAAGGGGCTGCCCCGGTGTACTTGTTGACCTGTGCAGCGTCAGCAATTTTTTCAAAGGGATCGCGGGGAACACCAGGTTGGCCGAAGACTTTAAAACGCGTACCTGAATTTCCGTACGCCCATGATGGTGTCTCGATCACTAACCGTCCTAATACTGCCTTCGCTTCTTCTGCACTTGCCATTACATTTCACCGTTTCCTTAAGTTCGCTACATGTCTACTTTAAATAAAAAATATTTTCTAATCTTATGAAGCCCTCATCAGGCCTCTGCCCATCGAGTTCTACAAAGTACTTCTTCATTGAAACTTGCCACCGTTCATTTACTTCCTTGGAATCCATCCCAACCAAAGCTTTTTCAAGGTTTGGCGTTTCGAAATATCCAATCAACGTCCCGTCTGCGCGATCCAAAAAAAGGGAGTAGTTATTCCACCCAGTCTCTGTCAGCGCATCCAGCATGTCTTGCCAGACGTTCTCGTGTTGTTGCACGTACTCATCCAGCATGTCTTTGCGCAGTTTCAGTCGAAAGCAGACTTTCTCCATGGTCGAACTCATTCCTTTTCTTTATCCGGTTCTGGCTGGCACTACGACTGAATTTTGTCTAGCCGCAGTGCCAGGAGAACCATCTATTTAGGATCTTCTGATCAATTTACGTCTTAGTAAATTTTCTTGAAGGTTGCGATGTTGCTCTTATCGAAGGTGAAGGGATCACCAAGGTAAGTAACGCCACCGGCTGTGACTTTGTAGGTCTTCTTGCCGGCCTTGAACGTGGAGCCCACAGTGCCCTTGAAACTACCTGAGGCAGCACGAGCGCCAGCGTAAACAGCTACATATCCAAGATCGATTGGATTCCAGAGCCCAACCTTTTCGACCGTTCCATCTTCAATATAGGGAGCCATCTGGCTTGGAAGACCAAGTCCGGTGACCTTTACCGAAGCGCCTTTAGCCTTCTTCTCCTGTGCTGCTGCAAGCACACCAACTGTGGTCGGTGCCACGATGCCCGCAACATCTGGGTACTGGGAGAGGATTGCGTCGAACTGCGCAACGGACTTAGTTGCATCGTCATCTCCATAGAAGACTGACTTGTCAACAGTTCCGCCTACCCAGGACATGTTTGGGTACTTGGATGTCAGGTATGGACCCATGGCTGCGATCCACGCATTCTGGTTTGCAGCGGTTGCCGCAGCAGAAAGAATTGCAATCTTTCCTTTGCCACCGGTCGCGGCCGCGATCCAGTCAATTTCCGCTGTGCCAATGCGTGCACTTTCCGCAGGAAGAACTGCCGTAACTCGGGAAGCAGCAGCAGATGGATCTACGTCAGCATCTGAAGTCACGATTGTAATTCCAGCTGCGCGTGCCTTATTAAGTGCAGGAACGATGGCATTCTGGTCCGCTGCTGAAATCACCAAGACCTTGTATTTCTTCTGGATGATCTGGTTGATGAATTGAACCTGAGCAGCTCCCGTGGCCTGAGTTGGTCCAAGGTAGGTGCAACGAGCTCCAATTTCTTTACAGGCGGTTGCTCCACCCTTAGCCCAAGCGGTGAAATAACCGTTGTTGATTTGCTTTGGCATGATTGCGATTTTGAGACCGCCCTTAATGCCGGAAACTGCTGCCTGGGATGGTGCAGCGGCGCCAATGAGGCCAATGACTGCGACGAGCGCAACCGTGGCTCTGATGAGCTTCTTTTGCATATTTGGTGACTCCTTCTTTCTTAGGATTACTCGAACCACGAGTATTCGAGTTCGTTTAAGGTGTAATCAACTCTCGCCGATTACGCAGGATCTCAATTGCACGCGGTACGGCAACGGAGATGAGCAGCAATGCACCACTCACGATGAGCAGTGCGTTTGCGGAGACATCAATTAGCTGAAGTACAGAGCGAATTACTCCCAACTCCAACACCGCGGCAAGAACACCCCAAAGGGTGCCAATTCCACCGGCGATTGAGACCCCTCCAAAAAGGACAGCGGCGATGACACCAAGTTCGTAACCGCTTGCACTATCTGGCGATGCACTGGCAAACCGAAGCGTGTACACAACACCGGCTATACCTGACATCAATCCTGTTACGGTGAATAAAGCGAACTTCAATCTCCGCACAGGAATTCCACTGAATTTGGCCGCTTCTACGTTGATTCCAACGGCAAAAGTCCAACGACCGAGACGGGTGTAGTGAAGGAGTACCCACGCTAGCGCCCCAAAGATGACAAGCAGAATAAATGAGTACGGCAAAAACGTATGAGGGATGGAGTTGTATCCAAGATTTGTCCAACTAGTCGGCAATTTATTCACAGGTTGATTTCCCAGTAAGACAAAACACAAACCTCGGAAAAGTGCCAGTGTGCCAATCGTCACCGCTAAGGACTGTAATCCCAAGATAGTGACCAGGAAACCATTTAGAGCTCCACAAAGGGCGCCCACGATTAACCCGACGACAATGGCCCAACCAAACGGCCAGCCGTGACGGAACAGGATTCCGATTGTCGAACTAACCAGAGAAAGTGCAGACGCGACGGAAAGATCAATCTCGCCTGCAATGATTAAGAAAGTCATCGGCAGGGCAATTAACATTATTTCTGCAATGTCTTGAATAACAAAACTTAGGTTGCTACTCGTCGCAAAATAGGGTGTTACAAAGGATCCAACTATTGCCGTGACAACCAGCAACAGCATTACCCCTTTATCCCATGTGAATTTTCTTCCCTGAAGAATGCTCATGAGCTCACCCGCATAATCGTTGTTGGTTTAATTCTCGATGAAAGGTATCGATCTAACGAGATCGCAGAAATCAAGAGGGTTCCGTTGACTGCCTGTTGCCAGAATTGGGAGACACCAAGCGCGCCCAAAGCTAAAGTGATCGATTGCAGAAGCAGTGCGCCAATTAATGCGCCGTACGGTGTTCCAACCCCACCAGCGATGGCCACACCGCCGACAACACAAGCAGCAATGACATTGAGTTCAAGACCCAATCCAGAATTCGCATCGGCCGAGTGGAATCTTGAGAGGAGCACTGCTCCCGCAATTCCACTTACCGCTCCGGATGCAAGAAATGCGAAAAAAGTCCGTCGTGCAACAGGGATTCCCACGAGCGCGCTCGCAGGAGGGTTCGAACCCATTGCGTAAAGATCGCGTGCCGATCGGGCACTGTGCATAATCAGGCTAACGATAAATGCCAAAATCGCCGCAAAGATAAAGAGATCAGGAATGTGGGCGATTGAATTTCTTCCAACGAATCCTAGGAATTTAGGAGCTTGACTATCGTTGATTGTGTTTCCGGCAGCGATTTGATTGAAGATTCCTCTAACTACATACATTGACCCAAGGGTCACCACCAAGCTAGGAAGTTTTAAATAAGCAACAAGGAGGCCATTAACCGCACCTACGGCCAGGCCAAGGGCGAGTGCGACCAACAAGCAGTAAATCAGACCATGATTTCTTGCCGATTCATTTCCTATTAGATACGCAGCGAATCCCGCTGTGGAGCCGACAGATAAGTCAACGTGGCGCATAACAATGATGACACTTTGCCCGACTGCCAGCGTGGCGACGACGGCTACTCCGAGGAAAATATCCTGCGCTCCAGATGCACTCAAAAACTGAGGGTTGGCAATGCCAGTTACAACGACAACCAATACGAGTGCTATAAAAACCGGGACTTCACGAATGGCTGTAACGCGATCGACTAGAGCCCTCACACCGTCACCGCCCCGGTGGCAACTGCAATGATCGCCTCTGGAGTAGCGTCTTTTCGTAAAAACTCTCCGACAATGTGGCCCTCACGCATAACAAAAATTCGATCTGCCATGCCTAATACCTCTGGCAATTCACTTGAGACCATAAGTACGGCCAACCCTTGCTGTGACTGTTGCGAAAGCAACTTATGGACTTCAGCTTTTGTGCCAATATCAATTCCTCGCGTCGGCTCATCAACTATTAGTAGTTTTGGTTTTGTCGCGAGCCACTTAGCAAGTACGACTTTCTGCTGATTTCCGCCCGATAGACGCTCGACCGGATCATTTAGATCGTTGAATTTCAAACTCAAAGTTTCAGCCCATGTTTTAGCCAAAGCGATTTCAGAACTGCTCTTCACCGTCAGCCCATGCTTTATTTTCTTCAACATGGTTACAGCAGAATTCTTCGCAATGGAAGCCGACATAAAGAGCCCTTGTTGGCGTCGATCCTCTGGAACTAGAGCAACCCCCACAGCCATACTTGCGGATGGGGAACCATTGGCTAATTCAGTCCCGTTGATCCTTACTGACCCGGCATCATATTTGTCTACGCCGAAAATCGCCCTAACCACTTCGCTTCGCCCTGAACCCACCAAACCGGCCAATGCCACAATTTCACCTGCATGTACATCGAATGAGATATCAGCAAACTGTCCTTCTCGCGCAAGATCTTTAACAGAGAGCACCACATCGCCAATGGAAGTCTCGAACTTCGGAAAAAGATCCGAGATCTCTCGTCCTACCATCCATTGGATAATGTCGGCCTCGGTTACGTCCAAAGTGGCCGCGCTTGCAACCGTTGCTCCGTCACGCATTACAGTGATTTGCGTGCAAAGCTCAAAAACCTCATCAAGTCGATGGCTGACGAAGACGACCGCACAACCCTGTGCTTCAAGGGTCCGCGCAACAACAAAAAGACGTTCAACCTCCTTAGACGAGAGAGCGGCCGTAGGCTCGTCCATAACAATTACAGTTGCCTTGATGGATAAGGCTTTTGCAATCTCGACGATCTGCTGATCAGCAATCGATAAACCGCGAGCACGGGTATATGGATTTAGCGGTACTCCAAGTTGAACAAAAAGGGCTCGTGCCTCCTCTGCCATCGCCGACCAATCAACCCGGCCATTCTTGATCGGTTGGCGGCCGACAAAGACGTTCTCAGCCAAGGTTAGGTCTGGGAAAAGACTTGGCTCTTGGTAGATGACGGCGATACCTTGCTCTCTAGCAGAGCGAGTGCTTCCTTGCTCAAAGGGCTTGCCATTTAGAGTGATGGATCCTGAGTCCAGCCGATGAACCCCTGCCAGAGTCTTCAAAAGAGTGGATTTACCAGCCCCATTCTCACCCAGCAAACCATGAATTTCCCCAGCAACGAGGGTGAGCTCAGCGCCCCTAAGCGCATGTACACCGCCAAACCTCTTAAAGGCCCCCTCGATGGTTAAGACAACCGGACGCACGCTTATCCCCGTTCATTGAATCGATTCATTTTCGCAGTAGTTGAAAATAGATCCACTTTGAGCATATGTCAATGACTTCTCTGGACAATTTTTGATAACTTTTTAAAAAAATTCGGCCCGAAAATTGACACGGTTCAATTAAGGCGAGGAGTATCACCCCATGAGCGTGAGCCTTCGAGACGTCGCCAAGCAAGCTGGTGTCTCCGTTGGCACGGTCTCAAACGTACTCAATAGGCCTCAAGTGGTGGCACCTGAAACTCTTGAACGTGTTCAAAAAACTATTGAATCAATGGGCTTCGTTCCAAATGGCTTCGCTCGCCATTTGCGCGCTGGCTACAGCAAGACTCTGGGTTTGGTAGTTCCGGATGTAGCTAACCCATTTTTTACAGAAGTCGCTCGGGGCGTTGAAGATGCAGCCAGTAAACGTGACTACGCGGTCTTCTTGTGCAATTCTGACGAGAGCGCTGAAAAGGAAGAGCGATATCTCTCGATTCTTATCGAACATCAGGTGCGAGGAGTTTTGATTACACCGGCTGATAATCGACCAGATCGACTAGATGGTCTGCGCGAGCGGGGTATTGCCGTCGCGCTCCTCGATCGTGAAAGCGCGACATCAATCCAATGCTCAGTCTCCGTTGACGATGTTCGTGGTGGAGAGATCGGAATTCAGCACCTAGTTGAACTTGGCCATACTCGAATTGCTTGGGTAAATGGACCTGAAAGTATTCCTCAGTGCGCAGATAGAGCAGTCGGGGTTGCAAGAGCGGCTAAGGCGGCAAAAATCACTGTTACAACCGTCCGAGCTTCTTTAATGAACACAGTGACTGGCGAAGAAGTTACGAAGGAAATCCTTGCCCTCGATGAAATGCCGACGGCAATTTTTTGCGCTAATGATCTCTTGGCTCTCGGAGTCATGCGAGCCCTGATGTCAGAAGGCATCAAAGTCCCAGAACATATTTCACTCCTTGGGTACGATGACATCGCTTTTGCCTCGTCTGCGGCAATTCCACTTTCATCCGTTGCGCAACCCGCTTATCAATTAGGTGTTGCTGCTGCAGAATTAATCCTCTCCGAGTGCGAAGATTCTGATGAGCATGCCCACCAGCAAATTCGTTTTCAACCCCAATTGATCGCAAGATCTTCAACAAGTTCGATAGGGAAAAAATACAAGGCCGTCGGAGGAAAGAAGAACCAACTAACGTCGATTTAGCAGTCGAACGTGCTTAGGCGAGAGTTCATTAAGCGATCTCACCCCGAGAAGTTTCATGTTGCGAACCATCTGGCCCTTCATTATCTCCAATGCTCGCTCCACGCCCGCCTGGCCACCCGCCATCAGACCATATAAATAGGCTCTTCCTATATAAGTGAATTGGGCACCTAGCGCCACGGCCGCGAGAACATCTGCTCCGTGCATGATTCCCGTATCGATGTGGATTTCGAAATCATTTTTAAATTCCTTCTTAATATCTGCCAGCAAGTGGAGAGGAATTGGGGCTCGATCTAACTGGCGGCCGCCATGGTTTGAAAGCAGGATTGCATCAGCTCCAAGGGCCGCTGCCTTCTTTGCATCCTCAAGATTCTGAATCCCTTTAATCGTTAGCGTGCCGTCCCATTGTTTGCGAATCCATTTGAGATCCTCAAAGGTCATCGTTGGATCAAACATATAGTCGAGAAGTTCACCAACTGTACCCGGCCAATTTGAGAGCGAAGCAAAAGAAATCGCGGGCGTCGTTAGAAAATTGATCCACCAGGCGGGCCTCGGAAGTGCGTCAAAGATTGTTTTCGGCGTTAATTGGGGTGGAACTGTGAGTCCATTTCGATAATCGCGTAAACGATGGCCTGCTGCGGGTACATCTACCGTCAATAGCAGATTCTTTACGCCAGCTCTTTTAGCGCGCTCTACGAGAGCCATGCTGCCCTCGCGGTCCTTCCACATATACAGTTGAAACCAATTCACGCCGGCGGGTGCTGCAGCCACAACATTTTCGATGGTCGTCGTGCCTAAGGTAGACAAAGAAAATGGAATTCCGTACTTCTGTGCAGCGCGCGCACCAGCAATCTCGCCCTCGGTCTGCATCATGCGTGTAAACCCAGTTGGCGCAATCCCAAAAGGCATAGAAAAAGTTTCCCCCAGGGTAGTTCTAGTAAGGTCGACATCAGAGACGTCGCGCAAGATATTCGGAATAAATTCAATATCTCGAAAGGCTTGGCGTGCCCTTTCTAAACTCGATTCGCTTTCTGCCGATCCATCCGTGTAATCAAAGGGTCCTTTTGGTGTACGCCTCTTCGCAATGTCGCGTAGATCCCAAATGGTCAGCGCTTTTTCAAGTCGTGCCTTCTTGCGGTTGAATTTTGGTCCCTTGAATTTGAGCAAAGGAGCCAGTTCCTTCACCCTAGGAAACTGGCGTTTTACGTTTCTGGCCGACGTCATGAGCAAGATTTCCTATCCTTAAACTGAGGTAGCACTAGGAGGTTTAGTCTAAATACGAGTGAACCCGTTCAATTACGTTCAACGGGTTCTCGTATTGCCATGTCCTCACCTATACCCTCTTCTCTATGTCCTATTGGTTGAACCTGATACTCCCCACGATCTCCTACGGGATCACCTTTGTTGCTTTGATCCTCCTGTTCGTCAACGGGAAAAAGCTCCTTGCCATCTACCGCGCGGGCCAACCTGATCCAACGCGTAAGGACAAACCTGGCTCGCGCATGTCGCATATGTTGGGTGAGATTCTCGGCCATACCAAGATGCTCAATTTCACTGCCACGGGCATCGCGCACTGGGTTGTCATGGTCGGCTTCGTCGCACTGTTCGGCACCTTGCTTACCGCTTATGGGCAGGTTTTAGATCCTAATTTCACACTTCCGATCATCGGCCATTTCATCCCGTACGAATACTTCACCGAGCTAATTACCCTTCTTACTGGTCTTGGAATTCTGGGTTTGATATTCATCCGCCAATACACGCGCATTTTTCAAAAAGGAAAACGGTCAAGATTCTTCGGCTCCGGCTCGCTTAAGGCGTACTACGTTGAGGCAACAATTGTCGCGATCGTTATATGCGTAACCCTTCTGCGAGGGCTTGAGGGTGCGCTTTCCAATGACACCGCTTGGAGTTGGCACTATCCATTTACGTGGCGTTTAGTTCTTGTCTTCAAACAACTCTCACTGGACACCATACTTAACTCCATTCAGATTGTTGCAGCAATCAAGATCGTCGTCTCCATGCTCTGGTTCATCGTCATCGCACTGAACCTCACCATGGGAGTTGCGTGGCACCGCTTCCTTGCATTCTTCAACGTCTACTACAGACGGCATAGCGACGGAACAAACTCTCTCGGTGAACTTCCCGAGATGTTGTCACATGGTCGACCGATCGATTTCGACGATCCGTCCGAAGACGATGTCTTCGGTCTCGGCACTCGCGCAGACATTTCCTGGAAGGGTCTGCTCGATATGACCACCTGCACTGAGTGTGGGCGCTGCCAATCACAGTGCCCTGCTTGGCACACTGAAAAACCACTATCTCCCAAGCTTTTGATCATGGCCATGCGCGATCATGCGATGGCTAAGGTGGTCGAGACTGAATCTCTAGTTGGAGAATCTGCACCTATTTCTTATGACGTTTTGTGGTCTTGCACGACCTGCGGTGCTTGCGTAAATGAATGTCCTGTCGATATCGAACATATCGACCACATCGTCAATATGCGTCGCTTCCAAGTACTCGTCGAATCAGAGTTTCCATCCGAACTCGGCGGCACTTTCCGTAATCTCGAGAATTCCGGCAACCCATGGGGAGCTAATCGCACAGATCGCGACGGTTGGATAGCAGAGTGCGATTTCCCAATTCGCATCGTCGAGGGAGAGTTGCCCGAAGACATCGACTATTTGTTCTGGGTCGGCTGCGCCGGCGCATTCGAAGAGCGCGCCAAGAAAACAACTAAGGCTGTTGCGGAGTTGTTGTACATGTCAGGCGTTAAGTTCGCAGTTCTTGGAAAGAGAGAAACTTGTACTGGAGACCCCGCTCGTCGAGCCGGAAACGAATTCCTCTACCAAATTCTCGCCAAAGAAAATATCGAAACCTTCAACGAAGTTTTTGCTAGTCGGCCAGAGAAAGGCAAGAAGAAGATCGTCGTTACCTGCCCCCATTGCTTCACCACGATTGGTCGAGACTATGCGCAGAGCGGCTTTGAACTAGAGATGGTGCACCATACCCAACTCCTCAACCAACTTGTCCGCGACGGCAAACTCACTCCTGTTAACAAGAGTGAGAAGACTCTGACGTATCACGATCCTTGCTACCTCGGTCGGCACAATCAGATTTATGAGGCTCCGCGCGAATTACTCGGAGCCACTGGAATTGAAATCACCGAAATGCCCCGCAATAAGGAACGCTCGTTCTGCTGCGGCGGAGGCGGTGGTCGTATGTGGATGGAAGAGAAGCTCGGCACGCGCATCAACATGAACCGCGTTGACGAGGCCATCGCGACCGGCGCTGAAGAAGTGGCAGTGGCCTGCCCGTTCTGCCGGGTCATGGTGAGCGACGGAGTCCAGTCCCGCGAGAGCACCGTCGAAGTCCTCGATGTCGCCCAAGCGCTACTAAGAAGCGTTAAGCCGCTCATTTAAGAAAAGGGCTCACTCGAGACTGCTCGACGCTTTACGTCTCTTCGTTGAGCCCATTTTCTTAAATTTCGCTGGATCCCTAGCGGGCGTTAGGTCTATTCTCAGATAATCCTCAGGTTATGGCGGAAGTATCTGCGACAGAGGTGATGACTATGACGACTCTCAAGGAGCGTGCAGAAGTGCAGGATATAAAGGACATTACAACCCATCGGATTCTGGTGGTCGATGATGAATCGAGCATTAGCGATCTGATTTCGACCAGCCTTCGCTTTGTCGGCTTTGATGTCCGAACCGCAGCCAATGGCGCTCAGGCGCTTCAGGTAGCTCAGGACTTCCAACCCCATGCCATCGTTCTCGATGTCATGTTGCCGGACCTGGATGGCTTCGAGGTCTGCCGCCAGCTTCGCAGCGAGGGCCACAACGTCGGAGTCCTTTTCCTAACCGCCAAGGACGGAATGGAAGACAAGGTCGCTGGTCTCACGATCGGTGGCGATGACTACATGACCAAGCCTTTCAGCTTGGAAGAATTGGTCGCCCGTCTTCGCGCACTATTGCGACGCACTGGTGCAATCGAGACCATGCCAGATGACGAGAAGATCCGTTTTGCCGATCTTGAACTAGACGAGGCAACCCACGAAGTTCGTCGTGCCGGTCAACTCATTGATCTTTCTCCTACCGAGTTCCTACTTCTTCGATACCTTCTTATTAATGCCGACCGCGTCGTCTCTAAATCTCAAATCCTCGACCACGTCTGGCAGTACGACTTCCGCGGAGATGCTGGCATCGTTGAAACGTATGTCTCCTATCTTCGCAAAAAGATCGACATCTTCGAGCCACCGCTGATCCACACTGTTCGTGGAGTTGGCTACCGCTTGCGCATGCCACCAAAGCAATAATCTTCCCCTAAACTTCGGCAACTATGGTCTCTCCCTTGCGCAAAGTCTCCAACCCGCTAAGCCTTTGGAGCCTACGTAATCGATTGATCGTAGGTGTCGTAGTTTTGTCTGCTCTTGGTTTCATCGCATCGGATATTGCAGCGCGCAGTTCACTGCACTCGTTTCTGTTGGCTCAAGTCGATACTCAGTTAAAAAGTGTTGCGGGTGGTTCCGTTTTGCGCCTTGATCGCGCAGGAATCGCCCCCGATGACAATGCCGTACCACCAACCACCAGCGACGAGTCCCCGACGACATCGAAGACATCGAAGACACCAACCAAGACGACGCTGCGGCCGCTTCGTTCCGTTCCGACAACCATGTCGGTGACATTACTCAACCCTTACGGAAAAGTTCTCGGGGTTATTGGCGGAGACTTAAACACTCAGGCAATCAGCAACTTTGTTACAGGTTTCACCCCTGCCATGGTTTTAAGCCACAAGAACTTACCGTTTACTATTGAAGCACCAGGCGCTGATTTTCGCGTTCTAGCCCGCATTCTTCCATCAGCGCTGGGAAGCGTGGTTGTTGCGCAATCAATGGACAATATCGACCAGACAGTCCATAGGCTGCAAATTCTCTTTATTTTCATTGGTCTTATTGCGCTATTGCTCATTGCTTTAGCATCACGAAAAGTGATTGACATCGGTCTGCGCCCGCTCGAGGTCGTGGAATTAACGGCCGAATCCATCGCAGCAGGGAATCTTTCAGCGCGTCTTCCTGCCGCCAAACCGGATACGGAAGTTGGACGCCTTGTCAGTTCTCTCAACAAGATGTTGGCGCGTATTGAAGAATCCTTCGCCGCCCGCACAGCAAGTGAGAATCGCTTGCGTCGTTTCGTAGCTGATGCCAGTCACGAATTGCGCACCCCCCTCACAGCGATCCGCGGTTTTGCTGAGTTGCATCGTCAAGGCGCAGTTCAAGGTGAGGAAGCGACCAAAGAGTTGATCGCCCGTATCGAGAAGGAATCCCTTCGCATGGGATCCCTTGTCGAAGACTTGTTGCTTCTTGCCAGGCTCGACCAAGCCCGCGAAATGTCGAAGGACCCGGTCAATATCTCATCTGCGGTCAAAGAGGCGGTTGAATCGGCCCGAGCAGCCGGGCCAAATCATCCGATAACGGTGACCACACCGGCAGATGACATTTATGTGTTAGGCGACACCAATCGAATTCACCAAGTGATCGCGAACTTATTGGCTAATGCCCGTTCGCACACTCCAATAGGTACACCAATCCAGGTAACCCTTGAGCACTCCGATACGGGTACAACTGTTTCAGTATCGGATAACGGACCTGGCCTGAGTGAAAGCGATCAGGAGCGAATCTTTGAACGCTTCTACCGTGCGGACCCTTCACGAGTGCGAACAACTGAAGAGGGTAGTGGATTGGGCTTGTCCATTGTAGACGCGGTCATGCGTGCGCATGGTGGTCGGGTAAGCGTGACCTCCACACTCGGCGATGGAGCGACCTTCACGCTCTTCTTCCCCGTCATGAACAATTAGGTAGCAGGTCCCAAACTTTCCATTGCACGTAGCGCGGCAATACGCTCTTCAATGGGCGGGTGCGTGGCAAATAACCGCGATACAGATTTAGCATCCAGCGGTGACTCGATCCAAATGTGGGCAACCGCTGTAGATCGCTGACGTACAACAGTTGTGTCGGCAGCTAGAACCTCAAGGGCCGACCGCAATCCAGCTGGATTTCTCGTAAAGGCCACTGCAGTCGCATCAGCCAAAGCCTCTCGGCGACGAGATATTGCAGACTTCAATAGCAGTGCAGCAATCGGGGCAAGAATAAGCACGATGAGAGAGACAACTAAGGCCAACGGGTTGGAATTATTGTCGCGGTTGTCGCGTCGCCCGCCGCCAAACCACATCATCCTCGTCAAGATATCGCTGAGCATCGCGATCGCACCGGCAGTTGTCGCGGCAACAGCGGCGACCAGTGTGTCTCGGTTGCCGATGTGAGACATCTCGTGTGCAACAACTCCTTGGAGTTGATCACGATCCATCACATCGAGTATTCCCGTCGTAAAAGCAATAACCGCATGCTCTGGATTTCGCCCGGTTGCAAATGCGTTTGGCGCGCTGTCTTGAACGATGGCTACTTTTGGCATTGGCAACCCGCTGGCGATCGTCACCTCTTGAATCAAGTTGAAAAGATTCGGGTTGTCACTTTGCTGGATCGCTCGTGCACCCGTCATTCGTAGAACTATTGAATCAGAGGTGTAGTACGAACCCCACACAGAAATCAGTGCAATCCCCACCGCGATAGGCACGATCGCCGTAGTGCTCTTCCCAAAATATGTAAGCGCAGCATAGACAACTAGCCAGACGAGAGCGCCCATGCTTGCAAGAAGCAAAAAGGTCTTTCGTTTATTGGCGCTTTGGGATGCGCGAAAAGATACTCCTGCCATAAATGCGCTTTAGAACTTTACCGTTGGAGCTTGGCGAGATTGAGGATCTTCCACTTCGTAGAATTCGCGCGTCGTCACCTTGGCCATGCCAGCGAAAAACGAAGTAGGGATGGTTTTTACAGCTGCATTGAGGGCTCTCACGTTGTCGTTGTAGTACTGACGGGCGAAGGAAACTTTATTTTCGGTTGTCGACAACTCTTCCTGAAGGGCCAAAAAGTTAGTTGACGCCTTCAGATCTGGATAGCCTTCCGCAACTGCGAGCAAACCGCGCAGTGCTTGGGTAACCATGCCGTCGGCAGCAGCGACTTCGGCGACACCAGACGCCGCTGTTGCCTTTGCGCGTGCAGCCACAACTTTCTCAAATGTGTCTTTTTCGTGAGCGGCGTATCCCTTTACGGTTTCAACCAAGTTCGGGATTAAATCCGAACGCCGCTTTAGTTGGACTTCAATCTGCGCGAAGGCCTCGTTGACATTGACGTTGAGCCGAACCAGGCGGTTATAAATGGAGACGATTAATAAGGCGAGAACAACAACGACTACTAAGACGATGACGAGAGTTTTCATGCTTTTAACTTACTCCCTTTTATCGGGTCTATTGAATGTCGCTTTGGTGAAAATTCATCCAGGAGCGGCTCGGCGTTGGGCCGCGCTGGCCTTGGTATCTCGAACCGTAAAGGGCCGAACCGTATGGATGTTCGGCAGGAGATGAAAGTCGGATGAGGCAGAGCTGACCGATCTTCATTCCCGGGAAAAGCTTGACCGGCAGATTCGCCACATTGGAAAGTTCCAAGGTGATGTGCCCTGAGAAACCTGGATCAATGAAGCCGGCGGTGGAATGCGTGAGCAATCCCAGGCGGCCAAGGGATGACTTTCCTTCCAGCCGCCCTGCAAGATCATCAGGAAGTGAAATGACCTCGTAGGTGCTGGCAAGAACAAATTCACCTGGGTGAAGAACGAAAAATTCCTTCGGCCCCACTTCCACTTCTCGGGTGAGTTCGCTCTGTT
>Ga0315268_10002005_pt1 | contig 23250 bp, 22 predicted proteins | sample C1_top_MG_FD_204535 | JGI IMG/M metagenome (GOLD analysis project Ga0315268, IMG submission 204535) | Sediment microbial communities from Yellowstone Lake, YNP, Wyoming, USA - C1_top | ecosystem: Environmental > Aquatic > Freshwater > Lake > Sediment | place: USA: Wyoming | collected 2017-08-01 | reverse complement strand
CCTTTAACTGATGGTTATCGGAATATTTTTACGGATATAACAACTAAAGATATTCCCAATAATTCATCGAGTTAAATAAATTTTTGAACAATGTCTGCATTATTCGGGTTAAGCGAAATAATACGGTAGATACCAAAACAAAAATTATGAAGGGTGAGGAACAGAAAACCTTTGCTGATTTAAGGATGGGTGATAAGGTTATCGTCAAATATACAAAGGCTGATGCTATAAATATAGCTAAGATTGTCATCATCAAGCCAGCAGAAGAGAAATCTGAAAAGAAATAATCTCAATGCAAGGGGGGTATATTCCCCCTTGCAAAACTTTCTTAAAGAAGATAGCCCGCAATCAAAAAAAGAGTCAACGCGCAAGCTTAATGCGCTGATTCATAATCAGGGTGTTCATACATTATGGCCATGCGGTTTACAATAAAACGATAGGCAAGGATCAACATTGCAACAACTCCGACAGAAAGCGCAATCTCAGACCACATAGGATAGTACCTTACTGAGAGGGGGAGATTCCAGTTAAATGCAATTACGGATACATTAAGACGATTTAAAATAACTCCAAATACGGTTAGATAACCTGCGAATCGCACCAGTTTAGCATTTTGATTTCTTGCAGCAGATGTAAAAAGGAGAGCCGGGAGGAGGACAAAACCAAGTATTTCAAATAGATACCAGTAACCATATGGGGTATTCAGATATTCCCAGTTATCAGAATGAGCCAGATCAAATATTTTCAGAATGAAATATATAAACAGACCAGATGCGGCCGCCTTACCGAGGCCAATAGTCAGTCTATCATATTGAGCATGATCAAAATTTGCAAGCTGTCTTTTAAAAACTCGATGGGAAATGGTACTTTCAACAATTACCATAGAAATTCCTGCAAAGATAGCTGAAATAAGAAAAAACACAGGCAGGAGCATTGAATACCATAGGGGATGCAACTTGCCAGGGGTAACCAGATACAAACCACCAAGTGCAGATTGATGTCCACCAGCTATGATGACCCCAAAAATAGTTGCCCATATAGCCAGGTTAGCAAAGAATTCACGGGTTTTTCTGAGATTTAACCATTCAAACAAAGCCGGGCTCCACTCGATAAGACAGATATTGATATAAAGGAAGAAATGCCAGCCGATTAGAAACAGAATGGAGGTAAATCCCCATGACCACCCTAAGAGATAAGGGATCCGATAATAACGACCAAGGTCGAACATAAGCGCAAATACTGCGAAGATATACCCGAGAAGGCTTGAAAGAATAGCCGGACGAACGAAATGATGATATTCCTTCATCCCAAAGAGATGAACGGCTGTGCCAAGGGCAAGGCCTGGAGCCGCTAACGCAATTCCTACAAGGATATCGAATCCAATCCATAATCCCCACCCATAGCTATCCGAAAGATTTGTTGTTGGGCCAAGTCCGAAAAAAAGTCGATAGATCATTACAGCAACAGCAAGACCCACAAGAACTGCAGCTATTAAATTAGGAAAATTAAAGTTGCTGATAATATAATCCCGGGGGGTCATTCCAAGAAGTATCTTTTCTCTAAACCAAGAATTAATGTTTTTCGCCATGGCCTTCTCCCTTCTCAGCGGATGTTTCATGGCTCGCTTTGGCTTTCTTACGAGCCTTTGAGATAGCATAATAGGCCCCAAAAACAAGAGGCCAGGCTCCAACTATTTCAAACATCTTTACACCAAAGAGAAACCCCTTACTCAGATTAGGTATAGGTGTTTTTCCGATGTCTGTTTTGAAACCAATTTCTTCGAAAGGAACCGCGGAAAGATAAAGCCAGCTTGTGCCTCCTACTTCATGCTCTCCATAAACATGGTCAACATATTTGCCCGGATCGTTTCTGATTCTCTCATGAGCCAGATTAATCAGGTCTTCCCTCTTTCCAAATCTCATTACTTCTGCAGGACAGATCTCAACACATGCTGGTACAGTACTCGAGGGTTTCCTTGCCCCTACAGGCAAATCGACGAGTCCACTAATAATTCTGTCATAGCACATCGTACATTTCGTAATCTGAGGATTCAGCGCTTCATAATACTCAAATGCCGGAACATCAAAAGGGCAGGCAATCATACAATAGCGGCATCCAATGCATACCTGAGAGAGATATAAAACAGGACTTATTGTGGCCTTCCTGTAAGCATCAACAAAGCATGAGGCCAGACATGCCGGATCTTCACAATGCATGCACTGTCTTTTCACGTATATGGGCTTACCATCTTTTGAACTAAAATACCGGTTGACTACGGTAAAATTCCCTGCATGCATTCTCCTTATATATTTAAAAACATCATCTTTTCCAATTACAGACTCCTCAAATTCTTTTATGGGCTTGTTCGGATTCTTATTCCACTCATTACAGGCCCATTCGCATCTCCTGCATCCAATACATTTAGTGGTATCAACAAGTATGCCATAGCGCTCTCTCGGAAGAGTAGCCTCTATTTTCTCATATAATTTCCAGTTTCTTAAATTGGCAGTATTGCCAGTAGAAAAAATAGAGGGGCTACCTTTTTCATATGCGTGGACAATGGCACTACTGCTACTGCCCAATAAGCTGCTCCCTGCGATTGTTGCAGCCCGCTTTAAGAATTCCCTCCTACCAATACTCATAGATAAGCCTCCATGCTATTATTTACGCTCTCCGATAAGGATGAAATAAAATACGATAAATATGAACATCGCCAGAACGGCTATCGCATATTCATAGCCATGCTGTGAAAAAAGTTGTTCAAAGATATACATCCCCTCTCCTTTCTATTCTGTTGAAGGTTCACCGTATTTTGTCAGGATATATTTCGGGCGTATTTCCTTTTCTTTATGACATTCGGCACACTTCTTGGGTTTTTCGAGATTCATCTTTTCGTGACATTGGATACATTGGCGATGATAAGTTGCCACAAGCTTCGGCCTGTTCAAATGCTGAGGATCGAATGAGATACTATGGCAGTTCCTGCAATATGGAGGAGTATCTTTCTTTGCCTCAGCCTCAGAGCGGCTCTGATGGTGGCATCCCTCACAGAGGGTCTGCAACTTAGCGTGGAAAAATCTTGCCATTTTGTTATCATTCGATACCTTGACTAATTTTTCGATAATTTTAAGATGCGGGAACTTTGCTGGTTCGTATTCCTTTTCCAAAACCTTTATTGTTACCTCTTTCTTAACTTTTTCCTTATCAAGCCCTGCAATTGAAAGAGGTTGTGGAGTGGGAAGACCTTCTTTCTTGCCGGTATGGCAGCGGGCACAGGTATCCTTCCGAGGACCCCTTGTCTCTAAATCCATCCGGAATATAGCATAATGGCATCCAGCACAATCCTTCTCTTCTCTTTTCTTGACCCCGTGGCAACCTGCACAGCTATGCTCGGAAAATACATCGTGATATGCGCTCGCAACATTTACTGACCTTCCTTCTGGTTTACCTTCAAGACTATGGCATGTTTTGCAGGCATTTAATGTTTCATGGTGGCAGCTACGACATGTCTTATAGTTCTTCTCATGAGCACTATGATCAAGTAAAACACCCTTCATCTTGGCATTTTCGATCTCTATAAAAGGTTTCTCTGGTTGGTTTCTATCTGGCCGTGGGACCTTCTCGAGTTCTTTTACTGTTTTATACTTCCCGGTGTGACATTTTGCGCACTCAATGGGACCTATCTTTTTCTCCTTTTGAGCGATCGCTTTTTCCTCTACTCTCGAATAATAAAGATGACAGTTCAGACATTCTTGATGAGAAGCCCTTCTTATCGAAAGCCCTTTTTCGGCAGCAACACGTACTATGGGAGCTAAGTCAGGACCCCTCTTCTTGCCAAGTTCATGACAGTAATAGCAGGATTCCTCAGTTCCTTTTTCATATACTAATCTCAATGATTCTTCCTCTTCGTAGATATCATAGGTATGGTGACAGAGGTCGCACTCATCCTTACCCATTTTCTCCTTGAGTTTCTTAACATGGTTATCGTGATAGGAAAAGTCAAATTCAAAGACCGGATATTTTACCTGTAAATATTCAAACTTTTTGGCATGACAATCTGCACATATAACAGGCCCGGCCTTCTTTCCCTCTCTACTTTTCTCTTTATGACAATTAATGCATTCATCGTGGTAGGCATTCATTAGTGATTCTTTGTCCTTCTTCTCAACTTTTTTTGGAAAATCAAAGACAACAAGAGTTTTGTCTTTATTAAGAGGGTGGCATGTATCGCATCCTTCCCATTCTTTCGTCCCTTCCTTTTTAAGTGCTTCGATATGTTTTTTATGATCGAAAATCACCTGGGGGCGTTCTAACCTTCCGAATATCTCTGTATGGGCAATACTAATTTTGTCCTCAGGTTTAGTCCAGATAACTTCATTGGGCGGAGTTGGTACAGAATAAACTTTGTTTATGCCATAAATAACCAAAAATAGATAACATACAATTATTACAAATAATATTAATTTCCTGTTCATATTCTCATTCCTTCCGGTTTATTGTGATACTTGAAATTCCTCAGGAACCTCCATTGTTTCGGCTATTATTTCATCCATAAACTTGCCATGGCTATCGAGTTTGTAATGCTTAATTATGTCATTTATACCTGTATAACAGTTATGGCATGGTGCCACAACAATATGACAATCAGTAGCTTTTATCTGTTCGGCCTTTATGCGATTGCCTTCACACCTGTTTCCCTTCCATGGCGGACCAATGGCAGCTCCTCCGCCACCTGCATTACAACAGTAATTGTGCTCCCGGTTTGGAACCATCTCTACAATGCCATCACATGTTTGTTCGACAAGGTACCTAAGCTTATTAGCTGCTCCTCTAAGCCTTATAAGGTTACATGGATCTTGAATAGTCACAGGACCCTTAATCTTGTTAACAATCTTAATTCTTCCTGTACTTACAAGCTCATAATAAAACTCAATGGGATGAAGAGTTTCTATTGGACTTTCTTTCCATCCTAAGAGAGGCGGTGCCACATAACATGTGGCATTCAGAGGATGCCCTCACTCAGTCAACACTATTCGCTTTATCTTTAATCGGAAGGCATTCTCATAAATACCTCGCACAATCCTCTGCATCGTCTCAAAATCGCGAATAAACATTGCCATGTTTGCACAATCCCATCCATCCATTGATGCCACTGTCCAATCAATGCCTGCAACATTCATAATCTTGGCTGTGCGATTTATATGATAAGTAGCCAACTTAGGCTCGGTACCGAGGGGCACCCACATAACTTCTGCACCTTCTTTGTCGACTGGTATGCGAGCATTTTTTATATCTGCCCTTGCCTCCTCCTCCAGCCATAAATTTGTATCAATCCAGTCTCCCTGGGATATCCACAACTGGTTCAGTGTCGCAGAATGGCTATCGTCTTGATCCATTATGAATGCAGGAACTACCCCAAGCAGGAAACATATCCGACGAACCATTCCTAACTGATATGTAATATCTAACCCAAAGGGACAATACATGCTGCAGCGGCGGCATAGATTACATTCACAGAAAACTATCCTTGCACACTGCTTTATGAACTCGGGGCTCACCTTTCCTTTCCTTTTTATCATCTCCCAGAGAGTCATTCTTACCTTAGCAACAGGAGCATATGTTGGGTCTTTACCGTGGGATTGATACCAATGGCATGCTTCAGAACAGAGGGCACAATGGATACATGTCTCTAAGGGTGCTTTGAATCTTGCCGCAGTGTTTCTCAAATTTAAAATGCCATTTATTGTTTTTTCAATCTTTTCTGGGGTAAGTTTTTTGATAGCCTCATCAAAGCCTACGTCTTTAACCTCTTTCCTTTTAAGCTCAATCATTTACTGCCCTCCATAGAAATAATCTACCAGTCCCTTGAATGGCGATAACCGTGATCAGACCCCATATACGCCCTCGTTAAAAAGAAATAGAACATATGGCCTAGTCTTGTAAAAGGAATTGCTATTAACATAATTTCACCAAAAAGCATATGAAGGACTACCATTGTTTTATGTGGTAGAAGCATCTGGTGATATGCGAGAAAACCAGTGATAAACGGTAAAAATGCAATTGCAAGGATCATGTAATCATCAGCAAATGTAACAAATTTAACTTCCGGAGTAAAAACCCTTCTCAGGAAAAAGAATATACAACTTGCTATGACGATAATAGTCATGATATCACCCCATTGCTCAGATAGAGTCCACCAAGTTATCCCCCAGGATTCACGCCAGAGCTGGTTATGTGAAAGAAGGAATATAGGGGTGAAAACAAGACCTATATGAAACAGAAAGGTCACAGTTGTGATTACAGGGCGGAGACGCCAATTGACACTGTTAAATGGAATAAGCCAGTGTAAAAGTGAACGCAGGGTAAATTTTAAACTCATGTAAGGCATAACTACCTTCTCGTTCTTTGCCAGTTGAATCATGGATCTTAACTTATAAATACTCGCTCCAATAAATATGATAAATGCAAACCAGACTAATGGACCTCTAACGAAGTTGTATATTGATGGATCTTTTATAAAGTCATACATCTTTTACTCCCTATATCATACTTCATTTATTGGGATTATCCGACGATAGTATTTACCGTTATCAATGCACTTCACTAAAAGCTTACTCCCATCTTGACTAAATACAGGTTCCCAAAGGGATTCATAGCTTTTCTTCCCCACTTTGCCATCAATGACTATGAAAAATTTACCATTTCTTTCAGCCTTGGCTATAACCTTATCGCTATTAGGGCTGAAAATCGGATCCCACATATTGTCGAATTGCTCAGCCCACGGAGAACCATCAACAGCGACTGTCCAACTATTATCATCTTTAACTGCGGCTGCAACTCTTTTGCTATTCGGACTGAAAACCGGTGACAGAACTGCTTTACTAAAGGTAATGTCCCAAGGAGAGCCATCAACCGCTATTGTCCATCGAGAAAATGGCGAGCAAACAACTGCGGCTATCTTTTGACCGTCAGGACTGTATTTTTGACGCCATACATTGAAGAAAAATCCCCAAATAGGCTTCCCATTTATTGCAAGTGTAGTGCCTTTGGGTGTTCTAACCGGGGCAACCACATCATTGCTATTAGGTTTGAAAATTGGCTCCCAAACCAAACCAAATGGTCCCTCCCAGGGATTTCCATCTACTGCAATACTGTATTGAGCTAATCCTGTCCTTACTGCTGCTGCCACATGGTTACTATCCGGGCTAAAGACAGCTCCCCAGACGCTCAGAAATGTTTTCTCCCAGGGATTTCCATCTACCGCAACAGTCCTTATTCCTTTCAGATAGGTAAAGACATCTACTGCAGCAAGAGGTTGAACCTGAACACATGATGCAGTCTTTTTCCCATCAGGGCTAACTGCAACATTCCTTGCATCGTTAAACATATTCTCCCATGCCTGCCCATTAAAATAAACTCCGAGTTTTCCTTCTTCTTTCTTTATATTTACGGCATATCCTTTTCCATCAGGGGTTAATGTTAAGTTCCAGATAAGTTCAAAAGTTTCTTCCAAAAGATTATGCTCGATAGCCATAAGCCATTCATAATTTCTATATCCCAGACATAATAATTGATTATCAGTGTTGAATTTAATTGAATATAATCTTTCAAATATCTCCCCCCAAACCTCTCCATTCACACAGGTAGTAAACTTTCCAGTTTCTGGTTGAACTATAGCGGCTATTTTCTCGCCGTCATCACTTGGGGTTAGTTCACGGATGTCAATAAATTTCTTCTTCCAATCGTTTATATTTGCAATTAACTTTTCTTTAGTATTCCAATCATAACTTGCTGATCCATTCATAACTCTTTCCTTTTTGATTTTGATATGTTTAAACTATTTATAGACCTTTATTTTTCGATAAACTAATAAAAAGATACCCCAGAAAAAGTTATAAGATTTCTCATAAGCCCTACGGATATACCAATCCTCTAAGATAAGAAAATTTAGGGCTTATCCAGGTAAAAACGTTATCACAGTTCTGTGGAAAAGTCAATATAAAATTATGATTATAGGTGCTCTATAGTTAGAATTTGATAATAAAAAGATTACCCTGCTGATGTTATGCTTGTTATGCTTTCCCCGAAATGCACCAGAAGTTCAAGTGTCTGCTATTAAGAGAAGGAGAAATCAATAACGGTTTATAATAAAGAAACGCAAAGATCGGAGGACTATATGGGAGCTACAAAACAATATAGAATACATCCTATTGTGATGGGATCAAAGGCATTTGACAAAAGTATGATGACATACCAGTATGGCTATGGAGAACCCTATACTATTCCAATATACTGCTGGTATCTGGAAGGCGGAAACAAAAAAATACTAATAGACACAGGAGAATTTAGTCCGTTACAGTCAAAGGAAAGGGAAAGGGCTCTCGGCGGAAAGGTTTATACTTTTGAGGAAGGTCTGAGCCGATGGGGTCTATCTCCAGAAGGCATCGATATCGTTATACACACCCATTTGCATAATGACCACTGTGAAAATGACTCCAAGTGCACCAATGCCACATTCTATATTCACGAGAAAGAGCTAAAGCGAATTCACAATCAACATCCTTTAGATTTTCGTTACATGGAAGATTGGATCGTGGATATAGAAAAAAATGGTCAGATCACAAAAGTAACAGCAGATCAGGAAATTGTTCCCGGTATCCAGGTCATCCATACGCCAGCTCATACCGAGGGAGGTTTAACGGTATTGGTAGAGACTTCTCAGGGTAAAGCCGCTATTACAGGGTTTTGTGTCATAATGGAAAATTTCAATCCCCCTCTGAAGATAAAGGCATTGGAGATGGAGGTCATTCCTCCTGGAACCCACGTTAATGTTTATGAGGCATACGATATTGTGCTTAAGGTAAGAGAAATGGCAGATATACTGATCCCGCTTCATGAACCTAAATTCGCCTCTATTGACACCATTCCATAAGCTGTGGGATTATTGAGTTATCAGATAAGCCGAATAATGCAGATATTGCTCAAAAATTTATTTAATATGAATTACTATAAACCCATGGTATTTAGGCAGGGTATAGTATTTTCGCTCATTCTCGCCCCGATAAGATCGGGACTCCGAGGCTTTTGCCTCTTTATATTAGAGTATATTAATTGACTATCGGCAAAAGAAACCGCTCAAATACTATACCCTGCCTATCTCTACAGGTATTTATGAATAATGTACACTAAGGTATCGAAAAATAAATTTTTTCACAACATCTGCATTATTTCACTTGCACTTTTTGGGATAGCAGGGCAACCTCATATGCTCAGAAAACATCGTTACGCTGTTCATTAGTCCTTTTGGAAAGACAAGGACATCAGGATAAGTTATCCTGTGAATGGGAATGTCTGAGAGATCAATTAGATCTGGACTTGATTCATTTGAAAAAAACTGGCCACGAAAGCTAAACGGCTCCCGGGCTGGCCTCCTTGTGCATCCCGCATCAGTGAATAGGAAAATCGAACATGCCATCAATCTATTTAAGAAATCAAAAAAATGTGAATTAAAAGCCCTCTTCGGCCCCCAACACGGCATACGCGGGGAAACGCAGGATAATATGGTTGAGTGGGAAGGATTTGTCGAAAAACAAACAGGCATCCCCGTATTTAGCCTTTATGGCCAGACCCGTAAACCTGATCCGTCAATGCTTCAAGATATAGATGTACTGGTCATAGACCTTCAGGATATTGGTTCTCGTTACTACACATTCATATGGACAATGGAACTCTGCATGCAAGCATCTCAGGAGCTGAACAAATCAATCATCGTACTTGACAGACCGAATCCAATTGGAGGACATATCACAGAGGGTCCTGTTTTGGATATGGCTTATGCATCTTTTGTCGGTCAGCGCCCTCTGCCCATTCGTCATGGAATGACCATCGGAGAAATAGGTAACTACTTACGAAATGTATTTTATCCCTCATTGGATTTCGCTGTCATACCAGTGATGAACTGGAAGAGGAAGATGTGGTTCGATGAGACTGCACTACCATGGGTTCTGCCCTCACCGAATATGCCAACACTTGATACAGCAACTGTCTATCCTGGCACATGCCTTCTTGAAGGAACAAACCTCAGTGAAGGAAGGGGCACCACAAGACCTTTCGAAATATTTGGGGCTTCCTTCATAAAACCCAGTCCATTGGTTCACCACCTCAGGGAATTCATATTACCTGGTGTTGTTTTCAGGCCACTGTATTTCCAGCCAACTTTTCAGAAATATGCTGGCAAGCTGTGTGGGGGTGCACAGATTCACGTCGTCGACAGAGAAAAATTTAAACCCTTTAAGACTGGCGTCGCTATTCTCAAGGTAATACATGACCTTTATCCAGAACATTTCGAATGGAAACAGCCACCATATGAATATGAGACAGAAAAACTACCGATTGATATTCTTGCAGGAACTGATAAATTGAGAAAAGATATTGAGAAAGGGGAAAGGCTTGACAGAATGGAAGATTGGTGGCAGGAAGAATGCTTTCAATTTGATAAACTGATCAGAAAGAAATATTTGATTTATCACAATAAATAAATGTATAGACAGGGCATGGTATCTGAGCGGATTTTTTTGCCCTACGGGTCGTAGACCGATAGTCCATTGACCCCCCTTCATCCCCCCTTGGCAAGGGGGGATATGAGGGGGGTAAGGCAAAGACGTCGGAGTCCGATCTTATCGGGACGAGAATGAGCAAACATGCCATGTCTGTAAAATACGAATTAACCCGAAAAATGCATTTACATAATGCAGATGTTGTGAAAAAATTTATTTTTCGATACCTTAATGTACCTTTAACTGATGGCTATTGGAATATTTTTATGGATATAATCAATAAAGATATTCCCAATAAATTCATCGAGTTAAATAAATTTTTGAACAATGTCTGCATTATTTGGGTTAAATGAACCTCTCAATTTTCATTCTCGCTGCTGGTTTTGGTGAAAGGCTGAGACCTATCACAAACCATACACCTAAGCCACTTCTTCCTATCCTTGGAAAACCTATTTTGCAATATATACTCGAAAAAGTAGCAAATATGCCTGTTCATAGAATAGGGATAAATCTTTCTCATAAAAAAGAGACGATCATAGACTGGATACACCAGTCCCCTTATAACAGAACCGTTCACCTCTTCTCTGAAGACTCTAACCTTGGCACCGGAGGCGGTTTAAAGAATGCTGAGTCTTTTCTCAAAAACAGCGCTTTTCTTGTCCACAATTCAGATATTGTTTCTGACATAGACTTACAGAAACTGGTTGAATTCCACAGTTCATCTGAAAATCTTGTAACCCTTGCTGTCCATGATTATCCTGAATTTAATAAACTTGAAATAGATGGGAAAGGACTTCTCAAGGGACTCCTACATTACCCCTACCCTACCCACAGTGAAAACCGATGCCAACCTCCCGAACTACAATCCGAACCTGTTAGATATTTAGCCTTTACAGGCATTGCCATTTACCAACCGGAATTCCTGAAGTTTCTACCAACAGGAGTTTCCAGCGTCGTTGATACCTGGTTAAAGGCACTGGATGCAGGATATAAGATCGGCACCATTGATGTGAGTGGATGCTATTGGCGTGACATCGGGACACCTGTTCCTTATGCCAGGGCTGTTATAGATAAACTCAGAGAGAATGGTGAATATGTCTATATCCATCCGTCTATAAAGATATGTAAGGACGTTGAGTTGGATGGATATGTCGTTGCCGAAAAAGGTACCTTACTCAATAAAGGAGTTTCCTTCAGGAATTGTATCTTGCTTCCTGGAAGTACCCCTCCTTACCCCCCCTTACCAAGTGGGGGTAAGGAGGGGTACTATGAAAATTGCATTTTGGGTCCCGGATTTACAATAGTTCTCAGTGAGGCGGACTTCTTCGGTGTATCAAAAGAAACTGATGCTATCCTCATTGGCACAGGCGGTTCTGACAGAAAATATTACCGGGTAAAAAGAGAAGATAAATCAGTGGTGTTTTTGCAATGCCTCGAGGGAGATACTGATTTTCATCGTCACCTCGAATATACACGTTTCCTCTCAAGACATTCTATACCCGTGCCCGAACTCATTCAGGCAGATCCTGAAAAGATGAATACATTCTTCGAAGACCTCGGTGATCTGTCTTTATATAGCTGGCTAAAATGCCCTCACACGCTGGACGAGATAGAAAATATATATAAAAAGATTCTTGATATCCTTACATTAATTCATACAAGAGCACATGAACATATCTCAGAATGCATACTTCTCCAAAACAGGCTTTTTGATTATGAACATCTCCGATGGGAGACAAGCTACTTTATCGAGAGATTCGTGGAAGGCATCAGGAATATCAGAGTTAAAAATCTCTCAGAGCTGAATGATGAGTTTCACAAGCTGGCTTCGATAGTCGACTCTTATCCCAAGACCGTTGTCCACAGGGATTTTCAATCGCAAAATATCATAATTACAAAAGGAGGAATCCCAAGACTGTTAGATTATCAGGGTGCAAGAATAGGCCCACCTGCTTATGATGTTGTGTCAATATTATGGGACCCTTACTACCAGCTCGAAGACGATATGAGAGAAAGACTTTTGAATTATTACATTGATAAAAGGAAAAAGCTATATGCCGACAAAATGAGTAAAGTAAATAATCCTCCCTCACCCCCCTTCAATTCCCCCCTTGGTAAGGGGGGATATAGAGAGGTAAAAGGGGCGCCGGAATTTTATACAAGGGAATTTAACGAAATTAAATTTGAAGAAACCCTCCTCCCCTGCCGGCTTCAACGTCACATGCAGGCTCTTGGTGCATATGGCTTCCTGAGCAAAATAAAAGGCAAAAAATATTTTCTCAAATACGTACCTGAGGGTCTAAGGCTGTTAAAGGAGGACGTTTCACTTGCAAAAGATGAATATCCAGAACTATATGATTTAGTTATGAGTTTATGAGAGGTGTAATAGACAGGATTTGATATTCCAGACATATCAGATTAGGTTTCGTTTAACCCTTTCCCGGAGAAGCTAAGTCTTATAGAATTCGTCTTTGCTTGATATACAACCGTGATGTTCATATATTAAAGTTGAATAAAAGCGAGTTCTCTTCATTGAAGTGTCATGCGGATTTGCTGTTAAAGCTGGAAACCCGGATAGAACGAATTATAATGAGAAGTTATCAAAAAGGGTTTACTCTCCTTGAGGTAATCTTAATAATTATAATTGTGGGCAATCAACCCTCGAATTACATCGGGTCTTTTGGTGATGTAAATTTATCCAATTGCCAATCCGGGGAATGGGCATATCAGTCAGGAGATTCTTCAAACGGTAACTGGGCGGTTGTTGTCTATAGGGCAAAGGGAATATTTTCATTAATGGAATACACTTCAAAAGAGAAACAAAAAACCGAGTGAGTAGCCTGTCTAAAGCTAAGCCCTTTATGCATCAGGCTTATTCTACGACAGTCACAGTACTGGCCTGAGGTCCTTTTTCACCTCGTTCTTCTGCAAAACGTACCTCCGTCCCTACCCGTAGGTGCTTGAAATCACGATTTATAACACTGTGTTCATGGAAATAGATCTCCCGGCCATCTGACGTTGTCAAAAAGCCGTAGCCTTTATCCGGGAACAGTGCACTTATCTGTGCATGTGATATCTCTTCATGATGTTTTACAGTACCGCGCTTCCGCCTTGCGAAGTCCTCTAACTGCCTGCGCGCCGCATCAAAGGCATCTCTTATTGCCACATCGAGATTTTCATTGGGTTCTCGTTTTACTACCAATTCTGCATCTGGTACTGTCATGTCAATACGCACATTGTACAATATCCCCTCCCGGTGATGGCGATGGGGAACCTCTACTATCACCCTACAATGCATGATCTGGTCATAATAGGTATTTAGTTTTTCCGCCTTTTTACGTATCGTTTCTCTGTCAACTGCGCTTAGATCAAAATTGCGTGCGGTAATTTGCAATGGAAGTTTCATCTTATTTCCTCCATAAAAGGAAAACTTTAATAATTTATTTTATAGGTGATGCTAACAATCCACAACTTTCTTGTCAATGCTGTAATAATCTCTCACAAAATTTTTTGTTATTTTTTGGTGTATAATACTTACGAATTATAAGAAATTGATAGATAAAGTAAAAAAAAGATGAAAGATGACTGTTTAGTATTGTGGAAGAAATCTATAACATAAAAATTCCAGTCTTTGAAGGCCCCCTTGATCTCCTTCTTCATTTAATCAGGGAAAATAAAATAGATATTTATGACATACCCATAGCCATCATTACACACCAATACCTGCATTATCTCGAGATTATGAAAGAGTTGAACCTCGATATAGTAGGTGAATTCGTTGCCATGGCAGCCACACTTATCTATATAAAATCAAGGATGCTTCTGCCACCTGATGAGGAAGTACCTCCAGAAGAACAGGAAGACCCAAGACGTGAACTTGTACAGAGGCTGATTGAATATCAGGCATTTAAAGAAGCAGCATGTGGCCTCAAACAGAGAGAAGATGAGTGGTCGAAGGTATTCCGAAGAGAACCTGTATCTGATGAAGATAACGGAGATGTCTATCTTTCTGATGTAAGCCTTTTTGACCTTCTCTCAGTGTTCAAAAAGATACTTGATACTGCTCCACCTGAGGTCGGTACGATTACAAAAGAAAGCCTCACTGTAAAGGATAAGATGTCTCTTATAATGGAGATGCTCGAAGAACAGAATGCTATTAGATTCGAGGAGTTTTTCAAAGAAGTCCTAACGAAAGCCCTGCTCATAGTCACCTTCATTGCTCTCCTTGAATTAATAAGGCTTGGTCTTGTCAGGGCATATCAGGAAAAGGAATTTGGAAATATATGGGTAATTAAACAGAACGTTGACCTTCCTATAAATCTTACTGAATCGTAATGAATCGATGAAATAACCAAATTCCAACCACCAAATAAATTCCAATAACCAAGCACCCATAACTAAACTACCTTACGTTGTCATTGCGAGCCAGAAGGGTGTAGCAATCTCATTGAGATTGAGATCCTTCGGGCATTGCCCTCAGAATGACACTTCGTGTCAGATTGCGGAGCTTGTTCTGAGCCTGTCTTTAGATTGCTTCTGCTAACTTCATTAGCCTCGCAATGACAGGCAAAGAATCTCACTCCTTGCAATGCCATCCCATTGAATAAATTCGTATGTTTGGTTATTTGGTATTGAAGCATTGGTTATTATTTGGTTATTTAAAATTTAGTGATTGGTAATTATCCATGAGACATTTTTCTTTATTGCGATAAAGACAGATTTTGGCTATCATAGAACCCGTGAAGTTTGTCATTAGATTATTAAAGCTCTTCGTTCTTCTGGCATTACTCGCAGTTCCCCTCTACTTTTTCCATGGTCTAATCCTCACCCAAGCAGCAAAATATCTATATTATAAAGATGAGCTAAAACCAGCTGATGTTATAGTTGTACTTTCAGGTGAAGAAACTGAGCGTGTTGAATACGGTGTTAAGCTCTTCAAAGAAGGATGGGCAAGAAAGGATAAAATGATCCTTTCCGGTGGCCCTGTTGTCTGGAAATATACCTATGCATCACTGATGGAGGAGCATGCCTTAAACCTCGGCGTACCGAAGAAAGCTATTTTACTCGAGGAAAAGTCAACATCAACGGAGGAGAATGCACGATTTACAAAAGAGATCCTCAAAAAATACGGATACACCTCATTGATTCTCGTTACGTCTCCTTACCATAGCAAAAGGGCATTCAAAATCTTCAAAAAAATTATGGGTGAAGAAATAAAGGTAATAAGTGCCCCTTCTGAAGAGAGCTGGTTTAGCTTTAAAGACTGGTGGAAACGGAAAAAAGATAGAAAAATTGTCTTTTCTGAATTCTCCAAATTCCTGTGGTTCTGGCTTTTTGGAGAGGAAGAATAAAAGATGGTTATCGGCATTCCAAAAGAAATCAAACCTGAAGAAAATCGCATAGCTATTGTCCCGGGAGGAGTGGAAACCCTCGTTCACAGAGAGCATAAGGTAATAATAGAAAAAGGTGCCGGACTCGGAAGCGGTTTTAGTGATGATGAATACATAAAGTCTGGAACTAAGATTCTCGATAGACATGAAGATGTCTTCACAGGGGCAGATCTTGTTCTTAAAGTCAAAGAACCCTTACCAGAGGAGTATGGACTTCTTAGGGCAGGCCAGATCGTATTCACCTATTTTCACCTTGCTGCCTCAGAGGAACTTACCCGAAATCTTAAGGAATTAAAGATTATAGGAATTGCATATGAAACAGTACAGACTGAGGATGGTTTTTTACCTCTTTTAGCTCCCATGAGTGAAATTGCAGGAAGAATGGCACCGCAGGAAGGAGCGAAGTACTTAGAAGAAACATATGGTGGGAGAGGAATTCTCTTAAGTGGTGTAGCTGGCGTTCCACCTGCTAATGTCGTGATACTTGGAGGAGGAACAGTAGGGCATAATGCTGCACGCATAGCTTTAGGCATAGGCGCATCTGTAACAATTTTAGATACGAATCCGCGTAAATTGAGGATGCTGGATGAATTTTTTCGGGGAAGGGTTACCACAATGATTGCTGATAACTATAACATTAGAATGGTAGTAGGTTATGCAGACTTACTCATCTGTGCTGTCTTAGTCCCAGGCGCTAAGGCTCCAAGATTAATAACCCGCGAGATGCTGAAAACCATGAGATCAGGAGCAGTTTTGGTCGATGTCTCTATTGACCAAGGAGGATGTGCGGAGACATCTCGTCCGACAACTCATTCTCATCCCATATACCAAGAAGAGGGAATAATTCATTATGCTGTATCTAATATGCCCGGGGCAGTCCCCCGGACTTCAACTCGCGCTTTGACACTTAACACCCTTCCATATGTTCTCGAGATTGCAGAGAAGGGTTGGAAAAAAGCTACAAAAGAAAACCTCTCTCTCGCAAGAGGCGTAAACTTGGTTGAGGGAAGAATTACTTACAAGGCAGTTGCAGAGGCATTCAATCTCTCTTATACTCCTCTCGAAGAGGTTTTATAGAATCTAAAAAATACACCTTTCTCTAACCCAGATTATTCATAGCGAGCTCGTTCCAATGGTTGTCACTCCCCACCTTTTGTCATTCCCGCGAAAGCGGGTCTACGACTCGTAGAGAATCCAGAGGTTTTACTTTTATTATATTCTCTGTATTCCGCATCCCCCGATCGTAGTCGAGGGCAGGCAAGTGCGGAATGACAACTATTATTATTTTGTGACTAGAATTACAGATACAATACAAAATACATTTCATTCTAAAAACACAGCATAAAAATGTATTTCCTTGAAAATGCTTGAAATATAGAGGAGGTGATGAAAAAGTAATATATAAGTTCGGAACAGTTTTGATAAGAAATTTGATAATAGAAAGGAGGGGGAAAATTGGACAAACTAAGACAGTGTACGTTATTTGGGATAGCTCTTTTTACCCTGTTAATACTTATTTCACCTTCAAATATTACCGCGGCTGAAATAAAATGTCCTACAGAAAATCTAGATAATCTGATATGTAATGGAACAATAGCTAACTGCGTGGGCACAGACGTAAATGACACTATCATCGGGACTGCTGGTGATGATGTCATAGTTGCTCTTGGAGGGGATGATACAGTTGTGGGTCACGGAGGCAATGACGTAATCTGTGGTGGCGATGGTAATGATGTTCTGATGGGGAATAACGGTGATGATACTCTGCTTGGAGAGGCTGGCAATGACAAACTGATGGGGAATAACGGTAACGATACTTTATACGGTGGTGATGGCGATGATATGCTGACAGGTAACAACGGTGATGATACCCTGTATGGAGAAGCTGGAAATGACAGACTGAAGGGAAATAACGGTAACGATACCCTGGACGGTGGTGATGGCGATGATGTTCTTTTCGGCAACAATGGCATGGATGAACTGTATGGTGGAGCAGGTTTCGATGTCTGTCGTGGTGGCTCTAAATCTGATTCCTCAGACGGTAGCTGCGAAGAATCGCAAAGCATAGAAATAGAAAATACCATATAAATACTCGCTACTTTTACATGGGAGAAGGTTTCTTAAAATTTAGAACCCTTCTCCCTCTTTATTTTTAAAAAGGTTGTGCAAACCATAGCATTTAGCATTTAAGCATGGGGCTTGGATTATATAGCCACTATTTTCTTATCTATTTCAATACTTTTACTATTCATATAAAATATCGGAAAATAAATACTGCTCACAAAGGCAATCATCTCTCATAGTATTCAAAAATATTTTACTCGCTTTTAAACCGTAATCATTAAATTACTGGAAGTGTACATTTGTTGGTAGAAGTTACAATTTAGACTTTTAACCCGAAAAATGTATTTACATGATGCAGATGTTGTGAAAAAATTTATTTTTCGATACCTTAGTGCGCCTTTAACTGATGGTTATCGGAATATTTTTATGGATATAACGAATAAAGATATTCCCAATAATTCATCGAGTTAAATAAATTTTTGAACAATGTCTGCATTATGTGGGTTAATAGTTACCAGATACTTCTTGCCTTTGTTAATTCCTGAAACTTACATCTGTGATATACTGAACAAAATCGAAGTCAATTCAATTTTACCTTAAAGGAGGAAATCATGAAAAAAGGTGTCTTTGTTGTTTCGGTTATTGTCATTTTTTTATGCATGAGTATTGCCTACGCTCAGTTCGGAAAATCGAGCGGTCCTAACTTCTACACTGAATTTAAACCCATCGTTGGCGGATGGTCTGAGTATGAGGTAAAACCAAAAGGCGAGTCGCCTTTTAAGATGAAGATAGCCATTGTCGGAAAAGAGGGCAATGCCTACTGGTATGAAACTGTAATGGATATGAAAAACGAGGGAAAGGTCATCACCAAAATGCTCATTTCGGGTGATCCTGAAGATCCAAAGAATGTTAAGAGAATGATCGTCAAGACCGGAAACGAACCAGCAATGGAGATGCCTGCTAAGATGATGCAACAGTCTTCCAAACATCAGGAGCAGAGAGGGAAAATAATTGACAAAGGATTAGAGACGGTCAAGGTTCCTGCAGGTACATTTAAGACTCAGCACATGCAGTATCAAGACAAAGACATTGTCGTGGATACCTGGGGACACAAAGATGTTTCACCTTATGGCATGATCAAGTCCCAGTCGAAAGATTTTGAGATGGTTCTTCTCGGCTACGGGACTGGAGCAAAAACTATGATCACAGAAACACCTCAGAGGTTTGAGATGCCGGCAATGCCCCAAATGCCAATGAGGAGGAAATAAACATCGATTAACATTTTAGATGCAAAATAAATTCAGATTTTGTCTAATGCTTGCTTGAGGTCAGCTATCAGGTCATCTATATCCTCAAGTCCCAGTGCAATGCGGACTAAGTTATCCACCATACCGATGGAGCGACGGTGGTCTTCGGGATAGTCGAAGAAAGACATCGTCGACATCTGTGTCACCAGGCTTTCGCTGCCACCGAGGCTGGGCGTTATCAAAAATAGTTCCAGCGAATCAATGAACTTGCGAGTTTCCTTGTCGCCACCTTTAAGCAAGAAGGTGATTACACTGCCAAAACCCTGCATCTGCTGAATAGCGATCCTGTGATCCGGATGCGACTTCAAGCCGGGATACCAGATCTTTTCGATTTTCGGGTGCAACCCAAGCATGCGGGCGATAGCCAGCCCAGCGCGGTTGTGGTGCTCCATGCGGAGCGCAAAAGTCTTCAGTCCTCTTTCAAGAAGAAAGGAGGTGAACGGTCCGGGCGTAGCGCCGATCATTCGCTGCATGCGGTAGAGATCGTTCAAAAGGTCATGTTTGCCAAGGGCGACTCCTGCCAAAAGGTCGTTATGGCCTCCAAGATACTTAGTGGCGGAGTGGATAACTATATCCACACCCAGCTCAAGTGGTTTGATATTGTATGGCGTTGCCAGCGTGGCATCAATAATAGACATCACGCGGTGCTGCTTGGCTACTTTAACTACTGCCGGAATATTCAGCACGCGCAGGTAAGGATTGGTTGGTGACTCGGTGAAGATAATGTTGGTGTTAGGTTGGATTGCTTTTGCGATAGCTTCGGCAGTTGGATCAACCAGCGAGACTTTTATGCCGAACCCGGCCAGCAGGGTTGTGGCAAAGTCGCGAGTCTGGCGGTAGCAATCGTTCGTGAAGATGATGTGGCCGTTGCGACGCATATAGGCTATCAACGTCATGATCACTGCACTCATACCCGTAGAGAACAACAGTGCCCGCTCAGCGCCCTCGATGGCTGCCAGCTTTCGTTCACATTCTTGCTGGGTCGGGTTGCCGTAGCGGCCGTATTCATGCTCGCGCACTACACGACCCTTGCTCTTGGCCTTCATGAACTCCAGTACTTCAGCAGTGGAGTCGAAGTAATAATTGGAAGTCTGGACGATCGGCGTGGAGACTGCATAGTGGGCTTTGGGAGTTCGGACCAGACCGTGGATAGCAAGGGTTGCTGGTTTCCATTTCTTGGCGTTTAACGACTTTTTAGACATCAGTTTTTTCCTCCTCTTCTGCAGAGCATGCTGGAGAGCTTCTTTTACTGCATCTACGCTGGGAGCAAGCTCAATCGGTCTGTTGGCATAGCGGCAAGGGAAATCCAGCGTCCCCTCGTGATAGCGAATCTTGAAGTCTGTAAACTTCAGCCCGTGAGCCGTGGAGATGACCACAACTCGCTCGGACTTATCAATTTCTCCAGCTCTGAGCAGTTTGATCAGCGCCGCCAGCGCGACGCCAGTGTGCGGACAGTTAAACATGCCAGTGGTGTCACCGAGCGCTGCAGCGTCAGCGAGTTCCTGCTCGGAGGCTTGTTCAACAACACCGTTGAACTGCTTCAGTGTGCGGATGGCCTTTTCAACGCTGACTGGGTTGCCAATCTGAATTGCACTGGCCATAGTTTTTTGGGCATGAATCGGCTCGAAGGTCTTAAAGTTTTTCAGATACGATCGATAGAGCGGGTTTGCCTGCTCAGCTTGGGCAACAACTATGCGCGGCAGCTTGGCAACCAGTCCGAGGTCGCGCATCATGAGCAGGCCACTTCCCAGTGCGGAAACATTCCCCAGGTTACCGCCGGGGATAATGATCACGTCAGGTGTATCCCAATCGAATTGCTGTACTATCTCAATACCGACAGTTTTCTGACCCTCAATGCGCAAAGAGTTCATTGAATTGGCAAGGTAAATCGTCTCGTCCTTGGTGATTTCCTGCACGATGTTCATACAGCCATCGAAGTCAGTGTCCAGTGACAACACAAGCGCACCGTTCGCGATTGGCTGGACAAGCTGCTCCATTGAGATTTTTCCCTTAGGCAGCAATACAATGGACTGGATACCGGCAGCTGCACAATAAACCGCCAGCGCAGCCGATGTATCACCGGTAGACGCACAGGCAACAGCCTTAATCGGTGCACCCTCGCTGATCATCTGCTTGACCTGCGACACGAGCACTGTCATGCCGAGATCCTTGAATGAGCCACTGTGGGAATTGCCGCAGAGTTTAATCCATAGATTGTTTAAGCCAAGCATCTTGCCGAATCGCTCAGCCCAGAATAGATTGGTGCCGCCCTCGTAAAGTGAGACGATGTTGTCATTATCAATCTGAGGCAGAACCCATTCTTTTTTACCCCAAACACCTGAGCCGTAAGGCCACTCCGTAGATTTGTATCGGTCATCGAACATTTCCATCCAAGTCTTAGCATCGCGGTTAGTAAGGGCATGGAGGTCGTGCTCCACTTCCAGTAGCGAACCACACGTCTTGCAGCGATAGATGATTGAGTTGAGCGGATAGCTCGCTCTGCATTGCTGGTTGATGCACTGAAACCAGGCTCTATATGACATAAACACCTTTCTTAATTATCAATCGGCAAGGCCGTATCGGTCGGTAAAGCAAGAATATCATAATAATCCGCTGATTATCAAGTCAGGCCGATCGGCTGCAGTAAATAATCTCTCATATTTTCCTCTGATTATCTTTTCTCCAATTTTTTAGACAATTTTTTAGAAATAGTCTAAAATTATCATGTGCAAGGCACAGATGTAGAAGGGCTCCTCAAGGCTGGGTTAGAAGCTCTTACCCAAGGTAATACAGTTTCTGCACTTTCCTACTTTGAAAAAGCCTTAAATATAGAAAAAAGGCCTGTCATCTACTCCTACTACGCCTTTTGTATAGCAAAAGAGAGAGGACAGGTAAGTAAAGCAATCTCATTATGTAAGGAGGCTATAGAGAAGGAGCCCAGCAACTCAGTCCACTATCTCAATCTTGGCAGAATCTACCTTGTTGATAATAAGAAAGAAGAAGCGATCAAAACGTTTAGAGCAGGATTAAATTATGAAGTAAATCCTCTGATTGTTGATGAATTAAATAAGCTGGGACCAAGAAAACCGCCCATTATTCCTTTCTTAAAAAGAAGTAACCCGATAAATAAGTATCTCGGAATTGTGCTCAGGACAAAAAATTGGCTTAAAAAGCTCTATACATTACCTTCATTGCTTTTAGCAATAACTGTAGCAGCTTTTCTTTTCCTCCTCTATTCAGAAAAACATAAGGTGTCCTTTCCACCCTCCGAAGTTAGACGTACGGATACAGTAACCTTTCCACCTTCTGAAGCTGAACATACTGTGTCCCCTCCATCTCCTGAAGCTGAACACACGGTGCTCCCTCCACTTCCTGAAGTTAGACATAAAACTCCTGTTGAAGCTAAGCATGATACTCTACATACTCTTGAACTGATCACCGAAGATACAACCTGGGTTCTCATAACTATAGACGATATGGAATCAAAGGAAATGCTTCTATTTCAGGGGGATCGTATAAAATTGTCTGCAAAAAAAGATTTCTCGTTAAAAATTGGTAATGCAGGCGGAATCAAATTGATTTTCGATGGAAAAGAAATCGGGCCCCTTGGAGAAGAAGATCAAGTTGTTACGCTGAAACTTCCTCCTCCCACAACCTCGACAAGCGACACATTGAAGAGTAATACTGAAACTGAATAGCTTCCTATAAGATAACCAGGAACGCAGAGCCTTTCTATTATCTCTGAGGATATTCTTGCTAAATGATCTTGTCTAACCCATTCATATATTTCCTCAAATCTGTGACTTCCAGTAGAGTAGAGAACTGGCGTAGTGACCGAAAGGCTCTATCTCCAGTTCCCCCTCATCAAACCGTACGTGCAGTTTTCCCGCATACGGCTTTCCAATTATCTTCTTCCATGAGCGTTCGCAGGTT
>Ga0315268_10002004_pt1 | contig 23257 bp, 22 predicted proteins | sample C1_top_MG_FD_204535 | JGI IMG/M metagenome (GOLD analysis project Ga0315268, IMG submission 204535) | Sediment microbial communities from Yellowstone Lake, YNP, Wyoming, USA - C1_top | ecosystem: Environmental > Aquatic > Freshwater > Lake > Sediment | place: USA: Wyoming | collected 2017-08-01 | reverse complement strand
GCAGGGCAAGAATTACATCTTGCCCTGCAGTTTTTTACCGAGAGACGAGTGCGACACGATTGATATCGTCAAATCTCATTTGGAGTTCGCTTACGCTGAAAACTAGTGATGCTTACCCAGCAGAAGGAATGATACAATGTACATTAGATATCCACGATTGCTTAAATTCAATGCATGAATATCCTTCTTCCTTAGGTAAATGAGTAGAAATCTCTGTGATGTAAAGCCATGCGCGCCTGCTTAAAATCTTATTGCTCATCAAATTTGACAATGCTACAATAGCTAAAAATTTTTGGAGCCGCTATTCACCAACAAATTGGAGGTTTTCCTATGAAAGCCGTGGTATTTAGTCATTTTCACCATAAGATTGCCGAATATAATCAACAATTAGACATGGATGACAAACAACATCTAGGTGCGGAGGAAGAAAATGTAATTATCACAAGTGTTTTACGTTATTACAAGGCTTATTTAAAATGTGAGAATATTGGTTTGGTTTATGTGTATGTTGACGCGGGGGTGAGGCAAATTCTAGATCACCTGTTTAAAGGTAGCAAAAAAATAAATCTTGACATCAATGAACTCGCGTTTGAACAAACGGTTCGCAATATTTTAAAAATGGCGGTAGAGCAAGCATTGAGAGATCTCTCAAACGAGAATCCATCGTTTAATCCGCGCAATGCGCCCAAGTTCCAGTTTATTGGGCTGCCTCATCTGGCAAACCTCATCGCTTCTCTGTATCGCATTAAACCCGAATTAGTCAAAAGCCTTGCAGGGAAAAATACATTTACATACGACGCCCCAAAATTTGTGGAGGCTGTAATTCGGTTGGCGCGTAGCAACGATCCCTTACTTAGCGGGAATCCAGTTTTGCGTTTTGACCAGGATGTTGAGGTTAATCAAGAATCTATCGACGCTTTGTTGAACAAGATTCAAAACTCTATAATCCGAAGATATGGTTTTTCATTTTTTTCTGGAGGGTATGGCCGACTTGATGGTGTCAAGGATCCTATTAATGATTATGCTGTCAGATGCCATTGGCTCGCTGATATTGTAAAATACGCCAATGAACCGCCTTATTATCTAATTCCGAACGGAGAGCGTTTTTTGCGGGATATCGGCGAATTTGGGGCAACAAGCATACCAAATTCTAAGAATATATCTCCCAGTACTGCCATGAAAGATTATTTAGATCGACCAGGAATTAACAGCACGAATCGAGATTCGGAACAGGTAATTTCCGGCGCTGGCTTATACATGTCTCGTACGGCGATCCTGCGTTTACCGCCCTTTATGAATTTCGAAAATAACATCATCTGGGTGGATGACCATCTGAAACGCAGGTTACATGAGGTAATTGGCGATCTGGCAACAGCCGATCTGGAACATGTTGAGGGGAGTTTATTCCCTCAAGACCGTTATCCTGAAGGTGTCGGTATCCAATTGAATGATCGTGAATGGGCGCAAAGCGCTTACTTCTACAGGCTTGTCAGCGGCTGTATTTTGCATGCGCTCATTACCAATCGAACAGGGCAACTTGGTGAACTGGCGAGGTTTGTGGAAACTTTCCTTAATACACAAAGGAAAAAAGACCCTTCGCGACTTGAACAATCATTCATGCAGGTCGCTCGAAAAACAGTTGATGATCTCTTGGAAATCTGGATAAACGCAGATTACGGAAACGCTATTCTCAGTGATTGGGCAAAATCCAATCAGGTAGAACTACAACAAGGAAAAGGAAAATTGGCTGAGACAATTAATGCAATTGTTCAAGATGCCATCCGCTACTGTAAACTTGTCCAAAACTGGAATTCTTATGTATTTGCGATTCAACAATTGGTTCCTCATGACGCCTATTGGCTGTTCCGTTCCGCAGATTGATCGTAAATTCTATGTCACGCCCTTTGAAAGTCTTTCTATGCCACTCTTTTGATGACAAGCCTGCCATCCGCGAATTATATAAAAAACTTATTGAGCAAGGTATTGATGTCTGGCTGGATGAAGAAAAACTATTACCAGGCCAGGATTGGCAATTCGAAATTCCCGGAGCTCTGCAGGATTCAGATGCAGTGATCGTCTGCCTGTCTTCGTCTTCCATTACAAAGGAAGGATATGTACAAAAAGAAATCAAGTTTGCGATTGATAAAGCCGACGAGAAACCTGAAGGGACGATTTTTATCATCCCGGTTCGTCTGCAAGAGTGTAAAATTCCGAAACGTTTGGAACAATGGCAGTGGGTAGATATATTTGATAGCGCGGGTTACGATAGGCTGTTAAATTCTTTGACAGTGAGAGCCAAATCGTTAGTAGGGGTGAACCCACCTACTAAAAACAGTTCATCCATCTCGTTGAATCTGCAAACCTGGGCAAACATTAAATTCGTACTTGTTTCCGCTGGTGGTTTCATCATGGGTGGTAAAAATGATAATCCGCTTGCGTCCGAAACAGAAAAACCTCAGCACAGGGTTGAATTACCCTATGATTACTATATTGGTCGTTATCCGATTACAAACGCCCAATACAATCAGTTTGTTCTGGCAACACAATTTCAAAATTTAGACGATTGGCAAAAAAGGCCTGATCATCCTGCGGCAAATATCACCTGGTATTCAGCACGGGGTTTTTGCCAGTGGTTGAACCAGACCATAGGCAAAAAACTTCCTGAACATTGGCATTTCCGCCTGCCAACTGAGGCGGAGTGGGAAAAGGCCGCTCGCGGTGAACATGGAAATGAATGGCCGTGGGGAAATGAATGGGATCCCAATCTATGCAATAGCCAGGAAAGCGGTGAAGATAGAACTACTCGCGTGGGGTACTCCCCACATGGCGACAGTCCGTATGGAGCGGCTGACATGGCAGGCAATGTATGGGAATGGACGCTTAGTCTTTGGGGTACGGAAGAAAGCAAGTCAGACTATCGGTATCCCTACGACCCCACAGATGGAAGAGAAATGATAATAGCGCAAAGCGATATCCTCCGCGTACTAAGAGGCGGCTCATTTCAGGATTCTTATAGATATGTTCGTTGTTCATCTCGGCGTGGAGGTTTCCCACTTATAAGTTGGTTAAGTAGCGGCTTCCGAGTGGCAATCTGCCCATTTAAATACCACCCCATAGGCAAGTTTGATATGTCTATTAGTGCTGTTTATTCGCAGGACAAGTGACATCTTTTCCTTCATTTTTTTTGAAAGAGATTATAAAATATATGAGGATGCTTGTCGAATGTCGGTCCGAACATGAATATCCCGAAAAGCCGGTTGTACTGACGTGGGACAACCAGCGGCAGGAGATCGTCAACATCCTAGCCAAATGGCGCACTCCAAATGGGAAGCATTTCCGGGTGCAGACGGACAACGGCCTATTCTTTGAACTTACCCACCATGAGGCAACGGAAGAATACTCACTGAGGCCCGCATGGCAAATCCAACCAATCTAAGGAGAATGGATGCAGGAAAAAATCAGCGCGCAAAGACTTTCAGAACGAGTGGCGGGACTCAAGCCCAGCGGCATCCGTAAATTTTTTGATATTGTCGCGACAATGAAGGATGTGATTTCGCTTGGCATCGGCGAACCAGATTTCACCACGCCCAAGCCAATCCTTGACGCCGGTATTCGTTCGCTTCAAAACGGCGAGACGCATTACACATCGAATGCAGGCAGGCTGGAATTGCGTCAGGCTATCTCGGATAATTTGATGAGGTTATACGGCGTGAAATATGACCCGATCACTGAGATCGTCGCAACAGTCGGCGTTTCAGAAGCGTTATATCTGACCTTCACCGCCATTCTTAATCCCGGCGATGAAGTCATCATCCCCACGCCCTGTTTTGTTTCGTATCAAGCGGAAGTAATTCTGGCGGGCGGTGTGCCAATCGAAATTCCAGCGCACGCTGAAAATCAATTTATGATTGACCCGGCGGATATTCGCAAGGCAATTACCTCGCGCACAAAATGTATTTTTATCGGCTATCCATCCAACCCAACCGGCGCGGTGGCGACAAAAAATGTAATGCTTGAGATCGCGAAGATCGCCGAAGAACATGACCTGCTGGTTGTGTCGGATGAAATTTATGACCGCCTGGTATACGGCTTTGAGCATGTGTGTTTCCCCGCGTTGAGCGAAAGCATTAAGCGCCGCACGATTTTGCTGGGCGGATTTTCAAAATCCTATGCCATGACCGGCTGGCGAATCGGCTATGCCTGCGCGCCGGCTGACATCCTTCAAGGGTTGGTACGCGTCCATCAATACACGATCATGTCCGCGCCGACAACTGCCCAGGATGCCGCGCTCGAAGCCTTGAAGAACGGCAATTCTCATGTAGATGAAATGGTAGCCGAATATGACCGCCGCCGAAAATTACTCGTGACAGGACTTAACCGACTCGGTCTTGCGACCTTTGAGCCGCGCGGCGCCTTCTATGCTTTTCCCAACATCCGCGCCTCCGGCATGGACGATGAGACCTTTGCCGAAACTTTACTGCGCGAAGAAAGCGTGGCTGTGGTTCCAGGCAATGCCTTCGGTCCCGGCGGTGACGGGTTTGTGAGAGCCTGCTATGCAACTGAATACAGCAGGATCGAAGAAGCGCTGGTGAGAATGGAAAGGTTTATGTCAAGGCACGGATGAGGCTGAGGGTTGGATGATGGTTAATGGAAAATGGAAAACCCGTCTCAGGTGAGGCGGGTTTTGATTATAATAGTGACTAGTTAACAGGCAAAATTAGATGGCATTTGATCAAAAAGGAATAAAAATGGGCGATTCAAAAAAGCCAAATCTTACTGAACAAAATCGACGATTAAGGGAAAGATTAAGAGATGCCGATAAAAAAATTGAAGAACAGACTCGGTTTATTGACCGCCTTTGCGAAACTGTTGGTTATGACAGGTTAGCAAATGACTGGGACAAAAAGAAGTATCTAAACCAATGGATAGCAGACTGGTTAAAGCCAGTTAGTGATTATATAAATGCTAACTTAAATAAAACTGTAACCGGGCTTTTTAGAAATGAAATAATTCACATTGCTGAAGCGGTAATAATGCAACTTGCGATAATAGGAAAATATGGCATAAAACTTCCACACGATCCCCGCCCAGGGGATTTTGAAATATGGCAACAAAAAAACAACAATCAAATTCTAAAAGAATATCCGCCATGTATAATTTGCGGGGAAACAAGAATCACCCATCAATGTCATATTATTCCCAGAGCCCATGGCGGAAAATATCATAGAGATAATTTATTGGACATGTGCCCTTTGCATCATCACCTATTCGACCAAGGCAGGTTGACTAAGGAAGAGTGGGAAAAATTAGAGAGTGCACTTGAAGGAAAAATGGAAGCCGCTATTCAATATATCAATACTATCCAATTAAATCTTCAAAAATATTTTTGGCACGAAATACCAGATGCTGTGTATCCGGATTTTTCAAAAATCAAGAAAGAGACTCGATAACGAAACGGTTCCCAAAAAGAAAAGCTATGGATTTTTTTACCACTTCATTTTGGCAAGACTTTGCATCCAATGCTCTAGCAACTTTTATAGGAGCATTTATAGGAATTCCAATTGCCTTATGGCTAAACAGGTATCTAGAAAAATCTTCTGAGCTTGAGAGAAAAAGAAAAATACTTTCTCTTTTAAAAGAAGAATTGCTAATAAACTTAACGCAAATTTCTGCTTGGAATAAAAAACAGAATAAGCATATTCAAATCAGTATTGTTGGACCATTTCTTAGAGATGAATCATGGAAAGCCTTTTCTGATGGGGGCGAATTAGAATGGATAAAGAATCCGGTTTTATTAAGCAAGCTTGCAAGAGCTTATAGTTACATCAGAACACTACAAGAATTATCTGAAAGATATATCAATTTGTTTTACATAGCCCGCGATGAAAATACTAGAATAACTGCCATAAAGTTGCTTTGGGAAATGATCGGAAAGGGAATAAATGAAACAATTGAAATGATCGATTCAGCCTTAATGGCAATAAGCAAAGATGAAATAGTAAGTTAAAAATACTTGAAGAATTTCCCTTGCGCCGTTTTGTTTAATCCCAACTGCATTCAGGCTTCGGATTCTCTTTAGCAGATATACAATAGATTTTAGAAGAAACACGAATTTCAACCGCCTTTTTCGTGAACTTTTGTGTTCTTCGTGGAATGTCTTTTATTTCCGATAATGTCTGATGACCTTTTTCCAGCGGCAACGTCTAATAAGTAAAAATCCCCGCGTTTCAATCAGAAATGAATATGTAATCTTAACCGGTTTACTGGGCGCTATAATGCTTCGAATCTTTCTTCCGCTGTTTGCTTTATTTTTCAACGAGGCCGACCACAGGAAATGTCCGTTTAGGAAAAAGTGAATGGTTTATAATCGCTCAGGCACATATTTATTATTAAGGAGCCGCACATGAAAGATTATTCTCAATATAAAGAAGTCGGCAGGACAACGAACACGGTTATTTACATTGCAGAATCTGACGCAGATATTATGATCGTTGTTCCCCGCGAAGGCACAATGGATAACGCCAAGGATGCGCAGGAGAATGTGGCGTATTTTCATGAGTATGCCCGTAACTTGGGAAAACCATGCGGCAGCGTGGTGATAATGACCAACATGCTTTCCCAGGAGCCCGAAGCGCGCCGAGCTTATATGGCGATAGACCCCAAACTATTCTATGCCGGATCCTTAGTTGTGGAAAACGCCCTCTCGCGTGCCTTGGGCAGTTTCTTTATCGGACTCACTCGACCGAATCTCCCAATGAAATTGTTCAACTCTATCGAAAATGCCGTTGAATGGCTCAAGACCATGCGACCCAAATAAGGATGAGGAGATAAATATGTCCATTACCATGAAAAAAATTGGCAGTGTTCCACACCATGACCTTATGGTTGCCGATGCGGATGACATTCTCATTGTCGTTCCAGAAGAAGGATTCAAAGATACCGCTGAAGCATCACGCCTCACAGTGGCAGCCATGCGAGAGTATGCCCAAAAACTAGGCAAGAAATGTGGGCTGGTCATTATTGCAAACAATTTACTTTCACAAGATGCCGAGTCGCGCCACAATTACGCCGAAGGGATGACCCCCGATCTTTTCTTTGGCGTAACGATGGTCGTCTCCAATCCTTTGGCGCGCGCTATTGGAAGCGTGGCTATACGGCTGACTGTAATGCCCATACCATTCGGTCTATCTGAAAGTGTTGAAGCAGGCATCGCCTGGATGGAGTCCCAGCGAAAAGCATAAGAAGTAAGTTAAGGAGAATATATGACCGACTTTTCGAAATATCAATCTGTTGGAACGGACGGCAATTCTGACTATTATATTGCCGATCCAGATATTCTTTTGGTCATTCCTAAACCGGGCATGGTGGACACCCCGCAAACTGCGCGTGTGGCTGTGGATTATCAAACCGCGTATGCCCGCAAACTGGGCAAGAAGTGCAGTACGCTGGTGATCATGTCCAATGTGCTTTCGCAGGACGCGGAGACGCGCAAAATTTACGATGAAATGACCGTGAGCGGACTCTTCTTTGGCACAGCGTTGATCGTGAGCAATCCTTTGTCGCGCGCCATCGCCAGCTTCGCCATCGGACTTTCCAAACCACAGGTTCCCATTAAACTGTTCGATTCAGTTGAAAAGGGAATCGAGTGGCTTAAAACAGTTCGTCCACAATAGATTCAAGGAGAACGTAAAATGCCGGTAGATACAAAGAATTGGACCAGGTTCGGGCAAACAGCCAACGCCGATTTTTATCAAATTGATGAAAGCATACTTGGCGTGGTCCCGCATGAAGGCTGCACAGACGATGAAGTCACCGCCAAAGCCAGCATTGAAACCCAACTGGTTTACCTGCGCCCGAAGAATCAAAAAGCAGGAATTATTATTTTCATGGATGGTATTGTCCAGCAAACTTCCGGCGCCAGAAATGCCTACCGCGATATGCCTGATCCAAAACACCAGGCTTGTTTTGCCCTCGTCGGCGGAACAACCTTTGGACGCGCGGTTGGTTCGATTTTCCTGGGGCTTTCCAAGCCGAGCGTGCCAACCCAAATGTTTGCTACACAGCAACAAGCTGTGGATTGGTGTCACGAACAGGTGAAAAAGAGTTGAGCGCCCAGCAATTATCCCAGCAACTAATAGAAGGATTCCAGCGTCTTGTCGCGGGAGATTATTCCTACCGCCTGCCGCGTAGTTTGGCGCGCGACGAAGAGGATACGGTTGCCTTTTCCTTTAATGCTGTTGCAGAGGAATTGGAAAATATCATCCGTACCATGCAAGCCAGTGAACAACGCTTGAATAACGCGGTGGATTCGATTTCAGCGGCGTTGATGGAAGTTGGGGCTGGCAACCTGGATGTCCACGTGGAGCGTGATTACAAAGGCGACCAGGTAGACGTGCTGGCGTTCCTGGTGGATACAACCATTGGCGAACTGCGCGTCCTGGTCGCTGAAAACCAACAGCGTAACGCAGAGATTCAAGCGCGCCTTGAAGCGCTTGTCGAAGAACGCACGCGTGAATTGAGCGAAGCGCGTGACGTAGCAGAATCCGCCACGCGCGCCAAGAGCGAATTCCTCGCCAATATGAGTCACGAAATCCGTACACCGATGAACGCAGTTATTGGTATGAGCGGATTGCTATTGGATACAAAGTTGGATGAAAACCAGCGCGACTACGCCGAGACTATCCGCAATTCAGGCGACTCCCTGCTCAACATCATCAACGATATTTTGGATTTCAGCAAGATCGAAGCCGGCAAACTGGATTTGGAACGCCAACCTTTTGACCTGCGCGAATGTGTCGAGTCCGCGCTGGACCTTGTGAGCGCCCATGCATCTGAAAAGGGACTTGATATCGCTTATATTTTCGATGGCGATGTACCGTCCGCCATTATTGGCGACATGACTCGTTTGAGGCAGATCTTGCTTAATTTACTGAGCAACGCCGTCAAATTCACAGAAAAAGGCGAGGTGGTAGTTACAGTAAAGGCAAAAGACGAAAAGATAAAGAATGAAATGAACACCGTCATCCTGGAGTTTTCGGTGCGCGACACAGGCATTGGTCTTTCCAAAGAAGCCATCAGCCGCCTCTTCCAATCCTTCTCGCAAGCCGACGCGTCCACCACGCGAAAATATGGAGGCACAGGCTTGGGACTTGCCATCAGCAAACATCTGACCGAGATCATGGGTGGAACAATGTGGGTGGAAAGTCACGGCGCTGGCAAAGGTTCGACATTCGTCTTTACCATTAGCGCTTCTGTCACTGAACTGCCCGAACACCAACAACGTCAATACTCAGGCGTTCAAATTAATTTGATAAATAAACGCGTCTTGATTGTGGATGATAATGCCACCAACCGCCGCATCCTCGTCGCGCAGACTGGCAATTGGGGCATGACCGCGCGCGAAACCGAATCGCCGCGCGAAGTTCTTCAATGGCTCCAAAACGGCGAAATCTTTGACCTTGCCATCCTTGATATGCACATGCCTGAAATGGATGGGGTTATGTTGGCGCATGAGATCCGCAAATTAAATTCCAGCGTACCTTTGGTGTTATTCAGTTCATTGGGTCGTCGTGAAATGGGCGACCATGACAATCTTTTTGCCGCGTATCTTACCAAGCCCGTTAAGCGCTCTCAACTCTATGACACGATCGTAACCGTTTTTGCGGATGCGAAGAAAATCCGCCACAACGAGAAGCGTTCCGCGGACCGCGCCATGCTTGACCCTAAAACTGCCGCGCGGCATCCGTTGAGAATTCTCCTTGCCGAAGATAATCAAGTCAATCAAAAACTGGCTCTCCGCTTTTTGGAGCAAATGGGCTACCGCGCCGATGTAGCATCGAATGGCATCGAAACCATTGAGTCTATGGAACGCCAGCCGTATGACGTCATCCTCATGGATGTTCAAATGCCGGAGATGGACGGACTCGAAGCGACGCGCCAAATCCGCAAAAGGAGTTTGCGCCAACCGCGTATCATCGCCATGACCGCCAACGCCATGCAAGGCGACCGCGAACTTTGCCTCGCGGCTGGCATGGATGATTACATCGCCAAACCCATCCGCGTAAATGAATTGGTTGATGCGCTTAACAAATCCCGTCAATTAATGGACGATTGATTCTCTGCGGCGATTGCCGATGAGTTAGTTTCCAGATAAATTCCCCATACATAAACCCCCACTACAAATTCAATTTTTCGCCATTCAGCTTGAGCCATTTCCGTTGACTTTTATATTCCGGCAAAATTATTTCGACTGCCGCCCAAAATTTCTTTGAATGATTCTTCACGCGCAGATGAACCAGTTCATGCACGATAACATAATCAACCACATCCAGCGGAGCCAATATCAGCCGCCATGTGAAGTTAATCGTGCCATTCGGACTGCATGATCCCCAACGCGTTCTTGCAGAAGTAACTTTCACTTGCTTCGGTAAAAAATTATATTGCCTGGCATATTCGTCTACGCGCGCAGAGATAATTTCAAGCGCGCGTTCTTTATACCAGCGGATGAAGAGGCGCTGTCCCTTCTTTTGCGCGGTTTTGCTTAAGCGGAATCCGCTGTCAAATTTGAGAGAAGGTCGTTGAGGCTTCACCAGCTTCAAGCTGTAGGATGAACCAAGAAATAGAAAAGTCTCGCCGTCCACATATTGTTTTGCCGGGATGTCTGCAATTCGCTTAACAGCTTCCCGTTTGCGGAGTATCCACGCGGTCTGTGACTGCACGAAAGAATCAATCGCCGCGCGTGAAGCGCGCATCGGCGCGCGGACAGTCAGTGAGCCGTCACGCTCAACGATCAAGGCGATGGTTCGGCGCCTGCTTCGAACAAGTTTGTCAATTTGAATATTCATAAAAAGAAAACCCGCTCGCGCGGGTTCTGGAGTGCCGAGGGGGAGATTTGGACTCCCGACCAAGGGCTTATGAGTCCCCTGCTCTACCACTGAGCTACCTCGGCAATTTGGACAGAGCGGCGCAAATGTTACTATGGGACAAGTCATTTGTCAACACGACGGGTTATAATCAGCAAAGAAAGGAGCGTCAATGAATACTCTGGTACTTGAACCCGACCTCAAAGATCGCGCGTTGATCGAGCAAACTTTGAAACACTATGGACATCAAGCGATTTTTATTGACACCAGCGAACAAGCCTGGTTACCCATTCAACGCGGGGAAATCAATTTTATGATCGCAGATTGGGATACAAGCGACGCGCGTACCTTGCAATTCATCCCGCGCCTGCGCGCCGCGAAATCGTTTGGGCATGTTTATATTCTGCTCCTTACAGCCAAGGGCGGCGATGAAGACCTCGCTCCGTCCGGCGCGGATGATGTTCTTCGCAAGCCTCTAATTTTACAGGAATTAAAAACCCGCATTGCGCTTGGCGAAAGAATGACATCCATGGCGAATACATTGGCTGAGGCGCGCGATCAACTTGACAATATGGCTATGTATGATTCGTTGACCGGAATGTTAAACCGTTCCGCTTTTTATCGGCAGGCGCAAGGCGAACTGGAACGCGCCCGCCGTACATCGCATCCGTTCAGCATTATCGCATTGGATATTGATAATTTCAAAGCGCTTAATGAAGAGTATGGACCGGAAATCGGGGATGATGTCTTGCGTATTGTTTCGCAATCAATTCGTGAAAACAGCCGACCATATGATTGTATCGGACGCTGGACAGGCGATGAATTTATGATCGCGTTGGTGGGCGTTATCGGCTCGGATGCAGAAAAACTTACCGAACGCATTATGACCGGTATTCGCTCCATCAAGATCACAGATAAAAAAGATAATCATCTCAATGTCAGGCTTAGCGGAGGCGTAGCCGCCATTTCTCATATCGGCACATCCACTGAAATGGAACCGATCATCCAGCAGGCGCGGCAAGCCATGGCGCGCGCAAAGGAAGCCGGTGGGAATCGGATCTTTCTTGCTTATGTATGAAAAATTCGCGCTCATAAAAAGGTTCTTTTGCCTGTTACCGTTATCTGTCCTTCGACTACGCTCAAGACGAAGAGTCCGCGCTGACGGTTCGCCTTTCGCTCACCGAGTCGAAGCGTAAGCGCTTAAATTCTATTAGAATCGATTCCATTATTTATCATGCCCAAGCGACCTTTCCGTGCAACCATCCTATTGGCGCTGGTGTTATTGCTTACGATTTGGAACGCTTTACGCGCGTGGACAGCTTTCTCATGGCGCAATGTGTTAACTGAATTTTCCGGCGGTCCTCTCTATATCGGCGTCAGCGGATTGATCTGGGTGGGGATTGGAATCTGGCTGTTGTTGAGTCTTTGGCGGAAAAAGGCTAACGCCAGGATGCTGCTTTTTGCAAGCGCGGCAAGTTATTCGGTCTGGGTTTGGATCGAGAGGCTGTTCATCCAAACGCCGCGCGAAAATTGGCTGTTCGCGTTGATCGTAAATTTGGTCTTGTTATCCTTTGTATTATTTGCATCGAATTTTTGGAAGAGAGAGGCACATGAGCGAAAATCCGAAGATCAAACAGTTAGATGATAAGCGCGTAAAATCGCGTTTGGGCGGCGGCGCCGAGCGCGTGGATACGCAGCATAAAAAGGGACGGCTGACCGCGCGCGAACGCCTTGACCTGCTTTTGGATAAAGGCTCTTTCCGCGAAGTAGATTCGTTTGTCGTCCATCGCACACATGATTTCGCTCTCGACAAACAAAAATTCATAGGCGACTCGGTTGTAACCGGCTGGGGCACCATTGAAGGACGGCTGATCTACGTCTTCTCACAAGACTTCACCGTATTCGGCGGTTCGCTGGGCGAGGTACATGCCGAGAAGATTTGTAAAATTATGGACATGGCGATGAAGAGCGGCGCGCCGATCATCGGCTTGAACGATTCGGGCGGCGCGCGGATTCAGGAAGGCGTTGTTTCGCTTGCAGGTTACGCGGATATTTTCCAACGCAACACCATGGCTTCGGGAGTCATTCCGCAAATTTCCGCCATTATGGGACCTTGCGCGGGCGGCGCGGTTTATTCTCCCGCGTTGACCGATTTTATTTTTATGACGCGTAACACCTCTTATATGTTTGTTACCGGACCGGATGTGGTAAAGACTGTCACTCATGAAGAAGTAACGCAGGAAGAACTCGGCGGCGCCGGCGTACATTCAGAAAAATCCGGCGTGTGTCACGTTGCCGCGGAGAGTGAAGCGGATACGCTTTATCTAATCCGCAAATTGATGAGTTATCTGCCGCAAAATAATATGGAAGACGCGCCTTTTGTATCCAGCGACGATCCATTGCGCATGGAAGAAGCGCTGGATGTTCTTGTGCCTGACGACGCCAATAAACCTTATGATATTAAAGAGGCGATCGGCTTGATTATGGATGGCGGACAGTTCTTTGAGATCCACGAAAATTACGCGCAGAATATCGTGGTCGGTTTCGCGCGTTTAGGCGGACATTCTGTCGGCATCGTTGCGAATCAACCCGCCGTTCTGGCTGGCGTTTTGGATATTGACGCCAGCGATAAAGCCGCGCGTTTTGTGCGTTTTTGTGACTCGTTCAACATTCCGATTATCACATTCGAAGATGTGCCGGGCTTTTTACCCGGAACTTTTCAGGAACATCATGGCGTTATTCGTTCAGGCGCGAAGTTGTTATATGCTTATTGCGAAGCGACTGTGCCAAAGTTAACAGTCATCACGCGCAAAGCGTATGGCGGCGCGTACTGCGTGATGTCATCAAAGCACATTCGCGGCGACTTGAATCTCGCGTGGCCCACCGCTGAGATCGCGGTGATGGGACCGGATGGCGCGGTTAACATCATCTTCCGCAAGGAATTGGAAAAGGCAAAAGACCCGATTAAAAAGAAAGCCGAACTGGTGGCTGAATACAAAGAGAAATTCGCCAATCCGTATGTGGCGGCGGAACGCGGTTATATTGACGATGTGATTCGCCCAAGCGAGACGCGTCCGCGTTTGATCAATGCGCTGGAAATGTTAAGCAATAAGCGCGACTCTAATCCCGCCAAGAAGCACGGGAATATTCCGCTTTAATTTACGATTTACGATTGACGATTTACGATTGACGGAATACGAAATACGCAATAAAAACTGTTCGGGATTTTTTTACATGATTCGTATTGCGTAATGCGTGAGGAGCAAAAAAGATGGTCAGCAAAGTTTTAGTTGCAAATCGCGGCGAGATCGCCGTCCGCATCATCCGCGCCTGCCGGGAGTTGGGAGTCGAAACTGTCGCTGTTTATTCAGATGCAGACCGTCAGGCGCTGCATGTCCGTTATGCAGACGAGGCTTATTTGTTAGGACCCGCGCCCGCGCGTGAATCATATCTGCGCGCAGACAAGCTCATAGACATTGCCCGCAAATCCGGCGCGGACGCGATCCATCCCGGCTATGGTTTTCTCGCGGAACGCGAAGATTTCGCCGCCGCATGTGTGGACGCCGGCATTACATTCATCGGACCGAAACCTTCATCCATCGCGGCGATGGGAGATAAAGCCGTAGCGCGCGCGACGGTTATCAAAGCCGGCGTGCTGGTTGTGCCAGGCACAGAAGATGTAGGCAACATGACCAACGACGATCTGCTCGCCATTGCGCCAAAAATCGGATTCCCTTTGTTGATCAAAGCGACGGCTGGCGGCGGCGGAAAAGGCATGAGAGAAGTCAAAAGCCTGGATGAAATGCCGGCTCTGCTTGTTTCCGCGCGGCGCGAGGCAGAATCCGCTTTTGGCGACGGGAATGTATATTTGGAAAAATTGGTCGAAGGCGCGCGGCATATCGAATTCCAGATCATGGCAGATGGACAGGGTAACGTGATCCATCTTGGAGAACGCGAATGCTCATTACAACGGCGGCATCAAAAATTGTTGGAAGAAGCGCCTTCATCCGCTCTGAGTGAAGAACTGCGACAGCGCATGGGCAATGTGGCGGTGAAAGCCGCGCAAGCCGTGGATTATGTCAACGCCGGCACAATTGAATTCCTGCTCGATAAAGATGAAAATTTCTTTTTTCTTGAAATGAATACGCGCTTGCAAGTGGAACATCCGATCACTGAAATGGTGACAGGCATTGATATTGTGAAGGAACAGATCCGCATTGCGCGCGGGCGCGCGCTAAGTTACAAACAGGAAGACGTAAAAATTAACGGTCATTCGATAGAGTGCCGCATTAATGCCGAAGATCCTTATAACGATTTCATGCCTTCAACCGGACGCATCACTCATTCGTTAGTCCCCACCGGTCCCGGCGTGCGCGTGGACACCGGCGTATATCCCGGCTTCGAGATTACTCCATTTTATGATCCGTTGATTGCCAAGTTGATCGTGTGGGGTGAGACGCGCGCGCAAGCCATTTTGCGTATGCGCCGCGCGCTGGAAGAATATCGAATTATCGGCGTGCAGACGAATATCCCGTTCCATCAAACCATGATGGATTCGCACCGCTTCATGGGCGGGCAATATGATACGCGTTTTGTCGAGGAACGTTTTTCAATGGAAGACGCCGAAGAAAGCAAAGAGAGACATCCTGAGATCGCCGCGTTGCTGGCAACGCTTGTCGCGCATCAAGAGACCGAACGCTCGGCGCAGGTCGTGCGGCGCAATGAACGCGACGCCAGCAACTGGAAATGGGTCAGCCGATGGGAACGCATGCACAGGTAAATTATGAAATATATAACCACAGTTGAAGGCAAGGAATATCAAGTGGAAGCGCTGGATGAAAAACATGCCAGCCTGGATGGCATAGTCTACAACATTGACTTTGAGTCGGTCAATGGACAACCGGTTTTTTCCATGCTTGTAAACGGAAGATCGTTCGAGGCTTACGTTTATCCTGGGGAACAGGAATGGCAGGTCTTACTGCACGGACGGTTGTATCAGGTAAAAGTGGAAGATGAACGCGAGAAACGTCTGCGCGCGGCGGCAGGCGCAACCGTCTCTGAAGGAGTCGAATTTCATCTCAAAGCGCCGATGCCCGGACTCATCGTCGCGGTAAATGTAAGCGACGGCGATGAAGTGAAAAAAGGACAGGTTCTGCTTATCCTTGAATCCATGAAAATGCAGAATGAGTTGAAAGCGCCGCGTGACGGCAAGATCAACCGCATTCGCGTCAAGTCCGGCGAAAGCGTGGAGCAAAAGCAGACCCTTCTCAGCGTTCATTAGAGAGGAATGACATGGCAAAAATTATCCTGGGACCGATCATCGGCGGACTTTCACATGACCGCGTAAACTTATGGTGCCGCGCAAGCGGAGCAGGCACATTGTACGCGTGGCTCGCCAGAAAAAAAGATTTCGGCGATGCGAAACTTACCGGGCAATCCAAACTATTGGCGGCATCCGGATTTGCAGGCATGGTTCAAATCAAGAAACTAAAACCGGAAACGACTTATTACTTTGCAATCTCATTGAGCAAAACAAAGCCAAAAAGTTTTTCGTCATTCAAAACATTCCCGAAGCCAAGCGAAATAAAAAACTTTCGCTTCGCTTTTGGGTCATGCTTCCGCCCAGACCATGATCCCGCCATCGCGGGCGAATCATTCGAGAAACTTGGGACAGAGAAAGATATATCTTTCATGCTCATGATTGGCGACCAAATCTATGCCGACGACTACAACTATAACGGGCTTAACCGCGTAGCCTCCACGTTGGATGAATACCGTTTTGTGTATCAAAAGACCTGGTCAAACGCGCGCCTGCAAAATCTATTATCAAAGACGCCTGTATTCATGACTCTCGACGACCACGAAGTGGACGACGACTGGCGCTGGCAGAATGAAAAGCGTGATATGGCGAATTTTTCAAGTTTTACAAAACTGATGCGTTTCCTAACAGGACGTCCGCGCGTCGAGCGTGAATTAGCGGTTACACGCGTACGGAACGCCTTGCAGGCATATTCGGAGCATCAAGGTATGCACGCGCCGCAAATGGTACTGCCGCTTAAAGTCAATAAAGAGAAGCAATTTATATTCCATGAAGAAGACCCAGGCTCGCTGGCGTACACGTTTTATTACGGCGCGGCGGCTTTCTTCGTCATGGATACGCGTACCATGCGCATCCGCAATAAAAATATGCACATCGTTTTGGGAGAGCAGCAATGGCACGCGCTGGAAGAATGGCTGTTGGATACAAAAGATGAATATCCCGTAAAGTTCATCGTTTCATCATCCGCCTTTCTTTATGATATGTGGTTTGACGTCACAAAAGACCGCTGGAACGGCTACACAGAGGAACGCAATCGGTTACTGCACTTCCTTGCCGAACATGGGATTGAAAACGTATACCTGATTACCGGCGACTCGCACGAAGCTCACGCCACTTCGGCTGAATTATATGGACCGAACGGTAAAGCCATCCCAATCTGGGAATATTGTTCCACGCCGTTTGAGCAAGACCCAAACAAGCTCGCAAAATATTTTGGATGTCTTCCAAATAACGCGCCCATCAAAAATGGAAAATTTCATTTCTCGGTTGGGTATATCAATTACGGCGTGGTGGATGTGAAGTTCGATAAAAAGGGCAAACCAACTGTAAAGTACACGGTCAATTACAAAAGCGAAAAAGGCTGGGAAAGTCGAAGTATATAAAAATATCGGTGAAAGTGATGGCTCTTATAGACTTCCGAGATTTTGGAAATCTCGGAAGTCTGAACAGGGTACAATTAAAGCATGAATGAATTTGTCGTTCGAATTGGGACGTTCTTTTTGCTCATCGGCGCATTCCTATTCATTCTATTCATTGCATCCGATATGACGAATCAAACAAATTTTGATTTCTTCTTTCTTGCATTGGTTGCAATCGCGGCGGGTTGGATGATGAAAAATAAAAAAGCCCCTCCGCCGCCAAGCGGACGATTTGGTTACTTCAAGAAAATGCGCGAGAACGCCAAAAAGAAAGCCGAAGAAAAAAACAAGAAGCCAGCAGAGAAGAAAAAATAATATGTCCAAACTCATTCCACTTAATCAGGCAATTGCAGAATTTGTGAACGATGGCGACGTACTCTATGCCGCAGGATTCACACATCTCATCCCGTTCGCGGCGGGACATGAGATCATCCGTCAGCGCCGAAAGAATCTTACCCTCGCCCGCGCCACGCCAGATTTGATCTACGATCAAATGGTCGCGGCAGGATGCGCGCGCAAAGTGATTTTCTCTTACATGGGAAATCCCGGCGTCGGGTCATTACGCATTATGCGTTCGGCAATCGAGCAGGGCAAACTTGAATGGGAAGAATATTCCCATTTCGGAATGATCACGCGTTTACAGGCAGGCGCGTCCGGTCTGCCATTTTTGCCGATGAAGCAAACTGGCGCGACCGGACTCGAGCAAGTCAATCCGCTAATCAAACGAATCCCGGATCCATACGGCGGCAAGGATGTGATGGTTGTGCCGGCGTTGAATCCGGATGTGGCAATTGTCCACGTACAACGCGCGGATAAAAACGGCAACGCGCATCTTTGGGGAATTATCGGCGAGCAGAAAGAAGCCGCATTCGCCGCGCGAAAGGTCATTTTGACCGCGGAGGAAATCGTGGACGAATCAGTTATCAGGTCCGACCCGAACCGCACGATGATCCCGACGAATATTGTGGACGCGGTCTGTCATGTCCCTTATGCGAGTCATCCATCTTATTCGCAGGGTTATTACGACCGCGATAATGAGTTTTATCTCGCGTGGGATAAGATCAGCGAATCGCCGGATACGATCAAACAATATCTTGACGAATGGGTATATGGCGTAAAAGACCGAGAAGAGTATTGGGAAAAGCTTGGCGCGAAAACTCATAAGCGTTTGAAAGTGAAGGCGCGCTATAGCGAGAAGATCAATTATGGAAGTTATTAATCCGCTAATCATGCAATCGTTTTGAAGGAAAAACTATGAGTGAAATTAAATATTCGTCCGCTGAATTAATGATCGTCAATGCCGCGCGCCTTTTGCAGGATGGCGACGTGGTGTTTGTTGGGGTCGGACAACCCAACCTTGCCTGCAATCTTGCCAAGCGGACTCACGCGCCAAACCTGGTGATGATCTACGAAGCCGGCGTGATCGGCGCGGAGCCTGCGCGCCTGCCGCTTTCCATCGGCGACCCAACTCTCGTCAGCGGATCGTTGTCAGTTGTGAGCATGTACGATATTTTTGCAAATTATTTACAACGCGGCAATGTGGATGTGGGCTTCATGGGCGGCGCGCAAATTGATAAATATGGAAATATCAACGCGACCGTAATTGGCGAATACGAACATCCCAAAACGCGCCTGCCCGGCTCCGGCGGTTCGCAAGAGATCGCGGCGTGGGCGAATCGTTGTTACATTATGACGCCGCATCAAAAGCGCCGATTCCCTGAAAAGGTGGAATTTATGACATCGGCTGGATTTATCGGCGGCAAAGGCGACCGCGAGAAAGCCGGTTTGCGCGGCAAGGGCATGTTGGCAGTGGTCACGGATATTGGCATGTTGGAACCGGATGAAACCGGCGAGATGATATTAACCGCTTTACATCCCAACAAGACGGTTGATGAAGCTAAAGCAAATACCGGCTGGGATTTAAAAGCCGCGGCGCAGGTGAGGCTGACGGAACGTGTCACAGAAAACGAGTTGCGGATTTTACGCGAGGAACTTGATCCAACAGGGATTTATCTAAAGGGCGCGGGATAAGTAATTGGTAAGTTGGTAGATTGGTAAATTGGTAGGTTGGTAGATCGGTAATTGGTAGATTGGTAGATTGGTAATTGAAAGGGACTCTTGTGTGGCAACATAAAAGAACCCGGTGTTTTTTGAAAACATCGAGTTCTTTTCATTTATCATTAGACATTATTCGAAATTAATTTGGGACGCTGATTCACGCTGACAAACGCAGATTTTTTTCTTCCGATCAGCGAAATCTGCGTTTATCTGCGTCCAATTAAGGTTTTCCGCTTATTACGGATAAAGCCCATTCAATTTTTATGGCGCCGACGCCGCGCATCGAAAGCCGACATACGCGCCATAATAGGCTGGGTCTAATTTTATGCGCGTGTCGGTGCGGACATTTCCGCTATTGCCGCCGAACTCATGCCATGAGCCGCCGCGCGCGATGCGTTCGCCTGATGCGTCCTGCTTCTCACGCCCATCTGTGGCGATATATGGATATTGTCGGAATAAAGTACTCGTCCATTCCCATACATTGCCTGCCATGTTGAATACGCCATAAGGACTTTGTCCTTTTTCATATTGATCAACCGGGGTGGTATCGCCTACACAGCCGGAAAGATTTGCGAAGCTGCAATCAACTTTATCGCCTTCCCAGGGATAGCCGCGCTCATCAGCGCCGCGCGCGGCTTTTTCCCATTCGGCTTCGGTGGGCAAACGCGCGCCTCTCCATTCGCAATAAGACTTCGCCATTTTCCAATCCACATAAATCACGGGATAATTCGCGAAGACCGAATTTTTGTAGTAAGTGGTGCGCGTGGCAGACCCCGGTTGCTGCGGTCTTCTGCATTTGACTGCATAGACGCACGCGTCATAACTTGCATTTGTGACTTCGTATTTATCAATATAGAACGCTTCCAGATTAACCACGCTGGCGGGACGCGCTTCAGCAGCGCCGCCGTCATTTCCCATGGTAAATTCTCCCGCGGGAATAAGGCGCATGGAAATATTTTTATTGTCGGTGATTTCTACAGGAACAGGCGTTTCGGTAGGAAGAGGCGTCTCGGTTGGTAAACTGGTGGATTGGATTATTTCTGTGGGAGGAATATCGGTCGCGGTGGACGAGGGTAATATTTGCTGTGTAGGGGTCGCCGCGGCAAACATTGCGGGATTGGCGCTTATAAACCAGTATGCGCCAAAAGCGGCGAGAAGCGCGAATATGCCCAGCGCGCCCAGCGCCACAATCAGCGTGGGAAATGCTTTTTTCTGGCGCGCAGGCTCAGGGTCGGAAGATGAAGCGTCATTTCGTTGTCTCTCCATCTTGCCGGTCATCTGTTCGCGCAATCGTTCGGTCTTGATAGTCGAAGCGGCAACATCCTTGCCAGCCAATAGATTCTGCAATTCATCCACGAAGGCGCGCATAGTAGGATAACGATTGATGGGTTTTCTGGCAAGTACTTTGAGCAGAACGGATTCCACATTTTGCGGCAGGTCTGGAATATATTGTTTGGGAAGCGGCAAAGATTCAGTGGCTTGTTTGAGCAAGACGCCCGCCGGAGTATCGGCGGTATAAGGTCGGTGACCGGTGATCATTTCATAGAGGACAACTCCGAGCGAATATAAATCGGATTGCGCGGTGGGTTCGCCGGTCCATTGTTCGGGAGCCATGTAATCGGGCGTGCCAAGCCCGGTACCTGAGCTGGTTAAACTTGTCGTTTCCTTACTTTTTTCATCGTCCCCAAATAATTTCACCAATCCAAAATCTGTTAACATGGGCTGACCTTTTTCGGTCATTAATATATTGGATGGTTTTACATCTCGGTTGATAATATTATGGTCGTGGACATATTCCAAAGCGTGCGCGATGGGAAGGATCAATTGCACTGCATCCTGCCAGGGCATGGGACTTCCAAGCCGGTCTTTGAGCGTGCCGCCGGATAAATAGACCATGACCAAATACGGCGAGCCTTCGAATTCCCCATAATCAATAACGCCGACAATGTTTGGATGCGAAAGCCTGCCCAACGATTTGGCTTCGCGCTCAAAGCGTTTAAGCATCGTTTCCATTTCATCGGGCGGAAAGGCTGCGCGCCGAATTACTTTTATCGCCACTTCGCGTTCAAGGCGCGTATCATAAGCCTTGTACACGGTCGCCATGCCGCCTTCTCCAAGCAGTTCAAGGATTTGGTAACGCCCAAAATTTTTACCGGTCAGTCCCGACATAGGGATTTTCCTTTTCAACGTGGATTGTCTTGCGCCAATTATAAGCGACAAGTTACAGTTACAAGTTACAGGTTTGAAGGTTGGAAGGTTTGAAGGTTGAAGGTTGAAAGGTTGAAGGTTGAAAGGTTGAAGGTTGAAAGGTTGAAGGTTGGAATGTTGCAGGCTCGCGCTGACGGTTGTTTCATGGCTATCTCAAATTAATGTCTGACAAACTTTTTGAACCGCCAAGCTCGCGAAGCGCGCTAAGAAAAACCATTTTAACTTCGCGTTCTTGGCGTTCTTTGCGGTTAATTTTGTCTGGTTGCAAGGTTTGCCCGACTTTGAGAAGACCATAACGGTTGTTTTTTGAGTCATTGTGAATTCTCTGTTGGGGCGCTAAAATTGGCGAAATTAGTTTAGGGTATTTTAATCTACCGCCGCCTAAACGCCCAAATTAATTTAGGCATTAGAATGCGAGAGGTATATAAGGAATTAGGACGTGAAATGGCGTCCTATACAATAGTTAGCCCCTTTCATGCACAAGAGGAAATTAAATTTTCATGACTGAATACAATCTCACTCCGCAACAAAAAGAACTCCTAATAACCATAGTTGAGCAAATGAAAAGCGGGAAAGCACAAGAACCATTAATCCCTGTAATCTCACATAGCGGCAGTTCGCTTATCGGAATACAAGGGGAATTCGGTCGTAATTTACTTGGCGATCTTGAAGCATTAAGCGATGAAGATTTGCTAGGTTTTCGATACAACAGCAAGGGGAATAAAATTTATACTGTAAAGCAAAGTGCTTACGATGCAGTCGAAAAAATCTTTGAGAAGAAAAACCCCATATCAAATATTGAACGCAAACAAGTATTTATAAGTTATAGCCATGTAGACCAAGTTTGGTTACGAAGGCTAAAAACGCATTTACGCCCATTTGAGCGTGATTACAAGGTTGATGTATGGGATGACACAAAAATAAACACAGGGCAAGATTGGAAAAACGAAATAAAAAAGGCTCTTGATAAAACAAAAGTAGCTGTATTGTTAGTAAGTGCAGATTTTTTAGCATCCGATTTCATTGCAACCGATGAGCTTCCTCCTCTCCTCAAGGCAGCAGAACAGGGTGGTGCCGTAATAATGCCCATTGTCTTAAAGCCTTGTAGTTTTTTACGAATAGATAGCCTATCGCGATTCCAAGCAGTCAATTCACCATTCCAAACATTAATTGAGATAAGTGAAGGTGAACAAGAAAGGTTTTTGTTAAAACTCACAGACGACATTTTGAGCGCGCTACAAAATGCCCCCAAATAAAAACGGGGCTAACAAAGCGTGCAGCAACTGTCATGAAAGTCAAGAGCAAAACCTCCTTTAAAGGGAAAACCAACCCGTCTCAGGCTGTGACCATCTGCCTGAATGGAACTCGGTCTCGCATCATCGCGTTCAAGA
>Ga0315268_10002003_pt1 | contig 23258 bp, 33 predicted proteins | sample C1_top_MG_FD_204535 | JGI IMG/M metagenome (GOLD analysis project Ga0315268, IMG submission 204535) | Sediment microbial communities from Yellowstone Lake, YNP, Wyoming, USA - C1_top | ecosystem: Environmental > Aquatic > Freshwater > Lake > Sediment | place: USA: Wyoming | collected 2017-08-01 | reverse complement strand
ACATTTAATGATTTTCTAGGTACAATCACCCAGAGTATTGTAGAACCAACACTGACAGTAATGACAGGAGGGTCCCCTCCCGTTTCAAGTGTGACTCTTACCTATCTCATCCGTGATATGACGCTATTCGGAGTGACAGATTCTATTGTTATAGTAGCGGACCTTAATGTGACAGACTTTCAATTGACCGTTCGTCAAGATTTTCGTAATCCTCCTCGGTTGTCTTTCCTAAGGGGAATTAGAGATGTTGTTCCTAGTACATCAGGTTGGCTAATTTTTGGGGAAAATTCTTCCTACAAAGTTCAGTTTCTTTCTGGCTATAATGTCACTCCTATAGCTATTGTCACCCCCTTGACTCTGACAGCCTATCGTGGCATTCCCTACACCTTTGATGCCAGTGGGAGTAGTGATGCTAATGCAGACCCTTTACAGTATGAATGGAGTATTTCTTCACTAACAGGAGTTTCTCTTATACCTAATTATCCTCCTCTTAGCACTAATTCTTCTGCTACTTTAGTTGTGTCTAATTCTGTAGGACCTGCGGGATTCTCTATCACTCTTACAGCAGGAGCTGTGGACATAGATTTTAACAATAACCCTATTCATTTCCCCCCAACAGGAATGGCAATAGCAACAGCTGTCATTACAGTTCCCGCTGTACCTATTCCGATTATCACTTGGCCTAGCAATCCTGTTAGTGCGGCGAGAAATTCAACTGTAACGTTGACCCCTACAGTAACGGTGGATTCTCACACATTTCCTACCTATTCTTTTGTCCAAACCTCGGGGACTATTGTATCTACGGGAGGTAGTTCTTCTACCTTGACTTTTAGTACATCGGGAGCCAATATTAATGGAGAAACCCTAACTTTTAGCTTAACCGTAAATGATGGAATTAACACTCCGGTTTCTTCTACAGTTTCTGTCGATGTTGTAGCCTACACTTTTATTACGTTTGACGATCACGTTTTAGCTAGAAGCAACTTCATTTCTACCTCTAATAATCTCACTCCTACAAATATTGCTTATCGAAATACCACCCAAATGTGGTCTTCTCCCATTAAATCTAGTCTGTATACGAACATGACTTCTATTCGTAGAAGTGTAACCCTACAGGGACATGATCGTTTTATATCCATAAGTCCAAGTTCTGTTCTCGTAAACCAGTATAATCCTGAAATAAATACAGCTATCTTGCGTCGTTTACTTCCTCCTTCCACGAACATCGTGCCTATCTTAGACGCAGTACACACAGAACAAGATCAGACCTTTGTCTTGCTGAATAATCAAAAGTTATATCGTTACAGCACTGCTCCCTTGATCAGCACGGATAACCCCGATGCTACTTTGAATTTACCTGATCTAACGTCCTTTACAGTCAATCGTATATTCATCACCGCGACGATTGCTAATAAGCGCATCCTCATACTGAGTGGGCCTAATGGACTCGTCTTGTTACAAGTTAAAAATGACACATTAGAAGTCCAGGGTAAATTGGAGATTTCTAAAGAATCCGGACTTATCTATGGCGCGGACAATGTTCAGTTTGTACGTCAAACCAACCTTGAGAGCCTACACACAGGTAAACTGCTAATAGGAACCCTAGGAAGCGACGGGGCTACTTATGAAACTCTAATAGACATGGCTCATGGATTGATCATAGGAACTTGGGACAAAACAAAACTACGCAACCAAATTGTTACAAGCGGGGAAATACTTTTTGAACCTTTCTCAGGGTATGTCGGACTCCAGACTGCTCCTGTTCTAAACCCTGTTGTTACTGATAACAACTATGTAGCAACACTGAGTTGGACTCAGGAGCGTCCAGATCTGGTTCAATCTTATGTCATCAGTGTCTCTATTGACTTGGGACCTTATAACACTCTTGCTACGATAACATCAGGAGTAGCTTTAAGCTACACGACGGGAATACTGGATGTAACTAAGAATTATAGGTTTAAAATGTATTCTGTGTCAGCCGATGGAACATCTCCAGATTCTAATATCCAGACACTGATACCGATAACTTCAACTCCTTCTCCAGTGTTAACTATCCCCTATGCGGTAACGGACTATGTCGCCCCGATTATCCTACAATCTGCTCAGGCTAATTTTCAAGGAATTTCAAGTGATAGTATATCTCTACCAAACCTAGTAAAAGCCAATAGTTTGCTCTTGTTTGTTAATTCAAATCCTAACTTTACTCCGGGCCTTACTGATAATAACAGGGCTGTATATTCCAACGCATTTGGGATCTTTAACTACACCACTAACCTAGTAGCAGGATCTTTGAAAATTTCATACTCGGGGACAAGTTATACAAGCGGAACTGTGTTTTTGTACGAAATAGCAAATGCAGATCCTCTAAAGAACTCTTTCTCATCAACTGGCTCTGGAGGTAGTTTCTCTGGTAATTATTCCACCAGCACACCAAACAGTTTGGAAATTATCAGTACTCAAACCGCAGGCGTTCTCATTGCTAATTCGTTCGGGATAGGATTGAGTTCTATTCTAGCTAACGCAGGATTTTTTAGTCTGGGAGATATTGTTAGCGAATTCGTAGGACAGTACACTCCTTCTTTTACACAAGCAGGGTCGGGATCATGGAGTATCAGGGGATCAGAAATCCCTTCTCGTATTGTAGGATCCGCTCAGCTTACATGGACTCAACAAAATAAGGAAAACGTCGTTGGGTATAAGGTACAGCAGCAGATACTAGGTTCTCCTCCGGGGTCTTATACCACCTTGACAACCTTAAATAGTCCGGATATCACATCTTACAACGTTACGTTGAATCCTCAAATGTTGAACTCGGGAACTATGAGTACGCAGTTTAACTTTCGTGTGGTAGCTATGTTAAAAGCAAATGTAGGAGATACGGCTCCTTCTGAAGTCATTTCAGTCAAATTCCCGTTACAGGCTTCTGTTGGGGTGTCATCCGTTCATGCGATGCTTTCGACATTTAATCTAGTCACCAACGGATCTATAATAGGTGGAAATGCCCCCTTTACATTCTCAATACTTGGAACGGCTCCTACAGGAGTGACTTTGTCATCGGCGGGTGTTTTGAGTATCAATTCTCCCACTGTGGGGGTGTTAACACCTATCATCCAGATAACCGATTCTCTAGGTGTTACGATATATGTTGTCTCACAAATTACGGTGAGCTAGTATTAAAATTGTATGCCCTTGGTAGACAAAAACGAACTCTTAAAGACACTTCGTGCTCTGACCGCATTTGATAATGGATCTCCCTATATTGCGATTTATGTGGATGAGCCTCTAACTTTTTATCGTTCCTCTCCGTTTGGATTCATTCAATCTAAAAAATTATCTTTAAGCGTAAGGGGAACTTGTGTTAGTTTATTACAACTTCAGGAGAGATTACGGGTTCTTCCTGAAGAACAGGTAGATGTAGATTTGGATCCCAATGGTGTATTGAAGATCTCTTCTATTAATAACACTTGGAACAATGAACTTCGTGTCCATACCGTAAAACATGAACAAGCCGGGTTAAAAACTCACACCATTGGTGATGTTAAAATGAAGTTAGATCCTTCTTTATTTTCTGGGTTTAATGCGAAACCTTTCCCTGTAGTAGCCTTTCCTTCTCTTACTAATGGAATAATTCTACTTCCCACCGTGTATGGAATTATCATTTGGCAAGGACCAGAGGAATTGAAAAAGATTCAGTTACAGCCTCGTGATACCTTTCTAAAATTTCTATCTCCCTCTGTAGAAGAAATCTATCTGACTGAGAAAGGGTATTGGGGAGCTTCCACAGATAGTCTTTTGACATTTGTTGGAACCCACAATGTCAGCGACATTTTGTTTAAACTCTACAATGTGGCGGGGACCAAATTAGTTTCCTATCCCGCCGATCGTCTCTGTTATGCTCTAAACGCGGCGGCAAGCATTGTCAGTGGAAATATAGAATTGACAGGTCAGGAAGTAAGAGTTAAGGATAATCACGGTTTAACTTCTAAGTTTGGAGTAGGAGGAGCCGGAGATACAAAATTCACTATCTATACCAAAACAGCCAAGCTAATTGTAGATGCTTTGGAACAGACTAAAGAAGATGAAATTACCTTGTATAGTGTAAATGTGGGTAATCATCCTACAATGCGTCTTGAAAGAGGAAACTGGGCGGTTTCCTTCAAAACATTCTAGGAGACCTTATGGGTAGAATTCTAAGCATCAAACTCCCTGATCATTATCTTCCCGTTTTAGCAGTCAATGCTGTAGAGAAGAGAGTTCAGACTACTGTTCTCTGGGGAGACACATTACTGTATTCTCAAACCTGGTTGCCTGAAAATTTGTACTTTACCCAACTCCTACAGTCGTGGTCAAATATACCTATGACTTGGGGAGAGTTTATAAACGTTCCCATAAGCTACCGTCCTCCCCAAGATTTTATTCTACACAACCTTCCTATAGAGTTCACCCCGGTGGCGGAGAAGACAGCGACTCTTTTATCTACGGGATTTGATCCTATAAAACGGTATTGGGCGGAGTTCGCAGGGAACTACAATCTATATTTTGGTCTGTTCCAAGGCGATTGGAACAAAAGTTAGTATTAATCCTACATCTCTGGTGTAATAAAGGAGGAGGATGTTATGCTCAACGTAACAGAAACTGCTCAGTACAAAAGGAAGTATATTATCGGGATAACTCTAGCCATCTTGATGTTCTTGGCTATTTTCCCTGGTATTGACCTTGCTGCCTATCACTTTCTCAATCCCACCACTTATTGGCAGAAATTTGTTTTCATCGCGGGAGTTGTTTTCACCGCGTTTCCAATGATATTGGCTGCGGCTTTTTCGTGGCTCGGAGTTGTGAGCTTTTTTGGGTTATAGCCACGAGAGTCTAGACGCCTCGGAGTAGCAAAAGAACCGAAATGAAACCTAAAATAGTTATTAAAATGCATTATTACCCCGGCTATGGGGGACCATCGAATTGGAGCGTCTTGGCTATCTGGGAAAATGTTCTTCTGGACCGCAGAACTGTCTACAGCGAAATGGAGGCAGGAGAATGTATAAAATCATGATTGAACCTAGAATACAATCCTTCCGTAATGCTGTATCCCTCACCCAAGAACAAGTGAAATATGAAGCCGTCCATATTGTGCGTTTGAAGACTAAGATTTCCCTTCTTGAGGAAGAAAAGAAGCAACTGGTAAAAGCTGTAGGAGTAATTGACCGCGCCATTACTATCATCAGTGCCAACGGAATTGGGAAAATAGAAAGCATCGTTAGTGGTGGACTACAGCTTATCTGGCCGGAACTCAGCTTTGTAATAGAGAAAAAAGAAGGAGTTCGCGGTAACAGCTACCGTTTGTTAGGAAGAAAAGGTAACATCACCGGACCTCTTATGGATACGTTTGGGGGCGGCATAGTGAATGTGGTTGCGTTCCTCTTACGTGTTATCATGCTCAAGAGATTTAAGCTCTACAAGTTTCTGGCGGTTGATGAGTCCTTCAACAATGTCAGTGCTGAATACCTACCAGCTGTCAGTGAAATGCTACAAACCCTTTGCTCTAAACACTCTTGGACTATACTAGCGATAACGCATCAACCAATCTTAGCAACAGCAGCCAATAATGTATATGTAGTTACGACTGGGGAAGATCAACTTCCTCGTTTAGAACGGGTTGAAAATGTTAGTATATCTGATTCGCAATAAGATTAACAACAAAGTCTATATTGGTAAATGGCAGGGAACTCATGCGGAGCATCGTTGGAAACAGCATGTTAACTATGCTTTGAAACATAGAGGGACAACTGCCCTTTCTTACGCAATTCGTAAGTACAGCCAGAATTTCCAGATTTCGGTTCTTTCCACCTACGCTTCTTCTCCTGAAGATCTCGTTGTTCAAGCGTAAGCCATAAAACGAAATGAAGACAAACCTCGAATTAGGAAGTAATAAGTAATGTGGATATATCATCTCAACATATAGAACTTCGCTCTAAACAGGACATCATAGCTCGTTGTCGTGAAGTCATACATAGAGCGCGTAGAAAGTTCTTAAAAAAGAACTCTCGTCCTTGTCCTCTTAATTGTCAGTTTGCTACTCAACATGGAAATGAAGTGACTGGGTGTAAAAAATGTCATTCTTATAATCCAGAATTATGCATCCGCGATGAAGAATTTGTTTCTATTTATACCAAAGAAGAACTCTACCAACAATTTCGTGATGAACTTTTCGATAAGCATATACTTTTCCGGAAATATCCCGCAATTGGCGTATTACTATGGGTATTGGGAGTAGTAGATACGAACGAGGAAATTATTGATCATTCAGCAATGGAGAAGTTAGAAAAACGTGTTATCCCTAAATGAACGAAAGACAAAGATATGATAGACTTTATTAAAATCGTTTGGGCTATTCTAAAAGATGAAGATGAGGATAATATGAAACCAGAACGTTTTGTTATTGGTGCTTTGGCTATTGTAATGACTTTGTTGACCATTCTTTTGATATTTCAAGGTGAAGTCGTATTAAAACAAAAAAGAATGATCATCAGTTTTTACAAAAATGAAGTTGTTTTACAACAAGAGTTAGTCCAGAAAAACGAGACTATTCTTAATCAGGAAAAGCTACTTTTAGAACCACAAACAAACTGTCAATGAGCGATTTTCACAACGTTCCGGAACTTTTGAGTCAGACGGATGTAATATACTCTCGTCTAGTCGAATTGGGTAAACCCACTAAATTCGCTTTGACAAAACAAAAGATTTATAAGGAACGAGGATGGGAACCTTCTCGTCCTATGATAGAAGCTAATTTTGATAGAGAGCTAGAAAAATTAAGATTTTTCTATATCCCTAAAGTTTTCCAGCCTGGTCCTTGTTTCGTATTCCCTCTTATTGATGTTGATGGGTCGTACCGTAGAGCACAAACAAAACCATTACCGGGTAGTGTTCTACACAATAACAAAACTAAGTATTACACGCTCGGGGATAGGGATCAATTTATAGGTCCCACTTGGATAGGAAATGACATTTCTACATTGGTAAACATTCTAGAAACTCGTTCCGTTACTTTGGTAGAAGGAGGATTTGATCTTCTCGCTTGTAGACTACTAGTTCCTTCCCTTCCTATTCTTTCTCCTTTGACCAAACGTATTGGTAAGAAACACATCATATGGTTACGAATGTTGGGAGTCAAACGGATTAACCTGCTTTTTGATCACGAAAAAAGTGGGCAAGGGGATGAAAGTATGAAGTATCTTCAAGAAGATTTAAAAGGGTTTGATGTCTCGATATTTGAACAAACCGGAGGCGGAGAAGATCCTTCCGGTGCTCTAAAGAGTTTACGTTCTGCTCGTAATTTATACAACATGTTAATACAAATGGAAGTACCGGGGGTACGATGACAGGAGGAAAATGGGAAGAGTTAGATAAGATCAGTGCGTATAGGATGAAAACTGAGATAAAATTAGCCTTTTTCTGGCGGTGACGGTAGAGTAATTAACAGGAGAACAAAATGAAAGTGACCAGGGAGCAGAACCACATGCAATTAAAAGGAGAACAATCAATGTTTATTACCGACGCAATCGCCGCCGTCCGCGAGATGCTCAGAAAGAACAACGACAGCAAGGACACCTTCCACGCCTCACTGAGCACAAGGGAAGTCCTGGCCATCGAAACCGTGCTGAACCACTCGGAAAAGTGCCCCCTCCTCACTGCGGAAGCGACAAGTAAGGATTACTTACTAGTTCCGCCACGCCGCAACGGAACGGAAAGTGAACACGCTTTCTGTCGTGAACTTCTCAAGACCACGATGCGGGAAGTTCGCAAGGCGTTCACCGGGGAACAAATTAATGCTGCGTGGGCATGGGACAGCGGGGGCCGAAAGCAGTACGAATTTCACGGTCCTAATAAAGAATACGTTTACAACCTTGATGCTGACTGTCTATGGAGCGCAAAGGCGTCTGGCTGGAACAAATTGCTTGCTCAGAGCGGTAGGAGAACTCTGGAAACGCAACTAAGTTAGGAGACAACATGAGGCAACGACGAATAAAAGTATTTTTTGAATGGGAAGCAGAAGACTTGGAAAAGAAAGTAAATAAATGGTTAGCTGATAACTCTGAAATCAGTAAATTGGGTGGTATTCTTATCAAACAGGAATTTTTCTCAAAATCAACTCACACCAGTGTAGGGTTTGGTATGTATATTGAGTATCTTGTAGACGTAGACTAGGAGAAACAATGTTTGGTAAAGCGCAATGGGCTATTGTAGGACTAAATCCTGAATCGCTGGGTGCTTTTAGGGTCAGTATAATAAAGACTCCGGTCTTGTTTGATTCTTCTCAACTTGTCGCCTTCACCCGCGCCAAGTTTGGTAACGTGGATACTGTGGGTATAAATCCTTTCAACGACCCGCGAAAAGATGAAGGTCGGGAGCTAGGAATAACTCCTCACTACGAAGAACTCTATACTTCTCTAAAGAATGAGAATGTTGTAACTGAAGATTACCGTGATTATTATGGCGATAGTGAAGTTTCCTATCGCATCAGTCCTGACATGCCCTGGTATGGTTTCTGGTTTGTCCTAAATACTCAGGAAGATGTCAGCGATTTGAACTCCATTAGGGAACACCTTTCCTACACAAAGATGTCTCGTCCTTATAAGTATACCGGGAAAGACGATAAGAAAACCGTTGATTCCATGGCTCAGGGATGGGCTGAGCAACTCCGCACCCAATTCCCAGTGCTGCTGGATTTTCACACAGGTCGCGTCTATATCCAAAATTCTAATCAAGATAATATCTTAGCAGTTCTTAATCTCATTAAGAACCTGGGAGTAGAAACCTACCCTCTCATGTGGCAGTTTGGCGACGCCGATTGGGTTACGAAATTTCTCAATAACAAAACCTCTGGTGCCTTGTATGTTGAGGAGATTGGTAAACGTGCGGAGGAAATTCGCACCTTCACCGGAGGGGAACTTGCTATCATAGAGGATCCTTCGGTGGCTAAGATTGTAGAGAAATATTTTTCTGTTCAAGATCCGGGCACAGGGCTTCAGATGGCTTTTTCTCCTACAGCCACAGCCACTCTATATCCAGGGGGTTCTCCTATTACGGTTGCTAACCCTTCGGATCTGGTGAATCTTGAACACGCGAACGACAAGATGGTCATTAACACCGCTCGTGTAACTTTTCAGGAAATTATCACTCATGACACCAAAAAGGGAACTAAGATCTACAGGTTTGATCTCTTCACCTTTGACATAAATCCTAATTGTACCCTATGGGATGCTGGTGCGGCTTTGATTCGGGGGTTTGATATTCCCAATTTTAAACGTACTATAATGAAGGAGATTCGTAAGACTAAGCAGGAGCAAGCTATCTCCTACTTTTATAGTCAATGGTTACGACTTATGAACGAGGGTATCCATACGCTCGTTGACAACATAGCAACCGTTTTGGAATTGGATAGAACTAATGGAAGTTATGGGCTAATAGAGGCTGGAAATGAAATTCAGGAAGAAGTGGTACACAGTATACCGGACGTAGCTAGGATGAAAACTGAGATAAACTTTCCCTAGCCTTTTTCAGAAAGTAACAGTAGAGTAACTAAATGAGAACCGTAGAGAGATTTCGTCTTCGACGCGGATGCCTGAGCAAGAAGAAATTTGATTCCAAGGAAGAAGCTCTTTGGGCAATGGAAGACATGAAGATGAAAAAGGTTATCAAGCCTGAGCTGCGGCCTTATCTCTGTGAGAATTGCAAAAAGATTCACTTGGGTCACTATAACGCTGAGTATCAAAATCGTCAGTGGCTGAATTTTGTGAACGAATCGTCAACAATGACTGGGATTAAAAGGTACAAGGAGAATTAAAATGAAAAAAGTAAGACCAAACATTTTTGAAACAAACAGTTCCAGCACGCACAGTATCAGCGTCAAAGAACTGGACTCTACGGAAGTTCTGGATACTTCCCTAGTTCCTGACTCAGACGGTTGCATTGTTCTGCTTGGGGGAGAATTTGGATGGGAGTGGAACCGCTTCAACGATGCCTTGACAAAGGCCAATTACTGCGCGGTTGATCAGCAAACGAACCCCGATAATCTGGAGATGTTGGAAAGGGTTATCAAAGAACAGACAGGTGTGAAAGGCGTCATTAGCCGGATTTCTACAGACCAGAGTCAGAATCATGGTAGCTGTGTTGACCACCAGAGCGCAGGCACGTCACAAGAGGTCTTTTCTTCGGATGAAAGTCTCCGAAATTTTATTTTCAATAAGGAATCTTTTTTGTTTACGGGAAATGACAATGGTGATGCGCCCGCAAACTTTTACGATGTCGATCCCGATGTCATTCATCTTTACAAGCCGAAGAGTCAGTAGGCACCTGGTAGGGATGTTAAGTATCTGGGAAAAAGTCTTAGAAAGAAAAGATATTTCTTTCATAATTTCTGAAATAGGGTAACATGATCAGATACCAAAACGGAAATACAATAGTCACCATCCTGGACGATGGAACTAAGACACGGGAGTATGAAGGTACTCCCAGGCCTGTATTTCCGGAGTCCATAGACATCAAGATCACAAACTATTGTGATCTTGGGTGCGCTTACTGTCATGAGATGTCCACTACGGCGGGAACTCACGCGGATTTGGGACATTTACTGGATACGTTAAAGGGTCTTTCTGTTGGGACGGAACTCGCTATAGGAGGAGGAAATCCTCTATCCCATCCTTCTCTGGCTGAATTTCTGAAACGTCTAACAGAACTGGGGTTTATCGCAAACCTGACAGTCAATCAAGGTCATGTTAAGAGATACGAAACCGACCTGGTGTCCCTGATTTCAAAAGGATACATCAAAGGTTTGGGAATCTCGGTTTTAAATTCTAAGAGTCTTTCTTGTCTTGGTCGGGTTAAATCCCTTACAGAAAATATCGTCTACCATGTTATCGCTGGTAAAGACAAAGTTGAGGTCATAAACGACCTACTGGCATATGATTCAAAGGCTAAAATTCTCGTCCTAGGTTATAAGCATTACGGACGGGGGTTGGCGTTCTACAATGAGGGTATTGAAAAAGAAATTAACCGATGGAAGATGTACATTGCCAAGTATTTTGGAAAATGTGTTCTATCCTTTGATAACCTCGCTATTGAACAATTGAAAATTAAGAGATTCTTTACTCAAAAAGGTTGGGACAAGTTTTACATGGGGGACGATTTTACCTTTTCCATGTATATAGACGCCGTTAAGGAAGAGTTTGCTCCTACCAGCAGAAGTCCTCATAGAATGTCGTGGAAAGATGCTTCCCTTAAATCCTATTTTGAATATAGCTTTTCTCATTCTATTCCAGTAGAATAGTTGTAATGAACGGACGGAATGAACATACTGTTATCTACAAGACCCGTGTAGGATCGCACGCCTACGGGATGAATACTCCCACGTCTGATGAAGATTTCGCTGGAATCTTTGTTCCCGCCGAAGAATACTTCTTCGGTTTAAAGGCTTTTGATCAACAGATTGAACAGTCTAAAGAACGCGACACCACTCTGTATTCTCTGCGAAAGTTTGCCAACCTCGCTATTGCTAACAATCCAAACGTTATGGAATTACTCTTCGTTAACCATAGCGATGTCATATTGGCAGATCCTATCATGTGGCATCTACGCTACAATCGCGACAGCTTTCTTTCTCAGAAGTGTGCTAGCACCTATGTGGGGTATGCCCAGGCACAGCTTCACAGAATCCGTTCTCATCAAAAATGGATCGCTCAAGAATTTGAAGCGATAAAGGTTCTTGAACCCCTAGTCCGTCAAGGTAAGATCAGTCGGGATTGGGTGGCTTGGCGCTTTGGTGAGAACATGGTCAAGCGGTTGGAACCATTTGTTATTTTTCAAAGCATGGTCCAGCAGGACCAATATCTTGAGCAACTAAAGGGATTAGGCATTGTATGCCCCAGTGAACAGCATCAAAAGCATCTTTACGATATGGCAAAGAAGCAACGGGATCAGTATGTCACTTGGACGGCTGAACGTAACCCCCACCGTCATGAGATGGAAGTGAAGTTTGGTTACGACACCAAACACGGTGCTCATCTGGTGCGGCTGTTAAGGACCGGGTATGAAATCCTGACTGAGGGCAAGTGCCATGTTCGTCGCCCCGATGCTGCTGAGTTACTTGCTATCCGCCAAGGTTCTTGGTCTTATGAACAAATTACAACCTACGCCGATGAAATGATCACTAAAGTCAACAGCCTTACAGAATTCGCTGTTCCTAAGACTCCGGACTACGACCTAATCAACAGCCTCATTATTAAGATGACCAAAGAAGTTTTAGCTCGTTAATTTATAGGAGGAACGTCATAGCAAGTTACAAAATCACGGTGACTGTCACGGGCAGTAACATCAAGACCATTGAGAAAGCCGCTAAGAAAGTCTTTGGCAAGGAAATGGATCTCTCGGTAACAAAGCTCAATGTGGCTTCTAGCCGCTCTGATCGTCCGGGTGAGCGAACTCAAGGACGAGTTGCAGAATTGATACGACAACTTGCCCGAAAATCTTCAGTCCTCCAGCAAAGCTGATGAATTACAGGAAGCGATTGACAACTTGGAAACTATCGAAGGTGATCTTGAGAATGTGGATTTCTCCTCGGTAAGTTTTCCAGGAGTGTTCTAACGATTAACCTTTTTTCGTCCTACTCGGTAGAATATAACTGGAGGAACACCATGGCAACTTTTTGTCTTACTCTGGGACGCAGCGATGTTCGTAGTCATGCAATCCTGGCACACACCAGTGAGAGTTTCTTGGATCGTATTCTTTCTTTTTTATTTCCTCCCAAAATTAATTCTCGGGAAGATTTCAGCACGTCACTGAACTACAGCTATCGAACGAACCGCACAGGGGTTGAGCGCAATCTGGCCGAAATCAACGTGGTCAAGCTGGGTAACGTGACTGTGGGAGAAGCCAAGCCCACCTATAAGAAGGGGACAGCTTCCCGACGCGCTGCTTTGATTAGTGGAGAAATTTAATGATTGAATTCTGTATTTGCGGACATCCCAAATACGAGCACAAGACGGTACGCCATTTCATACCTGTAGATAAGGTTGAGATAACTTTTTGTGAGCATGGCATTCTAAAGCCAAAACAACCGTGAGTGTACCCAATTCATTGCTTTAGACAAAGAAATATCTCTCAAGTGAGTACTATACAGTATGCTTGAACTAAAGCCTGTGGATCGTTGTCTTCTAGCATGGGAGCAGCAGTGGGCCGAAGAAATAACTCCTAAAGAATTTTTCCGTCATCTCTATAATTCTCTTCGTAAACGCTGGGAATTAATGGGACAACCCCTTCCTTTAAATCCTCCACTCCCTTCTTTAGCAAACAGAGAATGTCAATCTTGTGGAAATATGGTAGAACAAAATACTCATGGGAATTGTCCTATTTGTGGGTATCATCATTTAATCTATATTGGGCATTCTCAGGTATTACCTACTGTGGAACATCCACACGTAATGTACTGGGGTAAAAGTGGCAAAAAAGTGGCCTCCGCCTAGTAAAACATCCTATCAGGGAGAATCATCAATGCCACGTAATGATGATGAAAACGAAGTAGAACTAGCAGAACCTTCCATGCCTGAACCGGAAGATATTCCCTATAGTCGTTGGTATGTTCGTGGGGGGAAATTTCGTCCCGTAGGAAGCACTGTTGAACGTCTTCCTGCTGGTATCTATGAGGCCGATACGGATGGAGAGGGTTTGTACCTATCTCAGGTAGACTTTCCTGCTGACGACCTTCTGGTGCTTCCTGGCATGCCCATTGATTACATACTAAAACAAATTGCTAAGTTTTGGGTGAGCGAAGATATATTCAAAAAGTGTGGATTCCTGCACAAGCGTGGGATCCTTCTTTACGGTCCAGCTGGCTGTGGTAAGACTTCTATCATCCGTCTACTTTGTAATCAGATTATCCATGAGCAAGGCGGGGTTGTTCTCTATGTTTCTAATGTGAGTAATTCTTCTATTGCTTTGCAATATATTCGTCAAGTTGAACCTGAACGTAAGATTCTCACCATCATCGAGGACATTGAAGAGTACACGGAATCTAGTGGTTCCCGTCCTCGTCAAATACTATCTCTGTTGGATGGTGAAGAACAAATCAACCACGTAGTACATCTAGCAACCACCAATAAGCCAGAAGTTTTGGAAGATCGCTTTGTAAAGCGCCCAGGACGTTTTGACTTGGTTATTGGTTTGAATCCTCCCGTTGCGGAAGCTCGCTACGCCTACATGAAGAATATTGTTAAGAACACCATGCCTGAGAAAAGTCTGCAGGAGTTGGTCAAAAAGACTCAGGGTCTTGGTCTGGCCCATCTACGGGAACTTATTGTGGCCACCCATTGTCTAGGTACGGATCTTGACGAGACTCTTTGTCGTCTACAGGACAACCGTAAAAACTTTCCTAAGATTAAGAAATCCGGAGACCTGGGATTCACGGTCAACTTTTCCGATACCACCAAAAAGGACTAGTCACCTCTTTTAGAAGGGAGCAAACAATGATGAATAAGAATCTCATTTTTGGTTTTATTCTTTCCTTTTTAGTGGTAGTCCCGGCCTTTTCTCAAGGACACGGACGAGTAGAATCTCACCGTAGCGAGGGACGCCAACGGCAAGAACAGGTTCGTCCAAGACAAGAATCTCCTCGTGTGGAGAATCGGCAAGATAATCGTCACTGGAATAAAGAGGATCGTCGTGAGTGGCATCGTACCGACCGTCACGAAAGAGAATGGAATTCTTACAACAGACGTCATTGGGACGGAAAACGTTTTGACCAGAGATACTATGCGTACCACTTTGGATACAATCACAAGTTCCGTGTAGGACGTCCCTATTACTACAACGGTTGTAACCATTTTCGTTATGGTGGATACTGGTTTGCTTATTCGGAGCAATGGCTTTGGGGTTACTACGAGGACTATTACATAGTTCAGGACGATGATGGGGTTCTATGGGTGTATAATCCTTATCATCCTGGATGGCGTATTAGAGTATGGGTGATTATTAACTAATGCTTACCTTTATAATCGTTGTTCTTGGGGTGGTGGCTACGATAGGTCTTCTCTATTGGATGCGCCATCGTAAAATAGAGAATTCAACAAAAATTCTCTGGGCAGTTGGGTTGGCAGAATGGGCATGCTTTTGAGGAGGACGTTCACATACAGTTTGAGTCGGTCCCAGAAGAGCCAACCGGGACCGAAGCGCCTGCGCCAGAGGAGCGAACGAGACCGACTGATCGCGACACTGCCTAGGATGTATCATGACGAAGAATAAGAAGATGGAAAAACTGATAATTAAAGTTATCAACGAATGTCACAAGAAATGGGTTAAAGAAGGCATTGTTAAGAAGAAAATCGCTAATTAACCTTTTTGAAAGATATCCCGTATTCTATATACGAGAGCAATAAAATGAACTCAACGAAACGAAATCGGAGCGAAGCGAAGCGACAGTGGCATAGAGCGTAAGGCTCGTGTTTCTGGCGGTAAGCTGAGGTTCGCAATTTCGAGGTTGAGGGTCAACGTAGTTCCCACCGACTCACTTAATCTCATAAATCAATAGAACCCAGCTTACCGCTCAGGCGGTAAGACTAATAGGATGGTCGTTCAGCGGCCAGGACAACGGTCTCCAAAACCGTTTACGGGGGTTCGAGTCCCTCCCATCCTGCATTCGTGACTTTCAGTATCTCTTACAAAGGGCATTGAAGGGTTCATGAGAAAACAACAATGGTGGACCGTGTGCTAGGAAACTAGGAGTAACTGATATGGCTGTTCATGCCCATTTGAAATGGACTGAAACTGCCTTTTACAAGGAAGCACTAAACGATGGTGTAGGAGGCGAAACAGGTGACGCGCCGGACTGTGAATCCGGTTAAAGCGGGTTCGAGACCCGTCCTACACCCCAAGTTTTAAATGGGTTCGTAGCTTAACTGGCAAAGCAGCTGTCTTTTAAACAGCGTTATGGGGGATCATAACCCTCCGGACCCACCAGAAGTTACTTTGTCCCCGTAGCCTAGTGGACTCAGGTACTGGTCTACGAAACCAGATACGCAGGTTCAAATCCTGCCGGGGATACCATTTTATGAAGCGTGACGGGGGTAGCTTGACGGACGTAAGTCTAAGGCATCACACGCTCGTTATCGTAAGGTAACGTAAGGCCGACGTGGGATAAAAATATGGGCAATTTTAGGGCTATAGCTTAATGGTAAAGCTGCTGACTCTTAATCAGTAGACGGGAGTTCGATTCTCCCTAGCCCTACCACTTAACTTTGGGGCAGTGGCGCAATTGGCGGCGCAGCGCACTTGCAATGCGAAGGATGTGGGTTCAAATCCCATCTGCTCCACCAGAGTTGTAGAAGTTCAATTGGGGTGTGGCTCAATCGGTACAGCGCCTGACTGTTACTCAGGTACTTGGAGGTTCGAGTCCTCCCGCCCCAGCCATTTAGTCGTCGTTTAACGGAAAGACGCCAGCCGCCATTGGCAGAGCTGGAAATGCCAAAATTCAAGAATTGGCCGACTAGTTAAGAAGGAGATGATAGTCGCGACTATCATCTCCTATCAATTCTCCGGTAGCTCAATGGCGGAGCAGTCGGCTGTTAACCGAAAGGTTGTAGGTTCAAGTCCTACTCGGAGAGCCAATTTTAGAAAGGAGTAATGATATGGTTCGTTTAAACGGCGGGTGTCCGCAGGAAGAGCATGACCAGTGTGAATGCGCATTGCCAAAGGTCACAGAAGCTCTCCGTAATGATGACGGCGGTGAACCTTATCATTACCGCTTTTCATCTTGTACGACATGAGTTTCAATTCCCAGATGAGGCAATAGGTAGCCTAATTCGCTCTGAACGAATTCATACTGGTTCGAATCCAGTTCTGGGATCCACCAGATACCCGGTCATAGTGACCGGATAGACGATTTCGGAAGAATTTTGTAGTCTATCCGGCGTTTAATAGAGTTTATTCCCGTAGCCTAGTGGACTCAGGCGCATTCCTCCGAAGGATGATACGAGAGTTCGAATCTCTCCGGGAATACCATGTGGTCCCTTGGTGAAATGGATATCACACGATGCTACGAACATCGTTTTGCAGGTTCGAGTCCTGTGGGGACTACCAAGTTTGGCTGGATAGCACAAATGGACAGTGCGCTGGTTTCCTAAACCAAGTGTGCGGGATCGTACCCCGCTCCGGCCTCCAAAGTGGGACCATAGCTCAATCGGACAGAGCGCGGAGCTTCTACCTCCGATACCAGGGTTCGAATCCTTGTGGTCCTACCACTTCTTCATTCCCGCTAATCAAGATAAATAAAAACTTAAACCCACAAAACATAAGAGTAGTTCGGGAGTCTTCATGAAGATTATAGCAATCATACTAGCAATTTTCTTATTTCCTTCAATCACAAGTGAACAATTAAAATCCGAATACATTGAAATCCCTCAAAAAGAATGGAAATCTAGTCTTAAACCAGTGGTTGGAGAATACAATGCTTCATTTTGCGGGAAGGGAAAATTTACTCCTTATCACATAAAATTAGCCGACTCTGACCCCTCTTTTGTATTGATATCTTATTATGACAATAAGACGGGAATTACCCAGTCCTTAAAGCAACCTATTGTGTTCAACCTAACCAGCATAAACATCTATCCCGATGACGACACTATTCGTCTATTAGAATTTCACTGGATTCCTGATAAGGATTCTTCCTTTAAGGTTAGTATATTTGTTGATCCTTCTCGTTCTCGTGTTGTAGGGTTCTTTACGGAAGATTCCAACGGCACAACTGTGATGAGTAGCATTGTTTTAATGGAGCGTGGAGATGTAGACAAACTTCCTTCGTTTTCCGAAAGTACTTTTGACGTGTGTAAAGAAGTACAGGGGTATGAAGATGAAGATGTTATAAAGATTATGTCTTTATGGGCGACCGGACACTATAAGCCGAAGCACGAAGAAGTAGAACCAAGGGTAAAGTCTTGAATTTAGATTGGGGATTATCTATGCAATTTCTTCTGTTTCAACTTAGAACGAATTCTTCACGTTTTGCTATCGTTTTCGAAGAACATCTGAACAGTCACATGATAGAAGTTTGGGAAGATAAAGAAACTCATCAAGAAATCGTTTGCGTCTATAATAAAATGGCTTCGCCTTCATGTTTCTTATCGGGAAGGTCATTTCCCCTTACAGAGACGCCAACCCAGCGTTAATCCACATCCCGCCGCGCCTCTAGGTAATTCTTTATTTCTATCAGTTCTTTTAGAGTGAGATCTATGTTCTTTTTCGGCTTACAGGTGTCAATGTGATACACAAAGAACTCTGCTGTGGGGAAGGATTCTTTACAGTCTTTACATTCAAAGGGTCTCATGTGAGTAATAATACTATCATGACAGAAACTTGTAATTTGTGTGATAGAGAAAACCTAGTCCTCAAATCTGAATACAAATCTTCCCGTCCTTGTGAATATCTGTTTAGATATTGTGATAAATTTTGTGGAAAAACACCTACTAGGATGAATACTAAGTGGAAACGAAAAGAAGATGGAGATTGGACACGCATAAGCGTAGAACATCTCTGTTGGGACCATGACTATTGCGCAGGGCAATCTTCAGATTATACATAATCTTTAATAAGAAATTATTCATTTGAACACACGAAATCCTCGGGTCTCCGTCCAACCCGAGGTAAATCGTGCTAGATATTAGGATCACCCCCTTAACTGTTTAAAATGTACTTCTTACGGACCGTCCGAGTAGAATTGAACACATTTTTGTTCATACATTATCCTCCGGTCCACCAGTTAAGGCGGCTTGTTTAGAATGTTGGGACAAATTGCCTTCCCATGTTAAGAATTCAGTATTAAAAGTCTAGAGGACAAAAGCGATGGATCGTAAGTTACGAGGATTGTTTGGGTTAGTAGATGATGCCAAGTTTGAATATCGTATCCAGGCTGATGATCAGGAGGTTACTCAGGAAGAATATGAGTATTGTCAAATCATTACCGGGTATCTATTTGACGAACACATTGGAGTTGTAAAGACGCTGGGTCCTACTTGGGAGATGGTTCACGATCCTCGCTTTCGTGAAATTGAATGTTGCTTTGTGTGTGACCGTAAAGCACTATTTGGGGGAGATGCCCGCTATGGTAAGCAGTTTGTTACGACTAGTGGAGTGTTCAGTTCTTCTACAGGAGACCTTGAACAATATGCTGAGATCCTTGAAAACGGTCGCCACTTTGCTGAAGTCGTACGCAAAGAGGGTTATGATCCTAAGATGTTCTTTACCCAACCCGACGTAACCATCTGGCAATTTATTAAACAGGAATGTCCTAATTATTTCTCTAAGGAAGCAGGTCTCCCCAATAAACTAGCTAAGTCTATCTTTGCGTGTATAAAGTGTGACCTGCTAGGATTGATTGTAGACTATGCCGAAGTAGCCAATATACAAGAGTGGATTCATATTGATACGGGAGTTGTAGTAGAGGATATAACTACGGTGGAGGTCACTGAGCATAATCCCATAGTCTGGCAAGAAGTAGACTTATTGGAAAAGGCTCTAACCTTTCGCACCTTGCTCCGCGTTACAGCAGCAAGAATACTTGAGAAGATGGAAATTACTAAGTGGGCTGAAGAAGAGAATTGGACTCTCACCGAGTTTGAACGCGATGCTGTTCTACAAATGGTCTATCAAGGAAATTACCCAGACAATAAGATAGCCATATTCACTTCGGTTGTGGGATATATTGCGTCGGCTAATAAACGTCCTTACGAGGAGCGTGAAGCAGAACAATTGAGGAATTCTGTAGAACGTTCTCAGGAAGTAGTGACCGCTTTGAAGAATGGCACTCGCCAACCTATTACGCGCTACACTGAACCCGAAGCTGAAGTAACTATGGATCCTCATGCCGTGTTAGTGAATGAGATTCTTAGTAATCCCCTAAAGAAGGACTTGTTCATGTTGTATCAAGCGGCTGAAGAAGATAAGGATCCAGGGGTGGCGGATCTTCTGGCTCATATATTTGAGGCTCCTGGCTTTGTTGTTACAGAGGAAATATTTAGAGACTTTGTTAGGAAAATTGCTGCTATTCAAAAACCCCTGGAGAGTAAGCAATTTGAAGGTACCTATGATATTTATAATAAAGACCTCCTCCCAATAGGGTTCAGTGATAGTCATTCTGAGGGATGCGATTGTTTAGAATGTAATCCTAAATTTGGTCCAGCGTGATGAAACTTCCCGAACATATGAGAAATGCTGTTTCTGATTATGAATGGAACACAGCTAGAGATTGGTGGAGGGACTTTAGTCCCGATTGTCCCGATGATGAGTATGAAATTCAATCTTTAGCTCTTCTGATTAAAAGAGTTCGTGAAGATGCTAAAAAAGAAGAATGAAACGAGTTACGACGTATATGGATGACCTTACCATAAACCCTGTAATTTTCAACTCTAGTTAGAGGGGTTAAATGATCTGCGAACATATCTTAGCAGATGAGAATGGACTATGTATTACTTGTGGGCTTCCTGCTACGGATGATGCCCCGCGTATCAGTCCCCAGGAGCAAGCATTGTTAGCAGAGGTTTCTATTGATTCTATTATAGCCCTTCGTATCCCTCACAAGGCCGATCTACCAGGTATTTGTCGTCTAGCTGACCTAGCCATAGAAGAATATGCAGAGGAACTAGATACTCAAAGAGACCTTAATTCGGCGGAGCCCAAACTCAGGATGATAGGTAAAACTATACACCGTCCTACTTGGGAAGATATTTGGAATAGGATTTCCATGAAATCCTATGTTGGGGCCGTTATGTTGGGCTATCGTCAACCTATATCCCGTTGGGATAATTTTCTCAGAGAGACAGTAATACAAGGAATACTACGCAATTCTGGTTTGGAATAACTCATCCTAAAAAGACAAGGTAGAATATTCACATGGAAAAACGTAAACTTGCGATTGAAATCTCTCCCGTTAAAGAGACTCTACTCAAGAGGCCTTTTTATCAGTATCCGGTTTACCACTTATTGGCAACTCGAATGCTCAACGACCGTGAAACTGGTTCTGTTTTCAGTCCCGATTGGATTCACCCCGATTTGGTCCATCAACTCCTAGAAGTTGACAAGCTACTCGTCAACCATGGTGGGTTGACGGACATTCAAGTCGTTGCGAACGTTATCCAGCAATGGGAAGAGGGTCGCGGTGGCCACAAACTGGACATTGGACCCGCGTATCACGAATCCAACACGTCTCAAAAGGACACTGATGAAGATGCTTTGGGAAGCAAGTAAAAGATACCCCATGGAAGTGAAAACATACGTCGTTCTAGCTGTTAATGCCGCTTATATCTGGAGAAGTGTATGAGTACTCGGAAAGTCTGTACCCGGATCATTAACCTTTTTCATTCTGTTCGGTAGACTGGAGGAACGTTATATGATGCCAGGACAGCTTACCGACACCAAGCAAATCCTCAAGTTCATGTTCGCTGGTAATTCCACAATAACCTTCCGTTCCGCCAAAACAGGAAACCGATATACTTTCAAGATTCGTGAGGGGAAAACAAACCCACCCGGTGGGGTGGCTTGGCCTTCTGCTGGTCCTGTTCACTTCGTAAAGGTTCTCGCTGGCGCTGACAACACTGCCGACTACGTTTATATTGGCATGATTCGTGATGGTAAGTTCACCACCACCCGCGCTTCCAAAATGGGAATCAGCAGCGTCCCGGTAAAGACTTTTATGTGGGCATTGGAATCTTTTCAAAAGGGAATCATTCCCGAACTTTTGGAAGTCTGGCACGAGGGTCGCTGCGGTCGTTGCGGTCGTAAACTGACGGTGCCGGAGTCTATCGCTTCGGGGTTTGGTCCTGAGTGCTCAGAGCGTATGGAACTCCCCCTGGTGGAGTCTCCCATTACCCCGGTGATTGACCAATCCAAAGTCAAACTTCCCAAGCCTGCCGTTCAACAGGAACTTCCTCTAAATACCATTAAATCAGAACAGGACTTGGACAACGTATCGGAGATAAACTAATGATTGGAAAAAGTGAACTTCTTTATGGACCTTGTCTGTATTGTGATTCTAAGGAGCATATTACTCTCCGTCACAATCCTATGGTTGAAAAAGCTGTCGTGGCTGCTCTGGATGATCCTAATTTTCAGCTTGCTGTCTTTATGAATTTTGTAGACAGGATCAGCAAACTGCTGAATCAGGTAAATCCGGCATGAAATCTTACATTGACATCACGGAAGAAATGATGTCCGAACTAAAGTCCCGGTCTCGAGTGTTTGTGGAAGACAACATCGTTAACCCCACTCCTATGGATTATCTCATCATAGAAAATGCTTTCCTTTTGGGTGCGTCTATCGCTTTTGAAAAGGCCAAATAATGATAACCCTATCCCAAGCCAACCAGCAATGTGACAGTGAGTTCATTCTCACTACTAAGCCGGGGAACCGGGGAGATTGAATTGCCGTAATTATGAAAGGTTCATTGTCTTGGTAAATTAACTCTTTACTACTGCTCCCCGGTAGAGTACCTTTATGAAAACTATTCAACAACGTGTGTCAGGTAATCGCTACCTAGCTGCTAATTTACGCAGTAAACTTTCTAAAGGATATCCGGCAACGAGCACCTTCTTCCGTTTAGTTCGACGTCTGTCTGATGAAGAAATCATCCATGACTATATTGAACATGGAGTTACACAAACTTCCATGAAAACGAAAATTGCCAAGAAAATTTCTAAAACTCCTTTCTTCGCATTCGTGGAGTTAGTGGAGACAAGATGACGTCTTATGACGAAGGGATAAAAATGGAAGAACGGATTAACGTCTATTACATTAACGGCAAATTTCTTCCTCGCACCGAGGGACTTGTCCTAGCAGCTAAATTAGAGATAGTTTGTAAAAGTAAGCTGCCTCCTCGCGTGAAAAGAATGCGCATTAAAAGACTACAACGATTACTGGCAGCCTATTATTTTGTTAAGTGGGGAACTATTCCAGAAGGAATTGAGTTATAATGCCTGTCATACAATATCAGAATATCAATTTCAGCGCCACGAAGCGGCAATTGATATCCGTATGTAATCAAATCATTGATGACTACACCGAACAAGGATTCCAACTTACGCTTCGGCAGCTGTACTATCAGTTAGTCCGGCGCAATGTCATTCCCAACCAACCTCGCGAATACGCAAATTTGGGCAACTTGGTTAGCGACGCTCGGTTGGCCGGATTGATTGATTGAGGTATTATTTACCTAATGTAATAAAATTTAC
>Ga0315268_10002002_pt1 | contig 23270 bp, 23 predicted proteins | sample C1_top_MG_FD_204535 | JGI IMG/M metagenome (GOLD analysis project Ga0315268, IMG submission 204535) | Sediment microbial communities from Yellowstone Lake, YNP, Wyoming, USA - C1_top | ecosystem: Environmental > Aquatic > Freshwater > Lake > Sediment | place: USA: Wyoming | collected 2017-08-01 | reverse complement strand
GGCCGTCTGATAGGCGATCATGCCGTAGGCCACCGTGTGGCTCTTGTTGAAGCCGTAGCCCCCGAACTTGTCGATCTGGTCGTAGATCTTGGCGGCGACCTTGGCGTCGGTGCCGTTCTTCTTGGCGCCCTCGACGAAGCGGCCCCTCTGCCGCTCCATCTCCTCCGGGATCTTCTTGCTCATGGCCTTGCGCAATGTGTCGGCTTCCCCGGGAGTGAAGCCGGCGAGGCTCTTGGCGATCTCCATCGCCTGCTCCTGGTAGACGATGCAGCCGTAGGTGTCTTTGAGGATGGGCTCGAGCTTGGGGTGGTCGTAGCGGACCCTCTTGCCGTGCTTGCGGTCCACGAAGAGGTCGAGCATGCCGGCCTCCATGGGGCCGGGGCGGTAGAGGGCGATGGCGGCCGATATGTCCTCGAAGTTGGTGGGCTTGATGCGCCGCAGCAGCGCCCGGATGCCCTCGGAGTCGAGCTGGAAGACGCCGAGCGCGTGGCCCGAGGCCAGCAGCTCGTAGGTCTTGGCGTCGTCCATGGGGAGCTTCGCCAAGTCGAAGGCCTTGTCGTGCCGCTCGCGGACGAGCGCGACGGCGGTCGTGATGACCGAGAGGTTGCGCAGGCCCAGGAAGTCCATCTTGAGCAGGCCGAGCATCGGCAGGTACACGCCGTCGTACTGGGTGGTCACGACGTCGGAGGATCCCTTGGCGAGCGGGACGTACTTCGAGACCGCCTCCTTGGTGATGACGATGCCCGCGGCGTGGACCCCCGTGTGGCGCTTGAGGCCCTCGAGCTTGCGCGCGAGGTCGAAGAGCTTCTTGATCTCGCCCGACCTGGCCGCCTCGGCCAGCTGGGGGGTCTCCTTGAGGGCCTTGGCCAAGGTGACCTTGGGCCCGCCCGGGATGAGCTTCGCGATGCGGTCCACCTCCGGGATGGGAATGCCGAGCACGCGGCCGACGTCCCGCACGACGAGCTTGGCCTTCATGGTGCCGAAGGTGACGATGGAGGCGACCCTGTCGGCGCCGTACTTGCCGCGCACGTACTCGATGACCTTCTCGCGGCCGGTGTCGGAGAAGTCGATGTCGAGGTCCGGCATGGACTTGCGGTCGGGGTTCAGGAAGCGCTCGAAGAGGAGCTTGTAGCGCAGGGGGTCGACCGTGGTGATGTCCAGAGAGTAGGAGACCAATGACCCTGCGCCGGAGCCGCGGCCCGGCCCGACCGGGACCCCGTTGTTCTTGGCGTAGCGGATGAAGTCCCAGACGATGAGGAAGTAGCCCGAGAATCCCATGCGCTTGATGACGCCCAGCTCGTAGGCGAGACGCCTCTCGTAGTCCGGCTGGCCCGCGAGGCCGAGGCGGACCAGGCCCTGGCGGCAGAGCTATTCGAGGTAGGTGTCTTGGGTGAATCCCTCCGGCACCGGGAAGTCCGGCAGGTGCAGCTTGTCCATCGGTATCTCGAGGTTGCACATCTGGGCGATGCGCACGGTGTTCGAGAGGGACTCGGGCGAGAAATGGAAGGTCTTCGCCATCTCTTGCGGGGACTTGAAGTAGAACTCGTGGCTGTCGAAGCGCAGGCGCGCCGCGTCGGTGAGCAGCCTGCCGGTCGAGATGCACAGATGCGCGTCGTGGGCAAGGGCGTCGGCCTTGAGCGCGTAGTGGTTGTCGTTGGTCGCGACCAGCGGTATCTTGGTCTTCTCGTGGATTTCCAGCACGCCCTTGAGCGCCTGCTTCTGCGCCTGCAGGCCATGGTCCATGATCTCCAGGAAGAAGCAGTCCTTCTCCAGTAGGTCGCGGTACTCCGCGGCCAGGCGCAGCGCCCCCTGCATGTCCCCCGCGAGCAGGGTCTGCGCGAGCTCGCCCTTGAGGCAGCCGGAGAGCACGACGAGCCCCTTCGAGTGCTCGGCCAGGAGCTCGCGGTCGATGCGGGCGTCGTAGTAGAAGCCTTCGAGGAACGCCTTCGAGGAAAGGGCCATCAGGTTCTGGTAGCCTTCGAAGTTCCGCGCGAGCACCGTGATGTGGCGGTTGTCCTTCTGGGAGCCGCTCCTATCCTTGCGCGACCCCTTGGCCATGTACATCTCGCAGCCGATGATGGGCTTGAGCCCCGCCTTGCGGCAGCGCAGATAGAATTCGATGGCCCCGTAGAGGTTGCCGTGGTCCGTGATGGCGACCCCCTTGGCGCCCTGCTTGGCCAGCTCCACGAGCAGGGCGGAGGGGGAGTCCTTCTCCCCTGTGATGCGGGTCATGCCGTCGAGCAGGGAGTACTCGGTGTGGTTGTGGAGATGGACGAAGTCCGGGAGGGGGGAGCTCACTGGGCCGGTAGCCCTCGGCGGGGGTTGAAAGTTATAATCATGCCGTGATGAAATTCCTCGAACGTCTCGTCAGCAGCCGGCGCGTCTGGCACGGCCGCGCCGTGGACTTCCGGGTCGACGCCGTCCTCCTTCCCGACGGCAAGCCCGTGGCCCGCGAGTACCTAGCCCACTGGGGCGCGGTCGCCGTGGTCCCGTTCATCCGGGACGACATCGTCCTCGTGCGGCAGTACCGCCACCCCGTGCGGAGGGTCACCTGGGAGCTCCCGGCCGGAAAGCTCCATAGAGGAGAAGCCGTGATGTCGTGCCTCCGGCGCGAGCTGCGCGAGGAGACGGGGTACGCGGCCGGCCGCATCCGCAAGCTCATCGCCTTCTGGCCGACCCCGGCTTTCTCCAACGAGCTGATCCACGTCTTCGTCGCGGACCGGCTCAAGCCGGGCCGGATGCATCCGGACCGGGACGAATTCCTTTCGTCGACGCGCGTCCCTTTCGAGGAGGCGCTCCGCTGGGTCTTCACCGGGAAGATTAGGGACTCCAAAACCGTGATCGCTTTGCTCGCCTGCGCGGCGCTGCGCCGAAACCGCTTCGGAGAGCGATTATACCAATAATAGCCGCCAACCCGTAGGGCGGGGGCCCCTCACGCGAAGGGCGTCCGCGCTATTCGCAGGAAGTCGTCTAGCGCCTCCTGCCGCGCGCGGCGCAGCCGCGCGATCCTGCGGGCGTACGGGACGTTCGGAAAGAAGCGCAGCAGCCAAGTCTCCAGGCGCGCCCTGAGCCCGGAGCGAGCGCCGCTCGGCGCCGAGGCGAGGCGGCCGGGCGCGTCCTCGTAGAGCGCGATGTCCGCGGCGAGAGGCCTGGAGAGCCGCTTGGCTTCGCTCAGCAGGGGCGCCGCCTCGGCCAGGGTCTGGGCGGAAGAGCTCCTCTCGAGCAGGCGGATGGCGCCCGCGGCCATGCCCATGACCCTGTCCACCTTCCCCTCCAGCTCGGCGCCGCGCTTCAGGTAGAGCTCGGCGCTCTCGCGGTCCGGCGCAGCCCTGCGTATCGTCTCGATGAGCGGCGGCGTCAGGAAGCGCTTGAGAGCCTGCAGACGGAAGACGTCCTCCTCCAGAGACGAGACCGCTATCCAGCGCGCGGCCTCTCGGCGAGCGGCCGAGAGCGAACGCAGCGCGGCCTGCGTGAGGGCCTTCGGGTCCTTGGTCTTCGCCGCCTCCGCGTCGAAGCGGGAGACGGCCGCGGCCGCCGAATCGAGCGCTTTGCGCCTGCGCGCGAGCGCGCCCGGCGTCCGTCCGTTCGACTTCCGCTCCAGCTCGCGCTGGACCGAGGGGTCGCGGTACTTCTCGGGCGATCCGCCCTCCAGGCCCAAATCCTTCGCGCGCGCCCAGGCCAGCTGGGAGCGGTAGGAGGCCTCCAGCCTCTCCATGTCGTAAGCCAGCGCGTAGTGGGGATGGCGCAGGGTCGGGTAGTCCAGCTTGCCCGTTTCGATGAGCCTCGGCGCGCCCGGAGCCGCCGCGGCGTTGAGCTCGCTTTGGAGCTGCTGCACCTGCGGGGAGTAGCCCGCCGGATTGGCGGCGCTCAGCCGGTCGTAGATCGCCTCGCCCGCGTAGGAGACCCCGCGCGAAGACTCCCGCCCCCCTCCTCCCCCGGGGGGCTTCTCCCGGACGCGGGCGTCCGCCGCCCCTCCTTCGAACATGCGGGCGAGCAGCTCCCGCCGCTCGTCGTCGTCCATGTCGAGGTCCTTGACGATGGTCTGCGACTCGGAGCCCGCGCGCTTGAGCCGTCCGAGCAGGCCCTTCTCGCGCGAGGGGTTGAGCTCGAAAAATCGGTCCACGCGGCGGTAAAGGGAGCTCTCGAAATCCGTGGTCCGGGTCCTGTCGTCCTGCGCGAAGCCGACGGCCAGGAACGCCGCGTCCGCCGGATTCTTGAGGATCCACTCCTTGATGTCCCGCAGGGCGGACGCTTTTCCTTCGGCCGGGCCCGCGCCGGGGCCCGGGGTGAGCCGGTCCGCCAGCGAGGAGTCGAGGATGCGCCGGGCCAGCGCGTCGGCCGCGGAGGGGTCGCTTTGAAGCAGGTCCTTCATGCGCCGGGCCAGGTCCGCCTCCTGCGCATCGGCCGGCGCTCCCGGCACCGCGGGCGGTTCATCGGCGCGGGCCGCGGGGCAGGCCAGCAGCAGGGCCAGCGCCAGACGCCTCATCGCAGCCTGAGGACGACCTTGCTGCCGGCGAGGACCGAGCCGTCGTCTTGGAGGGTCAGGCCCTCCAGGAGCATGTCCGCGGCCGGCATATCCTTGTGGGCCCGGTTCTCCAGGTCGAGGAAGGTGCACACCAGAGGCTTCTCGAAGCCGCTCCAGCAGAAGTAGGCGAACCTGCCGGAGGGGACGATGTCCCACTTGTCGATGCGCGAACCCGCCGGCAGCTCCAGCATGCGGTTCCCCGTGAAGTTGACCGCGGCCACTGTCCATTCCTTGTCGCGCAGCTCCCGCACGAGGATGTTCTCTCCGTTGTCGCTCATCAGCGCGGGGTCCTGGCCCGGCGGCGCGTCGGCGTCGTCGTCGTTCCAGAGCATGTAGCCGTTCGTCGCCAGGAAGGCGAAGGTGTGGGTGGATGCCAGCACGGCGTCCGCGCGCTGGCGCCGGATGGCCCGCACCTTCTCCCAGTGCCAGGCGAAGCGGCCGTCCTTCGACACCCTGCCGCGCATGACGCGGCGGACCACGTAGGAGCCCTTGTCCTCCTCCCAACTGCCGAGCCCGATCTCGTAGAGGGTCTTTCCCGAGGCGGAGTAGAGGAGCATCGACGTGGGCGTGGTCGTCCAGCCGCCGCCAGCGGGCGCCGGCGGGAGCGTCAGCTCCTGCGAGGAGGCGGGCGCCGAGTAGACATCCTCGGCCTGCTCCCGCGAGATGCCCTCCTCGCTCCCCAGCGGCAGGGCGCGGTCCTTGGCCCCGGGTTCCTTCGGCCAGAGCGTCGCGGCGAGCAGAAGGGCCGTCAGCGCGCGCACCACGCGCTCAGTCCTTGCGCCCCTCGACTTTCACGGGGAGGCCCGTCTTCCTGTAGGCCTGGATCGCGTAGGCGGCGGTGAAGGCCTGCGTGACGAAGGAGGACTTGCCGGGTCCCTTGACGCGGTAGGGCACGGTGACGGCCTTTCCGTCGCAGACAGGCGGGAGGAACTCCACGCCGTAGCCGCCGGTGGGCCGCATGCCGACGAATACCGCGACCGCGAAGTACTTGGCGAAGTCCAGGGGCGGAGCCTCCTGGCTTAGGTACTCCTTCCAGAGCTTGCGCCAGTCCTGCTCGTTCTCGGCCGTGAATGCGGCGGCCTCTCTGGCGGCGCTGTGCTGGCCCTTCCAGGAAGAGGGGGAGAGCTCAGCGGCCTCGATGACGATCGGTTCCATCTTGGAAGCCTCCTTTTTCTGCTGGCGGCGCGCCAGGGCGCTCGCGCTGAGCGCGAAAAGCGCCGCCAGTCCTATCGCGGCGAATGCTCTCATTGTTCCTCCCTTCCGCCGACCACGACCTTCGGGATGCGCAAGGTCGGCTGGCCGTCCGAGACCGGCACCCCCTGCCCTTCCTTGCCGCAGGTCCCGATCCCCCAGCCGATGTCCCAGCCGAGCTTGTCTATGGAGCGCAGGACCTCCGGCCCCACGCCGAGTAGGTTGGCGTCGCGCACCAGGTGCCGCACCGTTCCGTCCTGGACCAGGAAGCCCTCGTCGACGCCGAAGACGAACTCTCCGGTGGCGGTGTTCACCTGCCCGCCGCCCATCTTGGTCACCAGCAGCCCCCGCGCGATCGAGCGGACGATCTCTTTGGGATCGTCGGGCCCGGGGGCGATGTAGAGGTTGGACATGCGCGGGATGGGCTTGTGCCTGAAAGACTCCCTGCGTCCGTGCCCGTTGGACTGCCGTCCGTCCTTCATGGCCGTCAGGCGGTCGTAAAGGTAGTCCGTGAGGACCCCGTCGCGGATGACCGGAGTCGGCTGCGCGCCGACCCCTTCGTCGTCGAAGGGATAAGAGCCGCGCGCGTAGGGCAGAGTCGGATCGTCGATGATGGTCAGGAATTCCTTCGCCACCGGCTGGCCCAGCTTCCCCGCGTAGTGCGGGGAGGTGCCTTCCTGGACGTGGTCGGCCTCCAGCGAATGCCCGATGGCCTCGTGGATGAAGGTTCCGCCGGCCGAGGAAGCCAGCACGACCGGCATCTCCCCGGCCGGAGCCAGAGGCGCATCCAGCTTCGAGACCGCGGTCTTCGCCGCGCAGCGCGCGGCCAGCGTCGGGCTGAAGTCGTCGAAAAGCTCGTAGCCCTTGAGCCCGCCGATCACCTCGCTGCCGGTCTGCAGTACCGCGCCCTTCTCCGCCGTTACGGTCACCGCGAAGAGGACCACGCTGCGCTCGCTCATGCGGAAGGCTCCCGAGGAGTCGAGCACGGCGAAGCGGCGGAAGCGCTCCGCGTAGACGGCGCTGACCTGCTTGACATGCGGCGAGCACGCGCGGGCCGCGCTGTCGGCGCGCCGGAGCAGGGCGATCTTCTCCTCGATCGGCACCTCGATGGGCGGGCGGCTCACGAGGTGGCGTCTGTATTCGAGCGGCCCGCCCTTGGCGGGCTGCGCGCGGGGAAGGCCGTCGAGCAGGCGCCCGGCCAGGGCGCGGGCTTCGGCCGGATCGAGGGAATTGAGAGAGCCGTGTATCGTCTCGCAGGAGCGCTCGCCGTTCTTGCGCAGGAACCTCAGGCCCACGCCGCGGTCCGTGCCCGTGGCCGCCTCGAGCAGCCGCGACTCTTCGAAGTGCAGGGACGTCCCCTGGCTCTCCTCCAGGAAAGCCTCCGCGTGCTCGCCGCCGGCCAAGGCCGGGGCCCAGTCGTCGAAGCGCAGGGTCGAAGGGGCGATCATGGGGTCCTTTGGACCAAAATCTAGCAAATTAGGACGGAAGACTTGTCTTTCATCTCCGGTCCTGCTCTAATTAAGCAGGATATGGGCCCAATCGCCGCCTTTTGGCTCGCCGCGATGCTGGCCGCGCCGGCTCCGGCCGAGGAGCCGCTGTTCGATCCGGCCCAGTATCCTCTCATGACCCTGGCCAAGGCCGAAGCATCGGCGCCCTGCGCCGCGGGCCGGGTGAACTACGAGCTCCGGGACAAGCTCTTCTCCGCCGAGCTGGTCTTCCAGGGCTCCGTGCGCAGCGCGCCCCCCGCGCACCTGGCCCTCCTCAAGCGCTGGACCAAGAGCATCGGAGACGCCGATGCCGCCGCGCGCTACAAGAAGCAGATCTCTTTTTCGGACGGCCGCAGGATCGTCTGGTTCTCCCTGCCGGAGGGTCTCATCGACAGCTTGCGGGATGACCTCGAGGCCGGGGACAGGGCGCTCATCTACGGCGTCTTCGTGGGCTGCGCGGGCGGAAAGCCGCTCTTTTCCATCGACGAATACGAGACCTACGCCCCGGCCGACGAAGAGGCCGACGACTACATCACCCTGCGGCCCAAGCCCGTCTCGGGAGGGCGCGCCGGATGATCGTTGCGGCGGCGTTGCCCCTTCTCTTCGCGGCGGCCTTCGCGGGCGCGTTTGCTCCTCCCCTCGACATGGAGCGCCTGGGCCTATGGGCCGCGCAGGCGGACCTCGGAGCGGTCGAGGCGCCGGCGCCGGCGCCCGAGGCCGGAGGGCCGGCCGCGGTCCGCGCGCCGAGGAGCCTGAGCCTGCGCGGGTTCTCTTCGAGCTGGATCCAGGACTGCACGGCGGGCTGCGGGCTTCCCGCGGGCGTCAAGAAGAACGATCCCGTGGACCTGACTTTGGCCTTGCCGGATGTTCCAGGCGAGTTCCGCGCGGCGAAGTTCTCCCGGACATACGCCTTCCAGACCCCCGGCGGGGGGGCCCAGCCGCCCCTGCAGGTCGCGGTCTCCGTCTACGCGGTCTGCCCGCGGGGCGCTCCCGCGTCCGCGGAGGATCCCTGCCCGGGCCGGTATTTCCAGGCGCAGATCGAGCTTTCAGGGGCCGCGGCGGCGCAGTGCGGAGCCTCCTTGAACGAGGCCGACGCCGCGCCCTTCCCTGTCATGACCTGCGGCGCCTTCCTGAGCGGCAAGCCCTTGCGCGTGGGCGTCAGCCTGCACCGCGTGCCCCTCTGAGGGAGCGGGCGCGGCGGCTCTCTTGCCCCTTGCGCGAGCGGACTTGCGGGGCTACACTTCCTGGTAGGGTCTTCCTTGCCTCGCATCCTGCTATGCGCATCCCTCCCAAGGAGTGAGAGTGGGACGTGACAGTGCGTGCGCCCGCGTGGGCGGGCCAATTCTATCCTGACGACCCCAAGGAGCTGGCGCGGCGTGTCGACGGACTCCTGGACGCGGCTCCGCCGGCCAAGCTCGAAGGCCCGGTGGTCGCGGCCTTGTGCCCGCACGCGGGCTACGAATACTCCGGCGCCTGCGCGGCCAAGGCCTACAAGGCCCTGCGGGGGCAAGGCTTCGACCTGGCGGTGGTCGTCGGCACCCACTATCCTTACGAGCAGGGACTCTTCCTTTCGCCCTACGACGTCTACCGCACCCCTCTCGGCGAGGTGCCCGTGGCCGCCGAGGCCGCGCGCAAGCTCAAGGCCGCCGCTCAAGTCGCCCTATCCTCCCAGGCCCACGCGGACCATTCGGTCGAGGTCCAGATCCCTTTCCTGCAGCGTCTGCTTGGGAAGTTCGAGCTCCTGCCGCTGGTCGCGAACCTCCCGGACCCGGAAGAGGCCGAGCGCCTCGGGGAGGCCCTGGCCGCCGCGACGGCGGGGCGGCGCGCGGTGTTCATCGCGTCGAGCGACCTCTCGCACTTCCCCAGCGCCGACTCCGCCCGGAAGGTGGACCCGGCGTCTTTGGCCGCTTTCCTGACCATGGACGCGCGCTATCTCTACCTCGCCGACAGGCTCATCATGGAGCGGGGGGCGCCGGGCCTGCGCTGCGCCTGGTGCGGGCTGGGCGCGGCCGCGGTGGTGCTCTGCGCGGCCCGCCGGCTCGGCGCGGACTGCGCGCGGCTCCTCGGCGGGGCCAACTCCTCGCAGGCCGGCGGGGACACGGACAGGACCGTCGGCTACGGCGCGGCCGTTCTTCTGCGCTCCAACGGGTCCGGCCGCTCGCGCGGGATCTGGCCCACGCTCGATCTTTCGGAGGAGGAAGGGCGCGAGCTGGTGGCCCTGGCCAGGACCAGCCTCGAAGAACGCCTTCGCCGCCGCCGGCCCGCCGGCCCGCGGCTCTTCGACCGCTCGAAATTCAACCTTCCCGCCGCCGTGTTCGTCACCTGGGAGCGGGGGGATTGGAAGGAGGGCGGGCTCAGGGGCTGCATCGGCACCATGGAGGCGCGCGAGACGCTCGGCAACGCGGTCATGCGCTACGCCGTCGCCAGCGCGGAGGGTGACCCGCGCTTCGAGCCCGTCACGCTGGCGGAACTGCCGGGGCTCAAGGCGGAGGTGACGGTGCTTTCGCCTCTGCGCGACATCCGGCCGGACGAGGTCGCGCCCGGCCTGGGCATCCACGTGGCGCGGGGCGGCCGGGAGGGGATATTCCTCCCGCAGGTATGGGAAAAGTTTTCGGGGGTGGAGGAATTCATGTCGGTCCTCTGCCGGCAGAAGGCAGGCCTCCCGGCCGAGGCCTGGCGCGAGCCGGGCACGAAGCTGCGGGCCTTCCGGGCGCGGTGCTTCCAGTGAACGGATTCAACGAGGTGGGCGAGCTCTTCGACGTCCTGGACGACAGGATGGTGCGCTGCCGCGCCTGCGCCCACGAGTGCGAGCTGCGCGACGGCATGAGCGGCGTCTGCCGGGTCCGCAGGAACATCGCGGGGCGGCTCTACGTCCCCTTCGGCTACGTGGCGGGGCTCCAGATAGACCCGATCGAGAAGAAGCCTTTCTACCACGTCCTTCCGGGGGCGAGCGCCCTGTCTTTCGGCATGCTCGGCTGCAATTTCTCCTGCCGGTTCTGCCAGAATTGGGCCAGCAGCCAGGCGCTGAAGGACCCTCTGGCGGGCTCGCCGGTCATCGAGTGCTCCGCCGAAGATCTGGCTGGGCAGGCGCGAGAGGCGCGCTGTCCGGTGGTGGTCTCGACCTACAACGAGCCGCTCATCTCCTGCGAATGGGCGGTCGCCGTGTTCCGCAAGGCCAAGGAGGCGGGCCTGCGCTGCGCCTTCGTCTCCAACGGCCACGCGACCCGCAGGTCCCTCGAGTACCTGCGGCCGTGGGTGGACTTCTACAAGGTGGACCTCAAGGGCTTCGACGAGGGGCGCTACCGCGACGTGACCGGGGGGAGCTTGGCGGCCGTGCTCATGACCATCGAGAGCCTGCTGGAGCTGGGATTCTGGGTCGAGGTGGTGACTTTGGTGATTCCGGGCTTCAACGATTCCGACCCGGAGCTCAAGGGCATCGCCCGTTTCCTCGCCTCCCTCTCCAAAGACCTGCCTTGGCACGTGACCGCTTTCCACAAGGACTATCGGATGCTGGAAGCCGCCAACTCTTCCGCCAAGAAGCTGAGGCGCGCGGCCCAGATAGGCCGGGAAGCCGGCCTGCGCTACGTCTACGCCGGAAACCTCCCGGGCGAGATGGGGGAGCTGGAGCACACCTTCTGCCCCTCCTGCCGGGCGCCTGTCGTGGAGCGGGACGGCTTCCGCGTCGTCGCCAACCGCCTCAAGGACGGCCGCTGTCCCAAGTGCCGGACCCCGGTCCCGGGCGTGTGGTCCTGAAGGAGCCGGCTTTCGCCGAGGCCGTCTCAGGCGCTTGGAAGCCTGAGACGGCCAGCGAGAGGAGCACGGCTTTCGCTGGGAAATAAAAATTCCATATGTTTTTTCAGGCGGTCGGATATACTATCCGCTGTCGCAAAGCGCGATTTGGAGAATGGCTACCATTCGCGACAGGCAAGCGTCGGCTGATCGGACGCCGCAGGGGCCCGCCGGAGGGGTCGCGCGCGCGCTTCTGGTCCTATTCCTAATAGGATCGGCCGCAGAGCTGCGCGCGGCGCCGGGGAGCACCTCGGAGAACTTCCTCAAGATCGGACTGGCTCCCAGGGCCGCGGGCATGGGGGACGCGTACACGGGCGTGGCCGACGACGTCAACGCGATCTCCTACAATCCCGCGGGCCTGGCTCTCCTGCGCCGCCAGGAGCTCGCCCTGATGCACAACGAGTACGTGCAGGGCATCCGCCAGGAATACATGGCCTACGCCTTCCCGGGGGAGGGCTGGGGCACCGTGGGCGTTTCGGCCAACCTGCTCAACGTCTCGCCCTTCGCCGCCTACGACGCCAACGACCTGCCGATGGATTCCGTCTCGGCGCAGGACACGGCTCTGAGCGCGGCCTACGCGGTCAAGTACCGCAGCCTGGCCCTGGGCATCGCGGGCAAGTACCTGAACTCGCGCCTGGACACGGTGAGGGCGCGGGGCCAGGCCTGCGACCTGGGGGCCCTGTGGAGCCCGCACTGGCAGCTGCGCTTGGGCGCCTCCCTGCAGAACCTGGGGCCCGGGGTCCGCTTTATCGACGAGGCATACCCCCTGCCTCTGACCGGCAAGCTGGGCTTCTCGTATCTGGCGCCCCTCTCTGCGGGGAACACGTACGTTCTCATCGCCGCGGAGGGCTCCTTCCCGCGCGACCGCTCTCCTTTCCCCTCCGGCGGCCTGGAGTTCGTGTTCTCGAACGTGGTGTCGGCCCGGGTCGGCTACCAAGGCAACCAGGACGCGGGGCTGGGCCTGACCGCCGGGGCCGGGATCAAGATCGTCCGGCGGGGATTCACCTGGCTCTCCTACTCCGAGTACCCGGATTGGGTTCCGGAGCTGGAGGTGGATTACGCCTTCGTCAACATGGGCCTGCTGGGGAACTCGCACCGCGTGGGCATCCTGGCCCGCTTCGGAGGGGCCGCGCGCGTGAAGGCCGGCGAGTCTAAGACGTTCGAGCGTTACCAATCGGTGTTCTATGGCAGAGAATAGGATCCGGCTGCTCTGGAAAGCGTGGGGAAGGCGCCTCGCGGCGTTCACGGCCGTCGTCCTGGCCGTTGCGGCGCTCTGGCGCATCGGCAAGGTCTGGGCCGGGATCATGTCCGGCGGCGACCTGTCGATCCCGTTCCCATCCTTCTCCGCTACCGGCGGCGGCGATAGCATGCACGGCGGCACGCTGGGTATGTCTCTGTCGGTCGGCCAGACCGCGATCACCCCCATGTCCGGCGGGACTTTGGAGCTCCACAACGGGATCGTCGCGTCCCAGCCTTCTGCGGAGACTGATCTCTCTTCGGCCCACGTCTTCCCGAATCCTTACAAGCCGAGCCTGGGGCACCGCCACCTCGTCTTCCGCGGGCTGACGTCGAACGCGAAGGTCCGCGTCTACACGATAGCGGGGGAGCTGGTGAAAGAGCTTTCGAAGAGCGATCCCGCGACCAACGACTTGAACTGGGAGCCGGTGACCAACTCCGCGGGCCAGCCTTTGGCCAGCGGGGTGTACCTGTACAGCATCGAAGGGGATTCGTGCAAGGCCACCGGAAAGCTGATGGTCATAAAATGACTTCTATGAGCAGCGTCCCATTGGAGGAATTATGAACGGACAGAAAGCCGGACTCGCCTGCGCGTTGGCGATGACCCTGAATCTTCTGCAAGCCCCTATCCCGGCTTGCGCCGCCTACCGTCCGCAGGCGAACAGCTCACCGGCGGGCAGCGTCCCGTCGGGAGTCAATTTCCAGGGCCGCTTGGTGGACAAGGGATTCCCGGTCACGGGGACCCGAACCATGACCTTCTACGTCTATGGCGCGGCGACAGGAGGCGCTCCCCTGTGGACTTCGACCCCCCAGGCCGTAGATGTCAGCCAGGGCATCTTCGGCGCGACTTTGGCCATCTCCACCTCCTCCTTGGCCGGACCCGGCCAGAAATACCTGGAGGTAAAGGTCGAGAATACGACCCTCGCTCCCCGCGAGCCGCTCAACGCGGTACCCTACGCCATGATAGCCAAGAGCGTTGAGGAGAACCTGAACATCGACAACGTGGCGGTGGGGACCCAGCTCATCAGCTCCGGGACACTCTCCGTGTCGATCCTGACCGCGGTGGACGGCATAGCCGGCATCACCGTGTCCTCGAACACCTTCTTCACTTCCGGCAAGGTCGGCGTGGGGACCACCGCGCCGGCGAGCAAGCTGCACATGAGCTCCGGGACTTTGACGCTGGACGGCTCGAGCCCGGGGATATCCGTGGGCGTTTCCACCCTCGTCGTGACCAGCGGCAACGTGGGGATAGGGACGTCGAGCCCCGCTCAGATCTTGGACGTCAACGGTTCGGCGCGGTTCGGCTCCAGCGCGCAGAGCCTGTTCACCTCGGCCGGGGTCCTGCAGCTGGCGAGCCCGCTGGACACGGCCTACGGAGGCACCGGGCTGACCTCAGCGGGCTCGGCCGGGAATCTGCTGGTTTCAAATGGGACACAATGGGGCAGCGCGGCGATGAGCGGCGACGCGACGATATCGGGGACAGGTGGGATAACCTTGGCCAATTCCGGCGTGGGCGCCAACATCTACGGGAGCGCGACCGAGGCGTGCGTGCTCACCGTGGACTCCAAGGGCAGGATCGTCTTGGCCTCAAGCGTGACTATCTCCGGGGTCGCGCCGGGCGGGGCTGCGGGCGGGGACCTGACGGGGTCTTATCCGAACCCCACGTTGAAGACCAGCGGGGTGACCGCCGGGACCTATGGGAGCGCGACGCAGGTGGGGCAAGTCATTGTGGATGCCAAGGGAAGGATCACCTCGGCTTCGAATGTGGCCATTTCAGGGGTAGCGCCAGCAGGGGCCGCGGGCGCGGGTGGTGGTGACCTGACTGGGACGTATCCAGACCCTTCGTTGAAGACCAGCGGCGTGAGCGCCGGCACCTGGGGGAGCGCTACCCAGGTAGGCCAGTTCACTGTGGACGCCAAGGGAAGGATCACCGTGGCTTCGAACGTGACCATCGGTGCCGCCGGAGGATCTGCCGGCGGGGATCTTAGCGGGTCTTATCCCAACCCGTCGCTCAAAGGCACCCAGTCTTCCTCTCACATTTGGTCGGCCGCGCAGACGTTCAGCGCAGGAATAGACGTCACGGGAGCGACGGGAATCTCCCCTCTAACGCTTACACAGCTTAGGGGTCTCGTCCCCGACCGGGCCGGACAAATGTACTACTGCAGTACTTGTGCTCCACCGAAAATCGCAGTCTCAACAGGTACGGCTTCAGGGGCTATTGCAGACGCGGTGGGTGGAACGCTCCAATGAGCGGCTTCGTCCGCTGATTTCTAGTACAATACTCCGCCTTAACCCGGCTCCCGCATGGCCAAAGCCCTTTACGTAGGAGTGGACGTCGGCGGCACCAAGATCTCCGCGGCCTTGGTCCGCTCGGACGGCAAGATCCTCGCCAGGGAAAAGACCTCGACCCCCAAGGGCGCGGGGCCCAAGCGCATCCTCAGGGTCATCGAAGGCATTGTCCGCGACGCGGTGTCCGAAGGCGGGCGCAAGCTCAAGGACCTGCGCGGGATCGGGGTCGGGGCGCCCGGCATCGTCGAGCCCGAGGGCGGAAGGATATTGGCCGCTCCCAACATCGATCTGGAGGGCGTTCCCGTAGCCGCCAAGCTCCGCAAGCGCCTGGGCGTCGGCGTGATCCTCGGCAACGACGTCAACCTCGGGACTTTGGGCGAGCAGTGGCTCGGCGCGGGAAAGGGAGCCGAGAACGTCGTCGCCATCTTTCCCGGCACGGGCGTGGGGGGCGGGGCGATCGTGGCCGGCAAGCTCATGCTCGGCGCCCACGGCGCCGCGGCGGAGCTGGGCCACATCGTCGTCGACCCCATGGGCCCCGCCTGCGGCTGCGGCAACCGCGGCTGCCTCGAGGCCCTGGCCAGCCGCGGGGCGATCGAGAGGGAGATCCGCCGCGCGATCCGCTCGGGGGAGAAGTCCATCGTCACCGAGCTCGCCGCGGGCAGGCTGGACGTGATCAAGAGCAAGGTCATCGCCAAGGCCCTCAAGAGGAAAGACCCCCTGGTGACCCGCGTCGTGCGCCGCGCCTCCGAGGCTTTGGGTTCGGCCTGCGTCACCCTGCGCCACGCCTTCGACCCGGAGCTCTTCGTCTTCGGCGGCGGGCTCATCGAGGCCTGCGGGGACTTCATCCTGCCGGTGGTCCGCAAGAGCCTGGAAGGCGACCCGCTCTTCCGCAAGGTGCCCGCCTGCCGGGCCGTGCCTTCCCGGCTGGGCGACGACGCGGTGATCCTCGGCGCCGTGGCCTTGGCCAAAGAGACCTTCTGAGCTTGAAGCGCATACTGGCGCAGTTCACCCGGCGCGAGACCCACCCGGCCATCCAGTTCGTCAAGTACGCCATAGCCGGGGCGGCCGCGACCGGGGTGGACATCCTGGCCTTCTACGCCGCCGCCATCTTCATCCTGCCGGCGCTCGGCCCCTCGGATCCCGTCGTGCGCCTGCTCGGCTTGCAGGCCTCGCCCATCGCCGAGGGCTTGCGCTCCTCGCGCTACGTCTGGGACAAGGTGATCGCGTTCTTCTTCTCGAACCTGACCGCCTACGTCCTCAACATCCTGTGGGTGTTCACGCCCGGCAGGCACGGCAAGGCAATGGAGATCGCCCTCTTCTACGCGGTCTCCGCGGCGAGCTTCGTGGTCGGCACGGCCCTGGCCTGGCTGCTCATCAAGCTCAGCGGCCTGCCGACGACGTACGCCTACGCGGCGAATCTGGCCGCGTCCATAGCCATCAACTACGTCTGCCGAAAGTACGTGGTCTTCAAGGGCTAGCGGGCGCTGAGCGTCTGCTGGAACCGGACAGAAGCCGCCACGTTGCCCGTTTCCACGGCGACGAGGCGCGCGTTGGTCACGTCCTGGTAGGAGCCGGAGGCCTGGCGGTACCTGGTCAGGCTCAGGAAAAGGAGGTGGGAGGCGCCCGTCATCTTGCCCAGTTCCTTCGTGGTCTCGGGAGAGACTGTCCCCGACATCTGGAAGTGCAGTTCGTCGAGGACCTGCTTGGTCTTGTCGCGGTCCACCACGGCGTAGTTGCCGCAGCGCAGCAGGCCCTTGTTGAGCAGCATGCCTTCGTGGAAGTTGAAAAGGGAATCGCGCATGCCGGCCTTCCAGGCGGAGAGCGCCTCCGCGTTCTTGAAGGCCTCGGGGGTCGTGTGGTTGACCAAAGTCACGACGATGGCGACGGAGACCTTGCGGCCGGTCATGACCTCGTCGCGCAGGACGGAGTAGAGCACGTCCTCGGAATAGAGCTCCTTTCTCGTCGGCGCGAGCGTGAACTTGAGCGTGCTCCCCCCGCGCTTGACGGTGAACTCGAGCGCCTGGCCTTCCTTGTTGTGCACGTCCCAGAGCAGGGCCTGCCGGCTCGCGGGAGGGGCCATGTCCTGGCCTTGGAAGCCGGTGATGAGGTCGCCTTCCTTCATGCCGGCCCTGGCCGCGCTCTGGCCCGGGCTCACCTGCAGCACCCGCAGCCCGTCCTCCGCGGGGCAGAGCAGCGCCCCTATGTGGCCGGCGTGGCCCATGGGCTGCTGGCGTTCCACCGGAGCGCTCGCGCAGCCGCTCAGCGCGAGCGCAGCCGCCAGGATCGTCGAGGAACGGAGGATTCTAGTAGCCATCTGGCATCGGTGCCTCTGTGGGCGGCAGGTCGAGCCCGGGGGCGTCGTAGCCCGGGGAGGCCGGCTCGCCGAAGTTGACCTGCGCCGCGGCGCCCTGCTCCTCCGCGGAGACGGGGTTGCCGTCGGCGTCCAGGCAGACGCGGCGCGTCCGGCCGTCCTCGTCGAGCACCGAGAGGATGATCTGCAGAGGCGCCCCGCGCGAGGTGTCCGAGAACCGCACCTCATGGACACCCTTTTCCATGAACCGGATCAGCTTGTTCGCGCCATCCGCCTCCTTCTTCGTCGTGTCGTAAAGGTACGCGCTGCGCTCGCGCCCCTCCACCTGGACCATCCGCGTGCCGTCCGCGCTGTAGTTGTAGGTCGGCTCGTCCCAGGAGGGCGGCGGGGCGACGTTGCCCATGTCCAGCCAGGTGCCGGAGGGCGCGCTCCCCGAGCTCTGCTCCGCGCCCGCCGGGCTCTGCGGGAGCAAGGCCATCTTCCCTTCGAGCGGCTCCTCGGCCGGTTCGGGCGCGGTCTCTACGAGCACCACTCCGTCGGGATTCGGGTTCCACTGGTAGTACTGCTGGCCGATGTAGACGTAGTACGCGCCCTGGGGGGAGTGCCACCACCAATGGTCGCGCCAGTAAGACAGCCACCGGCGGGAACGCGGCTCCTGCCACCAGTAGTGGTCATTGTAATAGATGGTGGGGATGACCGTCTTGCCTTTATAAAAGCCGAACCAGTCCCGGTCGTGGTCCTGGTCGTAGCGGTGGTAGAAGCGGACTCCGTCGCGGTTGTACCAGTGGAACTTGCCGTCTCTCTCCGTCCGGTTCTGCGCGATGGACTGGACGGAAGCGGAGACCCGCGGGTTGCCGATGGTGTCGCGGACCGCGCCCACGCGCCGCGTCATGTTCAAAATGGGCCTGGCGGAGACCGGGCTGCCGCGCTCGTCCTCCTTGGGCTCGGGCACGACATGTCTCGGCCGGCGCCCAGGCGCGGGGCGCTCAGGCTGGCGCTCCTGGGCGGCGGCCCCCGGGTACTGCGCCGGCGGCGCCGTCTGGGGAGGGGAGACCATCGCGGGGGCGGGATTGACGGTCTTGAAGGGCGGCGGCCAGCGGGGCGTAGTGGAACGGACCGGCGGGTGCACCGGCATGTTCCACATGACGCCGCCGGCGGCGGGCGTAAGCGCCTGCGCGGCCGCCGGCGCGTTCGGCCCGGGCGCGCCGGCGACCGGCCTCTGCTCGTAGCGCGGCAGCCGGTACACCTGGCCGCTCAAAACGGGCAGGACAGGAGGGCGGTGCATGGGCGCGGGCCCCTGGCGGGCGGCGCCCTGCCGCCTGTCTTCATGCCGGCTTTCTTGGCGGCCCTCCCCATGCCGGTGGTGCGTCTGAGCCAAGGAAGGGAGCGCGCCCAGGACCAGGCCGCAGACGGCGGCGGATGCGCGCCTCGATTTGCGAATCATGGACGACAATACAATACCATAAATGGGGGAAATGGAGGTTGGAGGCCTAGCGGGCTTCGGGCCGAGCCAAGGTCACCCGTACCCAGAGGTCCACGGGCTCGAAGAGCTCGTCTTCGTAGTCGCTCTCGCGGCGCTGGGAGCGGGCGTCGTGCACGCGCGCGACGGGCTTGGCCGGGGCGGAGGCCTCGAGCCCGACGCTCATCTTCCGGACCGGCCCCGGGCCCAGCAGGCTCAGCGGTATCCGCGCCTCCATGACCCCGCGGCCTTCCTTGGGCCCCATGACCGCTTCCAGGCCGGAGCCCGCCGCGGTCGCGCTGTCCACGCCGACGAGCTCCAGCTGCCTTCTTGCGCCCGGGGCCGAGCCCTCCGGGGGGCGCAGCTTCAGACCCAGCCTCTTGTTCTTGCGCGCCTGCGGATCGAGCCACAGGGTCAGGTCCTGGCCGAAGGTGCCCGCGAACTGCTCCTTGGTCCACTTCGTGTGCGGGGCCACGAGCATGTACAGGCTCCTGTCGTCGTCGACAAAGGCGAAGGAGAGCCCGTCGGAGTCGTCGCGCTCGATGCCCTTCCAGTCCTCGTCGCTTCCGTCCAGCGTGATGGTCCTGTCGAGCCGCCGGCTCTGGGCGCTCGATCCCCACCAGAACGCGGCGGCCGGCGCCGCCAGGGCGGCAGCCGCCAGCAGCGCCGGCCCCAGGCGCCTCATGCGGCCTCCCCGGGTGCAAGCGAGAGGCCCATCACGTGCAGCGCGGCGTCGGCCGCGGTCTCGACGCGGGCGAGCACCTCGAATCCCAGGCGTTTGTAGAACCCGACGGGCCTCTCTGCGCACACCAGGTGGACGCCCGGGACCCCGGCGCTTTCGAGGTCCGCGAGAAAGAGCTCCATGAGCCTCTTGCCGACGCCCGCGCCGCGGAAGGCCCCGTCCACGTTCACGTGCAGGTGCGCCGGATAGAGGGACATCAGCCGAAGCCTCTGGTCCCGCGGGAACCGGCTCTCCAGGGTCTCCTCCAGGCCCAGGAAGCGGCGGATGAAGCGCCGGGTGTCCTCGTTGCGCGGGTAGAAGCCCAGGAGGGCCTTGAGGAACAGGGGCCAGCGGTGGACGAGCCTGCTCCTGCTTTCGAAAGCCGGCGTGTCAGGGCAGCCCGTCAAGTAGCCGATGACGCGCCCGCCGCCCTCGCGCGCCGCGTAAGCCCAGTCCGGCAGGAGCTTCTCGTAGGGGCCGACCCAGAACTCGGAAAAGAAGGGCCAACGCGCCTCCGCGATGCCGCGGCCCTGCTCCGCGCTCTTGCCGCAGAGATCGCGGATGGCGAGCCAATCCTCCCGGCCCCTGGGCCGGCCGTAGCTGATCTCCATGGACCCATCATATAAAATGCTGGCCGAATGGAATTTGGTATGATGCGCATACCCCTCAACGGTAACGGAGGCAGTGCCATGAGACCGTTTCCCGTGCTGCTCTTAGTCTCCTTCCTTCCGGGCGCGGCGTTCGCGTCGGGCCCCCGGCACTTCGGCTCCGCGGAGTTCCGTTACGTCGGGATCGCCCAGTTGCGGGCCATGGACGGCTTCTCGGTTCCCGCCCTGGAGGGCGCGGCGCAGGACAAGATAGGCGAGCTCCATCTTCTGGCCCAATGCTCCAAGAGCCGCGTCTTCGGCTACGCCGACACGGAGGCCCAAGCCGCGGAGGCCCTCGCGATGTGGAGCAGGATCCTCTCGGAGGCCGGCATCCGGCCCGGCCAGGCCAGCTTCAAGGACGGGATGTACATCCTGCCCTACGAAGCCCCGGGCGGCTTCGAAGTCCGGGAGTTCACGGCCGAGCCCAGGCAGTTCAAGCCCAAGGACGAGGGCTCCCTCCGGGAGAACATGGGGATGGCCCTCGCCGAGCTGAACAAGCGGAACATCCCGGTCGTCGCCTCCTTCGTCGTCGACGTCCAGGACGTCCTCCTGCCCACCTACTCGATCTATTATCTCGTCGAGGCGGACGGCAACGAAGACCACGAGACGCAGGTCCGCCTGCTCAAGGCGGGCGACGAGATCGACTTCGACATCCTGGCCCAGGCCGGCGTGGACATCATCCAGAAGCCCGACGCCTGGCTGATGGTCTACATCGGCAAGCAGGTCGGCTTCCTCAGCCGCATCGCGCGCACGCAGGAAGAGGCCGAGCGCAAGCTCAAGGAGAGAGCGCAGGAGCTCTCCGGCATGGGCAAGGCCGTGATCGGTTCGCGCGTCGGAGTGCTCAGCGAGCCCTACGAAGACTATAAGTATTTCGTCAACATCTACTTCTATCAGTAAATTATTCCACGCCCTTGTCGCGACCTCGGTCGCCGTGGCCGTATCCGCGGGAGCGAGCGCTTTGGTCCTTTCCTATGTCCCCCAAGGCAAGACGCGCGCCGCCCTGGAGCGCTACCTCATCGCTCCGGGGGGGATGCTTTACGAGCGCCTTCAGGACCGCAAGGAAGTCCGCAAGATCCGCAAGGCCGTAGGCAAGGCGAGCGAGAAGATCGAGGACGGGCTCGACGAAGCCAAAGAGAAGCTGGAGAAAGCGGGCCTCGGCGCGGCCGTCGAGAAGGCGTCGGAGCGCGCGGAGCGGCTCCCGCACTACTACAACATCGCGAGCTGGGCCGGCGCCGGCTTCGTCGTCTGCCTGCTGATGACCCTCATCTTCGGAGTATCCTCGATCAAGTCCGCCCTGGCTCTGGGCTTCAAGGTGACCCTGGGGCTGCTCTTCCTGCAGGCGGCTCTCGTGTTCGCGGGCATCCTGGCCTTCCAGCGCTTCGCTCACTGAGGGGCGCCGGGGTGAAGACCTCCTACCACGTCCACACCCTCCGCAGCGACGGAGATTCCTCCATCGAGGAGGTTCTGCGCGCCGCGAGCGAGGCGGGCTTGGACGAAGTGGGCATCTCGGACCACCTGACCCTCCACCCGCAGGGTGTGGACCTCGACTGGAGCATGAAGCAGGAGCGGCTGGAAGCGTACGTCGACGAGGTGCTGGCCGCCATGGGCGGGCCCGGCCCGCGCCTGCGGCTGGGCATCGAGGCCGATTTCTTCCCCGAGACCGTGGAGAGGCTGCGCGGCCTGCTGGCCCCGCTCCCCTTCGACTACGTGATCGGGTCCGTGCACTTCGTCGACAGCTTCCAGGTGGACGCCGGACGCAAGCCGTGGGAGGCGCTCTCGGCCGGGCAGCGGGCGGAGAAATGGGAGGTCTACTGGCGGCGGGTGGCCGAGATGGCGAGAAGCGGCGTCTTCGACTTCGCCGCCCACCTGGACCTGCCCAAGCGCTTCGTGCCCGGCTCGGCGCAGGGCGCGACTCCGGCGGCTCTGGCCGCGCTCGACGCCGTGGCCGAGGCCGGAATGGCGATGGAGATCAACACCTCGGGCTGGTTCCATGCGGCGAAGGAAGCCTATCCCGCGCCGGCCCTCCTGCGCGAGGCCCGCAGGAGGGGCATCCCCATACTGATCAACGCGGACGCGCACAAGCCCAAGCAGATAACGCAGCGCTTCGACGAGGCCAGGGCTCTCGCCCTGGAGGCGGGCTACGCGGAGGTCGTGCGCTACGCAAGGCGGCGCAGGTTCGCCGAGCCGCTGTAGCGTCTCAGCCTTTCCGGAACACCGCGCTCGAGAAGGAGACGATCCCGCCCATGGGGTCCGGGGCCTGCCCGTAGGATAGGAGCGTGCCCGCCGCCTTCGCGCCGCCCAGGGCCTTGATCCAGCGCAGGGAGGTGTAGAGCGCGGAGAGGCCGCAGAGCTTGCGCCAGCCGCCCTGGCCGACGCCGGACAGATAGAAGCCGTCCGCGTCCAGGGCCATGGCCTTCTCCAAAGACCCGCGGTCCTCGGCCTCTATCTTCCTGCCGAGCTCGGCGTCGGGCTCGAGCGCGTCGCCGAACTTGGGGCCCACGTGGGCGAGGTCCACGGCCGCGAGCACAAGGATGCGCCGGCTCTTGGCGCGCTCCGAGAGCATGGCCCCGATCTTGAGGAAGGCTTCCTCCATGGCGGGGATGCTGGACGGAGGCTTGTCGGAGCAGAACCGCTCGAAAGAGGACGTCAGGATGGGGGCCCAGGGCGGGGTCTTGTCGCGCCAGAGCGACTTGAGCCATAGGGCCTGGTACTCGAGAGAATGCTCGCTCCTGTGGACCCACTCGTCGTCCGCCGGGTCGTACCAGAGGCCGTTCCGTATGTCCTCGCAGAGCTCCGGGCTCGCGCGCATGGGCCCGTAGGGCGTCTCGTAATCCTTGCGCGTCATGACCCAGGGCGAGTTCGGGGAGACGTGGGCCACTCCCACGGCCACGATGAGGTCGGGGGGCGGCGACTCGGAGAGGGCTTGGTAGCTCCAGGCGTAGGCGGGCCCGCCGCGCTCGAGGTCGATATGGGGGCAGACGAGCCCTATGGGCGGCAGGGGCACGCTCGGAGACTCGGCGAGCGGCTTGCCCGGCCCCTTGCCGTCGCGGAGGAACTTCCCCAGGTAGGAGGCCAGTTCCAGAAGGTTCTCCGGATAGGCGCCCTTGAGCGCCATCCTGCGCACGGGGCTCGAGAAAAACTCGTCGAGCAGGCGCTTGCGCTCGGCCCGGACATCGGCGGTCTCGAGGAAGCCCGCCTTCCCGATGCGCGCGGCGATCTCGCGGACCTTCGCTTCGCTCAAGACGACCTTCAGGCGCTCCGCGAGCTCCGCCCGGACCTGCTCCGCGGTGCGGCGGCCGTCCAAGAACGCGGCCAGCGCCATGCCCTCGGGCGAAAGGGCGAGGACTTCCTTGGCGATGCCTTCCTGGTCGTGGAGCACGAAGGCAGGGCGGCCTTCCAGCTCGACGGGGATCGTGTCCACGTCCGCGCGCAGGGGCGGCAGCGGCTTGTCCTTCTCTTCGTCCATCCGCTACTTGCGGATGTGGCCGTAGATGGGGCCGCCGCGCGTCTTGGGCTTGCCGCCGGACTGAGCCCCGGAGGCCTCGCCGGACGCGGCGCCGGAGCCCGCTCCGGCGCCGGTGATCTGGCTGGAATTGACGGCCGCGCCGCTCTGGA
>Ga0315268_10002001_pt1 | contig 23273 bp, 20 predicted proteins | sample C1_top_MG_FD_204535 | JGI IMG/M metagenome (GOLD analysis project Ga0315268, IMG submission 204535) | Sediment microbial communities from Yellowstone Lake, YNP, Wyoming, USA - C1_top | ecosystem: Environmental > Aquatic > Freshwater > Lake > Sediment | place: USA: Wyoming | collected 2017-08-01 | reverse complement strand
GTTGTTGTTATTCCCGGGGGCCCCGACGCCGGAATGACGAAACAGCCCGAGCTTCTATTCCTTGAGAAAATTCGCCAGCATCTCATGACCATATTCCGTGAGGATGGATTCGGGATGAAACTGCACCCCCTCCACCGCCAGCGTCTTGTGGCGCACCCCCATGATCTCGCCGTCCTCGGTCCAGGCGGTGATCTCCAGGCACTCCGGCAGACTCTCGCGCTCGATCACCAGCGAATGGTAGCGGGTGGCGCGAAACGGGTTGGGCAAGCCCTTGAATACGCCCTTGTCCTGGTGATGGATCATCGAGGTTTTGCCGTGCATGAGTTGCTTGGCATGGACGATCTTGCCGCCGAAGGCCTGGCCGATGCTCTGGTGGCCCAGACACACGCCCAGCACCGGCACCTTGCCGGCGAATGCTTGGATCAGCGGCACCGAAATGCCCGCCTCGCTGGGCGTACAGGGGCCGGGGGAAACCACGACATGGTCGGGCTTGAGCGCGGCGGCCTGCTCCACGGTGATTTCGTCGTTGCGGTAGACGCGCACGTCCGCACCGAGTTCGCCGAAATACTGCACCAGGTTGTAGGTGAAGGAGTCGTAGTTGTCGATCATCAGCAGCATGTCATTCCCCTCCGCCCAGGCGGCCACCCAGCGCCAGTTCCGCCGCGCGCAGCACGGCGCGCGCCTTGTTGCGGGTTTCCGTCCATTCGCTGTCCGGCACGGAATCGGCGACGATACCGGCACCGGCCTGGACGTAGAGCGTGCCTTCCTTGACTACCGCCGTGCGGATGGCGATAGCCAGATCCATGTCGCCGTTGAAGCCGAGGTAACCCACCGCGCCGGCGTAGATGCCGCGTTTGGTCGGTTCCAGTTCGTCGATGATCTCCATCGCCCGCACCTTGGGGGCGCCGGACACGGTGCCGGCCGGAAAGGTGGCGCGCAGTACGTCCATCGCATTCCGCCCGGACTGGAGTTTGCCTTCGACGTTGGAAACGATGTGCATGACGTGGGAGTAGCGCTCGATTTGCATATTCTCGGTCACCTTGACCGAGCCGGCATGGGCGACGCGGCCGACGTCGTTGCGTCCCAGGTCCATCAGCATCAGGTGTTCCGCCAGCTCCTTCGGGTCGGCCAGCAGGTCTCTGGCCAGCGCCTCGTCCGCTTCACGGTCAGCCCCGCGCGGCCGGGTGCCGGCGATCGGGCGCACGGTAACGGTATCCTCTTCCAGCCGAACCAGGATTTCGGGCGAAGAGCCGACCACCTGGAAATCGCCCATATCGTAATAGAACATGTAGGGAGAAGGATTGAGCGAGCGCAGGGCGCGGTAAAGCGACAGCGGCGAGGCGGCAAAAGGCTGGCGCATGCGCTGGGACAGCACCACCTGCATGATGTCGCCGTCGAAAATGTAGCGCTTGGCGCGCTCCACAGCCTGCTTGAAGGCTTCCTCGCCGAATTCGGATTCCGCCTCGGCACGGGCGCCCGGCACTACGGCGGGAATCTCCGCCGGGCGGTGCAACAGGCGGTGCAACTCGTCGAGCCGCGCCTGCGCCTTGGCATAGGCATGGGGTTCGGCCGGGTCGGCGTAGACGATGAGGTAAAGCTTGCTGGTGAGGTTGTCCACTACCGCCAGCTCTTCCGACTGCAGCAACAGGATGTCGGGTGCGCCGATCGCGTCCGGCTTGGTGTTGCGGGCCAGCTTGCCTTCAATGTAGCGGATGGTGTCGTAGCCGAAATAACCCACCAGTCCGCCGCAAAAGCGGGGCTGACCGGGACGGTGCGCCACCTTGAAGCGGGACTGGTAATCCTGTATGAATTGCAGCGGGTCGGCGGTTTCGACCTGTTCCAGTACTTCCCAGTCGTTTTCCACGCTCACGCTGTGGCCGCGCACCCTGATCCTGATCCTGGCCGGCAGGCCGATGAAGGAGTAGCGCCCGAAGCGCTCCCCCCCCACTACCGATTCCAGCAGATAGGAATAGGGCCGGTTGGCGAGCTTGAGATAAACGCTTAACGGCGTATCGAGGTCGGCCAGGGTTTCCCTGACCAGCGGGATGCGGTTGTAGCCTTGGGCGGCAAGGGTGTTGAATTCGTGTTCAGTCATAAAATACTTTCACCGCAGAGGCGCGGAGGCGCAGAGAAAAACAATAAACTTCATTCAGGGCAAAAACCCATTTATAGCTGTCGAGGCCAGAGCCACCATCGTCTTAAACTGAATATCGCCTCTCTCTGCGCCTCCGCGCCTCTGCGGTTCATAAAAATTATGCCTTCCTGATCAGCTTCAATAGTTCCGGCAGACTTTCGATCACCGCATCGCTGTCCTGCTCACGCACATCCTTGCCGCCGTTGTAACCGTAAGGCAGCAGGACCACGGGACAGCCGGCGGCACGGGCAGCCTGGCTGTCGTTGAGCGAATCGCCCACCAGCAGCATATCCTCCGGCTGAATTTCGTAATAGATCGCGGCATAGCGCAGCGGCAGCGGATCGGGCTTCTTGCGCGGAAAACTGTCGCCGGAAAGGATCAGCCCGAAATAATCCTTCATGCCCATCGCTTCCAGCAGCGGCAAAGTGAAGCGCTCCGCCTTGTTGGTGATGCAGACCAGGGGAATGCCCGCATCGCGCAGCGCCTTCAGCCCTTCCATGACGCCCGGGTAGGCTTTGGTTTCGCGATGCAGGACTTCATCGTAATGCTTTTCGAACAGCGGCAATGCCTTGGCAAACAGGGCTGCGTCCGGCTTGCCCTGCATTTCTCCGGTCAGCGCCCGCTTCACCAGGTTGGCGATGCCGTTGCCGATGAAAGAGCGGATTTTCTCCAGGCTCACCGCAGGCAACCCCAGGTCGTTCAGCATGCGCTGCGCCGCCTCGGCGAGATCCGGGGCAGTGTTGAGCAGGGTGCCGTCGAGGTCGATGACGACGGCTTTGACAGGTATGGGAAAATTTTTCATTTTCAATCTTCACCGCAGAGACGCAGAGGCGCGGAGGTTTCAGGGAAAAAAGAAGTTCTCTGCGCCTCCGCGCCTCTGCGGTTCAAGCTGTTAAACCTTCGCCAATTCGGCGCGCAACGCACCGATGATAGTATCGTAACGGTGCGGGTCGCTGTCCTTGGCCGCGCCGAACACGGCGGAGCCGGCCACGAAGGTGTCCACGCCAGCCCTGGCGACTTCCAGGATATTGCCCGGGCCGACGCCGCCGTCGATTTCCAGGCTGACGTTCAGGCCGCGCGCGGCTATCATCTGGCGCACCTTGCGTGCCTTGTCCAGCACATAGGGGATGAATTTCTGGCCGCCGAAGCCGGGGTTCACCGACATCAGCAACACCATGTCGAGTTTGTCCAGCGTATATTCCAGCACGTCCAGCGGGGTGGCCGGGTTGAACACCAGACCGGCTTTGCAGCCGCTTTCCTTGATCAGACCGATAGTGCGGTCGACGTGCTCGGAAGCTTCCGGGTGGAAAGTGATGTAGGTGGCGCCCGCCTTGGCAAAGTCGGGGATGATGCGGTCCACCGGTTTGACCATCAGGTGCACGTCGATGGGCGCGGTCACGCCATGCTTGCGCAGGGCCTCGCACACCAGCGGGCCGATGGTCAGGTTGGGCACATAATGGTTGTCCATGACATCGAAGTGGACGATATCGGCGCCGGCGGCGAGAACATTGTCCACCTCCAGGCCCAGCGTGGCAAAGTTGGCGGACAGGATGCTCGGCGCAATTCTGTATTGGGGCATGGCACTTCCTTCAAATAAACCAAAAACGTGAATTCTACCCTAAATTAATATTGGCGGGCATAGATGGACTGCAATGCACTTGCCAGAGAAGGAAAATTCGTGTGGAATACCCGGATGGCTGAAAGCAAAAAATACGAAATCACGGTAAAAACGCAAGCCGAATACATCCCCGATCAATCCGACGTTGAATCGGAGCGGTTTGTCTTCGCCTATACCATTACCATCACCAACACCGGCAACATCACCGCCCAGTTGATCAGCCGCCACTGGCTCATCACCGATGCCACCGATCAGGTGCAGGAAGTGCGCGGACTGGGCGTGATCGGCGAACAGCCTCTGCTGAAACCGGGCGAAAGCTTCGAGTACACCAGTGGCTGCGTGATCGCCACACCGGTCGGCACCATGCACGGCAGCTATCAAATGGTAGCGGAAGACGGCTCCAAATTCGAAGCCCCGGTTGCCGAATTCACCTTGAACATGCCGCGCGTATTGCATTAACCTGAAAACCTTTTTTCCAACGCAAAGACGCAAAGAACGCAAAGTAATAACAATAGGTTGCCTGGGTTTGCTGGTTCACCCATCGGGTGCTGGCGGTTCGAGAGTTAACCGCCTGTTTCTGCCGTTCTTTGCGACCTTTGCGCCTTTGCGTTGAGGAATTTCGGTCAATGCAATATTGTTTCCAACAAGATGATTCCATTGGCGTTCTTGGCGTCTTGGCGGTTTAACCAAATCTTTTAGAATTAATCCTGTTTTCCGATGAAAAACTTCCTCGTATTGCTCCTGACGCTGGCAATCTCCGCCTGCGCCACAGTGGGAAAACCGGTAGCGATTCCCCCTCCCGTCTCGCCGCCTCAAACTGTTCCCGTCGCCCCGCCGGCAGCCATGCAGCCGCTTCAGCCCGTCGGCTGGGAAGCGGTTGCCGGCTGGCAGGACGAAGACCTGACCGCCGCCTGGGATGCCTTTAAACAAAGCTGTTCGGCCCTGCAGAGCCGGCCGGGGTGGCAGCCAGCCTGCACCGCAGCGGCGACACTGCCACCCTCGAACAACCAGGCCCTGCGCGAGTTCTTCGAGCAATACTTCGTACCCTATCAAGCCACCCAACCAGATGGCGGTTTCGAAGGGCTGGTCACCGGCTACTACGAACCCTTGCTGAACGGCAGCCGCACCCCCTCCAAGCGCTACCGCTACCCGCTTTACGGCGTACCGGACGATCTTCTGGTGGTGGACCTGGGTTCCGTTTACCCCGAGCTGAAAAACATGCGGCTGCGCGGCCGGATTGATGGCCGCCGGGTGGTGCCCTATTACAATCGTGCCGACATCGAGAACGGTGCTGCGCCGCTCAGGGGCAAGGAACTTTACTGGGTGGATGACGCGGTTGAGTTATTTTTTCTGCAAATCCAGGGTTCCGGAAAAATCAGGCTGCCCGGCGGCGAAACCATGAACGTGGGCTATGCCGACCAGAATGGCTACCCCTACAAATCTATCGGCAAGGCTTTGGTCGAGCGCGGCGACCTGCCGCTGGAAAAGGCCTCGATGCAAGGCATCAAGGATTGGGGCAAGCAGAACCCGGACAAACTGCCCGAACTGCTTAATCTCAACGCCAGCTATGTGTTCTTCCGCGAGCTGCCGGGCAGCCTCAATGGTCCGCTCGGCGCCTTGGGCGTGCCGCTAACCGCCGGGCGCAGCATCGCCGTGGACGCGCGCTATATACCGCTCGGCGCGCCGGTGTTTCTTGCCACCACCTGGCCGAACAGCGCGAAACTGCTCAACCGCCTGATGCTGGCGCAGGATACCGGCGGCGCGATCAGGGGCGTGGTGCGGGCCGACTTTTTTTGGGGCTTTGGAAAAGATGCCGGCAAGCAGGCGGGCAGCATGAAACAAAGCGGTAAAATGTGGGTGCTGCTGCCGAAAGGTTTCGCGCCTCCACAAAACGGCACAGCCGGAAACAATCAGGGGGCTGCAGGCAACGGCGGCTGAATGGTTACCGGCTTGCCGCGCCGCACCAACTCGTAGGTCACCCGGATCAGCACTCGGCTTTTCACCGCCCGCCCACTCTTTTGTGCCGGCGTGAAACGCGCGCCGCGAAATGCCAGCAGCGCGGATTCCTCGAAAATGCCCTCGGGATTCGCCTCCACTACCGAAGCCTCCTTCACCACGCCGGCCTCGTCTATCAGCAGCAAAACGACAACGCTGCCCTCCACGCCCTGCTCCTCGCCCTTGTCCGGATAGTCCGGCTTGATCGGATAGAGTGGCGCGGGATGCACGTCCACCTGCCTGGCCGGATACCAGGTGGGATCCTCGAGCAAGGGGATCTCCAAGGCAGGCAAAACAGTCGCGGCTTGTTCCACGGCAGGCGAAGCGGCCGCAACGGGCTGCGGCTGGTCGTTTTCACTGCCAGCAAGCGCTTTCTCCTCCACTTGAACCGGGCCTGATGGCAATGCGGCGGAGAGCGCAGCGGCACGCTCACCCCCCGGAGCCGCGTGCTCGATCCGCACCGCCAGTGCCGGACGAGGCCCGCCAGCCTGCTGAACGGCCTTGATATGGACACCAAAAATCAACGCCAGATGCAGCGCGACGGAAGCACCCAGCACCAGCACGAGCCGGCCCGCAGCATCAATGTCGCCAGGTTTTTTTATCGGGTTGGGATTAGATTCGATCATGCCGCCGCCAGTATAAACGGCTGCGGCCATAATAAAAAAGGGAGGCGACCTTAGCGCTGCTTATCCTCCATGCCGGCATGGCTTGCCGGAGAGGTGACAAAAGCCAGCTTGGTGATGCCCGCACGCTGCAACAGTGCCATCACTTGCGCCACGCGGCCATAGCGAACGCTTTCGTCGGCGTGCAGTTGCACCTTGGGATCGCTGTCCTGGGCAGCGATTTTTTTCAGCTCATCTTCCAGCGCCTCGAAGCGGATCGGGCGCTGGTCGATGAACATCCCGCCCCGTGCATCGATCGCCATCTGGATGGTGCGCGTCTGCTTCATCGGCGATACCGCCGCGGTCCTGGGCAGGTTCACCTTGACTGCCTGCATCAAGAGCGGCGCGGTGACGATGAACACGATCAGCAGCACCAGCATCACATCCACCAGGGGCGTGACGTTGATCTCGCTCATCGCGGTCTGTTCGGAACGGGTATTCAAGGCCATAAAAAATCCTGAAAAATGTTAGCGGGAATGGGTGATGAGTGATGGGGAAAATCCCCACCCATTACCCATTCCTCATTACTTATCACCAACCTTAAACCCGGACTTCATCGCCAGGTGCAGGAAATCGGCGGCGAAATCCTCCATCTCCGCCACGTACAACCGGGTACGGCGCAAGCCGTAATTGTAGGCGAGCACGGCAGGAATGGCGGTGGCGATACCGAGGGCGGTGGCGATCAGCGCTTCGCCAATCGGGCCGGCCACCACGTCCAGCCCGGCGGAACCGCTCTTGCTGATGTCCTGCAGTGCGTGCATGATGCCCCACACCGTGCCGAACAGGCCGACGAAGGGCGCGGTGGAGCCGATGCTCGCCAGCACCATCAAGCCGCTGTCGAGCCGGTTCTGTTCCTTCTGCACCTGCTGGCGCAGGCAACGCTCCAGGATGTCCTGCTGATCGCCGCTGTGCTGGAGGCTCAGCTCGCCGCCCTTGTGCATGTCGCGCAGCGCAGTGAATCCGCATTGAGCGAGGCGCGCCAGCGGCCCGGCAGCGCCGGCGGCAGCCTGCTCCGCCTCAAACAAGCCTTTGGCATTCCAGAATGCCCGGCCAAAGCGCTTGTTTTCCTGCGACAGACGCCATTGCGCCCAGCCCTTGGCGACGATCAGGGTCCAGGTCACGACCGAGAACGCGGCCAGAACCCACAGCGTGATGACTACGATATCCGACGAAGATAAATGCGGCATGAAAAATCCTGTTTAATTATTTTCGAGTTTGAACGTAATCGGCACCTCGACCCACGCGACAACCGCCTGGCTGCCCCGCTTGGCGGGCACGAAGCGCCATTTCTTCACGGCTTCCAGCGCGGCATGATCGAGCATTTCATGGCCGCTGGTTTTTTTCAATTCGGCACGTTGACACTCGCCGCCAGCCGAAATTTCGGCGCGCACCAGCACCGTGCCCTCAATACCGCGACGCCGCGCCGCCAGCGGGTAGGCCGGCGGCGAGTTGCTGAGGTAGGCGGCATGATAGCGCGGCAACTCAAGCGGAGGCGCGGGCGCAGGCTGGACTGGCGCGGGCGCTGGTGGAGAAAACGGTGCGGCCACGACCGGGGCCTGCTGTATGGCATGCTCCACGACCGCTTGCACAACCGGCGCGGGAGTCGGGACGGACATCGCTTTCCTGGCCGGATGCGGCTCAACTCTAGGTGGCGGCGGCTGGAGCGGGATCACGCGGGGTTCAGGAGGAGTCGGCGGCGCCAACAGCGAAACCTGCACCACCGGCAGGGGCCTGGGCGGCATGACCTCGTCTTTGAAGTGGGTGTACCCCCACCATACCGCCAGGTGCAGGACGACCACCAATCCGAGCGAGGGCAGCCAACGCAGACTATCCCGATCAACGACCACTTGCAGCATGGCTTAATACCGAGGAACGATTCAAAGGTTCGTAGAATACCAGAACACGGTGTTTCAGTTGACAGCGGAATTGGCTCGGATCCAGCATTCTATTTGCTGGGGGTCGAGCTTGCCGCTGAAAGCACGAGCCTGATGGGGCGCTTCGTAAAGATAGGTTCGCGGCAGTTCGCCATGCCACTTGGGGTCGATCTCGAAGCGCAGGCGCTCGACAAACGGGTCGGAAAACACCCAGGCTTGCGCTCGGTCGAGGGAGAACTGCCGCAGCGTGGCAACGACCTCTGCGCTTTCCTCTGGGGAATCCGTGGAGACCAGAACCACGTCAAGACCGGGGTATTTCTTCTGCAGGCCAGACAATGCGGCCAACTCTTCCCGACAGTGCGGACAAGTCAGCGACCACAGACCCAGGATAAACGGCTTGCCCTGCCGGGCTGCGGCTATTTCTTTAATACTTCCGGAAACGAAGGGGCGGATTTCCTGGGCAGTCACGGGCGGAACCAGCGCCAACAGCAGCGCCAGCATCAGGAAAATGCGGCGCAGCATTACGGCGCCACCCCGATCAGGCGAAAGCCTTCCTTGGCCGTGTTCCACGACAAATAAGCCTCACTGCCATCGGCAATCAGCAGGGGATGATCGGAAGCACCGGCAGTCGCGGCAATCTGGCGCGGCGGTAGCCACGATTTGCCGCCGTCGGCGGAGAACATCCCCCTGATGACCGAATTCTGGCCGTCGAATTCCTTCCAAACAACATGCACTGCCTTGCCGAAGCTCAGCACATGTGGGTGGCCGGCCTGCGCCTCATCATTACCAAAATTCAGCGGCGTGGAAAAGCTATTTCCCCGGTCAGTGGTGTAGGCGTAAAACAGCCCATGCCGCTCGGGCGCATTGTCGAACCAGACGAAATGATAGACACCATCGGATGCGATAGACAGCGCGCCACCGTGATGCGGGCAAGCATCCACTTCCCAGCGGTCGTAGCTGACGCGGATCGGCGAGGACTTTCCGTCCAGCCGCAGCATGGCATGGTCGCGTTCGTTCTTGCCATAGATATGGCGCCAGAAAATTACCGGCGTTTCATCAGTATCCAACGCCATTGCTACGCGGCAGCATTCGCAGGCGTGGTCTGCTGCCTTGACGTTGGAGCGAAAGCTCGTGCCGCCGTCGTCGGACACCGCGTAATACACCGCCGCGCCGCTGTATTTTTCGCCTTTCCTGATGGCAGCGCTTAAATCGCGCTTATCCAGCCAGGCGAGATAGATCTGCCCCCGGTCATCCACCTCCAGGGTCTCGAAGCGGTGACTGATGATTTCCCGGTTGTCGTTGACGGTGAGCGGCGCGGAAAAGGTCATTCCGCCGTCAGTCGAGCGGCTGAAACGGATGTCGCCGGTCATGGGTTTTTCCAGTCCCCGCGTGTACGACACGTAAACCGTCCCCTTGCGCACGACAATCTTGGGACGGTTCTCGCCGTCGCCCAGGATGTCCTCCGGCTCGACATTGACTTTGACCGGTGCGCTCAGGGTGCTGCCCCGATCGTCGGAATGGCTGACGTAAAGATGCCGGCCACGGATGGTCGCCAGCCACAGCCGGCCTTTCCCGTCAAAAGCCGTGGTAATGGCCAGCGACGGTTTGGCCAGCATCGCTTTCCAGACATTCCCCCTGTCCGCCGGCGCGACAACCGGAGCCGCCGCGCCGGACTTGCCATGATCGGCGTGGTTGACCGCCAGCGCCGGGCAAGAGGCCAAAACGGCAGCAACAAGCAATGCAATGGTTGAGTTGTTCATTAAGTGATTTGCCTCTCTTGTGGAGATTCTCGGCCCCGACCGCAACGCTTAGAATTTGAGCGCAATCTCGCCGTAATACGCCCTTCCCTGTGCCAGGGAGGATTGATAATACCTGCGGTCACCCAGGTTGCTGACCGACAGCGAAAGCGCAACATTGTCCTTCATTTTGTAGGCTATTTTCGCGTCCGCAACGAAATAAGCGTCGTAAGAACCGTATACCCCGCTCACGACATCCGCGTTTACGTCGTTGGCGTAGACCTTGCCCACATAGTGTCCGGCCAGCGAACCACTCCACTGCCCCTTCACTCCCTGCAACCCGATGTTGGCCATTTTTTGCGGCGTGTTGGTCATATATTTGCCTTCAGTGGCTCGATTGGCCGAGTTTTCGGTAATTTTGGAGTCGTTGTAAGTCAGGTTGGCGAAAGCGGTCAAACCGCCCAGCAGCTTCTGGCGCACTTCCAGCTCAATCCCCTTCACCTTGGCCGCCCCGGCATTGGCAACCCCTTGTGACATCAAGGCATCGGACTGCGTCCGGTATATCAGATCTTTCAGCCTGTTTTCATAGGCAGTGGCGCGCAACTGGGTTCCTCTTCCCACCTGCTGCTCGACGCCGATTTCCCAGGATGTGACGGTTTCGGGCTTAAGATCGGGATTGGGCGTATAGGTATAGCCGGTCATAGGCGTCCACCAGCCAAAAGTGTCGCGCAGATTGGGCGCATGGAAGGAGCTGCCAACAGAACCACGCAAGGTAGTCGCGTCAACGGGTCGATAAACCAGAGAGGCTTTCGGGCTGAAGTGGGTTTGACTGCGCGCAGAATACTCACTTTTGGAGGCTGGCGCTTTGACCTGCTCGATAAAACCTTCGGTGGACCAGATGTCGTAACGCCCGCCGAGGTAAGCCATCAGGCGGTCTGTAAGCGTGATCTCATCCTGGACATACAGGGCGTAAGAGGTATCCTCGCCCGCCGTCCGGTTCTGGATCGGGCCAGTGGCACCGGCGTCACGCCAGTCGCTGACGCTATAAGTGATCGTGTCGATCATCCGCTTGTTCGCCGAGAGTCCTGTTACCAGATAATGCCGCTCGGAAAGCGGAAGGCTGGCCTGCACCGAGCCGGAAAGCTCGTTGCTGGGGCGCAGCATGCGGCTTGACGTGCCGCCTCCGCTCAGGGTCGCCGCGGAGCCCAGCACAAAATAATTGTTGTATAAGGGAATGTCCGTATAGCCAAGTGTTGCCTTGAGCGCCCCCGCCTTGCCCAATTTCGTTTCATACTCTGCCGTGTAACGATTCACTTCCTTGATCTCGCTGTCGGGTCCGGTCAGGAAATTCTTTTCTGTTGCCGCCAGATTGACACCGGCACCCGCCACTGTCACGTTACCTATGACCGGATTGCCCGATGCATCGCGCAGATAGGTATTGTAGTGGTTGCGCCCGGAACTGTCGTAGAGAAACTGCGAAGCCCCCAGGGTTAGCCGTGATTCGGCCGGCAGATCCACATACAATTTCACGCCCAGGTTTTGCGAACTCCAGCCGTTCGTCCCCTTGTCGCCAACCAAATAGGCTGTATTGCCGCTGGAATCGGTCGTCCGCTGGGCACCCGTGACCGCTGCGCCGCCCGCCCCACTTGGCTTGAGCACGACCTCATCCTTGATGTAGCCATCGCTCTCCTTGTAGGCGTAATCAAACACGATACCGACGCGCTCGCCGACACGATCCTGGTAGACCAGGCTGCCGCTCTTGAAATTGTCTGTACCATAGCCACCCTTGACCGAGAACTCGCGCTTGGTCGGCGTCTTGGTGATGATGTTGATCACCCCGCCCATGGCGCTGCCGCCGTAAAGGGAGGAAAACGGCCCCGGCACCACCTCGATGCGCTCGACCGTTTCGGCCGGCACCGATTCCCAGGTCACAGCGCCAATGTAAGGATCGTTAAGGGTTTGCCCGTCCACCAGCACCAGCGTCCGCGAGTAATCAGGGATGCCGCGCATTACCACATTGGTACCCATCACACTGGGCTCGTGCCCGCCCGGACGGGTAGTATAAACCCCGGGCAGAAGCTTGAGAGCCTCATCCACCGAATGGATGTTCGCATTCTCGATGTCCTTGGCGGTCACCACACTCACGGTAGCGGGCGCATCCATCGTATCCTTGGCTGTTTTGGTTGCCGTTACCACGACCTCCCCCAATTTGTCCGTGCCGCCCGCATCCGCCGCAAACACCGCACCGGACATCCCCGCGTACACCCCAGCCACCAAACCCCGCAACAGCTTGTTGTTCATTTTCGCCTTCGCTCCCTCAAATTATATTTGTTGTAATTATGTTTCAGGCACCCAGCGACCACTTTGATTCATACCAAAGGTGATCTACAGCAATCATCATGCCACGTACAATAGACTGAATTTAATCAAAATATTTAAAATTTAAACGTGCGTTACGGCACACTTGCGCCATATCGCACACCCACGCAAACCGGATGTTGACGTATGAAATGAGTGTTCTTATACTGCGCTTTATGGATACTTTTTCGCTCATCGGGCACTCCCCCGTCTTCCGCCAACTGCTGAATACGGCACAGCTGGTCGCGGCCACCCATGCGACTGTGCTGATCAGCGGCGAATCGGGCAGCGGAAAAGAAAATCTGGCGCGCTTCCTGCACGCCCATAGCCCGTTGGCAAGCCGGCCATTCATCGCCGTCAACTGCGCCAACCTGCCGGAAAATCTGGTGGAGTCGGAACTGTTCGGCCACCGCCGCGGGGCGTTCAGCAATGCCCTCACGGACCGTGACGGCATCGTGCGGGCGGCCCACAACGGGACGCTATTCCTGGATGAAATCGGCGAACTGCCGCTAATGGCGCAAGCCAAGCTGCTGCGTTTCCTGGAGAACGGCGAAATTCTGCCGCTGGGCTACGACCAGCCGATCAGGGCCCATGTGCGCGTCATCGCCGCGACCAACTGCGATCTGGAAAAAATGGTGAAGCTCGGGCGCTTCCGTGCCGACCTGTTCTACCGCTTGCAGGTGGTGCCGATGGAAGTGCCGCCGCTACGCGAGCGCGTCGGCGACATTGGGTTGCTGGTGGCGCATTTCATTGCAATGGCTGCTCGGCAGCACAGCCTGCAGGCCGTGTCTTTCAGCCCTGAAGCGATAAAGGCGCTGAAAGCCTATGCCTGGCCCGGCAATGTGCGCGAGCTGAAAAACCTGTGCGAACGCCTGACAATACTGTGCGGATTCCAGCGCGAACCGCTGGGGGTGGAAAACCTGCCGCATAACATCCGCGGCGGCCAACGCGCCGCCCCTGCCGCCGCGGCTGCTGCTACCCCGCTGAATCTGGAGCAGACCGAGCGCGATCTCATTCTGCAGGCCCTGGAGCAAACACGGGGAAACCGCACGCGGGCGGCAAAACTGCTTGGAATCAGCCGCTACACGCTGCTTTACCGCATGAAGAAACATGCCGGCACGGAAGCAACCTGTCGAGCGTAAACCGCTTTACCGGCAAGAAAACGGCTCCCAGCGGAGTCGTTTTTATCCCGGATTGTCCATTATCCCCGTCGTTCCCGCGAAGGCGGGAATCCAGCAAGAACAACACTCCGCGAAGCGGACAAAACCTCATTGTTGACCCGCTATGCGGGAATTTTTCAATCAACTGGATTCCCGCCTTCGCGGGAATGACGCATTGATGGTCTATTGGACAACCCGGGTTTATTTGCGCTTTTTATCTCTTGCGCGCCACCATGTCCACCAGTGCCGACATGCCGCAGTGGCCCGCCCCTTCGCAGATTTCTTCGTCATGCTCGCGCAAGTGCAGAATTTCCATGGCGGAGAACTCCTCGCGCAGGGTTTCCGCGGTGTACAGATTCTCCAGGCTGGAAGGGCCGCCGGTTTTGTATTCCAGCTGCTTCGGCCGGTAACCCTGCAATATCAGGATCCCGCCCGGTTTCAGCGCGCGCCGCATGAGTTCATTCAGCTTGCGGCGCTCGTCCGGCGCGGCAAACTGGATAAAAATTGCCACGATCGCGTCAAAGCGGTTCTCGCCCCAATTCCAGTCAAACAGGTCGCTGATTTCGTGATGCACCTGCACGCCGGATTGCGCGGCCAGCTTGCCTGCCTTTTCCGCCGCTACCGGGGAAAAATCCACCGCCGTCACCTCCAGGCCTTGCCGCGCCAGCCAGACACCGTTTCGCCCCTCGCCGTCGGCCACGGCCAGAACGCTCTGGCCGGGGTGGATCAGGTGCGACAGCGAGGTCAGGAAAGCGTTGGGCTCGGTGCCGTAGAAAAAATCCTCTCCGCTATAACGCTCGTTCCAGAAGTCTTTCATTGCTGAGGCCTTTCGCCATTAAGAAGTTTCTCCAGCTGGGCCGCCGGAACCATGCCGGGAATACGCATGCCGTCGGCAAATATCATCGTGGGGGTACCGTTGACCTTGAGCCTGCCGCCCAGTTCGGCGATTTTCGCCAGAGGCGCGGTATCGCATTTTGCGGCCGCCACCGGCACCGTTCCCTTCTGCATCAACTCTTCCCATGCCTTGGCGCGGTCTGCGGAGCACCACACCGCCTTGGCTTTTTCTCCGGCACTGGGGTGCAGACTCGCGATCGGGTAAAGGAACGTATAGACCGTCACGTTGGTGACTTTTGCCAGCTCGGCATCCAGCTTCTTGCAGTAAGGGCAATCCGGATCCGAAAAAACCGCCAGCTTGCGGCTGCCGTTTCCCTTCACCTGTTTGATCGCCGATTCGAGCGGCAGCGAATCGAACTTCACCCGCATCAGATCGCGCATCCGCACCTCGGTCACGTTGCGCTGGGTCTTGGCGTCGATCAGGTTGCCGACAAGGATGAAATTGGCGTTTTTATCCGTGTAGAAAATCTGGTTTCCCTCCAGTATGGCTTCATACAGGCCACCGTATTGGGTTTTTTGCAGGCTGTCGATCCTGATATCGGGAAAACGCTTCTGGACGGCGTTTTTCACCGCCATTTCATCCGCACTGGGCTTGGAGTCGGCCAGTGCCGTGCCTGCCATGAAAAAAGCCGACAACAGGCAGACCATCAGTTTTGAACGCATCATGTTTCCTTCAGGGTAATAAAATCAGTTTATCAAGATAGATGCCGCCCCACGGCATGCTGCACCAGGCTGTTCTTCAGCCAGGACATGCCGCCGGTGAGCGAAAGGCCCCAGTTTCGGGCCAGTTTGAGCGCCGGGTTGCGATTGTTGAACAGTTTCTGCAGCCCGTCGGTGACCAGTTGCATCGCCAGGACATCCGCCTTGCGCGCCCGTTCGTAGCGGCGCAGCAGGAAATAATCGCCGCAGTCCGGCTGCGGGCCGCGATCCTTCAACACCTTGGCCAGTTCCCTTGCATCCTGGAAGCCGAGGTTCACCCCCTGCCCGGCAAGCGGATGGACATTATGGGCAGCATCGCCAATCAGCGCCACCCTGGGCTTGACCAGATGCTCCAGGTGCAGCAGCCGCAGGGGAAAGGCAGCGGGCTTGTTGAGCAGGCGCAATTTGCCCAGGGCATCGCGGCCTGCCGCCTGCACCCGCTGCGAGAATTCGTCCGGCGGCAGCGCCATCAGTTCCGCAGCGACCTCCTCGAACGCGGTCCACACTATCGACACCCGGTGGCGCCCCGGAGCATCGGCCGAGGGCTCCCCGAAGGGGGATCGGCCAGTGGAGGGGATGCCAGCGACCGCGGCCGGGGCGCCCGCATCCCGCTTCGGGGTCGCATCCCCAGAGGGGCCCCTGCTCTGCCCTTCGCGGTTGCCCGCCAAGGGCAGGAACGCGAGCACGCCGTCGCCGCGGAACCATTCCCAGGCGGCGTCATGATGGGGCAGCTCGGTTTCGAAGTTCGCGATCACCCCCATCTGGCGGTAGGGCGCAGGCTCGGCATCCATCCCCGCCTGCGACCGTACCCAGGAATCGCGCCCATCCGCCCCGACCACCAGGGGGGCGCGCAACTCCCTGCCGTCCTCCAGCCGCACCACGGCGATCTCGTCCTGCAGTCTGAGTCTCGCGCAGCGGGCCGGACAAAACAGCATCAGATTTTCCTGGCGCTGCAGCGCCTGCCACAGCCCGTACTGCATCCAGCGAGCCTCGGCAATCACGGCCAATTCGGCCAGGCCGGATCCATGCGCGTCGAACTCGAGGTAAGCCTTGCCGTCGTCGCCATGGATGTGCATTTTCCGCACAGGGGCAATGCGGTCGACATCGAATTTCGACCATGCACCGATTTCGTGCAGGAATTCAACGCTGCCCGGGCTGACGGCATACACCCGGTTGATCCATTCCGAAGGCGGCTCCAGCGCTATGGCACTTTCCACCAGAGCCAGCCTGAGGCCGCTATCCCGCATCGCCAGGGCGAAGGATGCGCCGACCAGCCCGGCCCCGACGATGATCACATCGAAATCCAATTGCTCGCTCATTCCGCCCCCATCGCTGCTTCGACATCCCGCACCGTCTTGGGCGCCGCCGCGGTCAACACCTCGCATCCCTGTTCGGTCACCGCCACATCGTCCTCGATGCGGACGCCGATATTCCAGAAATGTTCCGGCACATCCCCGGCCGGGCGGATGTAACAGCCGGGCTCGACGGTCAGCACCATGCCTGCCTCGAGCTTGCGCCATTCGCCGCCACGCTTGTAGTCGCCGACATCGTGCACGTCCATGCCCAGCCAGTGGCCGGTCTTGTGCATATAGAAGCGCTTGTAGTCGCCCGACTCCAGCACCCCATCCACGCTCCCCAGGCACAGGCCAAAGTCGATCATGCCCTGCACCAGCACCTTCAGCGCCACCTGGTGAGGATCATCCCAGCTTGCACCCGGCGCAACGGCACCGATCGCCGCCGCCTGCGCCGCCAGCACCACTTCATACACATCCTTCTGCGCTGCGCTGTAACGCCCGTTGACCGGGAAGGTACGGGAGATGTCGGCAGCGTAGCCGTCCAGCTCGCAGCCCGCGTCGATCAGCAGCAGGTCGCCGTCACTGAGCAGGCCGCCGTTGGAAACATAATGCAGCACGCAGGCATTGCCGCCGCTCGCGACTATGGATGAATATGCCGGCGCCTGCGCGCCCTGGCGGCGGAACTCATGCAGCAGTTCGGCCTCGATCTCGTACTCATGCCGCCCCGGTCGCACGTGCCGCATGGCGCGGCGGTGCGCAATGGCGGAAATTTCGGCGGCGCGGCGCATCGTGGCGATTTCCGCGGCACCTTTGATCAGCCGCATTTCATCCAGCAGCACGCGCACGTCGCGGATTGCCGCCGGCGCGACGATGCCGTTGCGCACCTCGGCACGGACTGCGTTGAGCCAGCCCACCGCCCGCGCATCCCATACACTGTCGGCCCCGAGGTGGAAGAACAGGCTGGGCTGGTCCGCCAGCAGCTTGGGCATCATCTCGTCCAACCGGGCAATGGGATGCGCTTCGTCGAAACCGAACGCATCGCGCGCCGCCTCGGGGCCGTAGCGGAATCCGTCCCAGACCTCGCGCTCGGCATTCTTCTCGCGGCAAAACAGGATGCTTCTGGGCGTTTCCCCGGCAACCAGCACCAGCACTGCTTCAGGCTCGGCAAAGCCGGTCAGGTAGTGGAAATAGCTGTCGAAACGGTAAGGATATTGGCTGTCGCGGTTGCGCGACCGTTCCGGGGCGGTGGGGATAACGGCGACGCCCGCCTGCATCTGTTCGGCCAACCGGTGTCGACGCCCGGCATAGGAAATTGAATTATTCATGATATGCATTTTCAGAGTGCGGCATCCCGCCCAAGGTTCCGCTGCCCAGTAATTTGTCCAGCATTTTGAGCCGTTCCGGGGTGCCGACATCCAGCCAGAAGCCGCGGTGGTGCTCGCCGCCGACGCGCCCGGCCGCCATCTGTTCGCGCAGCAGCGGGGCAAGGCCGGCCTTAGCCCCGCGGGCGATGGAGGCAAACAGCTCCGGCCGGTACAGGCCGATGCCGCTGAAGGTGAGTTTACACTCGCCCTCGTCCAGCACCTTGCCATCCTTCAGCGCGAAATCCCCGGCAGGATGGTGATCGGGGTTATCCACCAAAATCAGGTGCGCCGACAAGCCGCCTAATTCGTGCGGCAGGGAAGCAAAATCATAGTCGCAGAAAATATCGCCGTTGACTACCAGGAACGGCGCTTCGCCAAGCAGCGGAAGCGCATTGGCGATGCCGCCCGCAGTCTCCAGCGCTTCCGCCTCGCGGGAATAGCGGATGCGGACATTGAAGCGGCTGCCATCGCCCAGGGCGATTTCGATCTGTTTGCCGAGATGGGCATGGTTGATCACCAGATCCCTGTAGCCTGCCTGTGCCAGTTTTTCGATATGCCACACGATCAGCGGCTTGCCGCCCGCCATGAGCAGGGGCTTGGGCGTCAGGTCGGTGAGCGGCCGCATGCGCTCTCCGCGGCCGGCGGCGAGGATCATGGCTTTCATTGCGAGTCCTGAGTTCTGAGTTCTGAGTCCTGAGTCCTGAGTAAAGACCGTCGCGAAGCGACTCGCCGGACTCAGGACTTTTAACTCAGGACTCAGGACAGCTTTCTGCTTTTCTTCCAGTTCATCCAGCAGCTTCAGCAGCGGATGCAATTCGCGGTAGCGTTCGCAGGTCTTGCGCAAGTAAGCCATCACCAAGGGCATGTCCTTCAAATAGCCATCCTTGCCGTCGCGATGATAAAGGCGGGCGAAAATGCCCAGCACCTTGATGTGGCGCTGCGCGCCCATCCATTCGAAATCGCGGTAAAACCCGGCGAAATCCGATGCGACCGGCAGACCGGCCTTCTTCGCCTTTTCCCAGTAGCGGATCACCCAGTCCAGCACCCGCTCCTCCTCCCACTGAATATAGGCATCCTTGAACAGGGAAACCAGATCATAGGTCACCGGCCCGTACACCGCATCCTGAAAATCCAGGATGCCGGGTTCATCCCCACTCACCATCAGATTGCGGGAATGGTAGTCGCGGTGCACGAAAACTTTCGGCTGCGCCAGACTGTTGCGCAGGATCAAGGCAAAGACCCTGTTCAGCGCTTCTGCCTGGGAGCCGCTCAGCGCCGATTGCAAGTGCTTGCTCACGTACCAGTCCGGGAACAGCTGCATTTCGCGCTGCAGCAGCGCCTCGTCGTAGTCCGGCAGCGCAGATGGGCGGCTGGCGAGCTGGATCTTGACCAGAGCCGCCACCGCGGCACTGTACAGCGTGTCCGCCACCGTCTCGTTCCCATTCAGCGCATCCAGATAAGTGGTATTACCCAGATCCGTCAGCAGCAGGAAACCCAACTCCAAATCCTGCGCCAGGATATGCGGGACATGAACGCCGGCATCGCGGAATAATGCCGCCACATGGAGGAAAGACCGGCAATCCTCATGCTCGGGCGGCGCATCCATCACGATCAACGAGCGATCGGGCAGGCTGATCCGGAAGTAGCGCCGGAAGCTGGCGTCTGCCGAGGCCGGAGCAAGCGTATGGGGGATGCCGGGAAGTTGCTGTTCTAGCCAGTTTTCGAGTAATTCAGAACGGTCCAAGGTAATCTCGCAAAGTTAATCTCGCATTGCGTTAATAGCGAATTTGTGCGATTTTATCACCGATACCGGCCCAAATAATCCTATAAAAGCAGTTCGGCCACGGATTTACACAGATATACACGTATTATCAATGAGTTGCCTTTCTCGTCCCAAGCACGTTTCGGATGAATAGAAAACTTGCCACAACGAATTGTTTTATCTGTGTTCATCCGTGGCTAAATGGCGGTTTTTAGAATAATAACGGGTGCACAACATGACCTCGATTCGCGCTGCTTGGCGATGACCGGGCGTTGCCTTAACACATAGAACATGAAAAAACCTTTCCGTGAAGAGCCGCTGCATCATGCGGCGGGACTTTTCCATGACCTCAGGCCGACTCCACTCACACTCGCCCTGCTCTGTCTATTTCCAGCCGCAGCCCAGGCCGCGCTCAGTCTGCCGTCTTTCCAGATCGACCCTGGCCTGCTACAACCGGCCACCAAGGATCAGCCGCAGCAGCAAGCCGTGCCCGCGATCGCGCCCGACCAAACGGTTTCGGCGGGAAATGGGCCGGCACCACAGGCGACAAAGCCCCTTCCACAAACCGAAAGCAAGCCCCTACGCTCAGCCGAGCCCCTGGGTTCGCAACCGCAGGCGGAAACCGGCGCAACGATACGCCCTGCAGACGTCACCACAGCCACTGAAGATGCTACGCTATTGCGCCTCAAGCTGAGCCGGAAACTGACTCTCACGCCGCCGCCCGGCACCCAGTCCACACCGGCTTTCATTGATGCAACGCTCATTCAGGGCCATCACGGCATCGAGACCGAGGCCATCGGCGAGGCCGAGTTGCGCCAATGGGGACAGGTCGTCACCGCTGATATTCTGCGCTACAACAAGCCCGATGACGAGATTTACGCCCAAGGCAATGTGCGCATCGATCAGGAGGGGGACATCACCGAAGGGCCGGAACTGAAGCTCAAGACTGGGGACAAGACCGGCTTCATGCAACAGCCTGTATTCCAGCTGAATCAGCAAAAACCAGTCGGGCGCGGCGATGCCAAAATACTGCTGTTCGAGGGCGAAAACAAATACCGCATGGAGGATGCACGCTACACGACCTGCCAGGCCGGGTCTGACGACTGGTTTATACACGCCCACGACCTCGAAATCGACCGCACGACACAGCTCGGAACGGCGCACCATGCCTATATCGATTTCATGAAGGTACCGATCCTCTATATGCCATGGATGGATTTTTCCCTCAACAGCGAGCGCAAATCGGGCTTTCTCAGCCCCAGCTTCGGCAGTAGCGGGAAAAGCGGCGCGGAGTTCTCCCTGCCTTATTACTGGAATATCGCCCCCAACCTTGACGACACCTTCACACCGCGCTTCCTGACCAAGCGCGGCCTGCAACTGAAGAATGAATTCCGCTATCTGGATCCGAAATACGCCGGCTCGCTAAACCTCGAACTACTGCCCAACGATCAGCTGGCGGGTATCGACCGCAGTTTCATGTCCTTGCGGCACCAGCACAATCTGGGCAGCGGCTGGTCAGGGGCGCTCACCCTGGAGAAAGCTTCCGACGACAATTACTTCCGCGACCTGAGCACCCACATCGGCGTCACCTCCCAGGTCAACCTGTTGCGTGACGGGACCCTGTCCTATGCGGGCAACGGCTGGAACTTCGCGACACGTTCGCAAAGCTTTCAGACCCTGCAGGATCCGCTTGCGCCTATCATCACCCCTTACCGCCGCACCCAGATGCTGTTGAACGGATCCCGCATGGTCAACTGGAACGGAAACGACCTTGGCACTGGAGCCAACCTGGCGCTGAACAGCGAGCTGGTCAACTTCTCCCACCCCAGCCTGGTCAATGGCAGGCGCTTCACCCTGTATCCCAGCGCCAGCCTGCCGCTAACGCGGTTTTATGGGTATATTACGCCGAAGATCGGGTTGCACAGCACACGCTATAGCTTCGACAACAGCGCCAGCACCGCCGCACCACCGGATATCACTCGAACGCTGCCGATTTTCAGCGTTGACAGCGGCTTGTATTTCGACCGCGAGACCAACTTCTTCGGATCGAGCTACCAGCAAACGCTGGAGCCGCGTTTATATTACGTCCGCGCGCCCTACCGCGACCAGAGCCAGATCCCGTTGTTCGATACAGGCGACTTCGGATTTGGCATTCCACAGATATTCAGCGAGAACCGGTTTACCGGCGGCGACCGGATCAGCGACGCCAACCAGTTCACGCTGGGCGTGTCCTCCCGCTTCATAGAACAGGACGGTATCGAACGTGTGCACGGCACGATCGCGCAACGCTATTACCTGAGCCTGCCCCAGGTCACTCTGTCGGGCGGAGCGCCCCCCAGCAGAAAATACTCCGATATATTGGCTTCCGTGGGCGGCAGGCTCACGAACGCGTTAACCCTCAACAGCCTGTGGCAGTACGATCCTCAATTGAAACAAACCGGCAATTTTTCGCTCACCGGCCGCTATCTGCCCGCACCGGGAAAAATACTCAACCTCAGCTACCGCTACACGCCGAACAGCACCGCCATCACCCCTGTCGGCCTCAAGCAGATCGACGCCTCCGCACAGTGGCCCCTGACTGGCCGCTGGAACGGGCTGGCCCGGTGGAACTATTCGATGCTGGACAGCAAGATGCTGGAAGGCTTGGCCGGGCTCGAATACAATGCAGGCTGCTGGGCGTTCAGGACGGTCGTGCACAGTTTCGCCACCGCCACCGCGGAACGCAGCAACTCGATTTTCTTCCAGCTGGAATTGAACGGCATCGGCTCGATCGGCTCTAATCCGCTGGACGTGCTCAAACGCAATATTTATGGCTATACCAAAACCACAGAAATCTCCAATGAAAACGACTTTACTCAACCCCGCTAATGTTAACGTCGCGAAGCGACACCTCATCACTCAGATCAAAACAAGCGCCTTTCTCCATTGCCCCTTCTCCCTCTGGGAGAAGGTTGGGATGAGGGCAGCCCTCTGGGGGAAAGGCAGGATAGAGGGAACGGACACGGCGGCGGCACCACACCAGATGATGAACATCGCCACCGTGTCCGTTAACGGCCTGCTGGCCATCCTGCTGGCTTTTTCCGTTCTTGCTCCCGCGCAAGCCGCCGAAAGCAAGCCCGGTCAGGCACAGGCCGCGTCCCGTGCGCAAGTGGTGGACCGGATCGTGGCCGTGGTCAACAACGAAATCATCACCCAGTTCGAACTCAATGACCGGATGCACATCGTCCTGCAGCAGCTGAAAAAGCAGGGCACGCCGCTGCCATCGCAGGAGGTGCTGGAAAGACAAATGCTGGAGCGCATGATCACCGACCAGGTTCAGCTGCAGTTGGCCAAGGAAACCGGCATCCGCGTGGACGACCTGCAGCTCGACAAAACCCTGCAGCGCATCGCCCAGGAAAACAACCTGACTCTGGAAGCCTTTCGCGCCACCCTGGATAAGGACGGCGTCAACTTCTCCAAATTCCGCGAGGAAATCCGTAACGAAATCATCTTGAGCCGGCTGCGCGAACGTGAAGTGGACAACCGCATCAACGTCAGCGAGGGCGAGGTGGAAAATTTCCTCAGCACTCACGCCGCCCAAACCGGCGGAGAAGATGAATTCAATCTGGAGCACATCCTGATCCGCGTACCGGAGCAGGCCAGCCCCGAGCAGGTCCAGGCCAAGCGCGCGCATGCCGAAAAAGCCTTGTCGGAACTCGGCAAGGCGGACTTCGCCCAGGTAG
>Ga0315268_10002000_pt1 | contig 23274 bp, 24 predicted proteins | sample C1_top_MG_FD_204535 | JGI IMG/M metagenome (GOLD analysis project Ga0315268, IMG submission 204535) | Sediment microbial communities from Yellowstone Lake, YNP, Wyoming, USA - C1_top | ecosystem: Environmental > Aquatic > Freshwater > Lake > Sediment | place: USA: Wyoming | collected 2017-08-01 | reverse complement strand
CGGGGGAAGGGCACCAGGAGGTCGATGACCTTGACGCCGGTCTCCAATACCTTAACGGTGGTGTCCTGGTCCACGAAGGGGGGCGCCGGGCGGTGAATGGGGTAATAGGTCTTGGCATTCACCGGACCCAGGCCGTCCACCGGGCGGCCCACCACGTTGAGCACCCGGCCCAGGGCTTCGTGGCCCACCGGCACCCGGATGGCGTCGCCGGTATCCTTCACCGGCATACCCCGCACCAGACCGTCGGTGGTGTCCATGGCGATGGTGCGCACCATGTTGTTCCCGAGATGCTGAGCCACTTCCACCACCAGGTTGTCTTCCATGTCGTCGATGGCCGGGTTGCTGATGAGCAAACCGTTTTTAATGGCCGGCAGTTTACCTTCCTCAAATTCCACGTCCACTACCGGACCGATAACGCGGGCGATTCTGCCGATATTCATATTCCTTGATTCCTCCTCATCCGGGCGGCTTAGCCTTTAAGGGCCTCAGCCCCGCCCACGATATCCATCAATTCTTTGGTAATGGCCGCCTGCCGGGCCTTGTTCATCACCAGGGTAAGCTGCGTAATCATTTCCTTACAGTTGCTCTGGGCGTTATCCATGGCGGTCATGCGGGCGGCGTGCTCGCTGGCGGAATTCTCCAGGAAGCCATGGTACACCAGCACATTGATGTACTTGGGCAGCAGGTATTCCAGGAACTGCTCCATGGGGGGCTCGAAGAGATACTCCTGGCTCGGGGCCTCCGCCGCCGCCTCCGCCGGCTGGATGGGCAGGAGCTGCACCAGCCGCGGGCGCTGGATCGCCATGTTAACGAAATTGGAGTGGATCAAATATACTTCCTGGACTTCACCGGTGGTAAAGGCGCTCATGATCTCCCGGGCCACCGTCACCGCGTTGGAGAAGTCGAACTTATTCCAGACGTCCACGTAATGGGCCAGCATTTCCTGTTTGCGGCGGCGGAAGAAGTCCCGGCCCTTGCGGCCCACGCAGATGAGGGAGACCTCGATGCCCTCGGCCTCTTTTTCCCGGATGAACTTCACCGCGGCGTTGATCAGGTTGACGTTGAAGCTGCCGCACAGACCGCGGTCGGCAGTCATCAACACCAACCCCACCTTGGTAACTTCCGGGGCCTGCTGGAAGAAGGGGTGGATCTCCGGCTCCACCCGGCCGGCCATGTTGCCCAACATCATGGCGAAGGCCTGGGCGTAAGGCCGGAACCCCTCCATGCGCTGTTGGGCACCTCGCAATTTCGCGGCAGCGACCATATTCATGGCCTTGGTAATCTGCTGGGTCTTTTTGACTGCCCCGATCTTGCGTCTGATATCTCGTAGGGTCGCCATCCTTATCCCCCGGTATTAAGACGCACTGACGACAGGCTGGAAGACGGTGTCAAATTCATCCAGAATAGCCTTCATCTTGGTGTCCAGCTCCGGGGTGAACTCCTTCCGCTCCTTGATATCAGCCAGCACGTCGGAATATTTCGATTCCATGAAGCTGTAGAGCTGCTGTTCGTAAGATGTCAGCACGTCCACGGGATACTTGTCCAAATAACCCCGGGTGCCGGCAAAGATGATGCTCACCTGCTTCTCCATGGGCAGCGGCTGATACTGAGGCTGTTTCAGGACTTCCACCAGCCGGCTGCCACGGTTGAGCTGCTGCTGGGTGGCCTTGTCCAGCTCGGAGCCGAACTGGGCGAAGGCGGCCAGCTCCCGATACTGGGCCATGTCCAAACGCAGCATGCCGGCCACCTGCTTCATGGCCTTCACCTGGGCGGCGCCGCCCACCCGGGAGACGGACAGACCCACATTGATGGCGGGCCGGACGCCGGAGAAGAAGAGGCCCGGCTCCAGGTACACCTGGCCGTCGGTGATGGAAATGACGTTGGTGGGAATATAGGCCGACACGTCACCCTGCTGGGTTTCGATGATGGGCAGGGCGGTCAGAGACCCGGCCCCCAGGGCGTCGTTCAGCTTGGCGGCCCGCTCCAGCAACCGGGAGTGGTTGTAGAAGATGTCGCCGGGATAGGCCTCACGCCCCGGCGGCCGGCGCAGCAGCAGGGAGATCTGCCGGTAGGCCTGGGCCTGCTTGGTCAGGTCGTCATAGATGATGAGGGCGTGGCGGCCGGTGTCCCGGTAGTACTCGCCCATGGCGCAGCCGGAGTAGGCGGCGACATACTGCATGGGCGCGGGCTCCGAGGCCGAGGCGTTCACCACGACGGTATGCTTCATGGCGCCGTGGCGCTCGAGAGCGTCCACCACCTGGGCCACGGTGGATTTCTTCTGCCCGATGGCCACGTAAATGCACAGGACGCCGGAATCCTTCTGATTGATGATGGCGTCCACGCACAGGGCGGTCTTGCCGATCTGGCGGTCGCCGATGATCAACTCCCGCTGGCCCCGGCCCACGGGGGTCATGGCGTCGATGGCCTTATAGCCGGTGTACATGGGCTCATTCACCGGCTGGCGCTCGATGACTCCGGGGGCCTTGACCTCTATGCGGCGGAACTCCTTGGTTTCGATGGGGCCTTTGCCGTCCAGGGGGTTGCCCACCGGGTCGATGACCCGGCCGAGAACCGCGTCGCCGACGGGCACCTGGGCAATGCGGCCGGTGCGTTTAACGATGTCGCCCTCTTTGATGTGGGTGTCTTCGCCGAGAATGGCGACACCCACGTTGTCCTCTTCCAGGTTGAGGGCCAAACCAAAGATGCCCCCGGGGAATTCCAGGAGCTCCATGGCCATGCACTTTTCCACGCCGTGCACCCGGGCGATGCCGTCACCCACCGACAGGACGGTGCCGGTTTCGGCCACTTCCACCTTCTTCTCGTAGTCCCGGATCTGGGTGCGAATAATTTGGCTGATTTCCTCGGCTCTGATTTCCATTTATAAAACCTCACCTTTAATTAAGGATTCTCTTAAGGAATTGATCTGGGAACGAACACTGCCGTCCAGCACCAGATCGCCCACCCGGGCCACGATGCCGCCGAGAATCTCGGGGTCTTCCTCCACTTCCATCACCACGGTGCCGCCGGTGATCTTTTCCAGGGTCTTCCGCAGGCGCTTCTGGGCGGCTTCATCCAGGGAAATGGCCGCCTTCACCCGGGCCCGGCTGACCTTCTCCACCGCATCCACCAGCTCCTGGTAGGCCATGGCCACTCCCGGCAAGGCGTTGAGCCGGAGCTTGTCAAAGAGGAGTTGCAGCAGGTTGGATACCAGGGGGGGTGTTTGCAAGAGTTCAATAATCTTCAGGAGGAGCTTGCGGCGGTCCTCCCGGCTGTGTATGGGGTTGAGCAGGGCGTCCTTCAACTCCGGCTCCCGCTCCAGCAGGGCGGCGAACCCACCAAGAGAGTCCCCATACTCCTTGTACTTGCCGTCCTCCCTGCCCAGGGTGAGCAGGGCCTTGGCATAACGTCGGGCAACGGTCAGGTCAATCAATGGGTCTTCACCACCTTTTTCAGATATTCCTCCACCAGACCCTGCTGGTCGGCGTAGGTAGCTTTCTCCTTAATCAGATCCACGGCCAGGCGGGTGGCCTGGTCCACCACCTCCTCCTTCAGGGCCTGGGCCGCCTTTTTGGATTCCTGCTCAATGGAGACCCTGGCCATTTCCTTGATCCGTTCCGCCACGGCGTTGGCCTTGTCCAGAATCTTGGCCTTTTCCAATTCGCCTTCGGCCATATATTGCTTGATGATCTGGTCGCGCTCCCTGGCCACTTCCGCCAACCGGGTCTCCGCGGCTTTCAGGGCCGCTGCGGCCGCCTCCTTTTTCGCCTCCAGGTCCTCCAGGGACTGGGCGATCTCCTGGGAGCGGGCCGCAAAGACGTCCTTGACCTTGACCTTCTTGGCCAGCAGATAGACCAGCAAGCCGGCAAACACCAGAAAGTTGATGGTGCGCGGAATAAAATCCTGGATCTTGGCCGGCGTAATGCCGCCGTGCCCGCCGGCCTCGGAAGCCAAGGCCGCTGCCGCCAGGAGTACTCCCGCGGCCAGGCCCAGGAAGGAGACCGCCGTCTTCAGCCACGCTTTTCTGCCTGCCTTCATGAGACCTCCCTCCCCAGGACTTTGGAGGCCAACAGTTGGGCAAAGGTCTTGGCCTGTTTCTTCAAAGACTCCCTGGCCTTGGCCATGTCCGCTTGGATTTTTTTCTCCACCTGGGCCCATTCCAAATCCACTTGCTTCTTTATTTCCTCCAGCAAAGAGGCTTCGGCCTGGGCCCCTTCCTGCTTCAAGGCCTCCCGCTGACCGGCGCCCTCCTTGCGGGCCGCGGCCAGTTTTTCCTTGATTTCATCGCTCAGCCCCTGGGTTTGAGACTCCAGTTGGCCGGCCGCGGCTTCCGATTCCCGAATCCGGGCCTGGCGATCGGCGATGGCCTTCCGGATGGGCCGGAAGAGCACCATATTCAAGAGAAAAACCAGGAGCAGGAAATTGACCAGTAAGGCAAACAATGTCCAATCAATGTCAATCATTCCTGGCTGCCACCTCGTATTTTATTTGCTTAATCAGAGACTTAACCGCTTAAAGAGGTATTGCCTGGGGTTATGGTCATGTGTAACTTTTCACATTTGCCTTTGTAGCCTATTTTCAAGTAGGTGTCAAAAATTTTTTTCAAAAAATTTTCAGCCCCCGAAGAGATACCGCCGCATGCGGATATTGAGCAAAAAACCGACCCCCAGGAGGGTGGTAATGAGGGAGGAGCCGCCGTAACTGAACAGCGGCAGCGGTATGCCCACCACCGGCAGCACCCCGGTGACCATGCAGAGGTTGATGAAGATTTGCCAGAAGATGAGGGCCGTCACCCCGAGGGCCAGCAACTGGCCGAAGCGCTCTTTACAGTCCCTGGCCACCTGCAGGCCCCACAAGGCCAGACCGGTGAACAGCAGCAGCAACACCCCGGAGCCCATGAAGCCCCACTCCTCGGCAAAGACCGAGAACACGAAGTCAGTATGCTGCTCCGGCAGAAAATAGAGCTGGCTCTGGGTTCCCTGGAGGAAGCCTTTGCCCCAGAACTGGCCCGACCCCACCGCGATCATGGACTGGATGATGTGGTAGCCCGCGCCCAGAGGGTCTTTTTCCGGGTTGAGAAAGGTGAGCACCCGTTGGCGCTGGTAGTCCTTGAGTAAGCCCCAGATGAAGGGCGAGGCCAGCGCCAGGGTCAGGGCCAGAGCCGCCAGGGTGCGCCAGTTGACGCCCACGAAAAGAATTATGGTGGCGGCCACCAGGGCCACCAGGATGCCGGAGCCCAGGTCCGGCTGCTTGATGATGAGGCCCACCGGGATGAGCACCAGGAGCCCCGGGAACAGCAACTCCTTGAGGCGCAGCTTTTCCAGCCGGGGCCGGCGGTTGAAGTAAGTGGCCAATACCATGATGATGGAGATCTTGGCCAGCTCCGCGGGCTGGAAAGCAAAGGGTCCCAGGGGCAGCCAGCGCCGGGAGCCCGAGACCATCTTGCCGGCCAGCATCACTCCCACCAGCAGCACCACGCTTAGCAGATAGACGGGGTAGCCCAGTTTCTCCAGGTGCCGGTAGTCGTAAAACAGGGTCAGGACCATCAGGCCCAGGCCCACCGCCAGCCAGTAGAGCTGCTTGACGTAGAGGGGCGTCTCCCCCGGGGCGCGGTTGTAGCCGGCGCTGTAAAGGTTGACCAGGCCCACCGTCAGGATGGCGAACACCAGCCCCAGGAGCAGCCAGTCGAAATTTTGGACTAAACGGCGGTCGAACATTGCGGTGGCCAGCAGTGGTCAGTAGTCAGTCAGAACTTTTAATGCCTAGTTGCTGATTCATTTAGATAATTGCAATAAAAAATTAAAGAATTTTAACTGACTACTGGCTACTGACTACTTTTACGCCTCCACCCGATGGCTCAGGGACTCCTTCAGGGTCTGCTGGTCGGCGTACTTGATGTCGCCGCCCATGGGCAGGCCGTAGGCGATGCGGGTCACCCTCACCCCCAGGGGTTTGAGTTCCTGGGCCAGATAGGTGGTGGTAGTCTCGCCCTCCAGGGAGGGATTCAGGGCCAGGATCACCTCCTGCACCCCTTCGGCCGGCACCCGCTCCAGAAGTTCCCGGACCCGCAAATCGTCGGGCCCCACCCCTTCGATGGGGGAAATCACCCCCCCGAGAACGTGATACAGCCCTTTGAACCAGCCCACCTTTTCGATGGCCAGCAAATCCCCGGGCTCCGCCACCACCAGGATCTGGCCCCGGCTGCGGCCCGGGTCGGCGCAAAGGGGGCAGAGCTCCTGGTCGGCGAAGGCGAAGCAGCGGCGGCACAGCTTGATTCTGTCCTTCAATTCCGTGAGGGCCTGGGCCAGCTCCAGGGTCTCGGCCCGGGAGGCCCGCAGGAGATACATGGCAAGGCGCCCCGCAGTCTTTTCCCCCACCCCGGGGAGTTTCCCCAGGGCCATGAGCACCCGCCTGAGCGCCGGGGGGTAAGCGTTTCCTGACATTGATTCTCCTGAGCAGTTACCAATAAGCAGTTAGCAGGGCGGGCGGTGCCCGCCTTATTATGGCGGCCACAGGCCGCCCTATATTAGGTGACCGCTGATCACTGATCACTACCTCTAAAACAGCCCCGGAATCTGCATGCCCCCGGTGAGTTTGCTCATCTCCTGGGCCATCATCTCCCGGGCGCGGTTCAGGGCCTCGTTCACCGCGGCGAGAATCAGGTCCTGGAGCATCTCCACGTCCTCGGGGGCCACCACTTCCGGGTCGATGCGCAGGGACACCAGTTCCTGGCGGCCGTTGACCACGGCCTCCACCATGCCGCCGCCGGCCTGGGCGCTGACGGTGCGGTTGCCCAGCTCCGCCTGCATCTCCATCATTTTGGCCTGCAGCTTCTGGGCCTGCTTCATCATGGCCATCATGTTCTTCACTCGGGTTCCTCCTTCCCGTCCCCGGGCGCGGTCCACTTGCCCCCGAAGATTTCCAGGGCCTGCTGCTGGAGCCTGGCCAGATCCAGGGGCCTCCCCGCCGCCGGAGTCCGCTTGGGGACCTCGTTGGAGTCCTGAATTTCGACTTCCAGGGTAACCTGGGGACCGAAAAACTTCCGGGCCAACTCCTGGAGCCGAACCTCGTGGCGGGCCGCGGCGGCATTCCAGGTGCGGCCCGCGGCGATCTTCAGGCGGTGGTCGGAGATCCCCAGCAGGCGGCAGGTTGCCAGCTTGCCGTAAAGGGGCCCCCCCTCCGTTTCCTGGACATAGGCCAGAAAGGCCTGCCAGCGCTCCTCCAGGTCCCCGGCCGGGGCCCCCCCGCCGGGGGCGACCTCCCCTCCTTCCGGCGGGACGGTTGCCGCCGCCGTGGGCCGCAACTCTGGCCGGGAGCCGGGTTGCTCACCCGCCCCCAGGCGGGCTTCCAGGTTCTCCAAGCGGCTGATCCAGGTGTTCAGGGGCAGCAGGGGCTCCAGGTGAATGAGCCTCAAGAGCAGCACCTCCAGGGCCAGCCGGGGCTGGGGCGCCCGTTTCAGCTCCTCTTCCCCGGTGAGCAGGACGGTCAGCAGGTTGTGCAGGTGCGCCACCGCGGTCCGTTGCGCCAGGCGTACCAGTTCCTCCCATTCGAGGTCGGAAACCGGCGCCAGATGCCGGGACTCGGGGTGGAGCCCCGCCAGCAGCAAGTGCCGGCCATGAAGGAGCAGGTCCTGATAGAAGCGCCGCAGATCGTGGCCCTGGTTGTAGAGCTCGTCGACGAGGGCCAGCAAACCGGGGCCGTCCCGCTCGATAACAGCCTTCAGGGCCTTGAGCAGGGCCCCCTGGTCGGTGACTCCCAGAATCCGGGCGATTTCCCCCGCGGTAACCGCCTCGCCTCCAAAGGTCACCACCTGGTCCAAAAACCCCTGGGCGTCCCTTAAGCCCCCCTCCGCGGCCCGGGCCACCAGGGCCAGGCCCTCGGGCTCTATCCGCCAGCCCTCCTGGGCCGCCAGCTTCGCCAGTTGCGCCTGGATGAGGGCGGTGGGGATGCGGCGGAAGTCATAGCGCTGACAACGGGACAGGATGGTCACCGGCACCTTGTGGGGCTCAGTGGTGGCCAGGATGAAGACCGCGTGGGCCGGCGGCTCCTCCAGGGTTTTGAGGAGGGCGTTGAAGGCCTCCTTGGTGAGCATGTGCACTTCGTCGATGATGTAAACCTTGTATCTGCCCTGGGCCGGCAGGTACTTGATCTTCTCCCTCAGGTCCCGCACTTCGTCGATGCCCCGGTTGGAGGCGCCGTCGATTTCCAGGACGTCCAGGGAGGACCCGTTGGTGATCTCCCGGCAGACTGTGCAGGTGTTGTCGGGCTGCGGCGTGGGGCCGGCCTCGCAGTTCAGGGCCTTGGCCAGGATGCGGGCCACCGAAGTCTTGCCCGTGCCCCGGGGGCCGGAAAACAGGAAGGCGTGGGCGATGCGCCCCGCGGCCAGGGCGTTTTGCAGCGTCCGGGTGATGGGCTCCTGGCCCACCACCTCCTCGAAGGTTTGGGGACGCCATTTCCGGGCCAGAACCTGGTATGTCATTCAGAGACCGTTTTTGGTTTTTGGTTTTTGGTATTAAAACAATAACATAATTCGGTTTTGGTTGGACCTTTTTGAATCATTTCGGGGCCGGTTCTTCGGGACTCTTTGACGAAAAACGAAAAACCAAAAACTAAAAACCGTATTTACATGGCGGAGAGAGAGGGATTCGAACCCTCGGAGCGCGGTTTAGACGCTCACACGATTTCCAGTCGTGCCCCTTCAGCCTCTCGGGCATCTCTCCGCGGGGTTGGTGTTGTAATGGTGGCACCGGCGTTCCGCCGGTGCTTGATGCGGGTTGCGCACTGCGCACCATCTTCGGCGGGCAGTGCCCGCCCTACATTACCATAGGGCGGCCGGTGGCCGCCAGAATTCGGCGGGCACAGCCCGCCCCATATTATTATTTCCTGGGCTTGGGGACCAGCACCTCGTAGTTCTTCTTCTCCCGCTCCGGCAGGGCGTTGTACTCTTCCTCGGTGATGATGCAGTCCAGGGGCAGGCTGGTCATGTCCTCCCGGTAGGCGTTGTCCTGGCCCAGGTAAATCTCGCAATTCTTATTGATATATTGCAGACCCATGAGAACCTCCCGGGGCCCCGCCTAATGTTTTTTTTATTCTCTAAATTCTTTTACCAAAAACCAAAAACGAAAAACGGTATTTCATGGCGGAGGGGGTGGGATTCGAACCCACGTGGGAGTGATTAGCCCCCAAGCCGATTTCGAGTCGGCCCCGTTACGGCCTCTTCGGTACCCCTCCTTTAAGGACGGTTTTCTGTTTTCTGTGGGTCGGGGTTTCGCCGCCCACTTCTTCAACGCCGGCTTTTAAAAAACTCCTGCAGCAGCTCCCGGCATTCGGCTTCCCTCACCCCGCCCGTCACCTCAAGGCGGTGGTTCAGCCGGGGGTCTTCCGGGAGGCGGTGGAGCGAGACGCAGGCCCCGCCCTTGGGGTCCGGGGCGCCGAAGATTACCCGGCGCACCCGGGCCAGGAGCAGGGCGCCGGTGCACATTATACAAGGTTCAATGGTAACATAAAGGCTCACCCCGGACAACCGGTAATTCCCCAGGATTTCGCCGGCGGACCTTAAGGCCAGCACCTCGGCGTGGGCCGTGGGGTCATTGAGACCGATGGGCCGGTTAAAGGCCCGGGCCAGGATCTCCCCGTCCTCGCCCACCAGCACCGCGCCCACCGGCACCTCGCCCGCGGCCAGGGCGTACCGGGCCTGGGCCAGGGCTTCGGCCATGTAGTAAAAATCTGATTCCATTTTTATCATTATATATCAAGAACTTGAAAAAGGCAGTGGGAATAAGGAGGGGTCAGGGGTCAGAAGCCACGGTACCGGCCCGTCCGTTCAAAGCCCGGGCCTGGGCTTCGTAGTCCCCCAGCAGTTCCAGGGCCCGGTCCTCTTCGGCCAGCAAGGTCCGGCAGGCTTCCCGCCGCACGGGCGGAAGATCCGAGGCCAGCAGAGCTTCCAAAGCCCGGCGCCGGCGGCGATGGCTCTCGGCCAGCAGCCGCAGGCGCAAGACCGTGAGCTGCACCAGCACCGCATCGTCGGCCCACTTGAGATGGCGCAGGGCCCCGGGAAAATCGTCTTCTTCCAGGGCCGCCAGAGCCAGGTGGCGGTACAGGGCCCCGGGGAGCAAGCCGGAATCCGACACCGGACCGGCGAGCACATACCTTCCGGCCCGCACCAGCAGGTTCAATCCGATCATATTACACCGTTCAGGCTTGCATGACTAATAACAGCCTGAAACTAATGCTCACCCGAGACAGAAAACAGAAAACGGAAAACAGAAAACTTATCAAGCCTTCTGGGCCGCAATCCCTGCGTCCACCAGGTTGCTCAAGACCTCCCGAAGCTCCGGCAAATCCCGGGTCAGTTCCTCGATGCGCGCCTTCACCTGGCGGTAGTCGTCTTCAGGGCCGTCCTGGGCCCGGCTCAGGGTTTCTTTAAGGGCCTCCGCCAAGCGCCGGTCCAGGCGCCAGAGGCCCGCGGCGGCGCCGATGAGCTCCAAAAGCCCGGTGGTGATGTGGTGCCCGGTGACTTCCTGGATGGCCACTTCGGCGGCAAAGCCGCCCACGGCCCCTACCAGGGCGCCGGTGAGAGAAATATCTTTTTGAGCCATATCTCCTCCTTTAACGTCAGGGGTTAGGGGTCAGGAGCCAGAAAACGGAGCTATTGTTCACTACCCCCCGCCCCTTGACCCCTGCTTTGCCCCAGCCGCTCCGCCAGGCGCTCGGTTTCCGAGAGCATCCGTCCGATGTGCCGGTCCTTCTCCGACAGGCGGCGCTTCAGTTCCCGATTTTCCGCGTGCAGCCGCCCGGTCTCGGAATAGCCCAGCCAGCCCCGGACCTTGATGGCCGCCAGGGTCAGGGCCACGGCCAGCGCCGCTCCCAGGGTGAAGCCCAGGGTGAAGTCCAGGGTTTTGATCTCCATTGAGAAAAGACGGTTTTCTGTTTTCTGTTTTGCAAAACAGGTTCGCTGCTAATTCCCTTGAAATATTAGCAGTTGCCGGGGGCCCTGTCAATTTGCCCTGTCGGCCGCAAAGGCCCTTGTCAAGGCGGGGCTTCTCATGCCACAATAAGCTTCAAACCCAGCCATAGGAGACCTCCATGAGCGATATCAAGGCCATGTACCGCACCGTGATGGCGGACCATTTTCCGCCGGAGATGACCATTACCTTCGGGGACCAGAAGCTGGTCTACCGCAAGCGCACCTGGAAGCTGCCCGACAAAGGCGAGGTCATAGAAATGGGGTTGCGCTACGGCGAGAACCCCGGCCAGGAAGCGGCCCTCTATGAACTGGTGGGCGGCAGCCTGACCCTGGGAGGCTGCCACTTCCTGGACCCCGGCAACGGCCTCACCAGCGCCATCGACGAGGCGGCCATGCTCCAGGCCGGCAAGCACCCCGGGAAGACCAACCTCACGGACGTGGACAACGGCCTCAACATCATCAAGTTTCTGCAAAAAAAGCCCGCCGCGGTGATTTTGAAGCACAACAACCCCTGCGGCGCGGCCTGGGCCGCCTCTTTGGCCGAAGCCTACGACAAGGCCAATATGGCGGACCGCATCGCCGCCTTCGGGGGCGCCGCGGTTTTCAACCGGCCCATTGATAAGACCACCGCGGAGCTCATTTCCCAGAACTATCTGGAGGTGGTGGCGGCGCCGGACTACGAGGCGGGCTCCCTGGATATCTTGAAGAAAGCCAAGGACTTGCGCATTATCAAGGTGCCCAACTTCGCCAAACTCCAGCACCTGATCCACGCCCGCTACGTGGATTTCAAGTGCCTGGTGGACGGCGGCATCATCGTCCAGCAGTCGCCTCTAAACGCCATCCTGAAGAAAGAAGACTTCAAGCCCGCTTCTGCTACCTACCAGGGCAAGGAGTACCGCTGCAGGAGGGAGCCCACCGAGCGGGAATACGAGGACCTGCTCTTCGGCTGGTGGGTGGAGCAGGGCGTCACCTCCAATTCGGTGCTTTTTGTCAAAGACGGCTGCACCGTGGGCATCGGCACCGGCGAGCAGGACCGGGTGGGGGTGGCGGAGATCGCGGTCTTCAAGGCCTACACCAAGTACGCCGACGCCCTGTGCTTCAAGCAGTTCGGGATGCCCTACAAGAACCTGGAGCTGGAAATCCTCCAGGCCAAGCGGGACGCCTCGGACCAGACGGTCATCGACCTGGCCACCAAGGAGGCCAAGGGCGGCCTTATGGGTTCGGTGATGATTTCAGACGCCTTCTTCCCCTTCCGGGACGGGGTGGATGTGGGCATCCGCCAGGGCATCAGCGCGGTGGCCCATGCCGGGGGCTCGGTTCGGGACTGGGAAGTCATCGAGGCCTGCAACGAAGCGGACCCGCCCGTGGCCATGGTGTTTACGGGGCAGAGGTGCTTCAAGCATTAAAAACGGTTTTTGATTTTTCGTTTTTCGTTTGCTTCAAAACGTGGGGGCGAACCTGGTGTTCGCCCCTCAATTTAGGGTGAAAAAGATTCGCTCTACGACGATTTCACAGCATTGATTCCGGGGCGAACCCGGAAAGGATATGCACCCAGAGGCGAAGCCAGAACCCGGTCATCGGGTCTTTATAATAGCGCACCTCCCGGCCGTTTTCTTCGGTAATCCAGACGAGGCCACGCCCTTCTTCCGACCCTGGGGATTTCCCCGAGATCTCCACCCGGTAGGCATTAGCCCGGGCTATACTCCGGTCAAACAGATGGGCTGCCTGGGCCGCCAGTTCCCGGCTTTCGATCACCAGGCCATTCTCGGTATTGAGCCTGGCAGAACGGGGGTCCAGGTTGAAAGAGCCCACAAAGAGCACCCTTCGATCGACAATCACGGTCTTGGCGTGGAGAGACCCCACCGATGAGCCGAAGCGGGTGCGGTCCCAGAACCGCCGTTGACTGGGGTTGGGCTTAAGTTCGTACAGATCAACCCCTATTTGCAGCAGTTGTTTCCGGTAGCGGGCATAACCCCCTTGCGCCACCGGCACGTCCGTGGAGGCCAGCGAATTGGTCAGTATTTCCAGTTTAACCCCGCGATCACGCAGACCTTTTAACCAATTAATGCCGCGCTCCCCCGGCACCAAGTAGGGGGAGATCATCAGCACCTCGCTTTGGGACTCCTCGATGATGGACTTGAGGCGCCGACCCGCCAGGACTTTCCGGTGGTCGCTCCCCTCTCTGATAACCTTGAGGGGGTCGTCGCAGAGGACTTCCCCATGAGCCCAGATGAAGGGGATATGACCTGCCTCCACCCGCCTGGATAGTTCGGCCTCCTCGAGCTTTTGGGCATACCCGGAATTATTCATTTCTTGCCGGTTTTCGGCGAGGAAGCGGCGGGTATTTTCCAGGTCTTCCGCTGAAGGCCGGCCCTTCACCAGGGCGTCGAGAGGAATGGACAGCGCACAATTCCAATAATCGTCGAAAGCCGCGGAGATTTCCCGGGTGATGGGCCCGATGGCCATGATATCCAGGTCCCCGAAGTTGAGGTCCGCCTGGGCCCCGAAATACTCATCGCCGATATTCCGCCCCCCCACGACGGCCAGGCTGTTGTCCGCGATGAAGGTCTTATTGTGCATTCTTCCCTGAAGCCTTTTGGGCCCGAAGACCATCTGGAGAACGCGGGAGGGCAAAAATGACCGGAGACCGCCGAGAGGATTGAAAACCCGCACCTGGATGTTGGGATTTGCCTGCAGCATGGCCAGCCCCCAATCAGTTTTTCCAGCCTGCGGCCAATCGTCCACCAGGAGACGCACCCGCACGCCCCGTTCCGCCGCGGCCAGCAGGCGGTCTAACAGAAACTTGCCGGTGAGGTCATCGCGGAAAATGTAGTATTGCAAATCCAGAGTCCGCTCGGCCTGGTCAATTGCCAGGACTCTGGCCATGAAGGCGTCGTCTCCGCTGGGCAGGAGGTAAAAGCCGGATTTTCCCTGATGTTTGACTGCCTGGGCCTGGACCCTTTGACCCATCCCAGTCTTTTCCGGCATGGACAGGGCGGTGGAGACGGCGCGTGGATACTCCAGGGGAAGGCTGGCGCACCCGGTTAAAAGCGCCGGGAACGATAAAAAGAGGCTCAGGAGGACTGATTGGACCACGCGGTTGCGTTTCATTGCTTCTAAAAAATTAACCACAGAAACCCTGAGAACAAGGGCACACAGAGAAAAAGCCCTGGCGGGGCCGGAGCCAGGGCTCATCTTTTCCTGGTGGTTTTGGTGATAAAAACCTATTTTCCCATAGCCCTGCGTTTGGCCCGGAATGACAAAAAGAGCCTCATCATCGGTTCACTGAATAGGCGCAATTAATTATGTAGTTTTTAGTTCAGCTTCAAATCAATCCCAACGCGGCCTCCACCTGGGCCCCCAACTGCTCCAGGCTGAACCCCGCCACATGGATACCCTGTTTGGGACAGGTGGCCATGCAGGAGCCGCAGCCCTTGCAGAGGATTTCATTCACTTCGACGGTTTTTTTCACCCTCCCTTCAAACACATATTCCACCAGGGTGATGGCTTTAAACGGGCAGGCATCCACGCAGAAAGCGCAGCCATCGCAATTCTCATCCACCACGTTGGAGATGGTGGACTCCAGCTCCAGGAAATTTCTGGACAGCACGGTGGAGGCCCGGGAAGCGGCAGCCAGGGCTTCGGCCACGGACTCCTGGAGGGGCTTGGGATAGTGAGACAGCCCCGCCAGATAGACGCCCTCCGTGGTGGCCTCCACCGGCTTGATTTTGGCATGGGCTTCGGTGAAAAAGCCCTCGGCATTGAGGGGGATTTTATAGAGTTCCGCCAGGGGCGCATTGTGGTGGGGGACGATGGCAGTGGCCAGGGTCAGGAGATCCACGCCCAGCCGAACCGGCCGTTCCAGTATGGGGTCCGTGACCGTGATCTCAATCCGCCCGTCGGCGCCTTGCTCCACCCGGGGAGGGTCAGCTTGACGGTAGCGGATGAAGATCACCCCCTGGTCCCGGGCCTCTTCATAGAGGATTTCCCGTTCCCCGTAAGTGCGCATATCCCGGAAGAGGATGTAAACCTCCAGATCCGGGTTGAGCTCTTTGAGCTTTAAGGCGTTCTCCACGGAGTGGCTGCAGCAGACCTTGCTGCAGTAAGGTCTTTCGGCGCTGCGGGAGCCCACGCATTGAATGAAAGCCACCGCCCGGGCTTGCATGATGCGGTCACTCTGCTCGGCCAGTTCCTGGTCCAGGTCCAGGGACAGCAGCACATTGGGATTCCGGCCGTAGAGATACTGGCCCACCGGCCGGTAAGGTTCAGCGCCGATGGCCAGGATCACGACGCCATGATCAATCACCTGATGGCGGGACAGGGTGGTCCGGAAGTTGCCCACCACCCCGGAGACGTCCGTTACAATAGACTGGTAATGGATGTTGAGGCGGGGATGATTTTTTACCTTGCTGATCAACTCTTCCAAACGAGGACCCACCAGGCCCCCCCGCCAGGTGGTGTGCAATTTGAGGGCGTTGCCTCCCAGGCGGTCCTTGCGTTCGGCCAGATGGACCTGGAAACCCTGGTCCGCCAAGCTCAGGGCGGAAATCATGCCGGTAACCCCGCCCCCCACCACCAGGGCGGTTTTGTCCACCGGCACCGTGATGTAATCCAGGGGTCCCAGCAGACGGGCCTTGGCCACCCCCATGCGTACCAGGTCTTTGCACTTTTGGGTGGCCGCCTCCGGTTGGTGCTGATGGACCCAGGTGCACTGGTTGCGGATATTGGCCATCTCAAAAAGATACTTGTTTAAGCCGGCGTTTCTCAGCATGTCCTGAAAGGTGGCCTGATGAGTGGTGGGAGAACAGGACGCCACCACCACCCGGTTGAGCCGGTGCTCCCGGATCATCTCGATCATCTGATTCTGGGCGTCCTGGGAGCAGGTGAACAGGTTGGCCTGGGCATACTCCACGTTGGGAATGGTTTTGGCGTACTCCACCACTTCATCCACATCCGCCACCCCGCCGATATTGAGGCCGCAGTGGCAGACAAACACCCCCACCCGGGGAGGCTCCCGAGACACATCCTGTTCCGGCGGAAAGACCTTCTCTTTTATCAGGGTTCCCCTGGCCCCGGCCAGCAACTGGGCGGCGGCCGCGGCCGCGGCGCTGCCCTCCATCACCGTCTGGGGGATGTCCTTGGGGCCGTTGATAAAGCCGCAGGAAAAAACCCCCGGCCGGGAGGTGGTGACCGGCGCGAAGCACTGAGCGTCCATGAACTTGTTGTGGCTCAGTCTGACTCCCAATTTTCTGGCCAGTTCGATGGTGTCATTGCTGGTGACGCCCCCCACTGACAGGACCACCAGGTCAAAGACCTCCTCCCGGGGCTCCCCCGATTCACTGACATAGCGGATTAGCAAGTCCCCGGAGTCCGCCAGCGGCTCGACCCCATACACCCGGGAGCGGATCAGCCGGGCCCCCTGGTCTTTGATGCGGACGCAATATTTCTCAAAATCTTTGCGGGGAGTGCGCAGATCCATGTAGAAGAGGGCCATGTCCAGTTCGGGGCCGATGTGCTCCCGGGCGATGATGGCCTGCTTCAACGCGGCCATGCAGCAAAAATTGGAACAATAGGGCTGGGTCCCTTCCCGGTCGCTGCGCATGCCGACGCAGTGGAGCCAGGCGATCTTCCGGGGCTCCCGCCGGTCCAGGGGACGCATGACATGGCCTTTGTAGGGTCCGGAAGGACTGAGAATGCGCTCGAATTCCAGGCTCGTCAAGATGTTGGGGGACTTGCCGTAGTTGTAGGTAGTGAGATGGGAGGGATCGAAAATTTTGAAGCCCGGCGCCAGAATAACCGCCCCCACGTTTACCTCCTTAAGGCGCGGTTCATCGTCGTACTTCACCGCCCCGGCCAGGCAGACCTTCTCACACAAGCCGCACCCCAGGCAGGTGCTCCGGTCGATGGCATAGGCCCGGGGCACGGCTTGGGGATAGCTGATGTAGGTGGCGGTGCGGCGGTCCAACCCGAGGTTGAACTCATTGATGGCCTGGGCGGGGCAGGCCCGGTGGCAATCGCCGCAGGCCGTGCATTTTTCCGGGAGGATGTAGCGCGGCTGATTCTTTAAAACCGCCTGAAAATTCCCGGGCTCACCCGCCAGGGATTCCAGCTCCGTGCAGGTAATGATCTCAATGTTGATATGCCGGCCGACCTCGACCAGCTTGGGCGAGATAATTCACATGGCGCAATCATTGGTGGGAAAGGTCTTGTCGATCTGCGCCATGGTGCCCCCGATGGTGGGGGAGCGCTCCACCAGATAAACGAAAAACCCGGAATTCGCCAAATCCAGGGAGGCTTGCATACCCGCGATGCCGCCTCCTACCACCAACACTGCCCCAACCTGGCCGGTTTCCCTTGGGTTCATGGCGACAACCTCTCGGCAATTATGACTTCCAGCTTCGGTTCGCTTGACTTTTAAAGCTGTGCGCTAACCATCTGGAGAGAAAGGGATTTTAAACTGCCAGGAGTCTAAATTTAAACGTGGTGCCCTCGTGGCCGGAGACATCGGCCAGACCCGACCGTTCCAAGTCGTTCAGCCGGAGGGACACGGCATACACCGGCAAGCCCGTTTCCTCTGCCATCTGTCGCACCGTTTTGGGCCCCTCTTTCAAGACTTCCCCGAGCAGGGCCTTTTGATACTCTTCTTCGGCGGTCCGTCTGAGGGCCGCCTCGTAGGCCCTGACGTCCAGTTTTTCGTGAAACACGTTTTCCCGCTCGGTGAGCTGCCGTTCCATGTTCAGCAGCCAGCGCAGTTGCATGGCCTGCAAGGCTCTCTCCGCGGCGGCCAGCGGGAGTTGGAGCCCTTGCCGATCCAGGGGGCCCAATTCCCGAATCACTCCGGTTAATTCCGTGACATATTCGGCGAAGAGCTGGCCTTCCGCGGAACTGACCCAGCGGACCTGGGCCCGCTCCTGGCCGAGTCCAGCCACTTCCAGCAAATGGCGCAATAACTGCATCCGTTTGGCGGCGTAAACATTACCGTCCAGGTAATGGCAATCGCCCTGGCGTCAGCCGAAGACAAAGACGCCGTCGAACCCGCTGCTCAAACCCTCCAGCACATGCACCGGGTCAACCCGGCCGGAGCACATGGTGAGCATGACCCGGATATTGGGGGGATACTGAAACCTGGCAACCCCGGCCAGGTCAGCAGCGGCGTAAGAGCACCATCGGCAGAGAAATGCCAGGATCCTGGGTTCGAACCCTCTGTTCATGTCCCTCTCCTATAATTCCTTCTCCCAATGATAACCATCAACTTGAAAGGGGGACCTCCCGGTTTACCCGGGCCGCTGGGAGGCACGGGAATTCATGCCTTCGGAGGAGGCAGAGTACCTATTTTTGCCAGCGAGTCCCTTATGCGTTCCCATTTCTTCCGCATGGCCTGAACGGGTTCGGCCTCCGAAGGGCAGCCGTCCACCTTTTCGCCATCGAGATACCACCCATACTGGAGGTAGCCCTCTTGAATCATGACCGCCCCGCATTTGGGGCACGTTAATAAAGGTTCAGTCATCGTATTTCCCTCCTTCCCGAACCGCTGGCGAGGCCCTCAACCGGTGCCGCCGGCACGGATGGCAGCCAAAATTTGCCGATTCCGGAAATGCAGCATGTCAATGGCCTGGGCCGGACATCCGGCCGCGCACACGCCGCAGCCCTTGCAATACGCCGGCAGATTTTCGGAGCGGTAGCCTTTTCCCGGCACTTTCACCAGCCGCATGGCCCCATAGGGACAGGCTAATTCACAGAAACCGCAGCCCAGGCAGAGATCCTGGTCCACCTGGGATACCAGGGGTTCCACCGTCACCGTCCGCCGGGCCAGCACCGTGGCGGCCCGGGCCGCCGCGGCCCGGGCCTGGGCGATGACTTCGTCCAGGGGTTTGGGGTAGTGGGCCAGGCCGGCCAGATAGATGCCCTCCGCGGCGAAATCCACCGGACGCAGCTTGGCGTGGGCCTCCTGGAAAAAGCCTTCGGCGGTGAGGGGCACCTTGAAGAGTTCGGACAGCCCCTGGGCCGGGTTGGGAAGAGTGGCGCTGGCCAGCGTGATGACGTCGGGCTTGAGAAGAAGCAATCTATCCAGGATGGGGTCGCGGACCGTGACTTCCAGGCCGCCTCCCGGAGTAATCTCCACCCTGGGTTTGTTTTCCAGGTCGAAGCGGATGAACATGATGCCTTCTTCCCGGGCTTTCTGGTAAAGCTCCTCCTGGAGGCCGCAAGTGCGCATATCCCGGTACAGGATGAAGACGTCCATTTCCGGGTTCAGCTCCTTCAAAACCAGGGAACTCTCCACGGAGCGGGTGCAGCACACTCGGCTGCAGTAGGGGCGCTCCGGTTCCCGGGACCCCACGCATTGGATGAACACCGCCTGGTTGGCGCGAACTACCCGGGTATTCCGGGTGGCGATGGCCTCATCCAGATCGGCGGAGAGATAGATGTCGGCATGCTGGCCGTAGCCATATTCCGTGGGGATGTAGGCCCGGCCGCCGGTGGCCAGGATCGTCACCCCATGCTCAACTTCCTGGTTGCCGGCCGGGGTGGCCAGAACGGTCCGGAAATTTCCCACAAACCCCCCGGTCTCCACCACCTGGGCTTGACAGGCCACTTGAATCAGGGGGTGGCGTTCCACGGCCCGGATGAGTTCCTGCAGCCAGCGTTGATAGTTAAGGCCCCGGGCACTCACCACCAGCTTCCAGGCCTGGCCCCCCAGGCGCTTGTCCTTCTCGGCCAGGTGCACCGGGAACCCCATGTTCGCCAGGGAGAGGGCCGCCTCCATGCCGGCGGGTCCGCCCCCCACAATCAAGGCGCGGTTGACCACCGGGAATTTGGTTTTCTGCAGGGATTCCAGGTTGGCGGCCCGGGCCACGGCCATGCGCACCAGGTCCTTGGCCTTCTCCAAAGCCGCCAGGGGCTCCTGCTGGTGCACCCAGGCATCCTGATCCCGGATATTGGCCATTTCCAGGAGATAGGGGTTCAATCCCGCCTCCTGGATGGTTTCCTGGAATAACGGCTCATGGGTGCGGGGGGAGCATGAGGCCACCACCAGGCGGTTCAGGGAATGCTCCGCGATCCGCTCCTTGATGAGCTTCTGGGTATCCTGAGAACAGACGAACAACTGTTTTTCCACATGGGCCACCTGGGGCAAGGTGCGGGCGTAAGCCTCGAGCCCGGCCACGTCGATGACGCCGGCGATGTTGGTGCCGCAGTGGCAGATGAAGACTCCGATCCTGGGCTCCTCCCCGGTGACGTCCCGCTCGGGGTATTCCAGCTTCCGCAAGGCCAGGCTGTGCCTCGCCTCCGCCAGGAGTTCACCGGCGGCCGCGGCGGCGGCCGAGGCCTCGGTGACTGACTGGGGGATGTCCTTGGGGCCCTGGAAGGCGCCGCAGACAAAGATGCCCGGCTTACTGGCGGATACCGGAGCCAGAGGGGAAGTGCGGGCGAAATGGTGGGCGTTAACCTTCACTCCCAGGCGGCGGGAGAGCTCCACCACCTCCGGCGCGGCCTCCAGGCCCACGGACAGGACCACCAGATCAAAGGCCTCTGTCAGCATCCTGCCGTCTTCAGTGACATAACGCAGCAGTATCTCCTCCGTCCCGGGAACCTGGGTGAGGCTGTGCACCCGGGAGCGGATGAACCTTACTCCTTGATCCCGGGCCCGTTGGAAGTACTTGTCGAAGTCCTTGCCGGAGGTGCGCAGATCCATGAAGAAAACCGCGGTGTCCAGGGGCTCTTTGCTGTGCTCCCGGGCGATGAGCGTCTGCTTGATGGCGTACATGCAGCACACGGCGGAACAGTAGGGGTGGTCGTAGGAGTGCAGGTCCCGGGAGCCCACGCACTGGAGCCAGGCGATCTTCTGGGGCTCCTTGTGGTCGCCGGGCCGCACCAGGTGCCCCCCCAAGGGGCCGGAGGCGCTCAAAATCCGCTCGAACTCCAGGCTGGTTACGACATTGGCGGAGGAGGCGTAATAATAAGGCAGGTAGTGGCCGGGTTGGAAAGGCCGCAGGCCCAAGGCCAGGATTACGGCACCCACCTTGATCTCCAGCCCGGCATCCTGCTGGGAGAAATCCACCGCGCCGGTGGGGCAGAACTTTTCGCAGGCTTTGCAAGTGCCTTTTTTGAAATAGATGCAGGTATGGGGATCAATGGCATACTTGAGGGGCACCGCCTGGGGATAAAGCACATGGGCCGCTTTGCGCCGGGCAAGTCCCTGATTGAATTCATCCGGCACCGATTTGGGACATTTCTCGGCGCACAGGCCGCAGGCGATACACTTCTCCGGGTCAACATAGCGGGCTCGCTGCCGCAATTGGACCGCCAAGTTGCCCGGCTCTCCGGAAATCCCCTGGACCTCGGTGAGGGTGTGCAGCTTGATGTTGTGGTGCCGGCCGACCTCGACCAGCTTGGGCGAAATGATTCACATGGCGCAGTCGTTGGTGGGGAAGGTCTTGTCCAACTGGGCCATGACCCCGCCGATGGCCGACTGCCTCTCCACCAGGTGGACATAGTAGCCCGAGTTGGCCAGGTCCAGGGAGGCCTGGATGCCGGCGATGCCGCCGCCCACCACCAGCACTGATCCCACTACTTTTTCATCTTTAAATTCCAAGACCTTACTTTCCATAGGGAACCCCTCAGATAAGGGTGGAACAAGTGGTTTAAGCCACCATTTTTTCCCTTTCCACTCGAGCCCTTTGCTTCTTAAGGTCGGAATATTGCAACACTTTCGCCAAGGCCGCTTTTTTAACATCGGGTTTGATCTTGGGACTGTATTCCTCGATATAATTACCCTTGGCCCTGTTCAGAAGGGTGTCACCTGCTTGGGAGCGGGTGATCACCGTGGTCCAACCCTCTTCGGCCCCGATCCCTCCGAAGGAGAGATCGGCAAATTCGGCAGCGTAGTCCGAGCAGTAATTGCAGGCATGTCTTTTCATGAAGTCTAGCTTGCCAAGCGGGATGAACCGCACTTCCCGGTTGTGCAAATGGATCATCAGTTCTTCTTTCAGGTTTATCTTATGAACCTCCGCCCATCTGAAGCTGCCCTGGTCTTCCAATTGCCGACGTTCCTCTTCACCGAACAAGAAGTTGCCGGCGCAGAAGAGGCCGAAGTAATATTTGATGGCATCGGTGGGCACGATCCCCAGGACCTCCATGCGCCGCAGGGTGTTAATCTGGCAAGGAGTGCCCACCATTGCTACCCGTTGCAGACGTTTCTCGGCCACTTTTTTGAGTTGGGAAATCGATGGGGAATAAGTGGAATAAACTTCGGAGAAACTTTCCATGCCATGGGAAGTGTCGAAATGAAACCCGGCCGCGTCCAGGATGTCATCCCGGGTAAGAGCCAACCAGGGCTTTCTTGTAAAGAATCCGGCCTTCCTGGCGACGATGGCGCCGTCGATGCGTCCTTTGTCCAACAGGAAAAGTAACAAGGCGGTCACCACCCCGCCGTCCGTGGCCCGGGCCCGCACTTCCGGATCCAGGGATCGGGCCACCGTGGTGCCCATTATCCGGCCGATGGGGGGATTCCAGGAGACGTGTTTTTTGGTCTCTTCCTCATGTTCGCTGATTTCCGGACAGATTGCGTAACAGATGCCGCATTCGATGCACTTGCCCCGGTCTTTGTAGCGGGGGGCGCCGTCTTCATCCATGGCCAGGGCCCCATAATTGATGGCGGTACAGAACGTAACGCAGCCGCCACAGTGGTGACACAGGCCCGGTTTTTGGACCTCTTCCACGAGATCGGCAAAGGTTTTCATGACCCCTCCTTCCGGGCCAATCACCACTTGGCCCTCGCCTCAAAAGCCATAGGCGATGGGCCACCCAACCTTTTAGCCCGAAGCCTATGGCTCACCCATAACCCATAACCGCAACCCCTTTTTAAGCCTTGCCCATGGCGTAAATGGGATAGCCCTTTTCCCAAACCTTGGTGATAATCCGGCCATCCTTGGCCATATCAGTCAGGATCGGGGTGAGATTTTTCACCGGTTCGTCCAGGGCCCGGGCCAGGTCGGGCGGATTGAGCGGCAGTTCCCGTAAGGCCTTGAAGATCCGGGAAACAGTATATTCTTCCCTGAGCACGTCCAGCATGGTTTCATCCGCGTCCACGGCATTGAACTGGGAGCCGGGGAACTCCTTCTCCGCGGGCCGCCGCAGGCTGGTCCCCAGGACCCACCGCACCCGGGGCCGGTGCATGGTGGCGTGAATGGCCCACAGCTTGCCCCTGGTTTTGTCGTCCTGGGGCAGAGGCGGCAGTTTGGCCATGGCGTCCAGATGGGATTCCACCATGCGCACGAAGGATTCGGGCTCGTTGACCTCCACGTAGCCGATGG
>Ga0315268_10001999_pt1 | contig 23274 bp, 17 predicted proteins | sample C1_top_MG_FD_204535 | JGI IMG/M metagenome (GOLD analysis project Ga0315268, IMG submission 204535) | Sediment microbial communities from Yellowstone Lake, YNP, Wyoming, USA - C1_top | ecosystem: Environmental > Aquatic > Freshwater > Lake > Sediment | place: USA: Wyoming | collected 2017-08-01 | reverse complement strand
GACCTCGCGCATACGCCACTCCGGAGCGAGCAAGCCGAGCAGCCCCCGCCAAGGCGCCCCGGCGCAGCGGCCGAACTCGTGCGACGTCTCGTCGAAGCCGCGGCTCGGACTTTGCGACCGCCGTGGCGTGAAACCTCGCGCGAGTTGACTTTCGCCGATCATCTGTGCCCACGATGGGACGATAGCACTAAGGGATCTCCGACGAAGGTCGGCCCCCCCCCCCTACGGCTCGCCGTACGGGAGCAGCGGAGAATAGAATGACGAAGATTGGGGCACCGGCATCATCAGGCGGTCCTGCGACCTCGACGGCGAATGACCTGGCCGCGGCTTCGGCGAAGCGACCCGACACCATCGCCAAGCAGCCCGACGGGATCCGCAATCAACCCAACAGCGCCGGTGACAGCCTCACCTCGACACCGCCCCGTAATAAGACCGCCGCCCCGACCGAAGGCGTAAAGCTCGCGCCACGACGCGACGCGCAGGACCTCGCAGCCGCACCGGCCCCGACCGCCGCGCGGGCGCGCGCACTCATCGCACGAACAACGTCCGACATTGAAGAGGGCGGAAGCACCGGACTCGAGGAGCTGGCGGCCGGCGTGCTCGCCGAGCCTGAACCTACCCGCTCGCAGCTCGTGACGCTCATCCTCGCAGAGCTGCCGTACGTGCAAACCGACGACTTCGCGCGCGCCCTGCGCCAAGCGAGCAGCCTCGAGGCCCTCCGCGAGCTCGGCCTCGACGCCCGCGCCGCGCTCGTGACCGCTGTACGTCAGGGCGTCATTACCCAAGCGGACCGCGAGATCTACAACCACCTCGCCACGGGCGTGCATGACGATGTCCTCGCCGGCGAGCTCGCCGCGCTCGCCGATCCGACACAGGCGCCGCGCCTGCGCGAGGGCTTCAAGAAGAGGCTCGGCGAAGGCCGCACCGTTCACTTTGGCGACAGCGCCATCGTCGCGCCGCGCCCGGCGACCGCGCAGTGGGGCATCAACTTCTTCTACCAACACCTGATCGAGAAGCCCGTGCCCTTGCCGTACGTCGCGGTGCCCTTCTCCTCGCCCGCGGACATCGCCGCGGCCATGCGCCGACCCCTCGCGGTCTCGGCCAAGACCGGCAAGCCCGTGCACCTCGAGGGCACGACGCTGTACCGCCCAGGGCTCGGCAATGTCCCGCCCTCGCCCGCCAGCCTCTTTCGCCTGGCGCAACACACCGACAGGTTGGTCTTGATGTACACGCTCGACGACGGCAGCGCGGCGTCGCAGCTGCGCCCGCTCGAAACCTACAACGGCTCACCCGTGCCGCCCGAGCTCGAGGGCAAGCTGTTCGCCGTCGGCCAAGCGACACGCGTGCTGCAAACCACGCGCGCCGGAGCTGGCGTGCTCATCGAGCAACTCGAGCGCGTGCGCGTAGGCGGCGCGCGCTTTGGCCTCTCGCTCGACGGCGCGACTGCCATCGCCCACAGCCAAGGCAACATCGAAATCGCATTGGCGCGCCTCGTGCTCGCGGCCCACGGCCACCCGGACGTCATCGGCCGCCACATCGCCTTATCGCCCGCCTTGCGCGGCTCGCTCGTCGCCGATGGCTCGCCCATCTTCGGGGTCATTGGCTGGGCCTCGGCATCGTTCGATGACGCTGCCAAGAACGCCATCACCGATCTCGACCCCGATACGGTGGCCACGTTTCTACCCGAGTTCTTGCGCAACACGGTCGATCTGTCGGTGCTCGGCCTGACCACGGCACCGAAGGCCGCCGCGTACTCGAAGTGGCTCATGCACGGCACGGCCGCGATGGCCGAAGGCGGACTGCAAGGCGAAGGCGGCGACGGCATGGTCGATCGGCGCGTCGCCGACTACGTGCGCGAGCCGCAGAAGTTCGTCCTCACCGACAAACCCTTCGACCACTTCGCCATGATCGTCGACCCGGACGCCGTCGACGCCTGGCTGCCGCTCGTCGAGGCGCCGAGCGCCAAGAGCAACGAGCTGTTGCGCGTCGTCGGCGCTCTCTAGTCAGTACCGCTGTGGCACGAACGTCTGGTCGTCGAACGGCGGCCGCACGTAGCCTTCGTCCTTCTGGCGCGGTGGCAGCTCCATGGCGGGCGGGGTCAGATCCCCGTACTCGATGAGGCTGAGCAGGTGGCTGATGACGTTGAGCCGGGCACGCTTCTTGTCGTTGGCGTTGACCACGTACCAAGGCGCTTGCTTGATGTCGGTGCTCGCGAGCATGGCGTCCTTGGCCCGCGAGTACTCGACCCACTTGCTGCGCGCCGTCAGGTCCATCGGCGAGAGCTTCCAGCGGCGCGTCGGGTCACCGAGGCGGTCCTGGAAACGCTTCTCCTGTTCATCGTCGCTCACCGAGAACCAGTACTTGATGAGCAGGATGCCGCTCCTGACGAGCATGCGCTCGAACTCAGGGCACGAGCGCAAAAACTCGCGGTACTCTTCCTCGGTGCAAAAGCCCATGACGCGCTCGACGCCGGCGCGGTTGTACCAAGAGCGATCGAAGAAGACGATCTCGCCGGCGGCGGGCAAGTGCGGTACGTAGCGCTGGAAGTACCACTGCGTCTTCTCCTTCTCGGTCGGCGTGCCGAGAGCGACGACCCGCGCCGAGCGCGGATTGAGGGTCTCGGTGATGCGCTTGATCGAGCCCCCCTTACCGGCCGCGTCGCGCCCCTCGAAGATGACGACGACCTTTAGGCCCTTCGCCTTGACCCACTCCTGCATCTTGACGAGCTCGATCTGCAGCTTGCCGAGCTCCTTCTCGTAGGTCTTCGTCTTGAGCTTCTTGGACTCACCGTCCTTGCCACTCTCGGCCTCGCTCGCATCCTCGTGGTCACGCTCATCATCGTGCTTGTGATCTTTGCTCATCGGTTCCCCGCAGTCGTGCTGGCGCGAGCCAGCGTGGCACGCGCATCGTGACTCGACCCAACTAGGAAATCATACGGCTCACGCTAGCACGGCGTCGAGCTGCATCGAAACAGGGTCGCCCGCCTTTGATGGGCACGCGGCGCTTGGCGCGATAGCACGCTTCTGCTAAGCGCCAAGGCATGAACGCCCACCCGCTCGAGCCCATCATCACCAAGGCCTACGCTGCCTTCACCGCGGTGACACCGGCCGCAGACCTCGACTCCGAGGCCCGCGGGGCGGTGCTCGAGGTCATCGCGCAACTCGACGCGGGCACCGTGCGCGCGGCCGAGCCGCACGAGGGCAATTGGGTGACGCACGCGTGGGTCAAACAGGCCATCCTGCTCTATTTCTCCATCGCCGAGATGCAGGTGATGGAGATCGGCCCGTTCGAGTTCTACGACAAGATCCCGCTTAAGCGCGGCCTCGAGCGCCAAGGCGTGCGCGTCGTGCCACCGGGCACCGTGCGCTACGGCGCACATATCGAGCGCGGCGCCATCATCATGCCGGGCTACGTCAACATCGGCGCCTTCGTCGGTGCCGGCAGCATGATCGACACCTGGGCCACCGTAGGCTCGTGCGCCCAGATCGGCCGCCGCGTGCACTTGTCGGGCGGTGTCGGCGTCGGCGGCGTTCTCGAGCCCCCGCAAGCCGCGCCGGTCATCATCGAAGACGGGGCCTTCATCGGCTCGCGCTGCATCATCGTCGAAGGCGTGCGCATCGGCTGCGAAGCGGTGCTCGGCGCCGGCGTAACGCTTACCGCTTCGACCCCCATCATCGACGTGCGCGGCGAGCACGAGGTCGTGCACAAGGGCCTCGTGCCGTCGCGCGCCGTAGTCGTACCGGGCATGCGCGCCAAGCGTTACCCGGCCGGCGAGTATCACTTGCCTTGCGCGCTCATCATCGGCGAGCGCCAGGCGAGCACGGACAGGAAGACCTCGCTCAATGACGTGTTGCGGCGATTCGAGATCTCGGCCTAAGCTCCGCTGTCATGTCGACCGACGCCACCGCCGTGCGAGCCCGCCTCGCCGAGACCTGCCTCGAGCTGTTGCGCATCCCGAGCCCGACGGGCCAAGAAGACGAGATCGTCACCCACCTGCGCCGCTGGGCGTTGTCGCAACGCCAGTATGGCCGCGACGATGTGGTGCGCAGCGACAACGCGCTCATCTTGGGCGCCCCAGACGACCGGCGTCCGTGCCTCGCGCTCTTCGGCCACACCGACACCATCCCGCCCCACGACGGCGAGGCGCCGCCGCGTCTCGACGGTGACCGCATCATCGGCCTCGGCGCCTCCGACATGAAGGGCGCCATCGCCGTGATGCAGGTGCTAGTCGAGACGCAGGCGCTCGCCCACTTACCCTTCGCGCTCATGCTCGTGCTGTACGATCGTGAAGAGGGCCCGTATCGCGAGAGCGGCCTCGCGCCCTTGCTCGAGCGCTTCGATGTGCTCGGATCGATTGATCTCGCCATCGCGATGGAGCCGACGGATCTTACGATCCAGCTCGGCTGCATGGGTAGCATGCACGCGCGCGCCACGTTTCGCGGCCGCGCCGCACACTCGGCGCGCCCCTGGCAGGGCGACAACGCCATTCACAAGGCGGGCGGCATGCTGCTCGAGCTCTCGCAGCGCCAGCCGCGCGAGATGGACGTAGGGGGCATGGTCTTTCGCGAGGCCCTAAGCGCCACGATGGCGCGCGGCGGTCATGCCGCCAACACCGTGCCCGATCGCTTCGAGGTGAACCTCAACTACCGCTTCGCGCCGACTCTGCCCCTCGCCGAGGCTGAAGCCCGGGCTATGCGCGAGATCCAGCGGGTCGCCGCGGGCGCCGAGCTCCAAGTGGTCGACGTGGCGCCTGCAGGCCCTGTGCCGGTCGAGAACCCCATCCTCGATCACATCATCGAGCACGCCGAGCTCGAGGTGGCGCCGAAACAAGCCTGGACCGACGTGGCACGCCTCGCGGCCTTTGGCATCGACGCGGTCAACTTCGGGCCGGGCTTTACGGCGCAAGCACACCAGCGCGGCGAGTTCGTCTCGCTCGACGCGTTGTGCCGCGCCTATGACATCTTGAGCTTGATCTTGCACACGCCACTCGACGGCATGTAGACGCTCAACCGCCCGGTGTGCCCCGCAGGACGCTCACGCCCTTCGGCATCGGGAAGACGAACTTGGCGTCGTCGATCTTGGCGTTCAAGTTGATGTCGCTAAAGCGGTACTCGGTGCGATTGCCGAGCGGATCGTACACCGTCGAGCGCAGGACGAGGCTCGTCTTGTCGTCGATGGCCATGACCACGTGGTCGACTGAAGCGATGGCCTTCTTCGGCACGAGCTTGATGCGCGTCTCACCGGCCGTGCTCACCTTGCCGCACGTGTCGTCGCAGGGCTCTGCCGCGAACGTCTCACCGATCGCACCTTGGCCCCACAAGAAGCGCACGGCGGTCCATAGCGGGCTGTCTTGGATGCTGTCGAAGACGGTGACCTGGGCGTTCTCGGGTTCGTAGAAATAGGCGCTCTTGCCGTCATAGACGAAGTCTTTGGACGCCGGTTGCTCGTAGCTCCAGCGCACGCGCCCGTCGGGCTTGGCCCACAGATGGCCGCGCTCAGTGCGCTTCTTGCCGCGAAGGGCTTCGACCGAGGTTTGCTCGAAGACGGCCGCGAGGGTGCCGGCCTTCTTGTAAGCAGCTTGCACGCGCGCCAAGACGTCAGCCGACGCGGCGGTGGTGACGGGCGCGGCGGTGGTGACGGGCGCGGCGGACGCAGGCGCGGACGCCGCGAGCGCAACAACGAGCACGAGACACGAAGGAGAAAGCATGCTCACGTCGATGCCTCTAGCCTGGGTGGCCCGGCCGCGCAACTGCCCGCAAAGTCGAGCAGCGCGACGGGCCGACGCGTGACCAGCGCGAACTTGACCGCGAGCGCGATGGCGATGACGCACAATCCGGCCGTCAGCCCCCACCACAGGCCGGCCGCGCCGAGTCCAAGACCGTAGGCGAGCGCCACCCCGACCGGCATCCCAATCACCCAATGCGCGATGACGTTGGCGCCAAAGCTCCAGCGCGTGACCCCCGCGCCGCGTAGGGCTCCGCTCGCCACGGTCTGCACTCCGTCAACGAGCTGGAAAGCGGCGGCGATCCGCAGCAAGCGCACCGCCAGCGGCGCTACCGCGGCATCGTGCGAGAGCAACGCCACGAGCGAGTCAGGCGTGAGCGTCATCACCAAACCCGACAGCGACATGAAGCCCCCGGCGAGGGCCATGCCAGCGAAGCCAGCGTGCCGCGTGCCCCGCACGTCGCGGCGGCCAATGGCGCGACCAACCTGCACGGAGCTCGCGGCGCCGATGCCGAGGCAGACCGAGAAAGACAGGCTCGCGAACGTGAGCGCGACCTGATGCGCGGCGCTCGCCTGCACGCCCATGCCGCCGATGAGCACCTGCAGGAGCATGAACACGCCGCCCTCGGTCACCATCATCAGACCGACCGGCGCGCCGATCCGCAGCACCTGGCGCACGAGCGCGGCGTCGAAACGGCGCGGCGCGGGCTCTCCCTGCGGGATGGAGCAACGCACGGCGCGCACAGCGAGCACGAGCACGCCGAGCTGCGCCGCCGTGGCCGCGCTCGCCGCGAGGCCGAGCCCTGCGACCCCGAGCGCAGGGGCGCCGATGGCAGGCAGGCCCAGGCGCACGAGTCCGGCGTCGCCCATTCCGAACAAGACGCCCGCGACCAGGTTGAACACATTGGCCGCGACAGTGGCGAGCAGGATCGGCCGCGTCACGTGCGCCGCCTGCAAATAGGCCCGCAGGGCGATGCTCACGAGAAACAAGCCAAGCGAGGGCAAGCGAGTCAGGACATAGGCGCGCGCCGCGATGGCAGTGCCAGGCAGGACGCCGAAGCGCTCGAGCGAGTAGGCCACCGCGATGACGAGCAGCGACAAGGGCACTGTCACGAGCAACGCCGCGTACACGCCTTGCCAGAGGCTGCGCCGCGCGAGGTCAGGCCGCCCGACACCGAAGGCCTGCGAGGCCAGCGGATCGAGCCCGAGGACCGCCCCGATGCCGATGACCGTACAAACGAAGAAGAGGCTCGCGCCCATACCCGTGCCCGCGAGCGCGAGGTCGCTGATGCGACCGGCGATGGCGGCGTCGACGGCCGACATCAGATGGTTGCCGAGCTGCACCGTGGCGAGCGGCACGGCCATCTTGGCGACGCTCACGAGTTCGCGACCGAGCGGTGAACGCGTGGGCAGCGCGGGCGCGGCGGGGGGCACGATGCGGGTCGATGACACGGGTGACGATCCGGGGAAGAAGGCTCACGCTCGAGGCGGCACGCCCTGTTCACACGCCGTCCCCCATGCGTCAAGAGCTCGACTCATCGACGCGTGACCCGTGCCGCGACGCTGACAGACCGACCGCGCTTCGCACTCTCGCCGCGCCCAGCGCCGACGTCACGCTTTCGCCCTGCGGCGGCGCGCTTCGTCCGCCAAGTCCGCGCCAAACTGTCGAGCCGCGTCGTGGCGAGGCGACGCACGAAGGCAGCGTTGGTGTCTTTGACGAGGTCGCCGAGCATACAGGTGCCCGTGCAGCGGCGCTCGCCGAGCAGACAGTTGTGTGGGCGCAACGCGCCGTCGATGGCCTCGTAGACCTCGAGCAGACAAATGTCGGCGGCGCCGCGAGCGAGCGTAAAGCCGCCGGCCGGGCCGCGCACGGAGCCGACGAGACGGGCCCGCGTCAGACTCCCCATGACCTTGGCGAGATGATTGGCCGAGGCGCCAAGGGCGAGCGCGAGATCCTTGACCGTCAGGCGGCGCTCCGGATCGCAGGCGAGCACGATCATGGCGTGCAGGCCGAGCGTCGCCGCCTCAGAAATATGCACGACCCCGTTGCTGTTCATGACGTATTCAGGTACATCAATACCGCAATGGCGCGGACGCAGTCAAACGCGAGCCGTCCCGAGCGCCGAGGAGTCACACGATGAGTTCGACCTGGAAAGAGTTGTTGATGCAGGACCACGAGACGACCGAGCGCGTCTTCGCTGCCATGGACAAGGCCTTGGCCGCCAAGGCCGGCCCAACCTCGGGCATGGTCGCCAACCTGTGCGACTACCTGACGGTCTACGTCGACCAGTGCCACAACATGAAAGAAGAGAAGCACCTCTTCGCGCTCATTGAAAAGCGCGGCATCCCGCGCGACGGCGGCCCGCTCGCGGTGATGCTCGGCGAGCACGAGCAGGCGCGAGAGATCCTATCGCGCCTAAAGCCGCTGTGTGTGGCGGTCAGCAGCGGCGAGCGCGGCAAGCTCGACGACCTCGCGGCGACGTTCCGCGAGTACGCCGACCTCTGCCGGCAACACTTCTGGAAAGAGAACGACATCCTCTATGTGATGGCCACCAAGGTGATGAGCGCCGACGACAACGCGACCGTGCTGCGCGGCATCGCCGAGCTCGAGGCCTCGCTCGGCCCCGACACGCACGCCCGCTATTACCGCATCGCCGACGAGATCATCCACGCCGGAGAGCTCGAGGACTTATCGTTCGGGCTCGAGCGGGCGACGCTCGCGGCCATCTTGAACACCCTGCCCATCGAGCTGTCGTTCGTCGACGCCGAGGAGACCGTGCGCTACTTCAGCCACGAGCACGGCGAGAAAATCTTCGGCCGCACGCGCGGCGCCATTGGCACTAAGGTGCAGAACTGCCACCCGCAAAAGAGCGTGCACGTGGTCAACCAGATCCTCGCCGACTTCAAGGCCGGCAAGCGCTCGGTCGCCGAGTTTTGGATCGACCTCGGGCCGCGTCGCGTGCACATCCGCTACTGGGCGGTGCGCGACGCCAAAGAGCACTACTTGGGCTGCCTCGAGACGGTGCAGGACATCACCGCCATCCAGAAGCTCACGGGCCAGCGCCGACTGCTCGACCTGCCTAAAGCTTCGCCATGAACGCCTTGAAGGCGGGGTCATCGCGCACCGCGTCCAAGTCCGTGTCCTTCTGCGCCTTGACGAGGCGTTTCTTAGCCGCCGGATCCGAGAGCTTGGTGAGCCTTGTTAAGTACTCGACGGCCTTTTGCGCGTTGCCTTTTAGGCCCCACGTGCACGCGGCGTTGTACAGGGCGAGCACGTGCGTGGCGTCGTAGCCGAGCGCGGTATCGAACCACGAGATGGCCTTGTCCCAATCTTTGCGCGAGTAGGCACGATAGCCCATGGTGTTGCAGCCCTTGGCCGCGTCGGGCTTGGCGAGGCCGCGGCCGACCAACATACCGACGATGGCGCTCGACTCTACGGCACCGTAGGCGCTCGTGTCCGAGAAGTCGCTCGCGAGCAAGCGCCGTAGCTCGACCGCCGGATCGGTGCTCGTCTCAGCGTTGAGGCTCGTGTCGGCGTAGCTGCGGCTCATCGCGGCCATGGCCGTCGCCTTCGCTTCCTTGATGGCGAGGCGACCGTTGGTCGAGCTTGCCGAAGCGCCTTCCATCTGCTTGGCGATGCCTTCGAGCACCGCGATCTCATTGGTGAGCGCCTCGCTCTTCAAGTAGGCGTTCTCGGTCTTGAGCTTGGCGATGTGGTCTTTGAGGGCCTGGCGGGCTTCACCCTCGGCCCCCGAAGCGTACTGCGTCGCCGCGGCGTCGAGCTCGCCCGCGCCTCGGCTCGAGATCACCTCGGCGGTGGCAACAGTGTTCACCGAGGCCTTAGCCTCCTTGTCGTCGTCGGTGCCCGCGAGGACCCGCGACGCCGAGAGCGTCACGGCGCGGTTGGCGTGCAGCGCGTCTTGATACTCGAGCGTCACCGTGACCTCGCTCTCGGCCGGGTACGTGGCCTTCGGCGAGAGCTGCACGACCACCTTCTGTTCGTCGGCGGCCGAGATCGGTCGCAGCTCGATGCGCAGAGCGCTGCCGGTCTGCTTGAACGGATAGCCGTAGACCTCGCCGACGGTAAGGTTGGAGGGCAAGGCGACGGTCAGGATGGGGCTGCGGCCGAGCACCTTCATGATCGACGCCATCTCTTGCCCGAAGACCTTGAACATCTGCGCCGGCGTGGTGATGTGATAGAACGAGCCGTTGCTCGCTTTGGCCGCACCCGCCATCAGAGCCTCGGCGTAGTCGGCGCCGACACCGAAGGTGCTCGTGATGATGCCCTTGCTCGTGTAGGCGCCCTCGGCCACGCCGGTGATAGCGGCGGTGTTGGTGTTGCCGCTCGTCGGCTGGCCGTCCGAGACGAGCACGACGCGATTCGCATACTCGGGCGAGCGGTTCTTGTCGACGAGCTCGACGGCTTTGCTCAAGGCCGAGAAGATGTCGGTGCCCCCTTGCGGCAGGAGCGTGTCAATCGCCTTGACGATGTCCGCCTTGACCTCGGGCGTGGCGAGCGCCGGCTCGTGCCGGGTGTAGACATTGTCATCGAAGCTGATGAGCGAGATGTAGTCTCTTGGCCCGAGGCTGCTGACAAAGAGCTTCGCCGACTCGCGCGCGTGCAAGAGACGATCCTGGTCGCTCATCGAGCCCGACTGGTCGATGACCAACGCCACGTTGCCGGGAGCGCGCTCACCCTCGAAGGTGTAGGCGCCCTTGACGCGCACGACGAGATAACGCGGCTCCTTGCTCGCCTTCATCGTCGCGTCTTGATCGAAGCTCGCCTCGAGCTTCACGTCGTCGATGTACTCGTAGATGACCTTGACCTCGGAGATGGGCGTGTCGTCCCACTTGAGGCCGGGGTAGATCTCACCGATCGTCAGGCGGGCCTTGCCGACGATCATGCGCGCCGGCACGTATTGAAAGTCGAAGCGGTCCTCGAAGGCGGCCGTATAGTACCAACCGTTGCCGTACTCGACGCGCGCCGTCTTGATGCGGTTATTCTTGAACCACACCTCGCCGACCTTCTCGTTGTATTTCGAATAGCCGACGACGAAGCCGACATGTTGCACGAACGCGGGTTTGTCGAAGGTGATGTCGAGCCACTCGCCCTTCGGCTCGGTCGTTACGCCTTCGTTCCACGCGGTCGCGAGATCGCCGTCGATGGCGAGCTGCGGGCCGTACTTGGCGGGCTTCTTGTCGAGGACGCTCGAGGCGGTGGCGGTCATCTTCGGCCGCGCGGGCGCGGGCGGCGGACCTTGCGTGAAGCTCACCTCATTGAGCGAGAAGCCGGGCGCGATATTGCGCAGCTCGAGCGTCAGGCTCTTGGTGAAGATGGACACGAGCGGCAACCTGTACGTGCTTACGAGCAGCCGTTCGTCGCGCCGTACGCCCGCGTCGGTGACGAACGTGACATCGGCGCCACCGCCCGAGACAACGAGGACCAGGCCCGTCAGGTACTGCTCGCCGCCGAACTCGAAGGTGATCGTGGCCTCGCCCGTCGACTTCCAGCCGGTCGCCGGATTGCCGTCGATGGTGAGCGCGGCGCTGCCAGCCGCTTGATTGGCCGACACGCTGCGCACGGGCGCCGCGTTGTCGGCGAGGGCGGGCGAGCCGACGACCAGGGACAAGACGCAAGCGAGAGGAGAAAGACGTAGCATGCAGGACCCCCGGGAACAGACCGAGCCAAGGTAGTGGGACGCCCGGTCGAAGCGACATAGCGCAGCAAGTCCTTGGCCCTGTCAAGCTCGGCGGGCGCACGCACGCAAAAGCATCCCCGAAGTTCGCCACGTGTGTATGGTGAAACTATCGACGTATCGAGAGGGCGGGTTGCGAGCGGCAATTCGGGAGACCGAGAGCATGAAGAAGACGCAAGACGACGTCGCGGCGGTCAAGAAGGTCATCGGCGACAAGATGTGGAAGCAACTCGCGCAGTACTTCGCGAGTGGACATCTGTGCCTCGCCGACATTGCCAAGATCTCGATGCGCGAGCTCGAGAATCTGCATCGCTTGGGCTGTCAGCACCTTGTACGCAAAGACTACGTGCGGGCCGTGCGCGTGTTCGAGTCGCTCGTGCGCGTCTACCCACACTCGCCCGACTTCTGGGGCTCCTACGGGATCGCCCTGCATCGACAAGAGAAGTACGAGAAGGCACGCATTGCCTATGCGGTCGCCAATGAGCTCGATAGCCAGAAGATGGAGTGGTACGTCTACTCGGCCGAGTGTGAGCTCATGCTCGAGAACCCGAAGTTTGCCCTCGAGCTCGTCAAGCCCGTGTTCCACATGAAGAACGCCGAGGGCGCCAAGGGCGTCGAGATGTTCAAGCGCGCCAAGCGCATCAAGGCCATCGCCGAGAATATGGAGTCTGGGCCGGCCGATTTGCCGGCCACGCGCGCCCGTCAAAAGAAGGATGCCGCGCCGCGGGCCGGCTAGCGTTACGGCCCACCCCCACGCAGATTGATGAAGCCCTGAACCTAAAGCGAGTCCCACGGGAGAGAGACCATCATGAGCCAGATTGACCTCACACGCAGCCGCGCCGCCCTCGTTACAACCGACCCCGACGACGTCGGGGCGACAACCGAAGTCCCTCCAGCGCCCTCGTCGAGCGCGGCCGTGGCCGACGCCGGCCCGAATACCGCGACGCTCGTCGACACGCTCGACACGGGCGCGAGCAACGAGACCGACATTGAATCGCCGACGGGCAAGCCGCGCGTTGACGGCGCCGTCGACTACGACCCCGAGCTCGGCGCCGTAACCCTGGCAGACATCGAAAAGCTCGCCACGGTCGCGACCGAGGTCAACAAGACCTCGGGCGGTGACGCGAGCCTCAACGTCTTGCTCGCCAAGCTCCTCATCGCCTTCGAGGCTGGCGACAGCGAGAGCGCCAAGGAGCTGCTCGCGCAGGCCAAGGAGCGCGCCGCCGCAGACCAAGCGCGAGAGAAGGACAAGGCCGCCAAGGTCGACGAGCTCGTCGCGCTCGCCAAAGAAGACCAGTCACAGCCGCGCTGCCTCGCCAAGCCGCGCCTCGAGAGCAAGCTCGAAGAGCTCGGCTACACGCCCGAGCAAGCGCACAAGCTCGCGAGCGACATGACGGCGAAGAACATCTCGCCCGGCGCGCAAGCGCTGATGGCGACCGAGGCGGTCGAGAAGGCGCCGCTCTACAAAGACAAGCCCGCCGACGCGGCCGGCGCCACGAGCGAGCACGCCGTCTTCGCGCCACCGAGCGCGGCCGAGCGGGCGAGCGATGCGGCGGCCGCCGAGGACGACGCCAAGGGTAAGCTGGCCTTGATGATGATCCTTCTCGGCGTCTACGCCAACGGGCTCGATCCCGAGGCCGGCGCCGACGACTCGGCCGATGGCGAGCCCGCAGGCGCGGGCGGCACGCCCGTCGCGGCGCCGACGCCCGCGGCAAACAGCTCGGCGAGCTAGGCTCTGCCGGCCAGCGCGTCTCTGCGTAGCTCTTCAGGCCGATGAACCTCGTCGACGTTCTGCAACGCCACGCGCGCGAGATCCCGACGCGCGTGGCGTATCGCTTCGTAGCGCCTGACGGCAACGAAGCGGCCACGCTCACCTACGGCGAGCTCGCCGAGCGCGTGGTCGCGACCGCGCTGCTCATCCACGCGCGCGCCGCGCCAGGCGAGCGCGCCTTGCTCCTCTACCCGGCCGGGCTCGACTTCGTCGTCGCTTTTTGGGCGTGCCTGACGAGCGGCGTCATCGCGGTGCCAGCATTTCCGCCCGAGCCGCAACGCCTCGGCGTCGCGCGTCGTCGACTCGCGTCGATCCTCGCCGACGCCTCGGCCTCGCTCATCTTAACCACCACCGCTGGCGCCACGCTCGGTCGCGCTTTGCTGCCTGAGCTCGCGACGGCGGCGCCACTGCTGACGACCGATGGCGCGCCGGCCTCCGGACGGCCGCTTGCGAGTCCCGAATACGCGACAGGATCGCTGCGCAGGACGCGCCGCACTGCCGGCTCTCCATTGTGCACGCTCGCCGACGACACCGTGGCCCTGCTGCAATACACCTCGGGCTCGACGAGCGAGCCGCGCGGCGTCATGGTAACGCACGGCAATCTCGTGGCCAATGAGCGCATGATCGCGCAGGCTTTTGGTCACGACGCGCACATGGTCGGCGTCAGTTGGCTGCCGCAGTATCACGACATGGGCCTGCTCGGCGGCGTGCTGCAGCCGTGCTTTCTCGGCGCCGAGGCGATCTTGCTCGCACCCGAGGCGTTTCTCACCCGACCGCGTCTATGGCTCGAGACCATCTCGCGCTATCGCGCCACGAGCAGCGGCGCGCCCAACTTCGCCTACGACCTGTGCGTGCAGCGCATCGCCCCCGAGGAGCGAGCCGGCCTCGACCTTTCGAGTTGGCGCGTGGCGTTCAACGGCGCCGAGCCGGTGCGCACCGACACCCTCGAGCGCTTCGCCGAACATTTCGCGCCCTGTGGTTTTGCCGCGACGGCCCTCTACCCATGCTACGGGCTCGCCGAGGCGACGCTGCTCGTCACGGGCGGCGAGATCGGGAAGCCCCCGCGCCGCGCGCTGCGGCCGGGGCGTGCGGCAGAGAACCGACACGAGCTCGTGAGCTGTGGCCGAGCGCAGCTCGGCGGCGGCGTGACCATTGCCAGCCCCGAGACGCACACGGCGTGCCTCGACGGCGAGATCGGAGAGATTTGGGTGCGTGGTCCGCATGTGGCGGCGGGCTACTTCAACAACCCAAAGGCGACGCGCGCGGTGTTCGGTGCCCGGGTGCGCGGCGCGACGAAGAGCCGACGAGCCAACGCCGACGCGGGCACCGATGCGGGCACCGGCGCGAACACCGACGCGGACGTCGGCGCGGAAGAGAAAACGCAAACGGACGGTCGCTACCTGCGCACCGGCGACCTCGGCTTCGTCTGGGAGGGTGAGCTCTATGTGGTCGGCCGGCACAAGGACCTCATCATCGTGCGCGGCGTCAACTACCACCCGGCCGATCTCGAGCACGACGCGAGCCGCAGCCACGCGAGCCTGCGCCGCGGCGCCGCTGCTGCGTTCGCGGTGACCCGCGACGGCAGGGAGCAAGTGGTGCTCGTGCAGGCCGTGCGCGCCAAGATTGTGCTATCGGTGCCTGCCGGTGAGCCAACACTCGTCGACCTGCGCCACGGGCGGCTCGGCGGCCAAGCGCCCGGAACGCACGACGCCCGCGAGATCATCGCGGCAATTCGTCGCGCTCTTCTCGACGAGCACGGCCTCGAGCTCGATACCGTCATTCTCGTCGAGCCCGACGGCGTGCCAAAGACCTCGAGCGGCAAGGTGCAACGCTTCCGCGCCCGCGAGCTCTTCGTGGCCGATGGGCTCCAAGCGATCTGTCGCTGGCAACTCCCACGCGCGGCGGACTCGAAGTCGAGCGCCGATCGCGCGCCCGCTTCGCTGCCGCCGCGCTGTGAAGGGCGCCCGCCGCGCACCGAGGACATCGCGGGCTTCCTCGTGGCGTGGCTCACAGGGCGGGCCCACGTGCCAGTCGAGACCATTCGCCCGCATGAGCCGTTCTCGGTCTATGGTCTCGACTCTCTGCGCGTGCTCGAGCTCCTCGGCGCCCTCGAGAAGTGGCTCAACCGCACGGTCGCCACTCGCACGCTGCTCGACCACCCGAGCGTCGACAGCCTCTCGAGCCACCTCGCGGACGTTTACACGCAGCTCGCACCACTCGAGCGCATCATCTGCGCGGCGCCCCTTTCGAGCGCGGATGCAAAGCGCCTCCTCGCCGAGAGCGACGGCCAGAGCGACGAAGACTTCGCGGCAGCCCTAAGAAGCGGCCCCAAGAGCCCAAAAAAGGGGACATTCTGAATTATTCTCGTCGAACGCGCCGGGCGAGGGGAAGCGGAAAAGGGTACAGCGTACGTCAGCTTCGCCAGGTGCGACGGAACTTCGATGTTGGGCTCGTGTCCGGGCTCACGTCCGGCCTCTCGTCTGCGGCAGAATGGCGACAAAGTGCCGTGTCCCCTTGTGTCGTCCAGCGGCAAGAAAATCGCGGAAGGGCCACAGTCTCGTCTATCTTCGTCGCATACGCCGGGACTTCGGTGGTGGCCTCGTGTCGAGCTTCGTGTCGGCTGCAAGTCGAAAACAAAGTAGAATGTCCCCTTTATTCCTCGCCGTGGGCGCGCTCGCGGCGGCCTGCCCGCGTGCGCCTCCGCCGGTCGTGGTCAGGTTCGCACCCACCGCAAGAATCACGACGAGCACCGTTGATGACGGGGAGGGCTTGCGTGCGCTCGTCGTGCGGCCCGCGGCGCTGCACTTCGCCGCTGTCGTGTACCTCGAGGCGATCGGTTGCCGCTCGGTCGTGCAGGCGACACCCATGCTGCGCGCGTTGGCCGAGACGGGGTTTGCCGTGCTCGCACCCGAGAAGCTCGGAGTCGACCTCGGAGACGACGGAACGAGGTGCTCCCCCGAGTTCGCGGCACACGATACGCGCCAGCAACGCACGACCGAAGCACGCGGTGCGCTGACGCGCCTCTTGCCACGGCTTTCAGGCTGGAACGGCCAGACCTTCCTCGTCGCCGCGGGCGAGGCCACTGCCTTCGCGCCGTTTCTCGCCCGCGAGCGGCCGCAGATCCAGGGGCTCGTGCTCCTCGACGGCGGCGCGTGGGACAAGGCCACCGAGTTGTCCTACCTCGCCAGCGCTGCACCGCAAGGCGAAGGACTCGACGCAAATGACGCCAGCGCGACCGAGTCGCTCGGCGAGCGCCTCGAGGCCATGGCGCGCCGGCCCGACTCGGGGGAGCTGTGGCGTGGCCGGCCCGTCAGGCACTGGGCGTCGTACCTGTACTGGCGCCCGCTGTCGGATCTCTTGCGACTCGAGGTCCCGATCCTCCTCACGATTGCTGGCGCCGACACAGAGCCACGCAACGAAGGCGCCGCCGCTTTGGTGGCGGCCTTCGCTGCGGCGGCCAAGCGCAACCTCACGGCGCGCTTCTATCCAACGCGCGGGGCGACTTGGACAAGCCCGGACGGCACGGGGCACCTCGTCAACCTCGGCCGTGAGCTCGGCGCGTGGATCTCCCTGGCGCGCGCCGCCGCTGCCCCCGCTGCCCCCGCCCCCGCCGCACCCGCCGCACCCGCCTCCGTCTCCGCCGCCCCCGCCGCCGAGCTGCGCGCCGCTGCCCGGCCGAAGGCCCAGTCGTTCACGCTCAACGGCAAGCCCTGTGACGCCGAGCTCATGCCGCTCGCGGATGGCGCAGTCCATCCGACGCGCGGCGACGTCGTTACCCTTGACGAGTTCGCGCTCGAGCTCGACGAGAAGGTCACACTCGACTACGTCCACGTCGATGACGACGACGAGGCGCTGTACCGCCGCGACGAGAGCGGCGCCTTGCGGCTCGCGGCGCTGCGCATCACGACCGCCGACGAGTCCTGGGCGACGCGCGTGCGGGAGGTGCCCGATGAGCTGCGCGGATTGGGTGGGATCACGATCGATCCATCCTGGCGCCACGCGCTGCCGCTGCTCGCGCAGCTCGATCTATCGCACACGTATGTCACCGCGGAGCTCACCGACAGCACGGCGGTGACGCCGCCCCTGCCGAGCGGCACGCACAACCTCGCAGTCGTGGTGATGGCCAGCGACCCGCGCGCGCCCGTCGATTTCCAGCCGGTCGGCAGGCTCGCGCACCTGCACTCGCTCAAGGTGGACACCGAGTTCCACCCCCTCGACGCGACGCTCCTCAGCTCGGCGACAGAGCTCGAGCAGCTGAGCGTCGTGTCGGGACCACTCGTACACGCAAGCGCGCTCGCCGCCCTCAGCCAACTGCGCGTGCTCGACGTCGCCTATACCCATGACGTCAGCAGTCTCGAATTTGCCCGCTCGCTCACCGAGCTGCAACGCATCGACGCTCGGGGCACGGACGTGACCGACCTCGCGCCGCTCGCCGAACTGCCGAGGCTCGCGCACGTCGACATCGACGCAAGTCGACTGGCCAGTCTCGCGAACGGCACCTGGCCGGCGTTGCAGTGGCTCTCGGTGCTCGGTACCCGTGTGACGCGCGATCAGGCCACGCGCTTTCGCACGGCACATCCGAGCGTGGATCTGCGGCACGGGTGGCTTGCGACGCTGCGACGCGAGGTCGAGGGCACCGAGCGTGTGCGCGTGCGCGCCTTTGGCACCTGCCGCCACGACAGAGCCAAAGACGCCACGTTGCTCGACATCACGCAGCCCGACGACATCGCTGCCCTACTCGCCCTCGTCGCCGTCGACGAAGAGGTGAGCACGTCACGCTGTCGCTGCTGCGGCGATCCGACCTTGGAGTTCTACAGCCAAGACGCGCTGCTCGCCGCGCTGACCATGCACCATGGCGTGACCTTGCGCTGGAACGGTTGGCCCGCCGATGCGACGCTCACACCCGCGAGCAGCGAGGCGCTTTGCACCTGGCTCGCGGCACGCGGCGTGAGTGGGCCGCGCGCCGAGCTCGAGGAAGCGCGCCGCGCGGCAGACGTCCGCGGGCGTCGGAGTCGCTGCGTCGCCACGTTGCTCCAACCCGCGACGCTGGCGAAGCTCGAAGTCGCCATGGACGAAGACGCGCGGTTCGAGAACCTGCGCCTCAAGGAGACGGTGGCGAGCCTTCTCGCCGCGGCGCGTGCGACCTCCGGCGAGCGGGCTCTGCTGTTCTTGCGCATGTTGAGCTGTGACGACGATGCTTGGGAGTCGTACACCTGGCTCGACTCGCTGCTGCTCGAGGTCGTGCTGCCACGCCTGCCGACGGCCGAGGTCGGCAAGGCGCTCACCGACGCCGCGACCGACCCGAGCGCGGCACCGGGAGCGGCCCGATACTTCCTGCGTCCAGGAACTAGCGAACGTGTACAAGGAGACGTCGCCCACCTCCTAGCGGAGACCCTCGGGCCGATCGGACTCACCCACCCGCGCGCGAGCACGCGCGCCGCCACCATCGTGGCGCTCGGCGAGCGCGGCGGGGGCGAGAGCATCGCACTATTGCGCCGAATGCTGCGCGCCGAGTTGGCCCCGCGGGCCGTTCGCCCCGGCTTCGAAGAGGAGACCGTCGGACGCTTCTCGGAGTACGTCGCGGCCGATGACCCTTGCGACGAGTGCTCCGAGCGGGCGCACGCCGCCTATTGGCTCGCGCGGCTCGGGGACCACGAGAGCGAGGCCGCCATCACCGCGCTCGCCGCCGTGGCCGCCGCGGGCGACCGCGAGGTGCTGCAAGAAGCGTTGCGGCTGCTGCGGGCGCCTGACGCCGCGCGCCTGTGAGCGAACGGTCGCGGCGTCACTAGGCGCGGTGTGCTCGAGCCGCGCGGCCGCGAGGCCACGAAGCGGCAACGTCGACGCCCCGCGCATTGACGACACGCACTCGCAGGCACACCGTACGAGGATGCACTCGCGGGGCGCGAGCGCAACGGGAGGCCGACCATGGACGGACTACTTCGAGACATCCTCAAGGACAAAGGGGCCGCGATGTTCACCACCACGCCGCAAGCGACGGTGGTCGACGCAGTTGACGAAATGAATCGACGCCACGTAGGCGCGCTCGTCGTGCTCGACGGCGCACGGACGATCGGCATCATCACCGAGCGCGACGTGCTCAAGCGCGTGGTCGGGGCGCGGCGCGACCCGGCTACCACCAAGGTCTCCGAGGTGATGACGCGCGAGGTCGTAGCGGTCAAGCCGACCATCCGCGTGCAAGACGCTATGGCCGTGATGACCGACAAGCACTGCCGCCACCTGCCGGTACTCGACGGGGCGCAGCTCTTGGGCCTCATCTCAATCGGCGACCTGACCGCGTGGGTCGGCCGCAACAACGAGGTCGAGATCCAGCAGCTCGTCGACTACGTCGTCGGCAAGTACCCGGCGTAGACGTAGGCGCGACGCCATTTTCTGACACGGCCCTCTTGTTCCGCCGAACCTCTTTATGTAAGGTCCGCGCGAGTTAGAGCAAGAGAGGTAGACGTGTCGAAATACCGTCACGCAGTGAGCGTGTTTGTCGTCCTTGGCGTCGTGGTGATCGCAGCCGCGATTGCCCGTAATCTGGCTATTCCCGACACATTCGGAGAGTTTGGCCACTACCGCGGCGCAGCGCCAGCGCAGGCGCGCGAATTTCCGCTGCGCCACGTCGGCGCCGACGTCTGCGCCGATTGCCACGACAAACAAAAGAGCCTGCACGACAAGGACGCACATAGCCGCGTGCCCTGCGAGACCTGCCACGGCCCCGGCGCCGAGCACGTCAAAGCCGAGGGTGACGCTCCCATGCGCCGCCCGACGGCGAAGAGCGACTGCCTCGTGTGCCATCAGCGCCTCGCGGCTCGGCCCGGCTCGTTCCCGCAGATCGACGCCGACGTGCACTTTGCCTTCGTCGGGGTCAAAGACCCCTCGACCCCGTGCGTCTCCTGCCACGACCCGCACGAGCCCTTGTACATGGATCGCGACGTGCGCACGGCGCGCCTGCACCCGGCCATCCATCGTTGCCGCGACTGCCACCAGGGCACGATGGCCGAGGGCACGGTCAAGCCCGAGCGCCACCCGGTAACCTTCGAGTGCAACTATTGCCACCCCGCCATTGTCGCCGACTTCGCCAAGCGCACGCACGCCCACGTGGCGTGCACCACCTGCCACTTGTACTTCCGCGAGTCGGAGTACGCCGGCCGCATCATCCGCGACGCCGATCCACGCTTCTGCCTCCTGTGTCACCGCGCCGCCCCGTTCCGTAGCGCCAACGCCCCGAAGACCATCGACTGGCCATCGCATCGCGATAAGGTCGCGAGCGGCCCGACCGACGCGAAGAAGGGCTGCGTCGACTGCCATCGCGACAGAATTCACACGGTGGGTACGCCCGTGCGCGGCGCCGTCAAAGGAGCACAGCTATGACGCGCAACATCTCGCGCCGTGACGCGCTCAAGGTGCTCGGCGCAGGCTCCGGCCTGCTGCTCGTGCACTGCGGTCCCATCAAGCCCCCGCAGGGCGAGAAGGAAAAGAGCGACTACGACTGGGAGAAACATTCCTACGCCTACGTCGTCGACACAACGCGCTGCATCGGCTGCTGCGCCTGCATGCGCGCCTGCCGCGCCGAAAACGACGTGCCGCCGGGTGTGTTTCGCACCTGGGTCGAGCGCTACGAGGTCGATGAGGCGGGCGAGGTGCGCGTCGATGCGGCCACGCACGATGACTTCGTCTTCGGCACGACCGACACCAAGGTGAGCAAGGCCTTCTTCGTGCCGAAGCTCTGCAACCACTGCAAAAAATCGGTGTGCAATCAGGTCTGCCCGGTCGGCGCGGCTTATCGCACCAAGGACGGCGTGGTGCTCGTCGACCACGACCGCTGCATCGGCTGCGGCTACTGTGTGCAGGCCTGCCCCTACGGCAGCCGCTTCATCAGCCCGCGCACCCATATGGCCGAAAAATGCACGCTCTGCTATCACCGCATCACACGCGGCGAAAAGCCCGCCTGCGTGGCCTCATGCCCGAAAGGGGCGCGCATCTTCGGCGACCTGCGAGACCCGCAGAGCGAGATCTCGGTCATCTTGAAACAGCAGCGCTTCCGCGTCCTCAAGCCCGAGATGGGGACGCAACCCAACTGCTACTACCTCGGACTCGACCGGGAGGTTGTGTAGTGGACTACGTATTCCCCAACGAGCTGAACGTCACCTGGACGGTGATGATCGTCCTCTACCCGTACATCACAGGCCTCGTGGCCGGCGCCTTTATCGTCTCGTCGCTCTACCATGTGTTTGGGCGCCATGAGCTCGAGCCCGTTGCGCGCTTCTCGCTCGTCTCGGCGTTCGTGTTCCTGCTCTTCGCGCCGTTGCCGCTGCTCATGCATCTTGGGCACCCGGAGCGCGCGTTGAGCATCATGGTCACGCCGAACTTCAGCTCGGCCATGGCGGGCTTCGGCTTTATCTACAACACCTACCTCGTGCTCGTCGTGCTCGAAGTATGGTTCGTGATGCGCGGCCAATTCATCGCCCGTGCCAAAGGCACGGGCCCGATAGCCTTCGCCTGCCGCGCCATCTTGCTCTTCAACTTGGACGAGAGCGCCGAGACGCGCCGGGTCGATCACAAGATCGCCACCTTCTTGGCCGGGCTCGGCATCCCGCTCGCCTGCTTGTTGCACGGCTACGTCGGCTTTCTGTTCGGCTCGCTCAAGGCCAACCCCTGGTGGTCAACGGCCCTGATGTTCGTCATCTTCATCTTCTCGGCCATCGTCTCGGGCATCTCGGTCCTCATCTTCCACACCTTCGTGGTGGCGTGGATCAACGGCTGGGAGGTCGAAGAGAAGTGCATCCGCGCGCTCGGCAAGTACCTCTGGGGCTTCATGATCATCGCCGTGTCGCTCGAGCTGCTCGAGATCCTCTCCATCGCCTACAAGCAGACCGAAGAGTGGGAGGTGCTCGAGCGGCTCATCAGCGAGAAGCTGTTCATCTCCTACGTCGTGCTGCAGTTCGGCTTGTTCTCGCTCGTGCCCTTCGTGTTTCTCGCCATCACGGCGCTCGTACCGCTCGGCAAGCGCCTCACCCACGCCCTGATTTGGCTCGCGTCGGTGATGCTGCTCATGCAGGTCTTGCTCATGCGCTGGAACGTGGTCATCGGCGGCCAGCTCCTCTCGAAGTCGATGCGCGGCTTTACGAGCTACTTCCCGGGCCTCTTCGAGCGCGAGGGCCTAGTGGTCGCGGCAATCATCTTTACGGCCCCGTTCTTGATCCTCTGGGGGTTCAATCGGGTCGTGCCGTTGTTCCCGCATGCCGTCAGCAAGGTGCGGACGGGGATGAACTAGGCGTCGCCCGCTGGCGGCCTGTAGTCCATCGGCGTCATGGACTTTCGCGCTGGCGAGGGCGTGAGCACGGGCCTCGCTGACGCTCTGGCTCTACGGCGGCCCCGTGGCACCGGCGTGGCGCATGGTCTGGCATCCGCTCTGGAAGTTTACCTCGCCACGAGCGCCTCTTACGCCGCAACCGGCCAGGCCCGCCCCTCGCCGTCGCTAGTTCGCCCTACTCGAGGTCAAGTCCACGTCCTTGGCCACGCCGGTGGCGGCGTACGGGGCGCGTGACATGAATGATGAATGCCGCGCCCCACGAGGCACGGTGGAGGATGACCTCAATGCCGAAGGCGACATGTCACCTACGCCCACGACTACGAGGTCGGCCTTTTTGGCGCTCGGCCGTTTCGAGTATCGCGGCAAGGGTATCGACCTCGTCGAAGATCACAGTCGCGACGCCAGCGCCGAGCTCGGCTGCAATCGCGCTCACACGCATCTCGCGTTGCCGATGCAAACGATGCCGACGGGGCGGCGTGATCGACGCGTAGGTGAGACCCATCGGCATCACCTGCAGCGAAGAGATATCCGCGCCTCGCGCGACGGCGCGTCGAAGTCACCTCCCAGGTTGTGCGCCCGCCGAGCCCACGCCTTGGCCGGCGAAAGTCTGCCGCCGGGCCCACTCTGGGAAACCGCCGCGATCACTCGCCTGGGTTTGCTCTGGTCGGCCGTAACCGCGCGTCCGCTGTCTTGGACCGAGGCCACCTCCAGACCGCACCGCGTGCCGCGCCGTGTGGGTCTAGTTGACACGACCGCCCGTCCAC
>Ga0315268_10001998_pt1 | contig 23290 bp, 16 predicted proteins | sample C1_top_MG_FD_204535 | JGI IMG/M metagenome (GOLD analysis project Ga0315268, IMG submission 204535) | Sediment microbial communities from Yellowstone Lake, YNP, Wyoming, USA - C1_top | ecosystem: Environmental > Aquatic > Freshwater > Lake > Sediment | place: USA: Wyoming | collected 2017-08-01 | reverse complement strand
TGGGACAACTACGATGACTGCGGCACCAACGCCTACTGCGCGTGCGAAGACCTTGGCATGTTCAGATGCCGCGCGGCCTCCTGTTACCACCTGTGCGAGAGCGTGGCGGACTGTCGTTCTGGCTACAGTTGCATCGATGCGCCCAACGATGAAGGCATCAAGGTTTGCGGCTCTTCGGGCAACTGAGCGGCAAGACATTGCGCCCGCTTGCGCCAGATCATGGTCGTTGCGGCGAAAATCTTTTCTTTTATCGCCTTCAATAAAATCAAAGAGTTGTGCTGCCGGCTCCCGGTCGCCGTAAAAAAAACGGCCCCGTGCGCACCGAATACCGCCACAACCTGATAATTTTATATAGAAGGCCGGGCAGCCCCTGCGCTGAGGACTTCGATGAAAAATGTTGTTGTTCTGGTCTTGATCTCTGGTTGCACCCTGATCGGTGGCTGTGTAGCCACTGCCGCGTCGGGTACCAGCTGCAACACCGATTCGGACTGCACTGCCGATCAGTTGTGCGTCAATGGCAGCTGTTTTTCGTCGCGCACCAATGGTCAGACCCCGTGCACCAGTGACGCCGAGTGCGGCGGCGGCAACATCTGCGCCGCTTCGGGTTATTGCGAAGCCCAGACCGGCGGCCAGACTTGCAGCGTCACCACCGATTGCCCCGAGGACCAGTACTGCAACTTCAGCCTGTCCGACCGCGTCTGTGCACCGCTCGCCAGCGGCGCCTGCCGCAACCAGTCGCAGTGCAGCGGCGGTTCGCTTTGCTCGGCCGCAACCGGCGGCGTTGGCCGCTGCGTGCAGTGCCTGACCAACAGCGATTGCCCTTCCAATCACTGCAACAGCGACGGCACCTGCACCGGCGGCATCGGCACCGACGGCGGGGCCACCGACAACGCGGGCAGCGATCGCGACGCCGGCGTGACGGATTCAGTGCGGACCGACGGTGGCAGCTGCAGCCCCGCTTGCAATACCTCGGCCGGCGAGTACTGCGTGGTCGACGTCTGCTACGGTAGCAACGGCTGTCCGGTGCACGCGCATGCTGTCGGTACCAGTGGCCAGTGCGCCTGCGACACCGGTTATGTGCCCAACACGTCGGGTACGGCCTGCGTGGCCGGCGCGGCCGACGCTGGCAGCAGCGATCGCGATGCCGCTTACGACGCGGGCAGCAGCGATCGCGACGCCGCATACGACGCCGCGTACGACGCCGGGAGCTACGACTCCAACGTGGGCGGCAACTGCAACCCCGCATGCAACACCGCGACCGGCGAGTTCTGCGTCGTCGACGTGTGCTACGGCAGCAACGGTTGCCCGCTGCACGCGCATGTCGAGAGCGACAACTCCTGCTATTGCGACACCGGCTACGTGGTCAATGGCGCGGGCACCGGTTGCGTGCCGGGCAGCGCGAGCGACGCGGGCAGCGGCTCCGACGCCGGCGACGGCTGCCCGGCCAATTCGCACCTCGAGACCGACGGCTACTGCTACTGCAACGACGGCTTTGTGGTCAACGCGACCAACGACGGCTGCATCCCCGACAACGGGTACGACGCGGGCAGCGGCTACGACGCCGGCGACGGCTGCCCGGCCAACTCGCACCTCGAGACCGATGGCTACTGCTATTGCGACACGGGCTACGTCGTCAACGCGACGGGCGACGGCTGCGTGCTGGATGGCGGCGGTGGGGGCGGCGGCGCGCTCGGCGATGCCTGCGCCAGCGACGGCGACTGCGGCTTTTCGTACGATGCCTTCTGCGCTACGAGTTGGCCCAGCGGTTACTGCATGGCCTCGTGCTACAGCAGCGACGACTGCGGCAACAGCGGAGAATGCAACTGCTTCGACGCCGACTGCTACGAGGCCTATTGCGTCGCCCTGTGCTGGTCGAACAACGACTGCCGCGACGGCTACTACTGCGACTTCTACAACTGGACGAGCAGCTCGGGCGGTGGGTTCTGTCTGCCTAATTGACGCCCTGCGGCCGCGCTCGCGATCAGCGCTCCATGGCGACCCGACCCAGCTGAGGTCTTGCTCGCGCCCTTTGCTCGCGCCACAATGTGGAGGTCGCGTCGGTGCGCGACCGGGGAGTGAACTGCATGGCGGCCAAGAAAGCAACGTCCGGAGAGGAAGAGTACTTTGCGCGCGAGGAGGCGGAGAAGCTGCACAAGATCAAGGCGCAGCAATCCAAGCGGCTGACCGAGACGCAGCGCCTCCAGCTCAAGGAGCTGCACCACATGAAGTGCCCCAAGTGCGGCCTGGACCTGGAGACCCTGGTTCACCGCGGGATCGAGATCGACCGCTGCAACGGTTGTGGCGGGGTCTGGCTCGACCGCGGCGAGCTGGAAGAGCTCACCGGCGACGAGAGCATCTTTCACTCGGTGATGGAATTCTTCCGCAAGAGCTAGCGGCGTCGGCGCCAGCCCAGCAGCGCCAGCGCCCCCAGCAGCAGTGACGACGGCGCCAGACCAGCGCTGGCACAGCCGCAGCCCGTGGGCGCGCATTTTCCTGCCAGATCGTAGACCGCCACGTCGTCGACGCCGGCCTCGACCACCTCGTCGGTGTCGTAGTCTTGCTGGGTGAAACGCAGCACCACCTGCTTGGGCAACTCCTGCTTGAAGAGGTTGCGCAGCTTGAAGACAGCGACCTCCCAGCCGTTCGTGTTTTCGAGGTGCTGCGCCAGCGGCTTGAAGCTCTTGCCGCCGTCGCCCGAGATCTCGACCAGCAACTGGTTGCTCTCCTCGGTCCGGGCATTACCGGTGGTGTCGACGGCCGCGTGCCAGAAGCGGTAGCCGACGTACGGCTCTTTGAGCCCCGCGATCGAGTAGGCGCGCGACTGGACCGAGACACTGCCGTAGTCGACGTCGGTTTGGTCCGAGGTCTGCCCGACGCTGGGATCGGTCAGCATGGCCCAGGCGCCGCCGGCCGTGGTCTGGCCGGCCGGGGTGACCCGGGCCTTGCCGGCATAGGTGACGCTGCTGATGCCGCTGGCGAATGCTCCGACGCTGGTGTCGTCGTTGCCGGTCGGGTTGGCCTGCCAGTCGTCGTCGCCCGACTCGAAGTCGGTGCCGTCGATTCGTTTGAGCCCGGTGTAGACCACCTGGCGTTGGCGCCACTCGGGGGTGTCGTCGCCCTTGACGCTGAGGTCAAACCGTTGCGGCACGCCGCACTCGGCCTTGCCGTCGACGAAGACCAGCAGCGACTGCTCGCCGCCCGCGCTGACGCCAGCCTCGACGTCGCCGATCAGCGACTCGGGCCGGTCGATCGCGATGCCGGGGTCGACCCCGGTCGCCACCGCCTTGACGCCGTGTGCGGCCTCGTTGCCGCCGTTGAAAGCGATCGGCCAATAGTCCACCGACTCGCCCGGGTCGGCGATGCCGTTGTTGCTCGTGGTCGAGTCGTCGAAGCGTGCGTTCTGTGCCTCGAGCGCCGGGGTCGGGCAGTCGCCGGTGAGCTGGGTGCAGACCCGCATGGTGCCGCGTGATGCCTGCGTGACCCAGCGCGGGTAATTCTGGCGCACGATCTCGAGCTCGCTGATCGCGCTGGCGGCCTGCGCAATGGTCTGGCCGGGCCCGGTGACCAGCACCCAGACCTGGCGCACGGTGGTCGGCGCGTGGCCATACTCGGGGACGCGCGGCCCCTCGGCCGCGAGCACGTCGTCGATCCAGAGGTCGAGCCGGTCGCCGGTGGCGGTGATGTGTTCGCCGAAGCTGGGGTAGTAGCGGGCGAGGGTCTGGTCGATGAAGTCGACCGGCGGGATCCAGACGAACAGGCCCGGACCAGCGCTGATGTTGCCGTTGAAGCTCATGCCGAAGTCGCGCATCAGGGCCGCCAGCTCGCTCGACTGGCCGTTCTGGATGATGAACCAGTCGCGCACGCTGTCCGGCGGCAGCGCGCCCATCGCGTACAGGTCGCGATCGTTGTACCGCACGCTCTCGGCCAGCAGCTCGAAGCTGCCCGGGCTCTGCTCGTCCCAGTCCCAGCCGTAGAGCATGCCGCCGTCGCCGTCGACGGACGGGTGCCAGTGGCACAGGCTCTCGCCCAGCATCTGCTTGGAGACCTGGCCAGTGGTCGGGTCGACGAAACGCAGGGCGGCCAACCAGCGATGAATGGTCTCGTGGCCGATGCCGCCATAGACCATCGCGCCCAGGTCTTCGACCGTCCGGGCGTGGCCGTAGAGATCGTTTTCCTGCTGCCGCCAGCTGCCAACCGAGCTCATGTAGATGAGCCCCTGCACGCGCACGCCCGGCCAGTTGTCGTAGATGCAGCCCTGGCTCTCGCCGCTGTTCTGGTTGCAGTCGCCGAGGCCGGCGATGTCGTTGCTGAGCGGCAGGTAGAAGGCGGCGTAGTCGGCGCCGTTCTGGGCAAAGGTCGTCCAGATGACGATCTCGTCGTGGCTGTCGTCGGAGTAGCGCATCACCTGGCTGGCGACGTCGAAGATAGCATTGTCGTTGAAGTAGGTGCACTGCTGGTTCTGGTTGGGCGACGGGCAGGCCGCGCGATAGGCGTAGCCATCGTCGCCCTCGAGCACGATGATGTCGCCAACCACCGACGACGCCCAGAACAGATTGGGCGACGGTCGCACCGGGATCGCTTTCTGGCGCTCGAGCCGGTCGGCAGGCGGCGCTGGCTGCGCCCAGCGCGAAATGTAACCGGCCGGGTCAGTGCGCCAGGACAGGTCAGCGGGGCGTTCGCGCCAGGCCCGACCTGGCCCTGACCGTGCGTCGCGTGGGCGGTCGGGCACAGCACGTGCCGTCGTCGAGCAGGCGACCAAGAGGAATGCTGCGATCCATCGGTACATCGATCCGAAGAGCCTTCCTACCCCGGCCACCCTGGTCTGATCGCAATCCGAGCAGCGCATTGTATCGATTTGGATCGCGTTCGACCATCGCCATACGATCGTGCTAGATCCCGGACCCAGCGAGGTGGAGGTCGGATGAAGATCACGGCCGAGCAGGTGTTGCACATCGCCGCGCTGGCGCAGCTCGAGCTGACCGAGGCCGAGGTCGCGGCCATGCAACGCGACCTGGGGGCGATCCTCGACTATGTCGAGCAACTAAAAGAGATCGATGTGGCCGGGGTCGAGCCGATGACCCACGCTGCCACCCTGGTCAACCCGCTGCGCGACGACGTGGTGCAGGCGCCACCGGGACCGCGCGCGCTGGCCAATGCGCCGGCGCGCGCCGGTGACCTGGTGGCAGTGCCCAGGTTCCTGGAGTAACCGGTGGCCGCGCTCGATGGACTCAGTCTGGCCGAAGCCAGCGCCCGGTTGCGGCAGGGCGCGCTGACCAGCCAGCAGCTGACGGCCGATTGCCTGGCGCGCATCGAGCAGCGCAGCTCGCTCAACGCCGTGATAACGCAGCTCGCCGACCAGGCCCTGGCCGAGGCTGCGGCTTCAGACAAACGGCGCGCGGATGGTGCCGCGTTCGGGCCGCTGGATGGTGTGCCGCTGGCGATCAAGGACAACATCCTGGTCGCCGGTGCGCCGGCCACGGCTGGCTCCAACATCTTGCGCCGCCACGTCGCGGCCTACGACGCCACCGTGGTCGAGCGGCTGCGGCGGTCGGGCGCAGTGCTGCTGGCCAAGCTCAACCTGGACGAATTTGCGATGGGCTCGTCCAACGAGAACAGCGCGTTCGGACCGTGCCGCAACCCGTGGGACGAGACGCGGGCACCGGGCGGCTCGTCGGGCGGGGCCGCGGCTGCGGTCGCGGCCGGGTTGTGCCTGGGCAGCTTGGGCACCGACACCGGCGGATCGATCCGGCAGCCGGCGGCGTTTTGCGGCGTCTGCGGGATGCGGCCGACCTACGGCCGGGTGTCGCGCTTTGGCGTGATCGCTTTTGCGTCGTCACTCGATCAGGTGGGTCCGATCGGCCGCAGCGCTGACGACGTCGCAGTGCTGCTCAACGCAATCGCAGGCCACGACCCGCGCGACTCGACCAGCGCGCAGGTCGCTGTGCCGGACTTTGCGGCGGCCGTGCGGCGCGGGGTGCAGGGGCTGCGCATCGGCCTGCCGCGCGAATACTTCGAGCTGGGCGGCTGCGCACCCGAAGTGGCAACCGCAGTGCGCGCGGCCATTGCGGTGCTCGAGGCCGCCGGCGCCACGCTGGTCGAGATCTCGCTGCCGCACACCCGTCACGCCATCGCCTGCTACTACCTGATCGCGACCGCCGAGGCGTCGTCCAATCTGGCTCGCTATGACGGCGTGCGTTACGGCGATCGGGTCGACCCGGGTCACGGCCTGCGCGAGATGTACCTGGCGACGCGCCGACAGGGGTTTGGCGCCGAGGTCAAGCGCCGTATCGTGCTCGGCACCTACGTGCTGTCGGCCGGCTACTACGACGCCTACTACCGCCGCGCCCAGCAGGTGCGCACGCTGATCAAGCGCGACTTCGAGCAGGCGTTTTCCCGGGTCGACATCATTGCGGCGCCAACCGCACCGACGCCGGCGTTCGCGCTGGGCGAAAAGACCGCTGACCCACTCACCATGTATCTGTCGGACATCTTCACCATCTCGGTCAACCTGGGCGGCGTGTGCGGTCTGAGCGTGCCGTGCGGTTTGACCACGGGGCCGCGCCCGCTGCCGATCGGCCTGCAGCTGATCGGCCGTCCCTTTGACGAGGAAAGCGTGCTGGCTGCGGCCGGCGCCCTGCAGCAGACCACCGACTGGCATCGGCAGCGGCCGCCGGCGGGTGCGCCATGACCGATCCGCGCACCGCTTTCGAACCGGTCATCGGGCTCGAGGTGCACGCTCAGCTGCTGACGCAGAGCAAGATCTTCTGCGGCTGCCCGACCGCCTTCGGCGCGCCACCCAACAGCCACGTCTGCCCGGTCTGCTTGGGCCATCCGGGCGCGCTGCCCGCGCTCAACCGCGCTGCGGTCGAACACGCGATGCGGTTTGGCCTCGCCATCGGCTGCCGCATTGCCCCGCGCAGCATCTTCGCGCGCAAGAACTACTTCTACCCGGACCTGCCCAAGGGCTACCAGATCAGCCAGTTCGATCAGCCGCTGTGCGAGCACGGCCAGCTGGTCATCGATATCGACGGGGCGGCGCGCTGCATCGGCATCATCCGCGTCCACCTGGAGGAGGACGCTGGCAAGAACCTGCACGATGTCGGCGATCCCAACTGCAGCTACGTCGACTTCAACCGGGCTGGCGTGCCGCTGGCGGAGATCGTCAGCGCGCCCGACCTGCGCAGCCCGGCCGAGGCAGTCGCCTACCTGCGCGAGCTGCGCGCGATCCTGATCTACCTGGGCAGCTGCGACGGCAACATGCAGGAGGGGTCGTTTCGCTGCGACGCCAACGTGTCGGTGCGCCGGGTCGGCGCGGCCGCTCTGGGCACCCGCACCGAGCTCAAGAACATCAACTCGTTCAAGTTCGTGGCGCAGGCGCTCGAGTACGAGATCGTGCGCCAGATCGACGTCGTGACCAGCGGCGGCCAGGTGGTGCAGGAGACGCGGCTGTGGGATGAGGCCGGCCACCGCACCCGCTCCATGCGCGGCAAGGAAGAGTCGCACGACTATCGCTACTTTCCGGACCCGGACCTGCTGCCGCTGGTGATCGACGAGGGCTGGCTGGCGCGGTTGCGGGGCGAGCGACCGGTGTTGCCAGCAGCGCGGCGCGCTCGGCTGCAGGCGCTGGGTTTGCCGCCGGCCGATGTCAGCCTGTTGGTAGAGGACAAGGCACTGGGCGACTATCTCGACGCGGCACTGGCGCGCCACTCGAAAAGTCCCAAGGCGCTGGCCAACTGGGTGATCAACGACGTGCAGGCGCTGGTCAAGAACGTCGCCGGCGGCGCTGCGATCTGTCCAGTGGCACCGGCCGCGCTGGCCGCGCTGGTCGAGCTGCTCGACGCGGGCACGGTCGCCAGCGCCGGCGCCAAGCAGGTCTTTGCCGAGCTGGCTGCAGGTCGGGCGACCGACCCGGCGGCTGCCGCGCGCGCGCTCGGGGTCGAGCTGGTCGACGACAGCGCTGCACTGACCACGGCCGTGAACCAGGTCATCGCCAACTGCAGCGCCGAGGTCGAGAAGTACCGCGCCGGCAAGCAGCAGGTGATCGGCTTTCTGGTCGGCCAGGTACTGCGTCAACTCGGCGGCAAGGTCGATCCCAAGAAGGTCAACCAGGCGCTGCGGCGCGCGCTCGACGGTTGAGCGCAGAACAGATCCAGGATTGCATGACGCTGCGCGAAGGAGACGGCAACCCGATGGCCTCACCAAAAGAAGCAACGATGCCGTGCCCGATTCACGCGGTCGCCTACGACGCCGAGCGCGGCGAGCTGGTGCTGCTCGACCAGACGCTGATCCCGTGGGAAGAAAAATACCTGCGGCTCGACCGCGTCGACGCCATGGTCGAGGCGATCCGGGCGCTGCGCGTACGCGGCGCACCGGCGATCGGTGTGGCCGCTGGCTACGGCCTGTGCGCAGTGGCCCGCCACAGCCAGGCTTCGACCGTCCAGCAACTCGAACAAGAGCTCGACGCGGCCGCCGTTGCGCTCGGGGTGGCGCGGCCGACCGCGATCAATCTGATGCACGCGGTCGCCAGGATGCGGCAGGCGCTCACTGGTGGAGCCGCCAACGCGCGCGCGCTGATCGCCGCGCTCGAAAAGGCCGCGCACAAGCTGTACGCCGAGGAACTGGCGGCCAGCGCGCTGATGGGCAAGCACGCGTTCAAGCTGTTTCACGACGGCGACGGCGTGATCACCCACTGCAACACCGGCGCACTGGCCGCACCTGGTGCCGGCACGGCGCTGGGCACCGTGCTCTACGCGACCCGGCGCGGCATGAAGTTGCATGTCTACGCCGACGAGACGCGCCCCTTGCTGCAGGGCGGCCGGTTGACCACCTGGGAATGCCTGCATCAGAACATCCCGTGCACGCTGATCACCGACAGCATGGCAGCGGTGGTGCTCAAGGAGGGCAAGGTGCAGATCGCAGTGGTGGGCGCGGACCGCATCGCCGCAAATGGCGACACCGCCAACAAGATCGGCACCTATGGCCTGGCGGTGCTGTGCAAGGTTCACCGGGTGCCGTTCTACGTGGTAGCGCCCACCAGTACGGTCGACCTGACCCTGGACGACGGGCGGGCGATCCCGATCGAGCAACGCTCTGGCGACGAGGTGCGCGGCGCCTTTGGGGCGCGCTGGGCGCCGGCCGAGGTGGCGGTCTACAGCCCGGCGTTCGACGTGACGCCGGCCAAGCTGATCAGCGGCATCGTCACCGAGCGCGGCCTGGTGCGGCCGCCCTATCGTAACGGACTGCGCCTGGCGTGCAAAAAATGACGATCGGGGATAAAGATCGGACACCATCGACCAAAGGAGCAAAGCCATGACCGACAGCGTGAGCATCAAGAAGGCGGTGTCGACTCTCGTCGCCGGGTATCGCAAGGAGATCGCGGCCGCGGCCAAGGATGAGATCCTCAGCAAGACCGAGGAGAAAAAGCTCACGCCGTGGGCCAAGAAACACATCGACGAGCTGCGCGACGAGGTGGTGCGGGTGAGCGTGGACGCCGCGGTTAAGCACCTGCGGCCAATCATCAACCGCGCCGCCTGCGCCATCGCTGGCGACGACGGCAAGATCAGCGCTGATGACGTGGCAAAGTTGCGGGTGCCCGAGCTGCGAGCGCGCGCTTCCGCACTGTTCGATGGTGGCAAGCCGAGTGGCGCCCGGGCAGCGCTGGACGCTGCGGTCAAGGCGACCGAGTTCGACTCGATCACCGACTATGGCAAGAGCTTCGGCGTCGAAAAGTACCCGGCCAGCATGAACGCCAAGCAAGTCATCAGCAAGATGGTGGAGCTCGATCTCGAGTACGTCGACGACAACTACAGCTTCAGCAGCGGTCGCGCCGCGATCGGCAGCTTTGCCGACACCATCCGCAAAGCCGGCAAGGACCACGCCGAGAGCGAGGAGGACGCGGCGACTGCCGCCAAGATCACTGCTGCTTACGATGGCATCGGCGCCGCCGCCGAACGCTTCTTCCGGTCAGCCGACTTCAAGAAGGTGACCTACGCCAGCCATTCGATCGCCGAGGACGGCGATGTGGCGTACGACATCCTGCTCGGCCAGAAGAAGGACGGATCGTGGGTGACGCTGGCCTATTCGGATTTCCCCTTCTGACGATCTGTTCAGCGTCCTCGCACCGCCTCTGGCTTGCTGCTGAAGACGACGGCCGTGATCAGCGCGGCGCCATCGCGTTCGCTGACGAACACGACCGCCGCGGGTCCGCGCTGCCCGCGCCGCAGTGACACCGCCTGCTGGGTCGACGGCACGGTCGCCTTGAATGCCGGGTCGCCAGAAAACGGCAGCTCGCCGGCCACGCCCCGGTAGATGGTCACCTCGCTGGCCGTGGCCAGCACCACCAGGTCGCCACGGCCGTCGCCGTCGAAGTCGCCGCCGAGCAGCGGCGGACGACCGGCCAGGTTGGTGGCGCGGCTGAAGTCGATGGCGTGCGTGATCTCGAGCGGCCGCGACTCGCTGTGCTTGCCGTCGACGAAGCGGTGCACCCGGTACTGGATCGGGACGCCGCCGGTGACCAGTGCCCTGCCCATCGCCACCAGGCCGACGTCGACCAGCGGTTCGATCAGCTCGAGCTTGCCGTCGAGGTCGATATCGTCGATCAACAGCGGGGCGGCCAGGCCCGTGCGCTCGGTCGTGGCCAGCGGCCGCGGCGAGCCAGCGAGCGGACCGGCCAGCACGCGCCAGGTCGTGCGCATGCTGTTGGAGCCACCGCGCTGAAATGCGATGGCGGCGTCGAGGACGCCATCGCCGGTCAGGTCAAAGAGCTGCGTGTCGACCAGGCCGTCGCCCAGCCGGCGCTGTTCGGCGGTGCGCAGCGCAAGTTGCTGGCGGGTGGCTTGCCCATCACGGCCGAACACGGCCAGTTCGTCTTCGATGGTGGCAGCCAGTTCGCTCGATCCATCGCCGTCGAGGTCGCCGTAAAAAAACCTCGGAAACGCCACCATGGCCAGCAACGAAAAATCGCGGCGCGCGCGCGGGCCGCGAAACGCCGTGCCCGAGGTCAGGTAGGCGCGCAGCGGTGCGTTCAATGACTGGACGTTGGTGCCCGGCCCGATCAGCGTGGCGCCGCCCAGGGTCGGCAGCACCGCCTGGCGCGGCGGCATTGCGGCCGGGCAGATCTCGACCAGCGGTAGATCGCCATGCTCGGCAAACGGCAGCGCGCCCGCGACCGGTGGCAGCTCGATGGCCGCGCCGGCAAGCGGCACCTGCTCGACCCGTCCCGGCCGTGCCAGCAAGAACCCGGGCGCCAGCGCCGGACAGACGCCAAAGTAGGCCACATCGTCGGGCACGGCGAAAAGACGGGGCGCCAGCGGCGAGCCGCCGTCACCGATCGCCGCGCCGTCCAGCAGAGCCAGCTGGCGACGTCCGCCGCGGTCGATCACCGCGATCGCGTCGAGCGTACCGTCCGCGGTGACGTCGGCGGCGTAGATGGCGCGCGGCACGCCCTCGAGCGTCGCGTTCAGGATGCGCGCCTCGATCGCGGGCGCTGCCGCGACCGCCACCAGCATGGAGAGCGTCAGCCACATGTCAGCGGTAGCGCTCGGCGTCGCGCCGGCGTCGCTCCTCGTCTTCGAACATGCGGCGTCGCGAGTCCTCGAGCATGCGCCGGCGTTGCTCGTCCTGCATGGCGCGGCGCTGTTCGTCGAGCATGGTTCGCCGCTGCTCATCGCCCAGCCGGCGCTGCGTGTCGTCGTCCCGGGGGTCCGTGCCGTCGGCTGACGGCGTCGGGTCGTCGCGCCGGACATCGGTTGTTGTCGAGTGCACGTCCAGCGGATTGGGCCACGGCATCGAGGACGAGATGCCTGGTTTCGCGACACCCAGCTCGCGCTCGTCGACCACGCGCGCGGCCAGCGCGCGCAGGGCGCGGGCTGACGCCGGATCGTGCTCGGCAATGGTGAAGATCGCGTTCATGGTGTGGACGCCGAGGCGGCCGCGCAGGTCACCGGGCAGCGGCAGCGAACGGATCTGCCGGGCAAAGGAGATCAATGACTGCAGCACCTCGAGGCGCTGCGCGTGCGGGATCTGCGTCACCTGGTCGAGGTCGCGCAACAGACCGATTGCGTGGTCCTGACTTGAGATCCTGGGCATGGTCTCACCCGTCGCCTTTTTTTCGACGACTCCGTGTCATGTTCTGCTGTCGCTTCGAGCGGCCGGCGGGGCCGGTTTTCGCTCCAAGCTGGAACCGTGCTGCCGGGCCTGCGCGCACCGTCCCGCCCGGCCGCTTGTTCTGCGCCAGCGGCCGCAGCGACTTGCTGCGGCCCAGCAGTCGCTGTTGCGCCGGCGGCGCCTGGTCGCTGGCGGCCAGCAACCCCCGCGCCGCCTCGCGCAGGGTCGCCAGCACGTTCGGGTCGATCGCGATGCGGTTGACTCGCTCGCGCCAGCGCTGCGCGCGCTGCTCGGTGCTCTCGCTGCCGGCGACGCCGAGTCGCTTGGCCAGGCGCATCAGCAGCGCCTCCTCGTCTCGCGTGATCGGGTCGCTGGAACCTGCTGCCAGGCTCGCCAGCACCAGGTAGCCGAGCAAGTCGGCGACCTCGTCGTCAGCCAGCCGATGGCCGCCCGAACGCGCGCGCGCCTGCAGCTGCGCATGTAGCTGGTCGAGAACGTGGTCGGTCGTGCTGCGGTCGAGCGTCACCGTCTGTCCCGTGCGCGGGCTGCTTGCGCCACCGCGCATTGTGCCACGGCAGCGCGCATCGCCGCCAGGGGTGGACGCGGCAACTGCGCTTGCCCTGTCCGGGGGCGAAGAGCAGATTGAGGACGGTCTGCGCCGACTCGGCGCACGCGAGGATCCAGATGGTGCAACACAGGTGGCGGGTCTGGCTGGTCTCGGTGGTAGCAGTCGGTGCGCCCGGTGCCCTCGGCGGTTGCGCTGCGTGTGGCGATCAGGTGACCGCGGACGGTGCGGCGATCGACGCCGCGTCCGTCGATCGGGGAGCGATCGACGCTGCCTTCGCGGATCGCGCAGCGGTCGACCACGCCGTGATCGATCACTCCGCGCCCGACCATGGCGCGACCGACGGAGCTGCGACCGACACTGGTGGAGCCAGTGACGCGCAGTTCGTCGGTGATGCCGCACATCGCGATGCGGCGGCCGGCTGCGGCGCGCCCAACCCCTTCGTTCCGGTTGGCTCCACGGTCGTCTGGCGCCACACCATCGAGACCCCGCTGGTCACCGCCATGGGCGCTGCCAACCACCGCGGCCAGGACGTCATCGTCAAACCGGGCCAGACGCAGCGGTTGATCGCCAAGTTCGCCTACGGCACCACCGACGTGGATCTGACCGACGAGGACGTCGAGATCTTCATCCAGACCAATCCGCCGTGCGGCAGCTGGGAGTCGTTTGGCGTGGTGGCAACCAGCACCAACGGCCAGTACGGCACGGTCGATGGCATCGATGACGACGGCGGCCGCATTTTTTTCACCATCCCGACCGGTCGCGCGCTGCCGCTTGGCCGCTACCCGGTGCGCATGCTGGTGCTGGGCGACCACAGCATGGCCTCGTTCGCGCTGTGGGTGGTGTCGCCGGGAACTTCAGCCGTGGTGTTCGACATCGATGGCACGCTGACCACTGGCGATTCGGAGCTGGTCTACCAGCTGGTCGACGAGATCTTCAGTGGCTCGTACGTGCCCGAAATGCGACTCGCGGCCGACCAAGTGGTGCTCGGCTGGGACGACCGCAACTACTTGATCATCTACTTGACCGGTCGACCTGACATGCTCAGCGCTCGCAGCCGCGAGTGGCTGATCGAGCGCGGTTTGCCGGCCGGTGTGCTACACCATACCAATACCAACGCGCAGGCGCTGCCGAGCGGCGTGGCCCAGTACAAGTCCGACTTCTTGATCTCGCACAACACCCAGGTGGAGCTGAACGCCGCCTACGGCAACGCCAGCACCGACATCACGGCCTACGCCACAGCCGGTATCGGGGTCGCCCGCACCTATATCATCGGCGACCACGCAGGCGAGGGTGGCACCGTGGCGCTGACCGACTATCCCTCGCATCTGCCGACACTGCAGGCGCTGTCGCAGGCGGACACGCCGGCGCCGCGGCCGAGCGGGTGGTGGTGATCAGAGCGGTTTTGAGCCGGCGATTCGAATGCGTCAATGGATCTGCTCGACGCCATACAAGACAAAGCCGTTGTCGCTCTGACTCTGGAACTCGGCGCTGATCCAGGCGGCCGAGCGCAGTGCCGTGGCGATGCGCACCTCGTCGAGGTTGCCGCCAAAGTAGTATGACGAACCATCGTCCTGGGCGCCGATCGCGCCGTTGGTGGCCGAGGTGTTGGCGGTGACCGTCTGGTCGAAGTCAAGTGCCCCGTCGTAGATCTGCCAGCCGTCGACGAAGATGGTGCCCCGGCCGCTGGCGTAGTCGATGACTCCGGCGACATAGTGCCAGGCGCCGGCCGCGATCGCGCTGTTGTCGCTGATGATCCGACGCTCGCTGTCGGCATCGCTGGCGCGACCGCCAATGGAGACGTAGCCGTTGAAAGTTTCGATGTAGGCGCGCGAAACACCGGTCGCCGTGCTGCCATTGTTGATCGAGATGGCGATGACGCTGCGGTCGCCATCGGTGGCGCTTGGCCTGATCCAGGCTGACAACGTGGCCGCGCTGGTGTTGCGCAGCCAGTTGCGGTTGCCGCCGAGGCCGACCCACTGATTGCTGCCGTTGAGCGTGCGACTTTGCGCAATCTGGCCCGCGACCAGATTGGTCGTGCCGTGGTCGGCGCCGTTGAAGGCGTTGGCCGTGCTGTCGTCGAGGTTGTTGGCGCAATGGTAGACGGCCTGAAAGCCGTTGCTCCAGACCTGGGCTGGCTGTTCGCCGTTGCTGGCGGTGCTGCCGTAGTACATCCAGATGTGGTCGCTGCTCGAGCGGGCCGCGATGTGCGGCACCCTGACCCAGACCTGGGCCGGATTGGGCTCCTGGTAACGCTCGATCTGGTGCGCCAGCACGACCTGGTTGTCAGCGGCAACAAAGCGCAGATCCTCGCCAGTGTTGCGGGTCTTGGCAAAGTCGATGCGGCTGCTGCTGAGCACCAGCAAGACCGGGAAGTCGTCGAGCGCGGTATCGCGCGCGGCATTGTCGAAGGTTAACTTGCGGCGCTGCGTCCAGCCCTGGTCCCACCAGCAAGCGTCGTCGTGCTCGTCGGTCAAGCCATCGCAGTCGTTGTCGATGCCGTCTTCGCAGTTGCGGTTGGCGGTGCTCTCGGGCCCGGTCGGCTGGCAGGCGTCGACCGCGCCGAGGTCGCGCGGCCCGCTGTCCGCGACTGCGGCGTCGCGCTGCCCGGCGTCGCCCACGGCGGAGTCTGCGACCCGGGCGTCCCCAGCGGTAAGGTCCGTGAACGTGGCGTCCACGCTGGACGAGTCAGCGACTGCGCGGTCCGCGCCTGACGAGTCAGCGGTCGCGGCATCCGCGAGGCGATCGGCAGTCGCGGCGTCGAGTTGCACAGCATCGAATTGCCAGCTGTCGATGGCGCTGGAGTCGCGCGGAGCAAGGTCTTGGTAGCGTTGATCGACGCCGATGGCACTGTCGCCGCCGGTGTCCATGTCAGCGCGGTCGCCGCTGCTCGCCAGATCATGAGAAGCGCCATCGGTCAGGACGACGCCAGCGTCGACCAGACCTGTGCTGCATCGCCCACGCTGGCAAGAGCCTCCTGCCGGGCAGTCAATATCGGACTCGCACGCATACTTGATCGAGCCAGGGTCGGGAACACCGACCGGACAGGCCGTGCTGGACAGCGCCAGCGCAACGACCCAGAACGAATTCCGGCAAGCTCGCATGAGAAGAGCATAGCAGGTGCGGCTGCAGACCCATACCGAGGCTGCGCGGGCCATCACCTGTCACTCGACTCAGCCACCGCGCGGCTCACACCGACACAGGCTCGCCTGACAGACGGTGTCGGTCGCGCAGCCGCCGCAGTCCGGCCGGCAGACGCAGGCGCACAGATTCTGGTCGGGCTGCCGGGTCGCGCTGCAGGCCAGTGCGCTGTCGTTGCACACGCAATCGCACGCTGTGTTGTCCCAGATGAAGCCGCTGCCGCAGGTGACCGTCTGCTCGCACACACACTGGCAGGCGGCGCTGTCACAGCGCGCGATGCCGGGGCAGGCCGGGCAGACGCCGCACGGCCCGGGTCGCGGGTCGCGCTCGGGCGATTGATCGATCCAGTAGCGGTAGGAGACTGCGACGTGGCTGCCGATGTGGTCCGGGCTGGGCCGGCAGTCGCCATAGAAGACGATGCTGCGGCTCGGCGCGTCGTAATCAAAGCCATTGGCGCGATCGCGTGGCACGTCGTCCCAGTTACACGGCCCGACCGTGCTGTTCTGCTCCAGCGCGACCCGGATCGTCGACGAGATGGGCGGCCGGGTCAGCACGTATGGGCTGATCGCGCCGGCCGCGCCGCGCAGGATGGCCAGGATGGTGGGCCGGATGGTGGTGGTGTCCTTGAGGTCGCCGACCACGCCGCCCAGGTTGCCGATCACGGTGTGCAGCACCGAGCCGCTGGGGTAGGGCTCGGTCGAGTCGCAGTTGTCCTGCTGGCCAGGCGCGCACAGCACGCCGCCGAGCAGCGCCTGCTGGTTGCCGGTGACGTCGGGGTCGAAGTCGCGGAAGAACGCCGTGTACTCGTCGATGCAGCTCTGCGCGGTGCTCGGGCCGCACTTCTGATCCTCGGCATCGGTCAGGAAGACCGTCACCAGGTAGGCGCCGCGCCGCAGCTTGTCGGGTGGCGCCGGCAGCACATCCGACGACGGCAGCAGGCGATCGCGGATCAGGAGCTCGGCCGACTGCATGGCGCGCTCGTCGCTGGAACCGTCGATGGTGACCCAGGCGCTGTTGCCGTCGGTGAACCAGTTGATGAACTGGTAGATGTCGCTGGTGAAGTGGCGGCAGCCGCTGGTGCTGACGTCGTCGCAGGCCACGGCCTGGCGCAGGTGAAAGTCGGTCGTCACCAGGCCGAGCCGCCAGCGCATGGTCGACGCCATCAGGATCTGGCCCATCTCGGCGCCGGCTGCTGCGACCGCGGCCTGGTCGTCGCCCATCGACCCCGAGTTGTCTACCGACCACAGGATGTCGACGTCGGCGTAACCGCCAGTCACGAAGCGATCGCACTGTGCCCCCACGCTGTCCAGGTACTGTGCCAGCGCAGTGCCGTTGGCCGTGTCGTCGAGCGTGTACTGGGCGCGGCCGCTGGCGCGCTCGGCCGGCAACAGCGCGATCAGCACCACCGCGGTGTTGTCCGAGCGTCGCACGTACTCGGCCTGCAGCTGGTACCCGCTGCTCGGCACCAGATCGTTGTTCTCGTCGAGCAGCTCGCGCGCATTGGGGTAGAAGGCGCGCACGATCGCGTTGGCCTGTGCCTTGATGCCACGCAAACCGGCCTGGTCGTAGAAGGCGCGCAGTGCGGGATAGCCATCCCAGGTGGTAAGTGGCAGCGTGATCGGCACGGCCACGGCGCCGGCTTGCGCGATGAGTGCGCGGCCCGCATTCTCCTCGATCGCGGGCGTGGTTCCGGCTGGCGCCTTGTGAAACACGGCGTAGGCGACACCCGCCTCGGGGTTGAAGGCCATCATGCCCACGATCTCGGTGGTCTCGCCGGCCAGCCAGTTGGCGATGCGTGCGCGTTGCGAGAAGGCGTCGGGCGCACGATTGGCGGTCGCCATCTGCAGGTCGGGCGTCCACTCGCGCTGCTGGTCGACGGCCACCAGCCGGTCGAGCCGGCAGGCGAGCTGCACGGTCGGATCGGTCGCACCATCGGCCGGGTTGCCGGGATCGAGCTCGCCCGCGTCGACCCGGCCATTCTGGTTGCTGTCCTCGGCGCCGTCAGGCAGACCGTCGCCGTCGCTGTCCGGGTTGAACGGGTCGGTGTGGGTCGAACGATCGGCGTCGGCCACGAAGCCGAGGCAACCGGCGTCGGCAGGTTCGGCGACTCCCACCTCGGTGCCGTCGAGCAGGCCGTCGCCGTCGGTGTCGGCGTTGGCCGGATCAGTGCCGAAGTCGCGCTCGCCCTGATAGCGGCCTTCACCAGCGCCGTCGACCAGACCGTCGCAGTCGCTGTCGATCGCGTCCGGGTCGGTCTCGCCCGGGTCGATCTGGCCGTCGCCGTCGAGGTCTTCGCCGCCGACGCACACCGAGGCAATGGTCGCAGCGCCGTCGCACAGGCCGTCGTTGTCGCGGTCGGGATCGGTTGGTGCTGCGTCGAAGACGTCGGGCACACCATCGCCGTCGCTGTCGTCGCCGACCGGGGTCGGAGTCGGGTCCGGGCCGCCGGCGCAGACGCCGTCGACCGGCCGCGGACCATCGCAGGTGCCGTCGCCGTCCGAGTCAGGATTGCGCGGATCGCTCTCGATGGCGCGGTCGAAGCGGCCATTGCCGTTGCTGTCCTCGACACCGTCGGGCAGGCCATCGCCGTCGCTGTCGGGGTTGGTCGGATCGGTGTGGGTGGCGGGGTCGGCGTCGCCTTCGAACCGGCCAGCGCAGCGCGGGTCCACGCTCTGCTCGCGGCCAACCTCGACCCCGTCGCGGATGCCGTCGTTGTCGCTGTCGGGGTTGTTGGGATCGGTGGTCGCACCGCCGGGCCAGACCACGCCAAATTCTTCGGCGTCGCTCAGCCCGTCGCAGTCCGAGTCGAGCACGGCGTTGTCCGGGTTGTCGGGGTCGGCCCGGCCGACCGAGCCGTCGCGAATGGCAGCATCGACGCCGCCGTCGAGACCGCCGTCGAGTGGGGGCGGGGTGACCGGAGGTTCACAGGTGCAGCGCGTGAGAACCAGCAGCGCGGCAACCGGCCATGAGAAAGTATTGATGCGTTGCATGGCGCGACTATATCAGCGCCGGTTAGGCGCCACCGCTCCCGAAGATTGAGTCAATTTCCGGCCGGGGCCCCGCTATTCGGCGGAGTCTTTTTTCTCGCCGAGGGCGTCGAGAGAAAAGCCTCCACCGAGCCCCCCGGCCGGACGGGTTGACTGCGGTGGAGCGGTTTGTCCAAGCCGCATTGCGTTCGCCTAGGCGTGTTGCTTCGCGTGCTCGCGCGCAGCGGCCACGAGCGCAGCGAAGATGGCGACGTGGCGGTGTGCCTCGGGCGCCTGTTCGAGCGTCTCGGGGTGCCACTGCACCGCGACGAAGAAGGGGTGGCCGGGCAACTCGAATCCCTCGATCAGTCCGTCGGTGGCGACGGCGTTGGCGACCAGGTCGCGGCCCAGTTGCTTGACCGCCTGGTGGTGCGTGGAGTTGACGTCGAGCTTTCCGACGCCGCAGATCTGGGCGAGCCGGGTGTCTGCCTTCACCTCGACCGCGTGCGACGGAAATTTGCGGTTGTGCTGCTGCACGTGAGCGACCTCGGTCGGCCGCTGGCTCGGCAGGTCCTGGTAGAGCGATCCGCCCATGGCCACGTTCATCGACTGCTCGCCGCCGCACAGGCCCAGGATCGGTAGACCGCTGCCGCGCGCAAGCTGGGCCAGCTTGAGGTCGAGGTCGGTGCGATCGGGTTTGATCACGCCGAGCTTGGCGTGCGCGGGCTCGCCATAGTGGCGCGGGTCGACGTCGAATTCGCCACCCGACAGCACGATGCCGTCCACACTGACAGCGATGCTGCGCACGCCCTCGTCGTCGGGCGCAAAGGGCACGATCAGCGGCTGGCCACCGGCCTGGTAGAGCCGGTCGCTGATCTCGGCGTAGACCACGTAGCGCCGGTAGTCGACGCCGCGGTTCTGCACCAGGTCGATGTTGGGCACGACGCCGATGCGTGGACGCTGCTCCTGCATGGCAGGCTCCGTGAGGCAGTGATTGCGCGTCGAATCTAGCGGCCTGCAGCGCACAGTCCAAACAAATATCGTCAGCGGCCTGCGTCGGTACTGGTCAGATCCCGTTGCATGGACTATATGGGTCGCCATCCGACATGGACGGAGGAGAAATTATGAGAGTCTCGAACTGGCTGAAGGCGATTTTGACTGGAACCCTGGTGGCGTCGCTCGCGCTGGTCGCGGGTTGCCCGCCGCCGCCCGATAACGAGGATGCAGGCAACAACGGTACCGATGCCGGTGTCCAGCACGATGCCGCGACGCAGCACGACGCGACCGGCAACGACGCGACCGGCAACGACGCTGGCGGTCCCTGTCCGACCCAGTACCAGTACACCGACTGGAACGTGACCAGCGACCGCCTGCTGGTCAAGGCTTGCAGTCCGTACATCATCACGACCGAGATCGAGGTCGGCAGCAACGCGACGCTGACCATCGAGGCTGGCGTCGAGGTGCGGTTTGCCCGCGACGGCTACCTGCGCGTCGGTTACGGCAGCCCGGGCAAGCTGGTCGTCAACGGCACCAGCAACGAGCCGGTGGTCTTCACGTCGAGCCAGACCTCGCCGGCGGCGGGCGCCTGGGGTGGCATCGTGCTCGCCGACGAGACCTCGACCGCGACCGTGATCGCCAATGCCCACATCCGGTACGCTGGCCAGGCCATCAACTCGCTCTTCGAGGGTTGCCTGACCGTCTCGTCCCCCAACACCAACCGCATCACCGTCAACAACACGACGTTCGAGGATTGCATCCGGGTCGGTGTGAGCGCGCGCGACGCCGAATTTGGCTTTGCCGCGTTCACCAATAACACTTTCACCAACTGCGTGGTCGGCTTGCGCGTTCATCCCAACGCCATTGGCACCATCGCGGGCACCCAGACCTACACCGGCACGCCCAAGAACCAGATCGAGGACGGCGTCGTTGCGGCCAGCGCGACCTGGGCCAAGCAGAACGTGGTGTGGGAGGCGATCGGCAGCGTCGACGTCGAAGGTGCGAACAACCCGGTGCTGACCATCCCCGAGGGGTCGGTCTTCAAGTTCGCCAGCAACGAGTGGCTGCGCATCGGCTACAACTACCCGGGCGGTCTGTTGGTCACCGGTAGCCCAGCATCGCCGGTGGTCTTTGACACCATCGAGGCGGTTCCGGCAGCCGGTAGCTGGATCGGCCTGGTGTTCGGCGGCCAGACGCTGGCCAGCACCAGCATCAGCTACGTCACCGTCAAGTACGCTGGCCGGGCCTCGAACTCGCAGACCCGTGGTTGCATCACGGTGCTCTCGACCAACCCGGGGCGCATCGCCATCAACCACACCGCGGTCGACACCTGTGCGCAGGCTGGCGTCTCGGCCGAGGATCCGGGCACCACGTTTGCGACCTTTGCCAACAACACCTTCAAGAGTGCACCGATGGGGCTCAACATCAATGCCCAGGCCATTGGCAGCATCGACAACACCCTGACCTTTGTCTCGACCACGGTCAATCACATCGCGGGTGACACCGTCAAGGCCACCGCGACCTGGAAGAAGCAGAGCCTGCCGTGGTTGGTCGACGGTTCGATCGACGTCGACGATGTGGCCGATCCAATTCTGACCATTCCGGCAGGCAGCGTCTTCAAGTTTTCAACCGGCGAGTGGCTCCGGGCCGGCGGCAGCGACGGCGGTGGCCTGATCGTGGCCGGCAGCTCGACCGATCCGGTCATCTTCGAGAGCCGCGAGTCGGTGCCGACTCGGGGCAGCTGGATCGGCGTCGTGCTGGGGCCGCAGACGCTGGCCACGACGTCATTGACCTATGCCACGGTCCGTTACGCCGGTCAGAACACGTCTTCGATCGTGAACGGCTGCCTGACAGTCCAGTCGCAGCTCACCGGTCGCATCGCAGTCAACCACAGTACTTTTGACACCTGTCTGCAGTCGGCAGTCGCCGTCAACAACGAGGGCTTCGGCTTTGTCACCTTCGCCAACAATACCTTCGTGAACAGCGAGCTCGGCTTGCTGGTCGACGCCCAGGCGATCGGCAGCATCGCCGCCAGCCAGACCTACGTGAGCACCACGCTCAACCACGTCATCGGCAACTACCTCGTCGATAGCGCAACCTGGGTGTCGCAACCGGTGCCGTGGATCGTCGAGGGCAGCCTATACGTCGCCGATCCAAACAACAGCCCGGTGCTGACCATCCAGGGCCCCAATACCTTCCGCTTTGCCCAGAACCAGTGGCTGCAGGTCGGCAATGGCAACCCGGGTGGGCTGATCGTCAGCGGGACCACGAGCAACGAGGTGATCTTCGAGAGCAGCCAGCCCACGCCGGCGGCAGGCTCCTGGATCGGCCTGTTTTTCCAGCAGTACACGATGGCTGGCACGGTGGTCGATCACGCGATCGTCCGGCATGCGGGAGAACATGCCAGCTCGATCACCCTGGGTGGCATCTCGTTGCGCGACTCCGGGACTACGGTGACCATCAGCAACAGCACGTTTAGCACCAACAGCCAGTCCGACATCTTTATCGACTGCCTGTCGACGCCCACGCTGACCAACAACACCACGCCACTTGGCGTGGTTCGCGAGAGTGACACCGGCTGCTGACGCTGATCGCTGCCCTCGTTTGAATCGCGCACTCCACCAGCTGCCACCGCCTTGACGGTTCGCCGGTCGCCGGTCAACCGCCAGCATCCCCCGGCGTGCAGGCGATCTCGCGCGTCTCGAGGCAACTGGTCAGGCCCGTGCAGCTGTTTCCACAGCACGCCGGCGCTGGATTGGTGCAGCTGCGTGTGCCGTCGCGCTGCTGCTGCTGTTTGCCTGCCACCGGAACACCGCAGCTACCGACGTCGTTCCAGTTGCCGGCTCCGACGCACTCGCTCCACCCGCCCGCGATCGGATCGCCGCAGCTGCATCTGGTGGCCTCGTTGCCGTCGCACACGTATTCAATACCCGTGCAGCACGCGTCCCCTGGCGGGTGCGCCAGCGTCGCGCAACCGCCGCACGCGTTGGCCGTGCGGCAGTCACCGCTGCAGTCGACGTCGGGCGAGGCGCACTCGCAGATGTGGCCCGCCGAGCAGGTCCAGCTGCCGGTGCCGCAGCTCGAGGCGGGATTGCACGACCGGGTCTCGGTGTCGACGTCCGGACAGCCAGCGCCGCGGCAACCAGGACACGCTGCTCCGCCGCACGCGGGTGCCGGACTGTCGCAGGTACTCGTGCGCGCCTGCACCCCAGCGCAGGGTGCCGAGCAGGTGCCCCAATCGCTCATGGCTCCCCATCCACCGTTGACTGCAGTGCCAGCCTGGCAGACCGTGCTGTCGGTGCCAGTGCAGACGTACTGACCGCAATTGTTGCAGCTGGTTCCTGGCGGGTCCGCCAGGGTCGTGCACCCGGTGCAGCCATTGCGCGCATGGTCGCCGCTGCACGCCACGTCATCCGAGCCGTAGCATTCCCAGGTGCCACAGCCATCGGTTCCGCACGGTCCGCCCAGCGGCTGCGGCAACGTCGAGCAACCGCCGCAGTCGTTGAGCGGGTGATCG
>Ga0315268_10001997_pt1 | contig 23292 bp, 27 predicted proteins | sample C1_top_MG_FD_204535 | JGI IMG/M metagenome (GOLD analysis project Ga0315268, IMG submission 204535) | Sediment microbial communities from Yellowstone Lake, YNP, Wyoming, USA - C1_top | ecosystem: Environmental > Aquatic > Freshwater > Lake > Sediment | place: USA: Wyoming | collected 2017-08-01 | reverse complement strand
ACATGCGGAACTTCGCCTATCCGTTCAAGTTCGACCTTATAATAGTCCCTTATCGGGCCTTTCTGCACATGGAGACGCGGGAGGACCAGAAGAAATGCCTCCGTGCGATACACAAGCACCTCAGGAGTGGCGGACGGCTGATAATCAACTTCTTTGACCCGAAACTCAGTATTATTGCCAGGAAGCACGTCAAGTGGAAGGACGAGGTGAGGGATTGGGGAGGCAGGAAGGCACGGGTCAAGGTATTTTCAGACTACGACTTGCTGAACCAGCGCATCAGCTCGCACTGGAAGATAGTGAATCCGCAGAAAGGGATGCCGAAAAACAAGCTCCAGATCACACTCTGCTACATCTTCCCGCGGGAGTTCATGAACATGCTTGAGCTCTGCGGATTCAGGAAATGGAAGGTTTATGGCGGGTTCGATAAAAGGCCATACACGAAACACGGGCAGGAGCTCGTGTGGATAGTGCACAGGTAGAAAATGAAAAACAAGGATTACCATCAGGTCCTTGGCGTCCGGAAAGGGGCGAGCAAGGAGGACATCAGGAAAGCGTACCGGAGGCTGGCCCTTCTCTATCATCCGGACAGGAACAAGGATACCGGAGCAGAGGAGAGGTTCAAGGAGATAAACCAGGCGTACGCCATACTCAGCGGGAAAGAGAAAGCGCCGGTGCGGATTAGCAAGACCGGAGGCTGGAGACAGACAGATAGCTGGACGATGGAAGTCATCCGCATCTGGGAAGAGATAAACAACGAGAAGAATAACGCGTACAGGTGAAGCATGGCCACTAAAAGGGATTATTACGAGGTCCTCGGCATACCGAAAGGAGCCAGCAAGGAGGACATCAAGAAAGCTTACAGGAAGCTGGCCTTGGAATGGCACCCGGACAGGAACAAGCAGCCCCACGCGTCAGAGAAGTTCAAGGAGATAAGCGAGGCATACGCTGTCCTGAGCGATGACCAGAAAAGGGCCCAATATGACCAGTTCGGCCATGCTGGCTTCGACAGGATGTACAGCACCGAGGACATATTCCGCAGCACGGACTTCAGCGACCTGGAGGACCTTTTCGGAGAGTTCGGTTTCGGCAGCCCGTTCGCGAGCATGTTCGGGCCCATGTTCGGCTCCATGTTCGGAGGGCGCGGCAGGAGGAGGAACTACGGCGCAGACCTTGAGTCGAGCACCGAGATAACCCTGGAGGAGGCTGCGGAAGGCCTGAAGAAGGACCTGAGCTACCACCACAGCAAGGCATGCCCCAAGTGCCAGGGCAGCGGAAGCGAGCCTGGCAGCTCGAGGAAGACCTGCCCTGACTGCAACGGGCGCGGCCAGGTACAGCACGCGAGACGGGCAGGGCCAATGGCTTTCTACACTGTCACGACCTGCGGGAGATGCAGGGGCCAGGGCACGGCCGTCGAGAAAGAGTGCAAGGGCTGCAACGGCTCAGGCAAGATAAGCGAATACGAGCACATAAAGCTGAACATACCCCCGGGCATAGCCAACGGCATGAGGCTGCACCTCGGCGGATTGGGGGAGTACGGGCCGGACGGGGCAGGAGACCTCTATGTGACCGTCTACGTGAAGGAGCACCCGTCGTTCGAGCGGTCCGGGGATGACCTCTGGACCACCGTACCGATAGGCTTCCCGCTTGCGGCAATGGGAGGGGAGATAGAGGTGCCGACACTATCAGGGAAGGCGAAATTGCACGTGCCTTCAGGGACCGCATCGCACACCGTCTTCAGGCTGAAAGGGGAAGGGATGCCCAGGCTGCAGAGGGGCGGGAAAGGCGACGTGATGGTCCGGGTAGTGATAGAGGTCCCGAAAAAGCTCAGCAAGAAGCAGAAGGAGCTGCTCGCTGAATTCGAAAAAGAAATAGGAAAAAAATCCTGGCCATTCTGACTATTTCAGGAAATTTATTATCGCGGTGTCCAAGGGCTCGCTGTCGCCCTCTGTCGCAGCGAACAGGTCTGTCCCATGCGCCGAACCGGGGTAGATCTTTATCGTCTTGTGCGTGGTGTGGGAAAGCTCGTCTATGCCTTCGACACCATCAACCGAATAGCTGTCTCCGGATGATGCCACCAGCATGAGCCTCTTCAGGTAGTCCTCTGCCGCCCGGTCTATGGAGACATTCTTGTATTCCATGCCTGGGGAGATCATCACCAGCTTGTTTATCTCCATGTCCTGGGCCGCAGCCAGGATGCCGGCCGTGGAGCCGATGCTCGCGCCCACCACATAGTATTCATTCACCGTCGGATGGTTTGCCTTGAAATAGTTCTTTGCCCCCAATACGTCTGTCTTCATGTCCTTGAATGTGGCCATGTCGAAGGATTGGTACGTGCCCAGGTTGGTGCTCTTCCCATGGCCGCGCAGGTCTATGGCGAAGATCATGGCGTCAGGCACCGAATCGTGGAGCCTCTCTATGAAATCCTGCGAATAGGCGTCCCTTGTCTTTCCAAGGTCATGGACAAGGATTATGGCTTTCGTGGGCTCGTCGTTCTTGCTATCATAAACCGTTCCGTAGATCCTCCATGCCCCTGAAGTGTAGTTTATCTCAGTGGATTCAAGGCTGGTTTGCTGGGTCGAAGAAGTGCCGGAAGTCTGGGTTCCGGTCTGATTCTGGGTTGTCTGCGTGGTGGTTGTTGTGCCGCTCTGCGCAGTGGTCCCTGAGGCTGCCGTCTGCTGGCCTCCGGTCTGCTGTGTTCCGCCTGTCTGAGAGCCTCCGGATGAGGCAGTGCCGCCGGGCATCTGGATACACCCGGCCAAAAGCAGCCCAACCGCAAAAAATACCAGGATAACTTTGAGGTTCATATTTCATCCCGAAGGGATTAAATGGGCTGGATTTTTAAGCGCCGAGCATCTAAAACTACAATAGTTAACTTTTTATAACTTATGTAGCAAAATGTCAAGTTATGGGAAGATCAGTATTCATACTGCCGTCGGACAGGAAAGGGGCGCAGGAGATGCAGATGCGCAAGCTGAGGGACGAGCTGGGCGGCAAAAGCCTGTCCCTTGAAGGGCCCTACGCAGACAGGGGGGAAGCCATAGCCCAGATAGTGGATGGCGTCAAGACCCGGGTGAAGCTCAGCCCGCATGATAAGGTGATGGCGACGCTCCTCACCATCTGCCCGCAGAACACCCCGGTGAAAACCGAAAGCTCCTGGCTGAGGGAGGCTTTCATCTTCCATAGGCTCCGCCATGAAGAAAGCACTGCGCGAGACAGCGCAGGGGTAGTGGCATCATTGCCGACAATTGAGCACGGGGGCGACCAGGTGCGCGTGGCTGATTTCGAGGAACTCACCATGATAGGGGTCGCAGTGCTCCGCAGGCTCGGCATACCGAGCCATTATGGCATCCTGCATTTCGAACCTCACTACGTAAATGCGATCGCGCAGCTCTACGCCCTGCTCAGATTGCCTTTGCCTGAGGGGGCGATACTGGAATCAAGGCCCTGCATAGTCCTAAGCGACGAGAAGCACAGGATAGCGAAGGTAGTCCCCCCATCTGTCATAGATGAACCGATCGGAGGGCAGGTGACGGCGCTCGAGGTATTGGACGGTGATGCCCTGACATCGATCCTTCGCATGAGGCACGCCTTGGGATGCACGAATCAGCTCATACTCGATGTCGCAAAGAGAGGGCCTGAGTTCCTGGGGGAGGGGCCCCTGAGGGCCAGGTACGTGGGCCATACGCTCTTCGAGGCCATGAATCGCTGGACCCATGCGGATGCAAACGCGGACCTGTTGATGGCCCTCCAGATGATGGGCAGGGGGAGAGGAGAAGTCAAAAGCATCAGGACTGAGGCCGAGAGCGAGTATGCCCATCCTGTTGCATGCCCGGCCTGCCACATCAGAAGGGCGGCCTCAGCCATACTGTGCGAAGCGGCGAAGATAGAGCTGGATGCCGTTGAACCGATGGAAGGCGCCCATGAGATGACGCAGCAGGTGGTGGTCGACCTGGTGAAGAAACTGGTTGAGATCGTCAAGGACCACACCTGCATCGGAAGGTTGAGCGTATATACGAGTCTGATGGGGACAATAATCGGGCACATCCACCCCCCGTCGGAATGCGAAGACGCCAAAAGCGCCGGCATGGGGAATTAGGCGGAATCATGGAAGCTATCACAGCAGCAAGAGAGAAGCACACTACTTTAGCCCTAGGCAGCAAGTTTGGAAAGTACAAGCCTGAAGCTGAGAGAGAAGTTCGCAAGGTCGATGTGAAGGAAGATGAAGTACTGAAACAGCTGAAAGCCGCATTTGTGGATTTCTACCATGGGTCCTCCCAAAACATCCTGCCTCCTCCAGTGTTGCCGCTCTTGCCCCGCTCCATAGGGCACGCCGAGTTGCTGATTAAGGATGTGAATTATTCTGCAGCCGACGTCGGGCGCTTCTCCGTCGCACTAGATGAATTTCAGGATATGAAAGATTTTGGAGAAGTAGCCGGTCAGTTCTTGAGCGTGCTTATCAATACCCGAAGAGAGGAACAGTTCATCATTTACCTTGGGCATCTTTCTGTTCCAATAAGCCATTTAGGCTACAGGAATGTTGGCAACATAATAGTCAAAGACGGCTACCATGCCGAGATCGGTGAGGAAATGCTTGGAGGGGCCATTATCGTTGAAGGCGGTGCCGATATTGTTGGGGAGTCGATGAAAGGAGGTTGCATAGAGGTGAATGGAGGCTGTGGCCGGGTGGGGCAGGCGATGTCCGGAGGTTCAATCCTGATAAATGGCAACGCATGGCATGTAGGCCGCTCAATGAAGCGCGGAACAATCGTAATCGAAGGGAGCACCTCCGAGACTGGCGCCTATATGGAAGGAGGGCGCATCAAAGTCAGGGGGAGGGCAGTGATAGGTGGGAAGCGCGGATATGGCCGTTCTCCTCCTTCTTTTAAAGACGGTGGAATCTATCTGGAAGGCGATTTTGAATTTGCCGATTTCTTTTATTCAACGAATGCATCCATCTATCACAAAGGCAGACTGATTGCCGAAAAGGGTAAACGTCTGCCACAAATGGAACTCTTGATTGTCGATAAGTGATTTTATGAGCGAAGCTGCTAGACGAAGGATTATTTGCGTTCCGCCAGTCGTAGCCTTAGGAAGCAAGTTCGACAAGTACAAGCCTGAAGAGGAAAAGGATGTGAGAAAGCAAGAGGTAACGCTGGATCCTGTCCTTGAACAACTGCTGAAAGCATGGCACCGGTATCGAATGCCCACTGCAGAACCAGACAGATATTACGCTGCACTTATGGATTTGCACATCCTGAAAAAAACAAAATACTCTGCGAAAGATGTGGAAAGATTCAGCCTTCTGCTCGGTGAATATCAGAACGAAGCCAATTTTCCAGAAAAGGCAGGCCTCTTTCTCAGTGCTTTGATAAACCGTGGAAAAGACAGGACATATGTAATCCACACAAGACATCTTACCATGCCTCCGGAGCAACTCGGTTTCATGAATAAAAAGAACATCATCGTGGAAGGTGATGTTGGAGATGCGGTGGGGCACGTTATGGCTGGGGGCACAATCACTGTAAATGGGAATGCAGGAGATTCTGTCGGCGAGGGAATGGGCCCCGGAACCATTACGGTGAATGGCAATGCAGGCTGGGGGATCGGAGAGTCCATGGAAGGCGGAACCATCACGGTAAATGGTGATGGAGGCGATAGTATCGGTTTACACATGACTGATGGCGAGATATATGTCGCTGGAAATTTGGGCAAGTTAGATATCAATGGCATCGAAAGCGGCAAAATCTATCATAAAGGGAAACTGATTGTCGATAAGTGATTCTCATGACTGAAGCTGTTGCTACTGAAAGAAAGATTCGCGTTCCGCCAGTTGTAGCTTTTGGAGGCAAGTTCGGCAGATACAAGCCAGAGCAAGAAAAGGAAGTACGCAAGGTCCAGATAACGGAAGACGAGGTTCTGAAACAGCTGAAGGATGCGTGGAGAAGATATGGGCCTGGCTTTTTTGGTTACAGTTATGAAACTGCACTCAAGGCAGTGAGAGAAATATCGTACTCAGCAGCAGATGTTGAGAATTTCTGCATCGCGCTTGCTGAATTCCAAGATGAAAAACATTTCTCCGAAAGAGCAGGTTATTTTCTTAGCGCTCTCATAAACAACGGAAAAGACAGCGATTACGTCATTCACACCAGGTATCTGGGTAAGGAGCTATCTCAACTTGGGTACAAGAACACCAAGAACATAGTTGTGAATGGCAATGCAGGCGATTGGGCTGGGCTGCAAATGGGAGGTGGGTCAATAACGGTGAATGGGAACGCGAATGCGAGGCTCGGGGAGGGCATGAGAGGTGGAACAATAATCGTTAATGGGAATGTAGGCCCCCATGCCGGATCGAGTATGGAAGGGGGCTCGATAACTGTGAATGGCAATGCAGGTTACTATGTTGGATATCACATGATAGGGGGAACCATCATTTTGAATGGTGGTGTGAACTCCGCGGTTGGAATCGATATACCCGGTGGCAAAATATACCTTAACGGGAAATTGATTGTCGATAAGTGATTTTATGAAAGCTACGACTACGTCAAGAGAAAGAATGCATGATGCTCTAGCCCTAGGAAGCAAATTCGGCAAGTACAAGCCTGAAGAGGAGAAAGATGTGAGAAAGGTAGAGGTAAAGGAAGATGAAGTCCTGAAAAAGCTGAAAGATGCGTGGCGGAGATACAAGCATGTTACTGTGCTCGCCGGTACAACAAATGAGGAAAAGATATTGAGAGCAGTCGTGGGGATAGCCTATTCGGCCAGAGATGTCGAAAGGTTTAGTCTTGCTCTTGTTGAATTTCAGGATGAACTCCTATTTCCTGATAAGGCAAGCACTTTCCTAAACACTATCATAAAAAATTGCAAAGATAGCAATTATGTCATTCATACGGGGCATCTGAAGACTCCGATAGGCGACATAGGAATGCTCAACACCAAGAACATAACTGTTAACGGGAATGTAGGTCATAATGTTGGATGTTTCATGAAAGGCGGGACAATAACCATAAACGGGGACGCAACCGATAGTCTCGGAGCAGAAATGAGCGGCGGGGCAATAACCGTGAATGGAAATACCGGCGATTGTGTCGGATCCCATATGCGCGGAGGGACCATTATTGTAAATGGTAATGCGGGCAAGTTGATTGGAGAGGGCATGCTGGGTGGAGAAATCCAACTGAATGGCGACTACCGTTCAATCGCAAAATCCATAAGAAAAAGAAAAATCTACCATAAAGGGAAATTGATTGTTGATAAGTGATTCTTATGAGAGCCAGAACTAAGTCAAGAGAAAGAAAGGTTCCTGATGCTCTAGCCTTAGGAAGCAAATTCGACAATTACAAACCAGAAGAGGAGAAAGAAGTTCGCAATGTAGAGGTAAAGGAACATGAGGTTCTGAAACAGCTGAAGGATGCCTGGGGGAGACATAAAGCGACCTCATTAATTACCCCCCATCGACCGCCCTCGTACGGCTATGAACAGGCTCTCGAAACAGTAAGAAATCTCTCCTACTCGGCAGCAGATGTTGAAAAGTTCAGTCTTGTCCTTGCAGAATTCCAGGATGAGGAGAATTTCCCGAACAGAGCAGGTGCTTTCCTCAGCGCTCTCATAAACAACGGCAAAGATACTGACTACATAATCCATACACAGCATCTGGGCAAGAAAATCCATTCAATTGGGCGTGCAAATACCAAGAGAATAACCGTAAATGGCGCGGTAGGCAATACCATTGGAAGCGAGATGAAGAGCGGGAGCATAACCGTGAACGGCGATGTCGGCTATGCCGTCGGAGAGGCAATGGAATGCGGAAAAATAACCGTGAACGGAGATGCTGGCTATGGCGTCGGATGGGGGATGGAGGGCGGAATCATTATTGTGAATGGCAACGCAGGCGATGAGGTTGGGGGTGCCATGAGCGGCGGAAGCATCACAGTGAATGGGACCGCAGGGGTGAGGGCGGGGGAGACCATGAAGAACGGGCAAATCCATCTGGAAGGAAAATATGAGAGCTTGGCAAGTAATATCAAAGGCGGTAAAATCTATCACAAAGGGAAACTCATAAAGGATATTCATGGAAGCCATTACTACTGAAAGACGGATTGTTCGCGTTAATCCAGTCGTATCCTTAGGCAGCAGGTTCGGAAAATACAAGCCTGAAGAGGAGAAGGAAGTCCGCAAGGTCGAGGTAAAGGAAGATAAGGTGCTCAAACAGCTGAAAGCTGCATGGAGGAAGTTTAAGCACATCGGACCTCCTAATCTGAAACGCATGGAAGAAATTTATGAATAACCTTACAGAGATGCATTAAAGCAAGTGAAAGGCATCCGTTATTCTGCTAGAGATGTAGAGAGCTTCACTCTTGCTCTCATCGGATTCCAAAGGGAAAAGAACTTCTCAGAAAAAGCAGGCTATTTCCTAAGCGCCCTCATCAACAACTGCAGAGATACTGATTATGTCGTCCATACTCAGCATCTAGTCAAGGAAATTAATTATCTTGGGTTCAAGAACACCAAGAACGTAGTTGTGAATGGAAATATAGGGCATAGTATCGGGAAGTGCATGAAACGCGGCTCCATAACTTTGAATTGTGATGTAGGTGAGAGGGTCGGATGGGATATGAAAGGCGGAACCATAACCGTGAATGGTAACGCAGATGTCGAACTTGGCTGTGGAATGGAAGGAGGAACCATTATCGTTAATGGCAATGCAGGTTATTCTCTTGGATTTGCAATGCGCGGCGGAATCATAATTTTGAACGGGAATGCGGATTCACGTGTCGGAGAAGGGATGGAAGGCGGAACCATAGTTGTGAATGGTAATGTAGACTGGCAGGTCGGAGATGGTATGCACAGCGGAACCATAACTGTCAACGGCCATGCAGGCGAAAAGGTCGGACAGTGTATGAATGGCGGCGAGATTCACCTCAATGGCGATTACGAGAGCTTAGCAGCCCCAGAAGACATATTTTGTGGGAAAATCTTCCACAAAGGAAAGCGAATTGTGAATAAGAAAGAGAAGCACTAGGCCAGCAGCCGTGCGATCTCCAAGCATTCCTCTTTCGTCAAGGTTTTGGCCCTTCTTTTCAGGAAATCCCCGAGTATTTCAAGCTCCTCTTTTTCGAACATCTTCGAATCCAGGAGCGCGTTCCTCACTGTCTTGTTCTTATGCTGGAACAAAAAGCGGATTACGTTCTCCTGCTGCTGCGTGAGGGAGACCTTTGGAATAGGAGTCAGGACGATTATGGCAGAATCGACTTTAGGGACTGGCCTGAAAAGGTGGCGGAGTACCTTCCGCTCCAATGAGATGCTGAAATGCAGCTGGGATGTCACGCTCAGCCGTCCGTAGTTCTTTTCGCCAGGCTTGGCTATCATCTTCTCTGCGAACTCCTTCTGCACCATCAGGACCGCTTTTTCGAATTTCATGTCTTTGATGCTGAAGATTATGTCTGAAGATATGTAGTATGGGATGTTGCCTACGACAACATCTACTTCAGGGAGCTCCATCTCAAGGAAATCAGCCTCGACAATCTCCACTTTTTCATTTGCGAATCTTTCGCGCAATAGGGAAATGAATTTCGGGTCTTTCTCGACCGCTATCAGTTTTTTCGGTTTTTCCGCGAGGAGCGCTTGGGTCAGCCGTCCATCGCCTGCACCGATTTCCAGGACAGTTTTGTCTTTTGGATTTGCGAGCTTCGCTTCAAGCGCAAGGATGTTCTTGTCCTCAAGGAAGCACTGGCCCAGGGATTTCCTTCTAGAATGTCCTTTCATCCCGTTTCCCCTCGATGACCAGGACGGCGTCTATGAAGCCGTAGGCGTAGTTGGCAGCCCCGAAAGATGTGAAATAGTCCTTTTTCTCATAGAAATGCTTCGCATCCTTGGAATAGTTCTCTGCGAACTCAAGCACCTCAGGGTATTTGGGTTCCAGGCCCAGCTCCTTGAAGCGTCTTATTATCTTGTCAAGCTTGTCCAGGTCCTTCTTGGCCCTTTCTTTCTCGTCCATGCTATACCTCTTTCAGCAGCTCTTTCAGCGGCCTGCGCTCTGTTATCTCTGGCGTTTCGTTCGGATATCCCACAGGAAGCACGCAGACAGGCACCTGGTATGGCCCTGCATTCACCACGCGTGAGACCTCAAGCGGGTCGAAGGCGCCTACCCAGACCGCGGAAAGCCCTTCTGCCGTGGCTGCGAGCTGGCAGTATGCCGCGGCTATGGTCGCATCCTGTATGCAATAGAGCGTTTCGCCGCGTTCGCCGTATTTGGCTGCCGCGCGGCGTATGTCTATGCAAAAGACAAAAACAACAGGGGCCTGAGCTACAAAATCCTGGTAGTGCGTTGCTGCCACCAGACCTTCCCTGGCTTCCCTTGTTTTTACAACATAGATTTTATACGCCTGCAATTGGAAGAGTTACCTCAATTTCCTGCAGACGGAGCGGTAGTTGCTGCTCGTAAAATCTTATCTAATACGGCTTTGTCTATATTTTGTGGTTTAAATTTTCTAATAGAGTGCCTAGACTCTATAACTTCGAAAAACTCCATGTTTTCACCCTATTCAATCTTCTTACCTGCTTATCATTGACAACTGGTACTTCTGATAAGAATTTTTTGATGCTTTTGGCAGGTATATGCACTTTGTATTTTTCCTTAGAAGAAAATGAATTTTTACATACATAACTCCTTGACCAAGCCTTTACTCCAATTCTGTTTAGTAAAGTAACAAGTTGCCGCGAAAAAATTTTGCTTGAAGTAGAAAAGTCGGCGCGCGGATACTTATTATCCCCCACACATATGCAACCATCTGTTGCGAGATGCCCAGCTATAAATGCCCTTATATGCGGGAGACTCTTCGACTTTAATATTGGACTGGGAACTTTTAATATACGTGATTTTTTACCACAAGGAAATCCATAATACTCAAGAGTAACTGCGAGATTTTTATTGTAGGCCGAGAGGGTCATACTCCCGTTATTCGGCCACTTGATTAATCCTACTCTAGCCCCAAATAATTTTAGAACTAAACCACTAATTATTTTGGCAAGTTGAGGTTCTTTCTTATCTAAATCGCATCGCCACCGAGTAAGATTTTTTTTGCCAGCCCCGAGACTCCCATCCCCAGCATGAACTCCTAAGAAAAAAGCTAATTCTTTTGTGAGCGGCAAGGGCTTGACATTTCTGTAGTGTTGAACCTTCTTGGCTTCTTTTACGTTTCTTATCAAATTCGCCCTGGTTACCCAATATCTAACAGTCTCGTGTGAGAAATTTACTTTTTTCGCAATTTCAGGCAAAGAATAACTATCTTTGTATAATTGACGCATCAGATCTCTTTCTTTAGAACTTACTTCTTTAGTTGCCTTTCTAAAAATTCCCCTTCTTTTTAGCCACATTACAACGGTGGGGTGACTACAACCATATTTTTTAGCTATCTGATTTGCATTTATGCCACCTAGATGATCGATAACCCATTCATCGATGCAGTCTTTCTGATACATAGAACCATCTGAATAGTTTATTCCATCCCTTAAATTCTTTTCCATTATTTTTGCATTATCAACTTCTGAGCTTTCAGCTCATAGTTTTTGTTTATGAAGCTGGAATGTGAAGAGCGATGCTGTTCAAAATAAAAGCGTGGATCAAGAAAGAGATGGAAAAGTAACCAAAATACCCCTGTTTGACTTCTAGGGTAAAATACTGAAACAAAAGTACGACTAAGCGGTTAAACAAATAAATATAAGTGTCAGCAGCAGTGTATCTTCCCGCCCGAAGGGCAGTACAGATGTCACCGTGAAGGAGCTTAACTTCTGAGTTCGGAATGGGATCAGGTGTTTCCTCCTTCCTATGACCGCTGACAGGTTAGCATATGAGGATAGGTGCTTAAAAAGGTTCACCTCAGTGTTATTTCATGACCGAAGCAGTCGAATACTTCTTGGAGTCCTGGGGCAAGGGATACGACCTGATAAAGCGCACTGCCCAGCCGCTTTTCATGGACCTGCTGAAGGTGAATGCCCTCAGCACGGCAGTTAGTGGCATAGGTCTGATATTGATAGCGCTAATCGTGCTGTCGGTGGCCGGAGGGGAATTTCTGGCGATGATGACCGCCGAGACCTACACGTCGGCGCCAGTCTTGCCGGCTTTTGGCGCAGGCGTCCTGCTTGCCATATTGCTTGCGTTCATCATACTGGTTGTGAGCTCGCTCATCGAAGTGGCCATCTCCTCGGTATCATATAACGTGGTCGAGAACAGGAGCGCGAACAAGCCGACTGCCATCCTGGCGCAGCTCAGAAAGAACTTTTTCCCTGTCATAGGGCTGAGTTTCATCACCTGGCTCTTGATGCTGGTGGTGGGCGTCCCGCTGCTGATAATGGTTTCTGTCTCTGCCATCGGCGGACCGCTTGTATGCCTGACCGTGCCGCTCGCCATATTGGTATTTATAGCATTGGTAATCGTGCTCCAGTTCAGCACCATGGAGCTCATACTTGGGGGGAAAGGGGTCGTCGACTCGATGAAAGCGTCTTTCTCGCTCGTCCGGGCCAACCTTGCCTCGGTCATAGTGCTGGACATAGTCCTGGCAGTCATCCTGCTGGCTGTCTATGCCGGCAACGAGGTGATGACCTGGATCCTTGAGATAGTGCCCTACACCCTGTCGTTCTTTGGCCTGCCAGGCATGCTCCTGGGGACAGCGATCTACTACCTTCTCCTGTTCGTGGTTTCAGTGTTCTTCACCACGGCTGGCGAACTGGTGACGCTGCCGGTGCGCTATCACTTCTGGAAAGGCATAAGGCGGTAGCATGAGGCTTGAACTGGTCACCGGACCGCTTGAGGCATGGTTCAGCTTCCTCCGTCCCAATGGCATTGACCTTTTCAAGAAACTGCTGGTCGTGAACCTGTATTTCTATGCGACCGTCTTCGCCGGCCTGATAATCGGCGGCGCGCTGGCTTGGCTGGGCGTGACCGCAGCAGGGCCGGGCTCACTGCCCCTGTTTGTCCTTGCCGGCGTCATCTTTGTTTTTTCCTTCTTCATCGCGCAGCTGCTGTGGCTCGCGTCATTCAAGGTCGTTGAGGAGCAGTATGGCAGCAAAAGGAAAGTGAGCGTGCTTGGAGTCGCGTCGGAGAACGCACTGAACTTCTTCGTGTTCTGCTTTGTCACCCTGCTGGCCTTCTGCATCTGCCTCCTGCCGTTCCTGGCCGTGGGCATAGTGCTCAGCGGAGTGGCCGTGGTTGCCTGGGGCGACCTGTTCCATGCGATCGACCGCATCATAGACTTCGGCAGCGCTGCCATAGCCCTGGTCGCAATCGTGTTCTCGTTCTTCCTCCAGTTCTCCCTCTATGAGATGGTCCTTGAAAGGAAAGGCCCGCTGGAGTGCATCCGCGAATCATTCTCGCTCGTGAGAAAGAACTTCTGGGAGACCGTGATATTCTATTTCGTGAAAACAGGGGTGTCCTACCTGGTCAGCCTGCCATTTACAATCGCCCTCGTCATCGTGGCCGCCATATTCATCTTCATCGCCCTTTCAGTAAGCTTGGGCGGCCTGCTGTTCTCGCCGGGGCTGTCTGCGCTCCTGTTCGTATTCATAATCCTGGGGCTGGTCGGATACCTCATCTGGGAGATCCTGTCCTCTGCTGCAGACGATACGGCCATCATTTCGCTCGAATACAAGTATTGGAGAACGATAAAGCAGCAAACCAAGAAAAAATAGCTAGAGGTCAATTTATGGAGAAGCATATGCACTGGTCAGAATGGCTGGCCGAGCGCGTGATCGAGGAGAAAAAAGAGCCCTATGTCATAACAGGGGGCATAACCACGTCAGGCCCTGCCCACCTCGGCACCCTCTGCGAGTTCCTTTTCCCTGACGCAGTGCGGCAGCAGCTTGAGAAGAGAGGCAAGACGGCCACGTTCTACTTCCTCGCGGACATCATGGATGCGTTCGATTCAGTGCCGCTCTCCCTGGAAAGATGCAAGTCTGAGCTGGAACCCCATCTTGGCAAACCCCTGTGCGTTGTTCCTGACCCTAGCGGAAAGAGCAGGAGCTTCGGCGATCATTTCCTTGATGAAGTGCGCGAGCTCATGAAGCTTTTCGGCGTGAAAGCCACTGTCCTCAGGATGAACGACATCTATGCTGAAGGGAAATTCGACAGCTGGGCGCGTTTCTACCTGAAACATGAGAAGGAAGCGAAGAAAATAGTCGAGGAGACGAGCGGCAAGGAGGAGAAAAAGGACTGGTCGCCCATAATGCCCATATGCGAGAAATGCGGCAGGATTGCCACGACCCGCGTCCTTTCCCACGACGGAGAGAGCTATGAATATGTGTGCGACCGGGATGTGAAATACACCAAGGGCTGCGGGTTCAAGGGAAATGCCAGGATAGCAGACCACAAATACAAGCTCACCTGGAGGCTCCACTGGCCTGCCTGGAAGCAGGTTTTCCATACGAGCATAGAAGGCGCCGGAATGGACCATCATACCAAAGGCGGTTCAGAGGACACCTGCAAGGCCATAACGCTCGGGCTCATGAAAGCAGACTATCACATACCGTTCAAGTACGGCTTCATACTTTTCCAAGGGAAGAAATACTCCAAGTCAAAAGGCATAGGCATGGGGGTGTCTGAGCTTGTGAAGCTCGTGCCTCCTGAGATAATAAAGTACATCCTGCTGAAGCCTGACCTTGAGGAGAACGTCGATATCAACCCAACCGCCGAAGCCATGCTCAAGACCATGGAGGATTTCCAGAAGGCCGCAGAGCTGGCGGATAAGGATGAAAGCACACTAAACAGACATGAGAGGAAGATGGCCATCGCCTTCAGGCTGTCCACGGAGAAGCTCCATTGGAAGGTCGGTTTCCTGGACGTCCTGCTCTACCACCAGATATATTCCGACTGGGGGAAGGTCGCGGAGCTCACCGGCGACCGTGAAGGCACCGAATACCTCAGGCCTTACGTCGAAGAATGGGTGAAAAAAGGATTCGCGCCTGAGGATTACAAGTTCACATACAAGCCAGGCCAGCCGACAGCCAACGCCAAGGCTTTCATAGCATCCCTGGACCAGAAGATGGATGCGCTCGCGGTCCACAATGCTGTTTTCGATTTCGCGAAAGCAAGAGGCATGGAACCGAAAGCGCTTTTCGTAGAAGTATATGGCGCGCTCATAGGCAAGGAGCGCGGGCCAAGGCTGGGCAAGCTCATCGCAGCGCTCGGCATAGGGCGTGTGAAAAAGGACCTGGGTGCCTAGGATGACGACAATATTGAAGATAACAGAGGAGGATTTCGAGGATGCTCTCATAATAGCGAGCGACATGCTCCGCTCAGGGGCTGTCCTTGTTTATCCCACGGACACGGTCTATGGCCTTGGTGGGGATGCAACCTCTTCTCAAGTGGTCGAGAAGATACACAAGATAAAAGGCACGAAAGACAAGCCCCTGTCCGTGATGATGACCACGGACATGATAGAGTACTACTGCGAGACAGGCATATGGGAGGACATAATACTGAAGAGATACCTGCCTGGCCCTTATACGTTCATACTCGCCCTCAGGCATCCCATCCCTGCGACGACGACAAAGAAGCTGGGTGTGAGAGTGCCTGATTCCCTTTTCTGCCAGAGGCTTTGCGAAAGATTCGGCAGGCCCATAATAACCACAAGCGCCAACCCCACCGGCCAAAAACCCAGCGCTGATTTCGAAGGCATAGACCAGGCCGTGCTGGCTGCCGCAGACCTTGCGATAAACGGGGGCAAGACAAAATACGGTGCTGCATCAGTTGTCATAGACCTGGTTGACAGGAAGCTAATCAGGGAAGGCAGCGAGACGATAGATCTGGCCGAGCTGCCCCAACCCTAGGAAGATCTCCTTTTTGGGAAAATAAGCACGCCTTTGTGATAGATTCTTCCGCATATGCTGTAAGGATCCAATTCCTCATACTTTCCATTCAGGTGGATTTCCCCGCCTTTCATCAATTGCCCGACGGATGTGTATGCATCACCATTCACGGTTATCGTCCCGCCGCTCATTTGTAATCCGACACAACTCCTTGCATTGCCATTCACAGTTATGCTCCCGCCTTTCATGAAGAGTCCAAGGTCGTCACCTACAGATCCATTCACAATTATGTTCTTTGTGTTCCTGCATCCTAAGCTATCGATTGTTCGGCGCAGGTGTTCAGTATGGACGACATAATCAGTGTCGTTGCCGTTGTTGATGAGAGCACTGAGGAAAACGCCTGCTGCTTCCTCAAACGTCCACCTATCTTGGAAATCTACAAGCGCAAGGCTGAATTTCTCCACATCTTTGGCGGAATAACTAATCCTTTTCACCTGCGCTGATGCGTTCGGGTAGTTCTCCTCAGGCTTCTTCACCCGGACGTAACTAAACCTCTTGAATGCGGCTTTCAACTGCTTCAGGACTTCATCTTCCTTTACCTCTACCTTTCTCACATCTTTCTCCTCTTCGGGCTTGTACTTGTCAAACTTGCTTCCTAGGGCTAGACTAACAGGCGCCTTTCTTTCTCTTGACTTAGTTCTGGCCTTCATAAAATCACTTGTCGACAATCAAAACTCCTTTGTGATAGATTTTGCCGCCAAATACGTTTACCTTCATGATTGGTTCATAATCGCCATTCAGATGGATTTCTCCCCCTTTCATTGCGAGTCCGGCCGAATCACCGCCATAGCCATTCACGATTATGCAGCCCCCCTTCATGCTCGAGCCGACATAGGCATCTACGTCTCCATTCACGGTTATGGTCCCTCCTAGCATGTCATTCCCGAGCCTCACCTTCACGTTCCCATGCACCGTTATGGACCCCTCTTTCATGTCCAGCCCAACCCACTCGCCTGCATCACCATCCACGATTATGTTCTTGATATTCCTATATCCCAATTCACTGGTTGCTTGGCTCAGATGCTGCGTATGAATGACATAATCACTATCTGTTCCGTTGTTTATGAGAGCACTGAGGAAAATGCCTGCTCTCTCTGAAAACTTCTCTTCATCCTGGAATTCGGCAAGGACAATGCTGAAATTCTCGACATCTCTGGCGGAATAACTAATGGCCCTGACCTGTTCCGATGCGTTCTTGTAATCCTCCTCAGTCGTCGGGCTGCCGTGCCTGAACCCTTTCCACGCAGCTTTCAACTGCATCAGAACTTCCTCCTCCCTTGCGTCAAGTTTGCGTACTTCCTTCTCTTCCTCAGGCTTGTACTTGTCGAACTTGCTTCCTAGGGCTAGAGAAACAGGCATCTTTCTTTCTCTTGACGTAGTTCTAGCCCCCATGATATCACTTATCGACAAGCAGTTTTCCTTTGTGGTAGATTTTTCCGCAATGGATGTCCCATTCCGTGAGGCCACCGAGTCTACCGCCAATATGAATCTCTCCACCGCTCATCCCGAAACCAGGTTGGACACCCACGCTTCCCTCTATGATGATTCTTCCGCCTCTCATCTCATGTCCGACCGTATTGCCTGCATTCCCTTTCACTATGATGATGCCACTTTCCATACGCATTCCAAGGTCCCAAAGCACGTCTCCGTGGACTGTGATGTCTTTCTTGTTCCGGTACCCAAAACAACCAAGCCCTGCAGGAGGTTGACATACTACGTAGCCTCCTTCGCTTCCGTTGTTTATCAGTGCGCTGAGGAATAACCCGCCATGCATCGGGACTGAGAAACCGTATTTAACCCCACTGTTATCTGTCAGGTCGAGACAGAATTGTTTCACATCACCTGCTGAGTATTCTAAAAAAGCCACCAGTTCGTGCATCTTCCGGTATGCTTCTTCTGGGTCCGTAAAATCAATACCGGTTCTTCCGTCAACCTCCGTCCAATCGCCCTGGGTGTAGAATCTCCAGGTCCTTCTTATGCCCTCGAGCCCTTTGTCCTTTCTTACATCAGCTCCTCTGGCGTCCCTTTCTGTTTCAGGTGCGTACCTGCCGAACCGCCCGCCAATCGCCAGAACCTGAGGAATCAGAACCGGTTTTCTCTCGGTAGCAACAGCTTCAGTCATAGAATCACTTATCCACGATCAGTTTTCCTTTGTGATATATTTTGCCTTCCTTCACCCAACCTTCCAAATCTCTTAAACCGAATATTATTTCGCCGTTAATGTGCAATTCTCCGCCATACATTTCTGGCATGGACAGCCCCTCACAACAGGTATTTCCTTCTATTACAATTCTTCCGCCCATGATGCCATACACACTGCGCACGTTGCCTTTTACCAGAATGCTGCCTCCTTTCATTGTGGAACCAAGGGCTTCTCCTGCATTTCCTTCTATCGTAATTTTGCCGCCTGTCATCCCGCCTCCTGTAAAATGCTCAGCATTCCCTTTCACAAGTATGGTACCATCAGTCATGTCATCGCCGACATTGTCCCCGGCATTTCCTTCTACTGTCATTTCGCCTCCTTTCATGCAAGATCCAAGGCAGTCTCCCGCATCACCTTTTATTGTGATTTTTCCTGCAGTCATCATCGCTGCAAAATCAGGCCCAATGTCACCCAGAACTGTGATGTTTTTGCAATTTTTAAATGCCAAAAGATTAAGTCTGGGCAAATGTGCAATAGGAAGTATGTAATCGCTATCACTTCCATTGTTTATGAGTGCGCTAAGGAATAAGCCTGCATTACCAGGAAAAAATTCCCATTCCTGGAATTCGGAAAGGACGATAGTGAAATTCTCTACATCCTTAGCAGAATAATTAAGGGATTTTACGATAGACGTAAATTCATCATACTTCCATTTTTCTGATGCAGCGCACTTCGGTGCGCCCTCTTGCCAGGCCTTTTTCAGCTGTTCGAGAACTTCGTCTGGATGAACATCGATTTTTCTAACATCTCTCTCGGTTTCTGGTCCATATGCCCCGAAGTGCTTAGCAACTTCAAGCTTAGGAAGCCTAAACTGCGTTTCAGTTTGTTCACTATCCGCCTCTCTTACTTGAGCCACCAAAACTCCTTTGTGATAGATTTTTCCTCCGTAGATGTAAGATAACTTCTTGTAATGTCCTTCAATATGAATTTCTCCACCGAGCATTCCATCTCCGACCTTGTCGCCCGCATTACCATTTACAATAATGGTTCCTCCTCTCATGAAAGCTCCGACATCTGGGCCTGCATTCCCATTCACAATTATGGTTCCTCCTTCCATGAAGGGGCCGGGACCACAGACATGACCATTCACAACTATTTTCTTGGTATTCTTATATCCCAACTCAGAGACTTCTTTCAGATGTTGCGTATGGATGACATAATCGCTGTCTTTTCCGTTGTTGATTAGGGCGCTGAGGAAAACGCCTGCCTTATATGAGAAATATCTTTCATCTTGGAATTCGGCAAGAGCAATACTGAAGTTCTCAACATCTTTTGCAGAATAACATACGCCTCTCAATTGTTTCACTGCATTTTCGTGATCCTGATCGAGTGTAGTCACAGGAGCTTCGAACTTCTTCCATACGGCTTTCAACTGTTTTAGAACTTCATCTTCTTTTATGTCAAGCTTGCGTACTTCCTTTTCCTCTTCAGGCTTGTACCTGTCGAATTTGCTACCTACTGCTGCGGTTGAAGGAACCTTAGTCTTTCTTCCGGTAGCAAGAGGTTCAGCCATGAGACTCACTTATCCACTACCAGTTCCCACTTGCAGTAGATTTTTCCGTGGCTGACCTGCTCTGCAACATCGTATCCTTCTCCAAAATCCGCGATGTCGCCGTTAACGTGAATCTCGCCGCCTCTCATGCCAGCTCCAAGGGAGAGACCGACGTTGCCGTTGATGATAATGGCCCCTCCGGTCATTCCCAGCCCAAGCGACATGCCGGCATTCCCATTCAGCCGGATAAGTCCGCTTTTCATCTTGCACCCGAGCGCGGTTCCCACATTTCCGAAGATCTCCAGCGTCTTGGTGTTCCTACCGCCTACCATGATTAGCGGGTTATCAAACTCATCTGCGCAAGCGTCCAGGTGGTCGACATGGAGCCGATAGCCCCTGTGTCGCCCGCTGTTCGTGAGAACGCTCAGAAAAGGGCCAAGAGTGTCGCCCAGCACCGCGAGCTTGTCTTTCTTCTCGAATCCGCCTTTTGGAACAAAATCCAGATCAACCAAAGCAAGGAGAAACTGCTGAACATCCACTGGATGATAGACGAGCTTTCCTGATTCGTGAAGCGCGAGAAGCGCCATGGCATAGCGGTGGGCCCATCCTTCGTCCCACGGCGGGCCCGTAGGCGCATCCTCCATGCGCATTTCCAGGAGCTGATTATAGGCGCGGAGCAGCCGTACGAGCGCGGGATTCTCCTTAACCTCGGCTTTTCTTACGTCTTTTTCTTCCTCGGGCTTGTATCTGTCAAACTTGCTGCCTGCAGCTACCACTGGATTAACGCGAATCTTTCTTTTAGTAGCAACAGCTTCAGTCATGAATATCACTTGTCCACAATCAGTTTCCCTTTATGGTAAATCTTACCGCCCCTAATATCATCTGCTATGCGCTCGTAATCGCCTTCGAGATGAATTTCGCCGCCTTTCATGAAAGCTCCAACCTCATGGCCAGCATTGCCATTCACGACGATGATCCCTCCTCTCATAGAGCATCCAACCCACCAGCCCGCATTACCTTTGATGGTCAGGGTACCGCCCATCATCCGAAATCCAACACCACGACCTGCATTGCCATTAACGCTTATGGAACCTCCTTCCATTCCACAGCCAAGTTCGACATCTGCGTTACCATTCACGATTATGGTTCCGTCTTTCATATCCCATCCGACCCTCTCACCCACATCACCATTCAAAGTTATGGAGCCGCGTTTCATGCACTTCCCGATACTATGCCCCATATTTCCATTCACAACTATGTTCTTGGTGTTCTTGAACCCAAGATAATTGATTTTCTTGACTAGATGTTGAGTATGGACGACATACTCAGTATCTCTGCAGTTGTTGATGAGTGCGCTGAGGAAATAGCCTGCTCTTTCTGAGAAGTTCTTTTCCCTTTGGAATCCGATGAGAGCAAGAGTGAAGCTCTCTACATCTTTAGCAGAATAACGGATGCCTTTCACTTGCTTTAATGCATGTCTGTAAGGGTATTCATAAATTTCTTCTATGCGTCTCAGATTAGGGGGTCCGATGTGCTTAAACTTCCTCCATGCAGCTTTCAGCTGTTTGAGCACCTTATCTTCCTTCACATCGATTTTGCGGACTTCTTTCTCCTCTTCCGGCTTGTATTTCCCGAATCTGCCGGCGAGTGCCAAGACTGCAGGATGCGTAGGACGCTTAGCCGGAGTTAAGACTTGCTCATGCATCCTCCTCACCCCTGAGCAATATGCCCTTGCAATATATCTTCCCGCCGCAATCAAGAACGCAGCTCTCAATACTCGCGGCGTGTATCTCGCCGCCTTCCATCTTGTCGCCCGTAAAATTGCCTGCCTTGCCTTTGATGATTATCTTCCCGCCCTTCATAGATAGCCCAGTGGATCCGCCGCTATTCCCTTCTATGATCAGTTTTCCCCCTTCCATCGTTCCTGCGAAAAAACCGACAGAGCCTTTTATCACCACCAAGCCATCTGTCATGTCTATGCATGCATCTTTTCCAGCATCTCCCTCCACGGTGATTTTCCCGCCAGACATGTTCCTTCCAACCGCCTCTCCAGCAGGGCCCTTGATGACGATGTTCTTCTTCCTATTCATCCATCCCAGATAGTTTGGAGGATTATCAAGATGGCCTGTGTGAATCACATAGTCTCTTTCCTTTCCTTTGTTGATCAACAAGCTCAGGAAGAGGCCGGCCCGAGTCTCGAAATCCCTGATACGCTGGAACTCGGAGAGCGCTATGGAGAATTTAGTTACGTCGCCTGCAGAATATTCCAGCCCTTTCAAGAACCTTGCTAGCAGACGTTCCTGATCCTCTCCCCTAAAGGTTTCCCACGCGAGAGATAAAGCATCGGGTGATGCAAACTTTTTGAATGCTGATTTCAGCCGCGTCATGGTATGATCCTCATGGACCTCTGCCTTTCTGACGTCGCGGTCTGTTTCTGGGGCGTATCTGCCGAATCTGCTTCCGAAAGCTACGACTGGCGGAACGCGAATAATCCTTCTTTCAACAGCAGCTTCGCTCATGAGAATCACTTATCGACAATCAAAACTCCTTTGTGGAAGATTTTTCCACCTTGCACACAACTTGATGTGCGACAATAATTGCCTTCAACATGGATTTCTCCGCCTTTCATCTCCCATCCGACCTCATGGCCGGCCCCACCAGCCACAGTTATTCTTCCGCCTTCCATTTCATATCCGGCACCCCAGCTTGCATCGCCATTCACAACTATTGTGCCGCCTTTCATTACAGCTCCAACACACCACCCGGCATCGCCATTCACAACTATGTTCTTGATGTTCCTCTGCCCCAAATGGTGGATTGCTTGATTCAGATGTTGTATCTGGATGGCATAATCAGCATCCTTGCCGTTGTTGATGAGAGCGCTGAGGAAAAGGCCCGTTTTAAATTCGAAGTACTCTTCATCCTGGAACTCAACAAGAGCAATACTGAAATTTTCTACATCGTTAGCAGAATAACGAATGCCTTTTAGTTGCTCCAATGCCTTATTGTAAGTACCATCAAGATCAATCTTTCCACAATTTCTCAGCATCTTAACCTTCTTCCATGCAGCTTTTAACTGCTCAAGCACTTCATCAGGTTTAACGTCTACTTTTCTGACATCCCTTTCTGTTTCAGGCTGGTATTTTCCGAATCCGCTTCCAAAAGCTAAGACTGGAGGAACGCGAATCTTTCTTTCAACCGCAACAGCTTCGCTCATTAGAATCACTTATCGACAATCAACTTCCCTTTATGATAGATTTTGCCGCCTTTGATATCCTCATCGAGGCTCTTGTAATCGCCTTCTAGATGGATTTCTCCGCCCATCATCCGAAATCCAACACCACGATCTGCATTGCCTTTCACAATTATGGTTCCGCCTTCCATTTCCGACCCGACACCTTCCGTTGCATTACCATTGATTATGATGATTCCGCCCTTCATTGCACAGCCGAGCGAGTCATCTGCGTTACCATTGATCAGAAGCCTGCCGGATCTCATATCGGTACCTGCCAGGTTTCCAACATCGCCATCCACAATGATGCGTTTTGAATTTTGCGTGCCTATCTCCGAGACTGCGAAACCATAATGTTTGGTATGAAGGACATAGTCGAAGTTTCGTCCGTTGTTCACAAGGGCGGTTAGGAAATAGCCTGCCATGCGGCTAAAACATTCCGGGCCCTGGAATTCTGGGATCAGGATGCTGAACTGCTCCACTGCGCGCGCAGGATATTTCACGTCC